>Ga0097621_100000050_pt1 | contig 61033 bp, 36 predicted proteins | sample KBSMisM72_FD_73165 | JGI IMG/M metagenome (GOLD analysis project Ga0097621, IMG submission 73165) | Miscanthus rhizosphere microbial communities from Kellogg Biological Station, Michigan, USA - KBS Miscanthus M7-2 (version 2) (version 2) | ecosystem: Host-associated > Plants > Roots >... | reverse complement strand
CGATATTATGTAGTTAACTACCTAATATTTTGGATAGGTTATGGAAAAGCAAGATTTTCTGCGAGACCTGGGTTCAATCGCCGTAGTCACACGTCTCAAGCGAATTAGTGACGCTATGCTTCACGACGGCAGGCGGATGTATAAAGAGCTTGGAATGGATATTGAGCCGAACTGGTTCGCCATTTTCAAGCTACTCGAAAGACACGGCTCTTTGAGCGTCACCGAGATAGCGGACAAAATGGGGTTTTCTCATCCCTCGGTCATTTCAATTGTCAACAAGATGATAAAGGCCGGCTATCTAAAAGAAGATCGCTCGGTTGAGGACAATCGCAGGCGAATTCTGACGCTGACACTAAAAGCCCGTTCGAAAATGCCTGAATTCGAAGAAGTTTGGGATGCCGGAAAAGCAGGTTTCAAAAAGATGATGGTCGACGCCGATGTTCTATCGATGCTTGATGCCCTAGAAATGCGAATTGGTGAAAAAGGCTTTCGCCAAAGATCGCTTGAGCAACTCCAAAAAATGCGTTCTGTCGAGATCGGACAATGGGACGAAAAATACGCGGCCGATTTTGCTCGATTGAATTATGAATGGATCGCAAAGTATTACGAGGTCGAACAGCATGATCATGATCAGCTAGACCATCCGCTCGAGCACATTATTCAGCCTGGCGGGCAGATCTTTTTTGCAGTTCTTGATGGCATCGTTGCAGGAACCGTTGCGCTTATCAAGATAGGTGAAAACGGGTATGAATTGGCGAAGATGGCGGTTTCTCCCGCATTCCAGGGTTACAGGATAGGCGAGAAATTGATGAAGGCGTGCGTCGAGTACGCGGAGAATGTTGGTATCTCAAATATCATCCTTGAATCGAATACCAAACAATTCGCCGCCATAAATCTTTATCGGAAGTTTGGCTTTGTAGGAGTACCGCTCGACCCGAACAGCCTCTTCAAGCGTGCGAATATCAGGATGCAACTTGCTATCGGGCAGTCTGATATGTAAAATCCTTTATTCGGCTAAGAACAGCCGTGTGGTCCGATAGCTCAGTCGGTAGAGCAAATGGCTTTTAACCATTGGGTCGAAGGTTCGAGTCCTTCTCGGATCACCAATTATCGCAATAGTTAAGGCGTCCAACTCGGGCGCCTTTTCTATTTTGGTGCGCCAAAAGTGCGCCAAAGGTTAGAGGAACAGGAATTTTGGCGCCCCGCAATATCAAAAAACCCGTCCATCGTGGACGGGTTTTCTTCTAGACGCGATTATATGTCAGACCTAAGACGCGACTTTGTAAAGATCATTGATTTTGAGAATGTCGATAATAATGAGTTTCTCGCGGTCAATCAGTTTTCAATAAAGGGTGCGAAGAGCACAAAGCGGCCGGACATTATTATTTTTATCAATGGCCTGCCGATGGCGGTCCTGGAGCTGAAAAATCCTGCCGATATCAACACGACCATCTACGATTCGTACAAGTAGCTTCAGACGTATAAGGAAGAAATATCCGACCTGTTCATTTTCAATGAGCTGCTTGTCATCGCCGATCTTCGCGAGGCGAGAGTCGGCAGCCTGACGGCCGATTATGAACGCTTTGGAAGATGGCGGACGATCGACGGAGTGAACCTCGATCCTTTGGGCGAAAGCAGGGAAACGGAGACGCTAATCCAAGGACTTTTCCGCCGTGATTTTCTGCTCGAATACATACGCGACTTTGTCTTGTTTGAGGAAGAGAAGGAAACGATAAAGAAGATCGCAGCCTACCACCAGTTTCACCTTGTCAGAAAAGCATTTGCAAAAACAATAGAGGAGACCAAGCCGGAACACGACGGCAAGATCGGCGTAGCATGGCACACGCAGGGTTCGGGCAAAAGTATTTCAATGGCGTTCTATGCCGGAAAGGTCATAACCGCCCCGGAAATGAAAAACCCGACCATAATCGTCGTCACCGACCGCAACGATCTGGACGGACAATTGTTTGGGACATTTTCCAATGCCCGCGAATTAATGCGCGAAACGCCAAAACAAGCGGAAACGCGCCAGGAATTAAGGGAACTGCTTGCAGGCCGTCCTTCGGGCGGAATTATCTTCACGACGATCCAGAAATTCAGCTTGCTCGACGACGAAGTAAAGTTTCCTCTTTTGTCCGACCGCTCAAACATCGTGGTGATCGCCGACGAGGCTCACCGAACACAATACGGATTGCAGGCAACCGTCGATCAGAAGACCGGAAAGATAAAATACGGCTTTGCTCATTATCTGCACGACGCATTTCCAAACGCGTCGTTTATCGCGTTTACCGGAACGCCGATCTCGATGCTTGAGCGCGATACCCAGGCTGTCTTCGGTTCTTATATAGATATCTACGACATGAAGCAGGCTCAGGAGGACGGCGCGACAGTTCCGATCCTTTATGAGAACCGGCTTGCGAAATTGGAACTCAACCCTGACGAAACCCCTACCCTGGACGAGCAGGTTGAGGAGCTTACTGAGGACGACGAGGAAAGCGAACGGGCTCGCTCGCACAGCCGGTGGGCCGCATTGGAAAAGGTTGTAGGAGCCGAGCAGCGGCTAAAGAAGATCGCGGCCGATTTCGTAAAACACTTTGAAGCAAGGCAGACTGAAATGTCCAAAACAACCGCCGGTCCGGGGAAAGCAATGTTCGTCTGCATGGGCCGCGAGATCTGCGTAAGGCTTTATGACGAGATGATCGCTCTGCGCCCCGAATGGCACGATCCCGATCCGACGAAGGGTGTTCTTAAGGTCATCATGACAGGCTCCTCAAGCGACAAATCCAGTCTTCAGCCGCATATTTACCCGAAGCTGGTCAAGAAGGATTTGGAAAAGAGATTTAAGGATCCCGAGAACGATTTTCAAATAGCGATTGTGCGTGATATGTGGCTCACAGGTTTTGACGCCCCTAGTTTGCACACAATTTACATCGATAAACCGATGCGCGGACATTCTCTCATGCAGGCGATAGCCCGCGTGAATCGGGTCTTCAAGGAAAAAGACGGCGGACTCGTCGTCGACTACATCGGGATCGGCCACGAACTCCAAGCGGCCCTGAAACAATATACGGAAGCAGACGGCGAAGGTGATCTCTTTAGCGATGCCGCCGAACGAGCCTTACCGGTTGTCGATGAACAGATAACCATAATTCGTGGAATGTTTCACGGCTTCGATTATCAGGATTTCGAGACCGAGGCGATAACACTTTTACCGGACGCTGCCGATCATATCCTCGGGTTGGGAGAGGAGCGAAAGAAAAGGTTTTTTGATTGTGTTACGGCGCTGACCAAGGCTTTTGCTCTCTGCTGTACTCTGGATGAAGCGATCGGGTTTCGCGAGGAAACAGCGTTCTTTCAGGCGGTCCGAGCGTTCATAGGAAAACCCGAAGAATCAAACAAGAAGTTTAAGAATGAACAGCGGGAATTGTTGATCCAACAGATCTTAAGCCGGGCTGTCGCTTCTGATGAGGTCTTGGACATTTTTTCGTATGCGGGTCTCGACCGTCCAAATATCGGGATTCTTTCCGACGAATTTCTCGAAGAAGTGAAGCTCATGCCGCAGCGGAACCTTCGCTGTCGAACTGCTGGAGCGGCTTTTGAAAAATGAGATCAAAGCCAAACTGAGGACAAATGTTGTTCAGAGCAAGAAATTTTCGGAGCTGCTTACTGGTACTTTGAAGAAATATCACAACCGTGCGATCGAGACCATGCAAGTTATCGAGGAATTGGTTGCGATGGCAAAAGAATTCGCCGCCGCCTCCAGGCACGGCGAAGAGCTTGGTCTAAACCTGGACGAGACAGCATACGATGCGCTGGCAGAGAACGAAGCATCAGTCCGCGAACTCGGCGACGAGACCTTAAGAAAGATCGCCGTCGAGTTAACCGAGAACCTTCGCCGGAGCACTACCGTCGACTGGTCCGTCCGCGAAACCGTCCGCGCGCGACTTCGATTGATGGTCAAGCGCATACTACGCAAATACAAATACCCGCCCGATAAGACCGAAGCCGCCATTGATCTGGTCTTACAGCAAGCCGAAACACTATCTGAATCCTGGGTAGAAAGCGTGTGACCAGCAGTTTTATAAAGGTAGTTGCACCGATCAAGAAGCTACGGGCGGAAAGTGTTTTGCTCAGGTGGGATGCGAGGTGACGATGACACATCTCAACCGCGTCGCATTTTGCCAGGCGACGAACGAGATGGATGCTCTGTTTTCAATTTCTCAAGGCTTCTTTGTCACGCATAGGTTCACGTCGACCGGGTGGCAACCCTTTTTGGGGCGAACTCACCAAAGGCACACGAGTCTTCCCGGTGGGACGACCGCAGGGTTTGCCAAACGTTGGTTTCTACCGTCGTTTTAGTATACGCACGGGATAGCAAATAAAACGCTTATTGGTGGTGCCCAGATCAATTGCAATGTTCGCATGCGGCAAAGCCGCTGAAGGATATCGTGAACGCATCTCTTTTTCGAATGGCTGGGCTACCCAACCATTCACGAGTCTGCTTTTTCCGCTTGGCGATTCATTTCTTCGCCCGCGTCGATCTCCTTTTCTTCTTCGGACTTCTCTTTGGTCGCGAGTCGTTTGACCAGGCTGGTATAGAGACCGTATATCCGCTCCGACTCCTTTGCCAAGAGCGGCGAAGCGCTCGCTAAGATGAGTACGTAAAGAGCGGCGAACGGCTGCAAAACCGGCATCAGGGAGCCGGCAATTGCGAGGTTGACGATGATGATCGAGAATTCGCCGCGGGCTAGCAGCGTAAAGCTCGTGTTCAACGACGCGATGGGAGAAAGCGCCGCGCGTTTTCCAACGATCAGGCCGGCCACCGTCACCCCGACGAGCGACATGAGGGCCGCCCCGATCGCGAGCCACATCGCGCCGCCCAACGTGAACGGGTCGATCGATAGCCCGAATCCGAAAAAGAATATCGCGCCGAAGAAATCGCGGAACGGCACCACCAACTTTTCCATCCTTTCGCTGTGCTCCGTTTCGCCCAATACTAGTCCCAACAACAGCGCGCCTATGGACTCCGCGACGTGAATCGTTTCACCGAGGCCAGCCAGTAGAAAGAGGCAGGCGAACACCACGATGACAAAGGTCTCACTGGACGAAATCCTGAACAGCCGGTTCAAAAGCGGCGTTGCCCACCGTCCGATAAGAATTAGGCCGATGATAAAGCCCAGAGCAATACCGCCTGAAGATGCGACGCCGGCGAACGAACTTGCACCGCTCAGAACTATGCCGGAAATCAGCGAGAGATAAATGGCCAGAAATACATCCTCGAACATCGTGATGCCGAGGATAAGACCAGTTTCCGGGTTCGCCGTACGGCGATAATCGAAAAGAACTTTCGCGACGATCGCACTAGAGGAAACTGTCGTCAAACCCGCAATAATCAAAGTTTCGCGGAAAGGAAACCCGGCGAGAAAACCGAAAAGCAGTCCGACACTGAAATTGATCGCTATGTAAGTTGAACCGCCCGTCAGTATAGATCGACCGGCTTTTATCAAACGGCTGACATTGGATTCTAGACCGAGATAGAACAGCAGGAAAAGAACGCCGATGCGGCCCATGTACGAGATCAATGATCCCGTCTCGATAAAACGAAAATCGAAGACCCCGACCTGAGGCGCGTGGGGTCCAACCGCCATCCCTATGATGATCAAAAACGGAATGTTGGAAATACCGAGTTTACCGGCTGCCAGAACGGCAAAGGCGATAAGCCCCAACGCCAAACCGATTTCCAAAACTACATTGTCCATCGGCTATGTCTTTCCGGTCGTGAGGAGTTTCTTAAGGGTGGCAATGGTTTGCCGGTCACCGGCCAATATTAGCGTCGCACCTTCGTTCAACACCGTATCGGCTTCTGGATTGGTTCGCTTTACATGATTCGCTTCAACGAGTGAGACGATCGAGGCGCCCGTAACCGTTCGGGCCTGCAGCTCCCGGATTGTTTTGCCGATAGCCGCAGCGCCCGGTTCGATCGTGAACCAGTCGAGAACAAGGTCATCCAGCACGACCTCGGCGGTTGGCAACGCTTTCGGGACATAGGTGAGTCCGCCGACAATTCCGGCGACTTGCCTCGCCTCGCCGTCGGTCAGCGTGATGACCGATGCGGCGCGCTCCAGATCCTTGCGGTCGAAATGATAGATTTCGCGGTCGCCGTCATCATGGATAACAACGACGAGCCGGTCCCCGCGCAATGTTTCGATTTGGAATTTGCGTCCTACCCCCGGAAGATAGGCTTCGCTGACAGTTGACATAAACTTATTAAGGATCTTTGGCAGCCTGGCTATAGTCGAAGCTCTAGCGCACGATTTCGACCGTGCATTTCGACGTAGTTATCAAACTTGACCCCGTCGGGTCCAACCCTTGTTCGATCGAGCTGCCGGCAGAGATGAAAATCGTATCGGCCCGCAAGGCTTGCGCTGCATCTAGAAAAATCGCCTCCGCGTCGCCGCTCTCGATCTGGACCGCTACCCTTAGACCCACGGCTGCAAGACTGTCGGCGGCGGTCTCGTAGATCGATTTCCCGGATGAGCGATAGGCGGCAAATCTGCCCGACGCAGAGACGTCATCGGCCGCGATCAGTCGGATCCGGGTGTCCGCAGGCCAAACGCGCCGGCCAACTGCTTTCACGATCCCCTTGGCTTCCGCCGGGTTCTTGGCTCCCAAGATAATTTCTATGGGTTCATCGGCCGTCTTCTCGAACCCGCGCCTTACCACACGCACTCCACAGTTGGCACTCTCGGCAACGGATTTCGACACGCTGCCGAGAAAAAATCTGCTGACCGCTGATTTCCCCTGCGAGCCCCCTATAATTAAGTTCGTATTCCAATCAGTCACCTTTTGCAAAAGCACGTCAGCCGCCTTACCCCGCAATACCTTGGAGTGTACCTTCCATTCAGGAAATTGCCGACGCACGCGGCGTACTACCTTCGATGTCATCCTTCTCGTTTCCTTCACCACATGTGCTTCGTAGTTCGTCATTCGTGCGAGAGCCGCATCCCTCCTACTTGAGGCGACTGAAACGAGATCGGATTCGGAAACCGCCAGCGCGTTTTTCGAAAGATCTGCAACCCACACGACCAGAACCTCGGAATCCGGCGGAAGCCCAGCACGGGGCAAATCATCAATCGCGGCATTTGCATATGTCGATCCGTCATAAGCAATTATCGCTTTCATTTGGTCACTCACTTCTCCTTACACCTCACTGTTCCACTACAACCAACGCCGGACGGAATAATTTGTCTTTCCAGAGGTAGCCCCGGCGCATTTCTTCATGGACTGTTCCGGATTCGCGCTTGCCAGCTGCGACGACGGCGAACGCCTCGTGGCGTTCCGGGTCAAACCTTTCACCTTCGCTTTCGAACGCGATAACAGTGTTTGCTTCGAGGATATCACGGAAACGTCGGTGAATCATTCGCACGCCGTCGGCCACTGCTTCCGGCGATTCATTCAATCCGCTCAATGCAAGGTCCAGATCGTCGGCCAATGACACCAGCTGAATCAAAAGTTCGCGTTTGCCATTATCCGCTGCTTCAACCTTCTCTTCTTCGGTGCGGCGACGATAATTCTGGTATTCCGCTGCAAGCCGCAAATACTTGTCGCGTTCGGCTGCCAACTCTTCGCGCAGATGTTCCGCTTCATCTTCTATCGGGTGAAGTAAGTCGGCTTTATCGACAGAAACCTGAGATTCATCAGTCATTTTTGTTTGTGTGTTTTGTGTCATTTTCAATTCTTTTGCTCCCAGATGCGTTCGTTAAGATCAAAAACCCGTCAATAAATATTTTATGACCTAAGCTTCTCGGTAAATAAGCGTGGGACCACCTAACTTCGATAAGTGTTTTCACCCTTCAAATAGGTGGAAGAAAGGTCTAGACTTGGTTCAGCGCAGGAATAAAAGGCGAGGTTGCCGAAATTTAGAATATGGGCTTCAGACAAATCTTCATTACTTCGTCGATAGTGTTAATTCTGATAATTCTGCTCTTTAGTTTTTTCATCAGTCCGTACTTTTTGTTGAGTCTAATAATAGTCGGGCCAATAATTCTTGTCGGTGTGATAGACATCGTGCAAAAGAAACAGACTATCCGTAGGAACTTTCCTATAATAGGCAATTTTCGCTATCTCCTGGAGAAAGCCCGCCCCGAGATAATGCAGTATTTTGTTGAAACGGATACTGAAGGAAAGCCGATAAACCGGCTGTTCCGCTCCGTAATTTATCAACGTGCGAAGAACGAAATCTCCACAAGCCCATTCGGAACTCAATGGGACGTATATCGCGCTGGTTATGAATGGATAGATCATTCCATCTATGCCGCAAACCCTCGTGATCTCGAATGCGAGCAAAGAGTGATGGTTGGTGGGAAAGACTGTTTAAAACCATACTCCGCAAGCAGACTAAACATCTCCGGGATGAGTTTCGGCTCTTTGAGCAAGAATGCCGTCCTAGCAATGAATGCTGGGGCGAAAATCGGCGGTTTTGCACAAAATACCGGAGAAGGGGGACTCAGCCCTTATCACTTACAACCTGGCGGCGACTTGATCTGGCAGATCGGGACGGCTTACTTCGGATGTAGAACGGAAAACGGAGAGTTCAGTCCCGAACTCTTTCAACAAAAAGCCACGCTGGAGAATGTGAAGATGATTGAAATAAAGCTCTCACAGGGAGCGAAACCCGGTCACGGGGGAATTCTGCCGGCTGTCAAAAACACGGAGGAAATCGCCGCCATTCGTCACATAAAACCTTATACAGAAGTATTATCGCCGACGTCTCATACTGCTTTTATTGATGCCGAAGGATTAATGCATTTTATCAAACAACTGAGAGACTTATCCGGAGGAAAGCCAGTCGGTTTTAAGATCTGTATCGGGAAAAAATCGGAATTTGCGGAGCTTTGTGAAGCGATGATATCTACCGGGATAACACCGGATTTCATCAGTATCGATGGAGGCGAAGGCGGGACGGGGGCATCGCCGATTGAATTCTCTGATTCAATTGGAATGCCTTTAAGAGACGGACTGTCGTTTGCCGTTGATACCTTGAGCGGATACGACCTGAAAAAGGACATCAAAGTAATGGCAGCGGGAAAAGTATTCAATGGATTTCATATCGCCCGGCTAATCGCGATCGGTGCCGATATGGTCAATGTGGCAAGAGCAATGATGCTCGCAACGGGCTGCATTCAGGCATTGCAGTGCAATACGAATACCTGCCCGACCGGTGTCGCTACTCAGGACAAAGGACTGATGAAAGGTTTGGTTGTTGAAGACAAAGCTCAGAGGGTGGCGAATTTCCACAGAGCGACCATTGAAAGCTTCATTGAATTAATGGCCGCCTCGGGTGTTGTTGCCGCAGAAGACCTGAAGCGCGAACACATCAACCGACGGATTGGGGCGACTCAAGTCCTAAAATACAGCGAGATTTACCCCGAAGTTCCGGTCGGAGAATATCTGAAACCATCACGACCTGAACTGGCGCGTATTGATGCAGCTTAGGGCATAGAATCTTATTGGGAAATGATTCTTAATCCATTCAGCATTTTCTGCTGATTCTCTAATTTAAGTCATTAATTCAAGGAAGTGTGATATTGATAGGACTACGCTTGAATATCTGCGCCAGTTGAAAGTTTGCCGGCGCCGTATTCGTCACGTAGGTAGAGATAGCTTAGGGCAAGCTCGTCGTCCCCCAACTGATCGCTCAAATGCAGGTCCCGCGGCGGCAGGCGATGGCCAAGTCGTTCCAGTGACCAAAACAGAAATTGCCGAAGTGACTGCCCGCGGTGCGGATAGTGCTTTGTATCCCTTTCCAGTGCGCGGACGACCTCAAGTGCGGAGTTGCCGCAATATTCTTTTCCTCCGACGCAAAAATTTATCAACATTACAATTCCTTTAATTCGGTTCGGCGATTCCGTAGACCTCCAACTTCGTTCCAGTAACTACTCTAACAAGCCCTCACCGCCCGCTCACGAGTGTTACCACGCTAAAAAGTCGAGTGTTTTCTCGTACAGCTCTATTTGGCGGCAGACAGAGTGACCTCTGCGCAAAATTCGACTCGGCACATAGGCTTTCACGCACCACGAATGTAAAATCAAACTGTCAGTCGCCCCAGTAGATGCGAAAAGACACGTCCAAAAACGCCGCTGAAATCGTGAGACAATGCTTGATCGCCATCGGTTCGGTCGCCGCGGTCTTCGCCGTAACGACGCTGCTGACCAGATTCGTTCAAGCCAATGTTTCGACAGTCTATCTTGCCGCAGTTATGTTTGCGGCGTGGCGTGGCGGTCTCGGCGCGGGTTTGATCGCGATGTTTCTTTCTGTGGTAATCGCCGCCTTCTTTTTGGTGCCGCCGATATACACTTTTTCGATCCAGGAAGGCTTGGTCGAGCTGATCGTTTTCGCTCTGGCCGCGGTTCTCGTTAGCTCGCTCGCCGGTGGGCGTAAACGGGCACTCGTCCTCGAGCAAGCCGCGCGGCGCGAAGCGGAAGGAGCGAATCGGGTCAAGGATGAATTTTTGGCTACCGTCTCGCATGAACTGCGAACGCCGCTGACCACTATCAAGACGCTCGCGCGCCTTTTGCTCCGGCAGAATCCACCGGAAGAAAAGCGGCGAGAGTACCTGGAAACGATCTCTGTAGAATGCGACCGCCAAATTGATCTCGTGCTGAATCTATTGGATATTTCACGAATCGAAGGCGGCGTTTTTCGCCTAAATTTCGAGCGGGTCGAACTTGGGCCGGTCCTTGAATCATGTGTCAAATCGGAAATAACTGCGGCTGACAAACGGAGCCATACTTTAAGAATCGAACCTTTGCTAAACGTGCCGCCCGCCTGCGCAGATCGGAAGGCTCTTCGACGTGTCGTGAGCAATTTGATCGAAAACTCGATCAAATACACGCCCGACGGCGGACTAATCCGGCTTTCGGCTCGCAGGAACGACGACTTCATTTGCATCAGCGTCGCGGACAACGGCCGCGGAATTCAGAAGGAAGATCTGCCGGTGCTATTCGACAAGTTTCATCGTGGGCACCCAGCCCCACATTCCGAGGCTATGCGCAACGCCACGGAGGTCGCAGAGTTCCTGGAAGACGCCGACGTTTCCGGCGTGGGCTTGGGGCTTTACCTAGGAAAGAATGTTATGGAAAGGATGGGGGGAAGCATCTCGGTTGAAAGCGAAGTTGGCCACGGTAGCACATTCACCTTGCATTTGCCCGTCTGGAACAGTGTCGGTTGTGGAAGCGAATCGGGTGGGGAGGGGAAAAGTGGCAAAGCGACTGTTGGTCGTTGACGATGATCCGGGACTGCTGTTGGCCGTGTCGGACACCTTACGGGCGGAAGGTTACGATGTCGCGACCGCGCGACGCGGAGCGGACGCATTGGTGCGCGTAGCCGAAACCCTCCCAGATCTGATAATCAGCGATATTCGCATGCCGGGAATGGATGGCTACCAGCTCGTGCGAAACCTGCGTTCCAACGCTCGCACGAGGCTCGTGCCGATCGTGTTTTTGACCGCCAAGGACGAGACGGCCGACCGGATCCAGGGCTTCCGAACTGGAGTTGACGCATACATTACAAAACCTTTCGAGTCGGAGGAACTAGCCGCGATCGTCGCGGCGATCCTGCATCGCGTAGAACGCACTCATTCGGATCTGGCCCGGATGTTTGGCGAAAAAGAGGACGATGTTCAGGAATTTATCCGAGATGAGGATTTGACGGATGCCGAATGGCGCGTGGCTGAGGCTGTCGCCCGCGGCCTGAGCAATAAGGAAATTGCCTCGGAACTAAATCTGAGCCTCCGCACGATCGAGGGGCATATCAGCCGGATCCTCGACAAGAAGAATTTGAGCAACCGCGTCGAGCTTGCTCTTCACGTTGCCGCCGAGCGCAAAAAGTCTGACTAGCGCTGCCACGAGAAAAATTAAGCAGTTCTTGAGGCGGTCGCGTGGAACCGTATACTGCGGTATCACATTGAATCTTTCGGGGCGGTCATCATGCCGGCGCTGGAGAACGGAGCCGAGGCGATCATGGTTGACGGGGAGGTCCCTGTCGCGGAGAAAATAGCCGCATTATCAGAAAGGGAAGGAGTTCACTATTCCGGGAGAGATCAGAGATTATGCGAGGGAGACCGTGTTGGTTCTCGATCTCGTTGGCACCTTCGTTTTCGCACTGAGCGGAGGCGCGGCCGGCGTTCGCCAGCGGCTCGATCTGTTCGGTCTTTTTGTTGTATCATTCGTGGCCGGAAATCTGGGCGGCGTCATCCGCGATCTGTTAATCGGATCGATCCCTCCGGCGGCCATTCAAGATTGGCGGTACGCAGCGGCGTCAGTTTTGGCGGGGGTAGCAGCCTTTCTTTGGTACCCGGCAATTCGCAAACTGCACGGCCATATCCTGATACTTGATGCCGCGGGGCTCGCTCTGTTTGCTGTCTCGGGAACGCAAAAAGCCCTCGATTTTGGTATGAATCCGTTTATGGCGCCGCTGCTCGGTATGCTGACGGGCATCGGGGGCGGCATTGTACGCGATCTGTTGGTGGGTGAGGTACCGTGGGTGCTGCGCTCGGAATTATATGCTGTCGCGGCTCTGGCTGGGGCGCTGGTAATAGTGACTGGCCACCTGCTCGGACTGCCACTCACCCTAACGACGATCGCCGGGGCGGCTCTTTGTTTTGGATTGCGTTTCCTAGCCATACGGCGAGGGTGGCGGCTCCCCGTCGCCAGATCCAGAGTTACACCGGCCACCGAAGAGGGCACCACCGCGGATGAATGAGTTTGCAAATACCGGTCGCTCTCAGTCCATTCAGAGCTGAATGTTAGGATCAGGCCGGGAATCTATACGCACTCACCAATCAGAGGAAAATAGAAATCGGGCCCCTTTATTGGCGCAAGTGATGTTGACCCGGCCTGGATTTGGAGACTACGAAACGCAGTATCTGAATCCTTGCCAGCGAGTTTTTGTGAACGTTACACCAGGAAAGTCTTATCCGATTTTGACAGTCAACATCGAAACCGATCCCCCATCAACACCTTCGACCGGAAAAGTCACCTCGTCACCTTTCAGCCGGGCGCCAATGACGTAAAGCATGGGGAGGTAATGATCGGGCGTTGGGGCGGACAATCGGGCGTCGGGTCCCAGCATTTCGTAATTGACAAGCGGTGGGTCATTCCTCTTCAGCAATAATTCTCTCACTTGTTTTTCAAATCTCACAGCCCAATCGAAAGCCCCTACGCCCTGGTTGCCCCAGGCATATGTGTGCAAATTATGAACAATGTTGCCACTGCCGATAATCAAAACTTCTTCATCGCGTAAGGGGGCGAGACGTTTCCCAATTTGGTAGTGGAATTCGGGGGGCTGCGTTTCGTTCATGCTAAGCTGCACGACAGGGATATCCGCTTGCGGGAAGACATGGCACAACACAGACCAGGTTCCGTGATCGAGTCCCCAGCTCTCATCAAGTTCGACTGAGGTCGGTGCGAGCAGATCCCCGACGCGATCCGCGAGTTCAGGACTTCCAGAAGCGGGATATTCAATTTGATAGAGCTCGCGCGGAAACCCGCCGAAATCGTGAATCGTGCGCGGTTCTTCGGCAGCAGTCACCGCCGTTTCCGGAAAATACCAATGGGCCGAGATCGAGAGGATAGCTTTCGGGCGCGGAAGGCTGGCGCCGATGTTCGCCCAGCCTCGAGTATAGTCGTTTTCAAGCAATGCGTTCATCGGATTGCCATGTCCGAAAAAAATCACTGGCATTCTTTTTTCCATAAGTCAAAACCTCGGCAACAAACCAAATTCTTCATCGCGTCCGTCTGCGTCCACTATCTAAAAGCTGAGCCAGTGAAATGCCTACGGAATGCCTACGGCAACCGCAAACACCACGAAAACGTCTTCGGCCTGGAGCCGCTCGAAGATCTCCCAGTCCCTTTCATTCCACGCCTGTTCGATCCTTCGCATCACTTCCAAATTATCTTCAATCCGCCTATTTAGCCCCTCTTTTCTTACTTGTTTGTTCTTCAATCATTCAGACTTCAGTTGCGAGAGCTATTCCGAGATTTCTCGGCCGCCGGATCATCCTTAGGGACGGTCATGATGATAGCGATCATCGCTACGACCACCATCAAGACGTTGAACAAGAGCGCCACTGCCGCCGCGAATCGGATAGCGACATTATCGGTCCTTCCCAAGAACAGGTCCGACAGGGAGGTTAGACCGGTGTCAACTTGGCTTAGCGCGGTGAAAAGTGCTGCAGAGATTGCCACGCCGAAGGCCGCCCCAAGAGACGACGCCATCTTGTAGATGCCGGAAGCCGCTCCCGCCTTTTCGTCCGGCACGTTCGAGAGCGCTGCGTCGGTCGACGGGGTGGCGTAAAAGCCCAATCCGATTCCGAAGAGCGTGAACCCCATAAATGCCACCACCATGTACTGATCCGCCAGCAAAAAGGTGAACGAAGTCATCAGGATCCCGGTCGCGGTGATTGCGCAGCCCATCAACATCGGCTTTCGAGCTCCCATTTTTTGAAGAAGCTTTTCACCAATGCGAATGGTGCCCAGGATGGCGACCAGGTAGCCGACTGTCAGCAGCCCGGACTGCAATGAGGACAATCCCGCCGCTTGTTGAACCAAAGCAAGAGCAACGAGCAGCGTGCCCGCGGCCCCGTTTAACAGGAAATTAGAGAGAGTGGCGCCGGAATACGTTTTGTTGCTGAACAGCGTCAAGTCAACAAAGCCGTTTGCATTCCCAGATTCTACTCTGAAGAAGATCACCGCTGCGATGACAAACACGATCGCGAGGGCGATGATGACCGGGTTCTTCCAGCCGAGCGTCGCTCCTTGCCCGATTACTATGTTTACAGCCACCATGGCGATGATGAAAGCGATGAAGCCAGACCAATCGAAGTGGCTCTCGCGGGTGGACTCGACCCTGCTTTCAGGAGTGCCCCGGATAAGAAGAAAGCTAACGATCGCGACAAGGATTGAGATCCAGAAGATCCAGCGCCATCCGAGCGAGAATGCAATGAGCCCGCCGAAAAGAGCCGAGAGCCCGGAGCCACCCCACGAGCCGATCGACCAGTAGCTGAGAGCCCGCTGGCGTTCCTTGCCATCGAAGTACGCCTTCATCAGCGCGAGCGTCGCGGGCATGATGCAGGCGGCAGAAAGGCCTTGAATAATGCGCCCCGCCATCAAGAAAACGGCAGTACCGGCGGGACTAAGTGCGATCAGTAGTGAACCAGTAATGCCGAGAGCCAAGCCAACGAACGTGAGTTTGACACGACCGAGACGGTCGGCTAAGCTCCCGGCGACAACAATGAAAATTCCCGAAAATAGAGCCGTGATGCTGACGGCAATATTGGTCAGGCTTTCGCTAATCTGTAAAGCCTCGCGCATCGCGGGTGCGACATTCAGCGTCGTTTGTGCGAAGAGCCAGAAGTTGATGACCGCGAGGACGATCCCGAAGATCAACTTGTCAGTGCCTCGATAGGTTGTGGCCGGAACGCCGTCATCGGTTGCAGAAACCATAAGGTGGCTCTCACTTAGCTAGATATGTTAAAGCCGCAACCACTAGAGCCTGGGTGCTGATGGAAAGTGTCGGCTCCATAACCGGAGCAAAAAATTCGGAATGATTGACCGGGATGTCCTGCTCGACTCTGCCTGCTTTTAGAGCTTGATCGTATTTAGCCGGATCAACACAGCCAACGCCCCAATAGGTGTAAGGAGTCCCTAAAGAATCGGGGATACGGCTGAAATCCTCACTAGCCGTCACCCGACCCAGATCGAAAACGCTTTCTTCCCCGAAATGGCTGCGAAACGCTGAGGTGATCTTTTCCGTAACGTCCGGATCATTCTCTGTTAACGGGTATTGATCATAGTATTCGAACTCCGGCGGGTGAGGTGAACCTGAAGCTTCACACTCTGCCTTGACCATTCGCTCAATGCTCTCGATTATACGGCGGCGCACTTCCATATCGTATGTCCGCAAATTGATCAGGAGCATCGCGCGGTCCGGGATGATGTTGCTCTTCGAGCCGGCAACGCTGCTTCCGACGGTCAGCACCGCAAATTCGCCTGGTTTGTTTTCGCGCGAAACTATCGTCTGCAACCGGAGGACAACGCACGCAGCCAGCACAACAGTGTCCACGCTGTTTTGCGGCATCGATCCGTGAGAGCCTTTACCGTGCAATGTTATTCGAATGCTGTCACCGGCCGAAAGAACGGGACCGATCTGAGTGCCGATCTTTCCGGCCGAGTAGGCCAGTACGTGCTGCGAGAACGCGACATGGGGTTTCGGGATCAGGTCTTTCAGTCCGTCCGCCACCATCGCTTTCGCCCCGCCCGCGACTTCCTCGGCGGGCTGAAACAGTGCGATAAAGGTTCCGGCCCATGCTTGACGGGTCTTCGCGAGAAGCTCCGCCGCTCCCAGCAGGGATGTAACATGCGCGTCATGTCCGCAAGCATGCGCGACGTCGACCGTCGTCCCCTCTCCATCAGTCGCAGTCCGGGTCGAGGCGTAGGATAGGCCGGTATTTTCCTTAACGGGGAGGGCATCCATGTCGGCTCGGGCGAGCACACTTTTGCCATCGCCGTTACGCAGGACACCGACGACCCCAGTTCGTCCGACGCCTTCGAAGACCTCATAACCGAATTCCTTGAGTTTTAACGCCGCGAATGCCGCTGTCTCTGTTTCCTGAAAACTCAGTTCAGGATGGGAATGGAGCTGTTTGTAGACTTCCTCCTGCCAGCGTGAGGTTTCCTGAAGGTCGGTCAGGACCTCCATGATCCGGTCCGTTAGACTTTGGTCATTAGATGCTGCGGTCAAATTTCCTCGCTTGCTCATCGCATACTTTTTTCCACGGCGTTTTACGGAACGCTTAAGCCGCCGTCGATCACTTGCGTCGTGCCGGTGATAAATCGGCTGTCGTCGCTCGCAAGAAATAGGACAAGCTGGCCTATCTCCTCCGGTTCGGCGTAACGTCCCAAAGGTATCGTATTTTCCAGCTGTTTTTTCGCCGCTGTTGCGTGTCCCGGCGAGAAGCCTTCTTCCAGAGAGCGCATCATCCGGTTGTCAACCGGAGACGGATGAACCGTATTGACGCGGATCTTTCGCGGAGCCACTTCGAGCGCCACGGCTCGCATAATGCCGACGACGGCGTGCTTGCTCGTGATATAGGCGCTAACGTCGAGGCTGCCGTTGATTCCAGAGACTGACGACGTGATGATCATGCTGCCACCGTCGTTTATTTCGGGCAGCGCGTATTTACAGGCTAGCCAGACGCCGCGGACATTGACCGCCATGACCTGGTCGAATGTCTCATCCGGGTATTCAGTGATCGGTTTCACGACGCCCTCGATGCCCGCGTTGTTAAAGAAAACATCAATTTTTCCAAACGCTTCGACCGCCTTTTTGACATAATTTTTGACGTCCTCGGCTTTCGTCACATCTGCGGCACAAGTTACCACGTTTTCGCCGCCGCCCAGTTCCTCGGCCGCTTTTTGCAAAGCTTCGTCATTAAGGTCAACTAAAACCACCATTGCTCCTTCGTCCAAAAACAATTTCGCAGTAGTTTTGCCGATGCTGCCGGCTCCTCCTGTAATGACGGCAGTTTTATTTTCCAATCTATTCATTTTTCCCCTCCTGTGCTCGTTATACTTATCAAAAACACGTCACGGTGTAAGCGATCGGCCGGGCGCCTACAGGTTAGGTTGTCGTTCCAACCGCGTGACTTCCGCTAAGGTGGCGCGTTCTGTTAACAAGATTCTTAAGCAGCTGACTGACAAAGTCCCTGGTTGTCTCGTCGGTAAGATTTCCCTGATCGTCGAATTTCTCGCCCGCGTTCCCGATCATCACTTCGGGCTGGTTGATCGGGAACATATTCAGAAAAACCATCATCTGTCGCAAATGATACTGTGCTCGCGCAGTAGCGATGGCACCGACGGAAGCTCCCATAATGGCCGCCGGTTTACCATCCCAAGCGCTGTCGCCATACGGACGGGATGCCCAATCGATAGCATTCTTCAACACGCCGGGAACCGAGTAATTGTATTCGGGAGTGGCAAACAAGATCGCGTCCGCCTCGCGTATCTTTCGCTTGAACTCCGCCACCTTTTCCGGTGGATTCTGTTCTTCGTCCTGATTGAACCCCGGAATGCCGTCAAGGTCGAAGATCTCGATCGTGGCGCCGTCGGGCACGAGTTCGGTTGCGGCGCGCAGAGCGCCGTGATTGTATGATCCTTTTCTAAGACTTCCGGCAATTCCCAGAATGCGTATTTCGTTGGTCATGTAATGTTCTCCCTATGGACAAATATCGATCAAAACACTAATTAGTACTTCTCATTTATATCATTAGCAGTATGAATGTATAGGCCGTAATGTTCACATTTCACCCATGTGACGATATTTCCTTCGAAAAGCAGCTCAAACACGCCTTCTTAGGGCTTTCGACTAATGCTCATATACTCCGTCTCGTACGTGATTTCGATACACCTCGTCTTTTACACTGCGTGTGGCCGCAGGGACGCGATGCTGAGCAGTTTCGACATGCGACATGCTGCCAGTATTCATCTCCACACTGTCGAGACAGGTTCGCCCTCCTTCGTTCTCCCACCTGTCGAGAGCTCTTTTCGTTAGGATCTCTCCTGGAATATATTCCGTCATGATCAACTCCTTTTATTCTATTTATGGTTTAGCTGGGAAACTTCACGGAATCCCCTTTCTTACTGATCCACCTCCGCGAGACGCACGATCTCTACCGAGCAGCGCGCATCCGTCATGATCGCCGTGGAGACGCTTCCCATTCGGAACCGCTCAAACGCGCTTTTGAAATCGCGGGTCCCGAGGAAGATCGAGTCGGCTTCCCATTCTTCGGCTTTTGCGAGAAGAATATCTCTAGCGTTGCCCTTTTCAGTTAAAACCGATGTTGTCAGTCCGATAGCCCTAAATTCGGTGGTACCCCACTGGAGCATCGCTGAAACGCGCGACTCCCGATCTCGAAAATACTCATTGATCATCGCTGCCGCTTGCGGGAGTCGGGACGTGATACTGGCTGGCGGAGTGCTTTCGTCAACCGCGATCAGTCGAACCTCGGTACCGTCGGGCCAAACACGCTGCCCAACGGCATATATGGCCTGTTCAGCAGCGGGCGAACCGTCCACGCCGATAATTATCCGGGGAGGCGTAGCTCCACTCTTTGTCGGATCGCCCGGCCGGCTTACGCGCACCGAACAACGTGAATCGGTAACGACTCTCTTCGACACGCTGCCGAGAAGAAATCGCTTCAATGCCGAATGCCCCTGCGAACCGACGACCACTAGGTCAGCATTCCATTTGTTTGCCACGTCGATCAGAACCCAGGCTGGCGTACCGATCATAACGTCGGCACGGACGTTCCATTCAGGAAAGAGTTTTTGGACGCGCTTCTTTGCCCGCGACACAGCTTCTTTAGCCTCATTGGTGACGCTCTCGGCGTGCGTTTGCGCCTTCTTGAGCGTCGATGCGACGCGAGGTACGGTTAACACTTGGCCGACCGCATCGGATAGCTCGGGGCCGCTCATCAATAGATCCACAACTGAAGCAATCAAGACCTCAGAATCACGTGGCAATCCGGCTTGCTTTAAGTCGTCAATCGCCGCGTCGGAATGCTCCGAACCGTCATAGCCGATCAGTATTCTCATTTCTTCTGCACCTCACCTCGTTGAATTAAGAAAAGGCGTTCCCGTTCGACTGCCTTATCGACGTGATAGCTGTCAAAGGATTGCCAAATCTCTTCCAGTATAGTTGTCCAAAGCCCGGCTCCAGAAGAGAGTAATTACTTGAAAACGATAAGTGGTATCACGGGCGCGATCGATGTCTCGCAGCAAATCGTCCCCGCGCGGCCCATTTCGCCGTCGATCGAGTGTTATCACCCGTTCTTTCCGAGTGTTAATACTCTGTCGGCCCCAGCGTTGAGGGGGCTACAGTTAAAGCATCAACAAAATAAGTGTTGAGACAAATTTTATGCTGAAAGGAGCGAATATGATCAAAAAACTTTATGTCTTAGCTTGGTTATTGTTAATAGGAGCTGTTGTGAGCACGATCTTCAAAGGAACGCTGAACGAGTTGGCGATGGTTGCTTTTGCCATCATTGCCCTGGGACTGATCCATGCCTTGGCATTGTGGGCTGCTTTCTTGAACACGAGGGACGCGCAGCCCCACTGATTTGCACCAAACGGTGAATCAAAAAGTTTATTTATAAGGTTATAAAAGGAGGAAAAGATAGTGGTGCTAAGAATTTACGCGTTGATCTGGTTACTGGTGGCTGCGTCGGCAGTCTTAATATTTTTCACAGGCAATTTTAACGAGCTAACACTGACCGTTTTCGGTTTTATTTTTTCAACGCTTTTCTTCATGGGGCTTTTAGCCGTACTGCCGTGGTGGATGGATAAAATATACGCGCCGAAGTATTACGCAGGTAAAGCGAGGAAACGAATTGATTGACATTGGTGGTGCAAGGGAGGCGTTGAGGCATGAGTGTAAATACGCGCGCGGTTCGGGTATTAACACTCTGTTTCGCCCAGCGGGACTCGGCTAAGTTAGAAGTACTGAAGAGGTCGCTCAGCAACGGGCGATAGATTTCATAAAGGAGGAATTAGCATGACCAAAACAATCTACTTATTGACATGGTTTTTGATAACGGCAGCAGCCTTGATTCTAGCCTTAACCGACGCTTTTTATGCGGCCGCCATCGTAACTTTCGGTCTGATTGCTTTGGGGCTTTATGGGTTCGCTTTGTGGCCGGTCGCAGTCAACCGACGTGGATCACAGCCGGAGAGCTTCGAACAAAAATGATCAAAGGATAGATGATATGCACCGAAGCTGACGGGGCGATAAATTCAGAAAGGAGGAATTAGTATGATCAAAACATTTTACACATTGACATGGATTTTGGCAGCTGCGGCAGCCTTGCTTCTCGTTTTCACCGGCACTTTCGATGCGGCCGCTATTGCGACTTTCGGCCTGATCGCTTTGGGTCTGCTTTATGGGTTCGCGTTGTGGTCGGTCGCAGTCAACCGACGTGGATCACAGCCGGAGAGCTTCGAACAAAAATGAATCAAAAGATAAATGATATGCGCCCGAGCATTGATCGACGGTACGAGAATGACTTTCAAGAGGAAACAAATATGAACGAATTATCAAGTAACACTGTTCGCCGGCAATTGGACGAGCTGGCCGCTTTACGATCGAACGGTTTTCCGTTCACGTCTCTCTATCTGAACACGCAGGCTGACCAGCACGGGCGGGACAACTTCGCTCCCTTCGTCCGCAAGGAGCTTAGTCGCCGTGTTAAATCCTTCGCTCCAGGTTCGGAAGAGCGTGCCAGCTTTGAGCATGACGTCGAGCGCATATGGAACTATTTGGACAACGACCTGCGAGCCTCAGCGAACGGTCTGGCGATTTTTGCCTCTTCGGGTGCGGGTGGCTATTTCAAAGCGATACAGTTCGATGCGCCGATTCAAAAGAATGAGGTGCACGTATCAGACAGTCCACATCTTTATCCACTCGCACATCTGATTGACAGTTATCCGCGCTACATTGCGCTTGTAACGGATACGGACATGGCACGTCTATTCGTCTTCGAACTGGGTCGAACAAAGAGGACGAAAGAGCTGGACAACACGGGCCACAGCCTGGCGCCGGACGGCGTACGGACACAGCTGCGTTATCGGCGACGTCTTGAAAAATATAATCTTCTCCATGCTAAGGAGGTAGCCGGTATGCTTGAACGCGTCGTGCGCGAGGAAGGGGCGGATCACGTTATCCTGGGCGGCGACGATCTGATCATTCCCCTGCTGCGCGAGCAACTCCCGGTGCAGGTCAGTGACAAGATTATCGAAGTTTTGCGGATGGATATCCGGACGCCGGAGCATGAAATTCTCAAGGCGACCATGGCCGCCCTGCGTGACGACAATATCCAAACGGACGCGGAGAAAGTCATAGAGCTACTCGACAAGAATAGCTCGGGTGGTTTAGCGGTCATGGGAATCGGCAGGACGCTGAACGCTCTCGAACTCGGGCAAGTTGATGAGGTGCTGATCAGTGTGCCGATTGAGGAAATTCGATTTAGCGACGAATTTGATGAAGGACTCGCGTCTGAGTTGAAAAATGCTGATGCCCCCACAGATGCGGGAGAGAACAATGGCGAAGGAAAACTAACGCCGGAGATTCTCGCGGACCGGCTCATATCACTTGCACGTTCTACGAATGCGGCCATTACGTTTATCGAGGATGCAGCGTTGTTATCTGATGTCGGCGGAGTGGGAGCGTTTCTAAGATATCGAGCATGGTAAGGATGAGTAAGGGGTAAACGAAAGAAATGGTCCAAACGATTTACAAAAACTGGCTTCCTCGTGGGCTGCATTGGCGAATGCGGGTCCTGGACAAAGATTCGTGGTCAAATTGAGCGCAACGGATACAGTCTTGAGGATATAGCCGATTCCGAGTTGGAGGCAGCTATCACCTACGAGGGGCGCCCATTGAGAGGGCAATTCCCCTGACCGGCAAGAGGATTTATTGGATCCTTCGGCGTCTCTCGGCGGACGGGAAACAACTCGTTGTTATGGACCAGAAGGCTTCGAGGACGTGAAAGTCGGGACAGGCAAGGAACTAGTAGGAGGAGGGTATTTTTATGGATTTAGATGCAATCATTACAGTTGTTGTTTTAGTATCGCTATTTTTCGGAACAGCTATCTGGTTGGAAATTCGCTCGCGTAGAATGCAACCGAAGAAAGCATCCGCGGAAACGAGCAACTCGTCCCCAAAAGGCAATAATTCCGCCCGGTCGGTCGCAAGGAACAGTACGGGCACCACGTAAACATTTAACAAGAACACGTGCTTACATGCTGACAAATGGTGGACGTTTCGGTTTAGAGTAAGTAAATCAAGGGGGGAATGAACAAGGGCAGGCAAGCGAAAGCTCAATGGGTTACGGATCAACCAATTCAACTGATTCGAGCTTTCGCTGATTCCTTATATCTTTCGATTTCATCTCCCAAATCTTAGATTGAGGAACATTATGAATCAGCAAACAACAATTTATATAACTCAAACGGATAGAGAGCGCCTGGGAAACCTCATCGAACAGGTCCGCGATCAACGTGAACACTCAAACCTCTCTTATGTCAATAATCTCGAAGACGAACTGGAATTCGCCGAGATCGTCGCTTCCGAGACCATCCCGACGGATGTCGTTACTATGCGCTCGAAAGTACGACTAAAAGTTCTCGCACCGCATACTGGCAAAGTTTACGATCCGTGCTGCGGTTCGTGTTCCTAAGTCTTCCCGCAACGGGATCGGTTTGCACTGGATCCAAGAATGCTTAGGAAATATTTTCAATTTGGTCGAATTTCAAATTGCTCCAACCTTCGCCCCGGCCGGGTCCTTTACGGCGGCCGATCCAGACATATGTTTCCCCGTTCACCCAACGTGTACGTTGAAACCCTCGTTTTACGATCGCGCCGGAGCGTTCGATGACCTCCTCGTTGATATAATAAGGCGCAGATTTTTCCGTGACGATGACGCCCAGGGCTCCTTTGGAGCCGAGCAGGGCCGCTCGCTGGAGTTGGATCTCGCTTGTGCTCGCGTCCCGGTGGACCGGGATGAACGGGATCCAGTTGTCCGGCACCGTGGTTCCTAAAACGTACCGTATCTTGACACCTGGTGTGGCGGCGAAGGGTGTTTCTGCTTCGTGCCTTAATGCCATCTCCTTACCGCTGACCCCTCGTCCGGCCTGCGAAGGCACGGTATCTTCCACCGCCCAGACCATGTTAGCCATTTCATCGCGCAAGAAATTGACCTGTTCCAGCGGCTCCCCTTCCTGGACCTTGGTTATTGCGGGAGCGAGGTAGAACAGGTTGCTCGCCGAAGGATCGGCGCTAAGATCGGTATGGGTAAACATCGACCACTGCTCCCACTGGTTTTCCCGCGCATGGCCCGATGGAAGGATAAGTGTGTATTGACCGAAGACATCCCGTACAATGATCTTTTTGATCTCGCACAGGGTATTGATCGAAAGTTCGTAGGGCAGCATGAACCAGTCGTTGGAATAGGTAAGCCCGAATTCGGCAAGCAAAAGGTGAAGCAATCCGGTCGGCGAAGTATCGATCTTTCCGAAATCCGTCCGGCTCTCCTCCATCATCCAGAAGCGGGGATGAGGCATTCCCTTGAACGTCACGGGCGAAGGAATATAGGATTTCAGCTCTGGTGTGTCGCCAGTGCCAGGGTCCGCCCCCGCGGGATCCGACACCATTTTGTCTCGATAGAGATCAAACGAATACCAGTCGAGATAGCCCTCGTGATAGCGCTCCGCCACCAATGTAGATTGGTGATCCGCGATGGGAGGCGATGATACCGTAAATTGGTACTCGAGTTTCGGGGGCTGCCAGGCGAAACGGGTTTTGTCCTCCGGTTGGACAAAATTCCGCCGGTACCAATTCAGGAAAACCCCGCTTAACCCGATCAGCGGTCCCGCGTCCGGGACCGCGTTGTTCTCGACCCAATTGACGAAAACCGTCGATCCCGCTTCGGGGGTGACGATATCGAGATAAAGGAGAAACCCGTCAAATATCTTTCCTTGCGTAGAGAAAAGCAGTTGTTTGCCTTCAGAGTCATTTTCGTCGGGCAGGTAGTTGAGCGGGTACCTGTCCAACAACAATTGAAGATCCTGAACAAAGGCTGGAAGGCCGGAATTCTTCATCAGCTTTACAAAATATCTTCCCAGCTGAATTGCCAGAAATAGATCAGGACGCAGGGTTTCTTGTTCGACGACCGTTTCAAGTGGAACATCTGCTTTGTAAGCCGCGACATTATCGCCGCCAAATTCCATTCGGTCGATGAGAGTGTGCCCGGCCTCGATCTGTGTTGTGACGGCTGTTGCCGCATCTTCGCCCTGGAATTCGCCGAATTGCCACTGACGGGTCAACATCCACAACGGGTCACGCACCTCGGCCGCCAGGCTTCGGTCAAAGTCAACCGTCCGAGGGCTCGCTTCCAACCGGTTATAGGCGGTGATCGAGGCGAGGCGGTAACCCTCGATCAATAATTCTGATAGTTGAAACTCCGGCATCTCGTTTCCATTTAATAGTCGAAAATTCCTGCAAAGGTCGCGATCATACGCTAGTCGGTCAACACGGTCTTGACCGGAGTGTGATCAGCAAAAAATCCAACGTTGACACGGTAGTCAAGGGCCAGATCCAAGTCGTACTCGGAGAAGTTAGCCAAAATCGCCGGCAACAGGACCCCGATTTCCGGCCTTTCTGATCGGTCGAGCAAAGCCGGTTCGACCGCTCTAAGCTTGGCCCGCAAAAAAGTATCGTTCAGGATGCCGACGAGTTCATCCCAATCCCATTGGCCGGTTTCGCGCGGCGTAACCGCCAGCAGCAATGTTTGCGGGGGAGCGGAATTGGGCTGGTTATAGTTAAAGCCGATCCCCGTTATTTCTTCCTTCGAAGGGATCATTTCGACTATCTCATCGACAAGCAAGCCGCTCTGTTGAGTTCCGTTCTCAAACGCGGCGCTTCCGTGGACGAGGATCGATAAAGTATCCCGGTCAATGTCAAACGGAACTCCCGGTTCAACTTCGGGCGGAAACTCGACTGCGATCCAACTGTCATTGGCCCGATAGGGCAGCTGGATCGGCTGGATCTCCAGCGTTTCTTGATTTAACAGTTCGTGGAGGGTCCGGATCGAATCCCAGCGAAAGAGGCGGGGCCGCACCAGGGATATATTCTGGAGCCATTCATCGGCTGCTAAAGTCATCTCCAACTGCTCGCCCGCATATTTGAGCAGTTGTTCCCGATCGCCGTGAGATTTTTGAATATCTATCGGGTTGCTGTATGCAAAAAGAGGCAGGATGTTGAAAACCTCTCCGAAGAGCGATCTTCCGGCCTCGAGCAATTTCTCCACTCTTCGCGTTGTTTCCTGGCTCGGACCCGCTTCGTCTATTATGTCGATCGCTTTTTGACTCCGGACCGTCATCTGCCGGATGACATTCTGCACCTGACCCAGCAAAAGCCGCGTTTGATCATCGCCAAGAGCCGCGGTCACCAACGGAAATGAATCCGGCAGGCCAAAATTCGAGACCCGGACCAGTGTATTCAAAAGATTCGCGGCATTGTTCGCATCGAGAGTTATAGCGAGATCGGCCAGATTCTTTCCAGTCTCTGCGAGCACTGAAAACAGAGCGCTTAATTTGGTTGTGCCGTTAAGTGTTCCGACAGGTTCGAGGAGAAAGATGTCCGTCTCATTCAACCCTATCAGATTGGAATCGAAAAGTGCCTTGGCCTGACTCAACCGTTGCAGGAGTTCTTCTGCGTCATAGCCTTTTGGATTTGTGCTTTCGGCGGAACTTGATTCAACCGGGGGAACAAAATCTTCCGCGTTAAGGCTGCGGGAATCAGTAAGCAATGCCTTGAGCATCCTTAAAAGCGGCAACAAATTACCTAGAGGTGTTCGGTCGGCAGGCTGCTCAAGTGTCAGGAACTCTATCTCGACCGGTATTTCGTCCGCGAGAACATTCGCTTTCCGGTAATAATAAGCGATCCGCGTCTCGAGTTCCGACGCGGCCGTGCGATCCTCATTATTTGGTCTACCCGTCCCCGTGTTCAATTCCTGTCCGATAATATAGATGAGATCGATAGGTTGGATCTCGAGCTGAGCGACGGTGACATCCTCGGCCTGCGTCACACCGTCCGCACCGATATGCGAGACCCGGAACGCAAGTCGGCTTGGATCGCCTAAAAGGGTGCCCAGCCATTTATTGATTCCCGCTTCCATTCGCGCCCGCGGAGTGGCGGTCTCATCGGGGAAGACGCGTTCGAAATGGATGGTTACCCGGTTGGTAAACGTAAAGCGGCTGCTCCGCGGTGTCTTGATGATCTCTAGCCCCGGAGGAATATTCGAATCCTTGAGCGCGCTCATCACCGCCGCACAACGGTCAAAATTTCCTTGGACAAGGTGGTACACGCTTTCGCTTAACAACAGATCCTTCACAGCATCAAGTGTGTCGGCTAGGTTATTCTTTTCCTTTATAACCGCATCCCTCAATTCTGGGGTAGCAGATGTCACCGGGCCGACGGCCCCAAAGGGGAACGGGCGCTGATCTTCGGCCAGCGTTAACCCGTTGACGACATTACTGGCCGGGATCGTCACCGTGGAAGCCGGGGCGCCTTCCTGCTCCAAAAGGTGTTGCGGGAGGGGAAAGGCATCCCGGAAATCGTAAATATATGCATTGAGGATCTTCATGCTGTCGGACTCTGAACCCCGGTCATGCAGTCCGCGTTCAAATTGGTAGCCCAGAAGTGCCTCAATACTATTACCGTTGCGAATTCCTTCTAATATAAATAGAGCCCGGCGGACCCTTTGAGAAGACAGGTTCACCGCCATCGTCTCGGGTTGCTGGCTGCTCGCATGATTAAGATATCCGGCTCGCAGGACAGCCGCCGCCAGAGCGTGATTAAGCGAGGGGGTATGGACGAATCCCCCGTTATCCGCATATTCATACAACGGGTCAATTACGGGGGTACCTTCTCCCGGTCCGGACTCCCGGTCGACTACCACTCTCTTACTCGAAGGCCGGACATCCTCGACCCATCCGTAGGAACCCAAATAAACTCCCATTTTCCGTCCCGGGGTCTCGCCGTCAGCCGGAGTATTTTGGCGTTGGCTTTTGAGCCGCCGATGGAAGAAGGCTGACTGCCATGAATCAAGCCTGTAACTCAGGGTATCTATATGCTCGGTAAAACAACGCTCCAACCTCGCCGTCGGCACCCTTGCCAGAGTCTCCAAGGAGGCTTTCATCTTATTTAGAAAGGCGGCTTCATCTAGCTGGGATCCGGTGGTCAGCAGAAAATCGGCAACCGCAAGATCCTTTTGGGGATGATCCGGGAGGGCGACCGCGACCCTACCCTTCATCACCTCCCATTTAGTGACATCGGGCTGGCGAATGTTATGAAAGTTCATGGGTTCCAAAGTCGGCTCGATCGTGATCCCATTGTTCTTGAACCAGCGATGCGTCGATTTGTTCAATTGAAGCAAAAGAGAACGACGCAGCTGCAAATACAACAAGCTGGTTGGCGGAACGATGCCGGTACCGAATTGCTGCTGCTCGAGGAGGGAAACTGAGCTCGCCGCGATCAGCCAGTCGATATAATTCTTTTGGGCGTCAGCGTCGTAGAAACGGATCTGATCGCTTTCCGAAAGCGGTACGTTTTCGATAAGGTTGGCCGCATCCAAACCATGATGGAAATGTTGATAGACCAGGCGCAGCAATTGCGGCACACGGAGATTTCCGCCAGCATCCGTGACGGAATACCCGAGCGTGGCAAAAAAAGCCAAAAGCTGGTTTTGATCGGCGAAGGCGTTTTCGAGATCACGGGCATAACGTTCGCCGCTCTTAAAACCCGCGCGGTTCAGCAGGTCGTCCGTACTATAGGCGACCCGCTGGTTAAAGGAGACCGAGGCGGCCTGCAGACCGAGGATATTCATCAATACTTCCGAAGGGTCGGCCCCGGGCTTTCCCGTATGCAGCAATTGGGGCAGGAAGTCGAGCCATATGCCGGCGTAATGATCTAGGACTTCCTGCAGGCCTCTCAGGAATTGCCCGTCCGCCCCCAATTCCTGCCGGCTCCACTGCCAGGCGCCGAAATCACTTGTCAGCAAGATCCCGTATGGCTGATCGCCGACCCTGATCGCGGGCAGCGGGCCGCGGCCCGTAACGTGTCCGATAAAAAAACTTCTCAGCCGATCCTGGGTCTCCTCTCTAAGCACCGGTCTGAGCATCGTGTCGAAATAATAGCCGAGGGTCGAGGCATACAAAGCGGTATTCATCGCCACGGCTTCCTTGAGGTCGGCCGAGTCGCTGTGACGGAGGTGGTCGAGCGGGGCATAGCTTATTCCCAGAGCATCAGCCAGATTTTTTCCGTCGCAGTCGCTTTCTTCGGTGAACAAAGGATCGCCGGTTTCAACAAAGTAGCTGATATGGTCAAATGAGTCATTGGTCGTAAAGCCCGACCCTGACTGGTCAGTATTATTGGTTGGTGTCCCCTGGGGGACAAAGCTCAGCCCGCTCGAAGAATAGTGGTGATTATCAAGAAGGGCTTCGAGGTTCTTTTGACCTTCGAGCTCATCGAGGGAAAGCGAGAGCCCCAAGACCACGATCTTTTTGAAACCGCGTGCCGCCTGGGTGGTCGTGAGAGGTATCCTGAATCCCATCCCGATCTGAACCGCCTTATCAAAATTCGAGGTCCAGTCATATGCCTCTCCGAAATCGAGCATCTCATCGACGGTGACGAACGCCGCGTCGGCTTCCATCGGATCCGGCCCGACGAACAGTTCATCGGGGATGATGTTGCCCGTCACCTCAGCCGTAATTTGATTTCCTTCGTAGAGCATGACCACGAACCGATCGGGGAGCTCGTAAACGCGCGGGGCCAGGCTCCACGCACCTGCTTTCGTAGTTTCGGGAACCGGGAAGATCAGCTGGCCGGGATCGGAAAATGTGCCTCGTTGTTCCCAATTCGTGGGTTTTGTCTCAAGAGCGACCCAGGCCGAACGCGGTGCACCGAATAAACCCGCCATCTTGCTCCAGGCTTGTTTTTTCTGATCTTCTCTTTCGGGTTCCTCATTCTTGTCCGCCTCGAATATGGCCTTCCAGTATTTTTCGCCCTCGGCGACCTCCGTGTCCGTCAGGAGCGGTTCGTGCGTATGAATGGCGATATCGTCGGGGTAGATCCTCAACCAGAGCTCCGGGCGACCATCGGTGGTCGCGAATCGGGTTTCGAGCCTCACCGGCATCAGCAGGAAAGGGATCCCGTCATCGAGATTGCTCAGAGTGCTCCGTGGATGCGGATCGGCATAGATCGAAGCCACCGCATTTTCGAGGTCGACCCTCGTGGCGGCCAAGTCGCTTTGGGATCGCCGGTATTTTTCTTCGAGGGCACGCTTAGCCCTTTCGGCTTCCTCGGGTGACTGGTCCTGCGATATGAGCAGGGAATTCAATTCGTCCCGAAGCCTCGAGATCTCCTGCCTGAGATCTTCTCGCTTTCGATCGAGTTCCTGCTTTTCATCCGCGGCCGCCTGTGAACGAGCTCGCAGAACCTCTTTTTCAGTACTTGCGGTTTCGAGGTCGCGGCCAAGCGATCCACGCAATTCCGATAGCTCGTCGAGGCGTTTTTCGAGCTCCTTGATCTTCTCCCTGTCGGGTGGCGAATTTTCCCTGGCCCGAGCTATCTCATCCGTTACGACAGCGATCTCTCCATCGAGAAGCTCTATTTTTTTATCGAGGAAGGCGATCAGTTCAGCATTTTCCCGAAACGCGGCAAGCGTGCCGGTAATTCTGGCGAGGACCAGGTTCAGATCCTGGAGAGATCTTTCAAGCTCGCCGATCCGTTCGCCTAAATTCTTTACGGCCTCCGGGTCGGCCGGGCCAGCCGCTTCCCGGCGGTTTATTCGCTTGAGCACGTCCTCGATCTTCTGAATCCCAATCTGCGCCGAGTAAAGATCGTCGGCGCTGTGCCGCCGCTCGGCGCGTAGCCTGCTGATCTTTTGTAATTGTTCTTTCCAGTTAGACATGAGATCCGCCTGAAAGCCCTTAATTGGTCAAACTAGTTGGTCAGACTCTCCAGCATCTGATCTGCATGGACCGCGATCAGGTTGGGTTTTTGAAAAAGAATATCCGCCATCGTCGCCGCATCCGCAGCCCAGCGCGCCTTTTCGGCGACGCTGAGGCCGGGAACTTCTGGTACCACCGTTCTTTTGATAAATTTTATTTCCTCCGCAAAATTGGTCCATGCCAGGTCGTCCCAGGAGACACCGTCCGTTCCGGCGTCAAAACCGATGTCCATGCCAAAGCGGGCCTCGCCCGGCGGCTGAGCGATACAAAAGAACCATCCCAACGTGTCGCCTGTGAAAGGCGCTGTCTCCGCGGTCCCATGGGCCTGCTCGATGGTGAGGTCGAAACCGAAGAGTTTAATATCCGGGGACACCTCTGCTTTGAAGAGCGGGAACTTCACATGGTCCTTGAACTGGGCGTCGGTCGGTGCGGCAATGATCTCGGGCTCTTCGGGGGTCGCACCGGCGACGGCTTTCTGGCAGAAAATGACCGTTTCCGGATACTGGTTCAATAGATCGCCCCGTATCACCAGAACCAGTTTTTCGGGGCTTCCTCCCTGAACGCCCCGGTTATTATGCTCGCCCAGGACACTGTCGGTCAGCCAGGTATCGAGGCGCTCGATGTCCTTGTATTTTTCCGCCAATTCGGCCGGGGAAGTATTGTCGGTATTTGAAGAAGGCCGAATGATCCCTTTAACGTCCCAGAATTGGCGAAAATAGCTGCCCCGCTCATCGGTGGGATATTCGCGCCACAATAACTCGCGCCCCATTTCGTGATTCAATCCGACGAGATAGGACTCTATGAATCCGGGGTTGGTCTTGAGCAGGGAGATGCAATTCTGCGGAATGAGCTCAAGATTAGGCAGCAACAATTCAGACGAGATCTCCGTCAGTTTTTTATACATCGGATCGTCGAAATCCGGATAGGCCATGACGGGAAGAATCTGTTCCGCTTCGCTCATATCAATGTTGGCCGGACCTTTCACGAGACGCGAGAGCCGGCGTGGAAAGGCGGTGGTCGGATGGATCGCCGCGCTTACTTTTTGATATGCATTCTCGAGGTCAAGTCTTTTCACCTCCTTTACCGGTGGTTCGACAACGAAGCGCCGGGTAAGATCGATCGCGGCCTCCCTGAAGTTTTTCGCTTCCACGCTATCGGCTCCCGAAGAGGTGGCCGTGGGCGACGGAGTGGCCGTTTCGTCTGAAAGTCTTAGCGTAAAGGCCGGGCGGGCGGGAGTGGCGGCGATGCTGGCTAGTTCTTTTTCCGGATCGACGAGGGCGGCCGCCAGATCGCTCCGGTTGCTGATCCTGTTGGCATAGAAATATCCGCCGATCGCCGCCGCAGTCAGTATCCCGAACAGAACATAAGAGGCCGTAGCTACGGCGAGCACGAGGAACAGTAGAAGCAGGCCAGTGAGCAGGAGGGTCCGGTACTCGATCACCCATTTTAGCCAGCTCGGCAGATCATCCTGGAATATCCGCCCGGCGAGATCCTTGACATTTGGAGTTGCGGCCGGGGCCGTCCGCGGAGGAGCAGCGGTCAATTCTCCGTCATTTAATCTCCTTACCAATTGCCCAAAGTCAAATCTTGCTTCGGGACTCAATTTTTTTGTATTTCCCGGTCGTAACGCGCGGCGGAAGGCACCTGAAAAAACCACCGCGGGCAACTGACTCGCTTGTATCTGGTGGTAAATAGTCGTTGGACTTCCCATGATGCGGCTCAACACGGGCTTGCTTAGCGCCAAAAGGGAGGTCGGAGGAAGTTTGCTAAAGGTCTGTCTCGTGAACCCCAGCGTAACATTCATATGGAACTGAGTGAGGCGGATCAGCCGGTTGGCTTTTATGACATCGGTCACCTGCTGCCAGGCTTTCCGCATATAGGTTTCCTGGTTCTCCTGAATGACAAGAGTCCCGAATCCCGCCGCGGACCGGGTGCGGGGGTCCCTGTTGAGCTGGTTTAACCAGGTATCTTTTTGGCGATCGAAAACAACGGTCTCGGTCAGGGATTTTTTGGCATGCTTTCCGCCATAGAGGGGAACCGGGATCACCGGGTCTCCTGAAGCGTTCGTGCCGAGGATCGTTATAGGCAGATTTATCAGTTTTTCGAGTTCAACCCCAAATTCGTCCGCGTCGTCGGGGGTTGGAAAAACAGTCGATACGGTCTCGGGAGATTTCAGGGCCCCTTCAAGCCCGATGACAGTGGGCTCGGTTCCGGGAAAGGGGATAGTTCCGTCCGCTTTCATAAAGGCCGGATCATGGCAATCCATGTCCCTTATCCCGACTCGCTGATCCATTTTGAGCGGCTTGAGCGCTTTCACAAGAGATTCAAAATCGGCGTTCTCACCGGTCCGAAATGACCATTCGTAATAGACCGGCATTTCGGTCCCGGTGCTCTGTTCGCGCCAGGACGCGAGCTGTGAATTGACATTGTCGGTCGGGAGCCCCAGACCGGCCAGTCGGCCCGTTTCAAAGGCCGGGATCAAAAAGGCCCGATAAGCGACCCCCGGTTCAAGTTTCCGCGGACTCAACAGCCGGCAATAAAGCTGATCGGGATCGTCATCGACCGTCTTGTTAAGCGAGATAAGAAATTTTTCTTCGTCTGTAAGATCAGCATCCGGAATATCAGCGTTGCTGTGGACGTGCGCCCAGAGCCAGGTCTCATTGGCGGGCGGCAGGGCGTCGGCACTCCTGATAACGACCGAAGGCAAAGGGACCCTTCTGTCGGTCCTTTCATATTCATCTTCCTTGAGAACCAAAAGGAATACCCATGGCCGGAGTTTGCTGGGTTGATAAGGCGTTGTCGGGGAGCCCACGGGAGGAACGATCGGCGCCGCCGGCGTGTAGCGCCACGCGAAATCCTCGTCATAGAACTCAAGGAAAACCAGGTAATTTGGCTCGAAATTTGTGATCCGGGGCAACGGCTCCGAGCGCACGATCATGTCGCGATTGATACCGATCACGTCGCCTGGACCAATGAGCGCAAAATTCTTGCTTCTCGCCTCCTCGTTGAGAACCACCGGCAAGATGATCTCGACCCGCTTTGAGCCGGTTGAGGTCTCCTCACCGAGATCGTCCGGGTCGGTGATCCTGGAGGCGATCCCTTTTCTTGACCATGAATGGAACTGGTACCGTCCGATTTCTATTTCCATAAAGCTCAGGCTGCGTTCACCTCAAACTGTGAGAGTACCTGTATCTGGTCCCGGAGGGCGGGCCGCTGCCGGACCAGGTCGTCATAACGCTGAACGGCTTCGGTATAGCCGAGATCGTTTGATCCATCGTCGTACAAGGTCATATCGCTGACGTTGGCAACGGCAAAACGCTCCTCCTTGACGGCGAGCCCTTCGGGAGCATTCAGCGAGTTCCGCTTGGCGTTCGCGGAAAGCGGCGATTTGGCTATGGCCCCGCCTTTTGCGTTGCTTTTAAAGGTCAGTTTTTCGTACAGGTAAGGATTCTTTACCGGTCGGTTGTGCGGTTTGCGGCCGAGATAGCTGAATTCATATTGGACGCTCTTATTGATCACGAGCGGAGCCATGAGAGAATCGGAACCCGTTATTTTGAACCCGCTCTTCAAGGGTTCGAAAGATGGCCGGGCAAGCTTCTCGGAATCCGTCATCTGGATAAAATTGGCCGGAGCGAACTGTTCCCGAACCTGTTCTGTTCGAAGACCCGCAGCGGTGGGTTTGATCTCAAAACGCCGGGCATCCTGAGGGAGCTTATTTCCAAATCTGTCGATGTCGATCTCGAGCGGAACAAGTCGTTCGCTGAAGGTCAGGACGCCGAAGGGATGGATCACCATAGTGGCCGGTGGCGTAAGGATCTCCTTGATACTGACGTGTAAATTGTTATTTGACGGAATATCGGCCCGCCAGCTGCGGTCATCCGCGATCAGCTCCCGCAGCATCTCCATCAGATCTATCGTTTGCGAGGTCGCCGGATCGGCATCGGGACCCCACGTTTCATGAAAAGGAATGGAGACCGAGAAGAAGAAGAATGAAACGCTGGCTTCTCCCTTGACGTCCCACGGTGCGGGTCCCGTAAGTGACCCGGACACGCGGATCCCCATGATGACCGATTGATTCCGGCGCAGGGCCAGACCGGCGGCCACGTCGGCGATAAATCTAAAGGGATCGAACTGGAAAAGTACGTCAAAGGCGACGAATCCGTAAATATTCCAGCTGCCACCGTTCGAGGCATACAATTCCGCTTTGGCGCCGAACTGGACGGTGTTGGAAGTGACCGCAAAATAGTTTTGCACGGTGATCCGGATCTTTGGTTTGTTGAGGATGGCAATAGTGAGGCGTTCGAGATTGCCGAGTCCTGCGGGGATCTCCTTGAAAGCCGGATGAAAACCGCCCACGCTGAGCACGAACACCGGAGCATCGCCCCATCCGATCCTGAGTGCCATTTGTCCGGTCAGGGCGAATGTCAAAAGTTTTGAATCATAAAGGACGGCGTCAAAAGAAATGGTCTTGTTCTCAAAATCGATATCGCCGATAAAATTGACCTGCAGCTGGAGCAGGGGAGCGTCTTCCTTCGGCAGCAGAGCTTTCAGCACGCCAAGAATGACCAGTCGCGGCACCGGAATTTCGATCAGTAACCCAAGCTCTAAAGTGATGATCGACGGGGTTCCCCAGCCGATCTTTCCCATAGGGGCGAACAAATAATGACCATTTTGCGGCGGGAAGACCTGTTTGATATCACTAACGATCCTGCTGATATTGGCGATCAGGTTTTCAGGAAAAAGAATGCTTTTGATCGCATTCGTCTTAATGCCTTCCTTTAAGACCTCGATCCTTGTGGTCCTGTTTATTCCGATCAAACCGCCTACTCCGTTGAGTGTAAAACCGAAGCCCAGCTGGATCGGGTTGAACTCGGCGGTAATGATAATTAGCAGCGAGAATCCGTCGCTTCCGTCCGGGAGTCGGGTATTGATAATGCCGAAAGCTTTGAGCGTGAACAGGTCCTGGAATTCCAGTTCGAGTGCCCCGAAATATTCATGGTTGTCGGGGTCGAGATCGAGCGTTCCACCTCCTTTAAAACCGGCGGAGTTGACGGAGACGGCGATCCCGGTGGGCGGTTTGAATCCCGGCGTGACCTCAAGGCGGCCGAGATTGCCGTCGTTGGTTTCCAAAGCCGCAAAGTCAAGACGGAAACCGATCTCGTTGATCTGGACCATCAACGGCCCTAAGGTCGTGCGCACATCGGCCCCGACGCTGAGAGGGATCTTGCCCTCTCGCGGTGCGAGAGCGATGGTAAGCGCCATGATATCGATCGGGCCCAGAGATATATGGGTCGGAACGGTAATTTCGAGTGCTCCGCTGCCTTCGAGAAAAAAACCGCTCTTTGTTGAATAGCCGAATTTCAGATCGAGTTCCGCCTGAAAGCCGTCTCCTGCCGCTTTCTTGACGAAATTGTCGCCGCTTGAGAAATCGACAACGAAGTTGACCTTGCTCAGCTCTCCGGTAAAGACCAGCTCGCCTGATCCGTCAGCGTCGATGACCCCGTCCATCGACACCCGCAGCGACTTTGCTTCGACCCGGCTCGCTCCAGCGATCCCTATGATGTCGAGCGGCCGGTCCGGATAACCCGCTTCCCAGGAGGCCGTTATTTTGCCTCCGCCAAATCCCGGCGCGTTAAACTTGATCTTCCCGTCGGGGAAAACAGAGATCTGAGCGCTGTCGCTCAGATCTATCTCGAGACCCGCCTTAAATTTCCAGTCCTCCCGATCAATGCTGAACGAAGCGGCGTAACTATCGATCGTCGGTTCAAAAAGCAGACCCGGAGCGGGGCGAGTGCTGTCGACTGTGATCCTTGCAAAAAAGGCGCTTAGGACCGAAGGAGAGTTTGCCTGGTCGTAGATGACAGGAACGCCTCTTGAGAGCAGGATCTTACTTGCGACGGGGAACAGCTTTTGGCCGTCGAAATTCGGCTTGTTCCAATCATATAGGTTCTCGAGATGAGCCGAGGGTCCGGAGACGAAGTCAACCAGGGCGCCCATATTCAGCTCTCGTTTCGTAAAATCCGGTAACACCGGGTTTCCGGAATTTAAGATCTCGGTTCGCTTGATGACCCCGATGAACTCGAGAAGATCCGCGGCACCCGAGACGTTATCTTCGATATTTCTGACAACCAGATATTCGGCGAGCCGTTCCGGCAGATGTTCTACAAAATCGTCGAGCACGGCTTCACTGACACCGAGCACCGCCGCACCGATGTCGTTCTTAAGGCTTTCGGAGATTGACCGGAGCCCATCGAAGACGGCTTTCATGAGGACCAGAGCTTCGGACGAAGCCGCCAGGATCGCAGGCTTATCGTTCGCTTCGACCGCTTCCTTGATCTCATCGATCTTTTCGAGGGTGGAGTTGATCCCCGAACTGACCTCGACAAGAGCTTCACTGAAGGCGGGCTCGGCCTCAGCCGATTCCGGTAATTCAAGACCCAATTCAGCGAAGAGAAGAGCCACCTCGCGGTCCTCTATCCGTCTGGCCAACGGTTGAAACCATTTGGCGACTTGTTCAAGAAGTAATTCAAGAGTACTCATGTAAGCTCAGCTCAAAAATTCCTTCGTCCCGGTTCGGGTTATCCACCTTTATCTATTCGACCCTCGTTTTCTATCAGTCGTTCAATAAGTGCGAGCGCCCTGGCTGAATACCTTTCAATATCGATGGCCAGTTCGGGACTTCCTTTGGCCTCCAGCACCACAGACATTTTCAAAAGCAACCGCCGGTACGAAACGCCTCCTATTTCCGTTGGCGTCGGGTGAGCCGGGTCTTTTGCTTTTTCGATCAGATGAGCAACGAACGCGGGGCCCTGGTACCGGTTCCAGGCAACTTTGACTTCGCGGTCCGCAAGGATCAGATCGCTGACCTCCTGTCTGTGCTTGTTGAATGTCTCTATAAAAAGCGCGCCATCGGGCTCAGACTCTATCGTCTTGGTCAGCTCCTCGAGCGCATCCTTTTTAGGCGGCGGGTATCCCTCTCCTGACCTTATCGGTAAAGTCTGGAGGGTTCCGGTCTCCGGAATGGAAACCTCCAATATTTTCAGCACATCCTGGATCGGGTTGGCGTAAGATTCGGTCGCCCGGTGGACCACTACATTGTCCTCGTTTCGAACTTCGTTGTCGGCGAAATGAAGACCGATCACTTCGTTCAGATGATTGAGGACGACCGAGCCCGAGTCCCCTTTGCTTACGAACGCCTTGTTGACGCTCGTTTTCGGGTGAATCAAGATCTGTTTGGTGAAGTTTATCGAAACCAGTCCATCCTTCGTCGGAATCGGTACTGTGACGGGTGCGGCAGGATCAATGACAAGGCCTTCGGTCCTCCGCGAAGAGACCCCGCGTTTGAACACGGTGTCGTTGGGAAGAACCGGGTGAACCGGAGTGCCCGAATCATCAAGCCTGATGCTTCGCACGGGCCCTAATCCCAACACATCATTGTTCCAGTTATCTTGCTGGTCACTGGTTAATATAGCGATCGCGCAATCTACATTGTCGGTTTCCAAATTGCCCCATCGTTCCAATTTCGCGATTTCACCACAGCGGCACGGGCAAGGTTCGCAGCAAAAATCGGGTTGCCCGACGTCATGTCCCTTTTCCTCTCCGTTGCCTCGCAGAATGTGATGGTTCGTCAGCAAAAAGACATTTCCTTCAGCTTCATCGAGCACCATACAGCCCAAAGTTCCGATCAGCCCGCGTTTTGAGTTCGCGCTTTTGATCGCGATTCCGCCGCACAATGGACGGTATCTCGCAGTATCGGGTTTAGTTGCCGCGGAAGCAGTAACATCTTTGGGAATTTCGTTGACATCGGTGGCAACACCATCTATCAACGACGGGATTCTGTAAGTTTCCGGAATTCTTTCGAGCGGTTTTTTCTCGTCGACGTAGATTCTCAAGCACATGTCTTCGGTGTGAAGGCCGTCGATGACTTTAAGACCAACACTGACGGCGACAACGCCCGGAATGCGCAATAGCTCGCCCTCTACCTTATCTTTAAGACGAAGAAGTTCCGTATATTCCTGAAGCTGTTGGTCCCTTTTCCTATCCATTCTGTCTCAACTTCTGAAATACCTCTGCCAACGAATTACAGGATTCCGTATAACCCGAAACGACAAGAAAATACTTATCGATCGTTTTGATCAGGGACGGCGAACCGTGATCCTGCAGAACCACCGCCATCCTGCGGACCAGCGATGTTAACCGCACGCCGCCGATTTCTTTTTTCACCGCTATTTCGGGGTCGAATCCGCTGCCCATCAACTGCGAGAAAAACTCGGCTCCTTTATTTCTTTGCCAGGCGACCATAACGTGCCGGTTATGGGTGATCAACCTGCTGACCTCTTCGAAATGGGTGGTGATCAGTTTCAGGATCTCCCGGCCTGTGGCGGTTGACCTTAATTCCAGCTCGTATGGTTCAATGCGGTACATTTTTCTCAGATGTCATCGATGTTGCCCAGAAAGCGAAAGCAGTCGTCGGGACCGATCAGCCCGATCCATAACTTATCCAGCGTATCGCCGTCCTGGTCGTGATCCTGCTGGTCCTGTAACTCATCCGCCACGCGATATTTCAGGCGTATATATCCGAGCGCAAGATCCGAGATCCGGTACCATGTGCCGCTCAGTTCCAATCTCGCAAAAACCTTGTGATTTATCAGGAACTCAATATGCTGGCCCACATGGCCCTGGAAATCGGCGATACTGTTGGGCAGCGTATGCTCTATCACGGCGCTCTTGGAGATCTGTCCCCTCAGCTCCTGGGCGGCGGCATATGGATCGGGTTCAAAAAAATCGGGGCCGGTATCGAAATTGCCGACCAGATCCGAACTGGGATATACCGGAAATTCTCGACTGAAGGGAAGCTGTGGATCCAGAAAAAAGTTGAAAGGGTTCTTGATCTTATATCTCAGGCTGAGGGTCGTGTCCCATTTGGATTTAGCGCTGGTGGACAGATCGACCCCCTGGTTGAAGACTCCGGTCTCGGATGCCGGCACCGAAGGAGGAGCGGTTGCGTTCGGACCCCGCAGATCGGGCACATCCTTTTCATCGATATCGACCGGGAATAGTTCATCCGGCTGGATCTTAAAGTCGACCAAAAGGATCCGGGTAGACTTGATCTTGTCTTGTTCGGTCTTCACCTCAAACGGCACTTCCACAAGCGAATCGGTCATCTCCGTCCAAATGATCCAGACCCAAACCTTTTCGCCCACTCCATAACCGTCGACGGTAACTCCCACGAGTGATCTTGATCCGGAGTCAACCGTTCTGCTGATCCTGGCCGTCGAATTGTCACCCGGAATGGCAGGAAAGACTATTTCCTCAAAATCAGAGCTCCATTTGATCCGGTCGTTTTCGACCGGCTGATCAAAGGTCGCTTTGAGGACCACCGCGCCCTCGCCCTTAACGGTGACAAAATGCTGCTTTGGGTTATTGGCCGCCGGCAAGGTACTCGGGATCACATGCGTTTTCGGATCGTCAGGATGGATCGAAATAACAGCCGTCACGGGTGGAGGAGAAGGGATCTTTATTTTCAGAGCTTCTTCGACGGCAGCGATCGGTGTCGCCACCCCGTGTACGCGGCGTTTCAACCGGTGAGTCTGATTATCCGTGCTGCGAGGATCTTCATTGGGCACAGTGGGATCATCGGATCTAAATCGATCCCGTTTCGTTCCCCACAATAAACCGATAACGCGATTATTTTCATCCACCACAACGGACCCTGAGTCGCCGAAGCCCGCAAATCTGACGGACGGAGGTTCAGGCGCGATCAGGATCTGATGATCATCAAAGGCAATGTCCACGACCCGTCCATGGGTCAGTCTCGTGGCGGCCCCTCTTTTTTTGACCAGATCGCCGACGGCCGGAAAGGCTTTGCCTTTGATGGAGCCGATCTCCTCGATCTCGTTGAGAGCTCCTTTGGTTTTTATTTCCTGGACGATATCCGAATGCAGGGCAACTATCGCGCAATCAAGGCTGGCCGTTTTTTTGGAATTCAGGACCTCACCAACGATGTTCTTGACGCAGCAGCAGCAGCAGATGACTTTCTGCGGCTGACCTATCTTCCCGCTGGCGACCGCCGATTGTTCGGACATCTGGGTGTTCACGAAAACCACATGGTCACATGTCAATCCGACAATTTGGTCCGTGGTCTCCTCGTCGCTAAAAAGCGCCAGACAGCCGAGGGTCCCCGTCCCCCGTTTGTCCTTATCGACGTAACTGTCGTTCTTGATCTGAATACCGCCCTTGAGGGGGCGATAAGGAGCCGTGTCGGCGATCTCTTCGATCATTCCATAGGGGATGACATCGGTCGGGAAGCCGTCGATGACGGGCGGTACGCATTCGTGATCCTTAAGCGAGACCGGGTCTTTTTTCTCGTCGACATAGACCCTGTAACAAAGTATTGGGGTGATCTCATCGTTGATCTCCTTCAACCCGATACCGACGCTGACGACATGTGGATATTTCTTGATCTCGAACTCAATTCTTTCCTTGTTTTCTATTAAAAAACTCGGACTGTTTGAATCGAACGGAGTCATCGCGTTCTCCAGGTATTACCGGGTCATTAAGCATGCGGGAGATCCTAAACTAGAAATTCAGGACGAGAAGCCAACGCGGCCGCTTTATGATCAGATCGGGCTCTTCGGAGGAATTGGCCGCCGCCCGAAAGTTTCTTTGAACTCATGCACAGGAGATCTGAAAAATCCGGGGATGACGCTTACGTCAACATCCCTCGAGGCTTCCCGGCTGATTGAGCGATTATTTAGGGACATGGGAGATTTGCTCCTTATCCAAGTTTCCGCAGCTTTATTCGCAACTAAGGTAGTAACGTTCGCCGCTGGTCCAAACGGTTGGGGTTTTGATCAACGGTATCATTTTGAGATCAAAAGCTCGGTTGTGAGTCTCACGGAAACCAATAGCCCGCGATCCCCCAGATGTTGGGGCTGAGATATTGGTCTCCTTGAAAAAAATTACGTTACTTATAATCCAGAAGAACTAAACAGTCAACAAAAACTTTTTCCGATCCCTTGATCGGATAATTTTGAAAGTGGCAAGGGTCTATATTTCTCGTCATCATTCTGAAAAGAAAAAGAGGAAGTATCTCTAAAAAATTACACCCCTCGAAAATATGTTGTAAGGCTCGTGTCGCTTCCCCGAGTTAAATGTTTTGCGCAGATGTGAGCCCTTCCGGAACCAATAATCGCACTAACGAATAAGCCGATAACGTGTGAGGTTCGATCAACCTGTCACAGGTCTCGTGCCTGGTTCCCCGGTGAACCACGCTGGGCGTCGATCTCCATGGGGCGAGCTTATGAAAATGCATATATCATTCGCCTGAACGTTCGGGAAAAAAATGTTGACATTAAAATGGATTTCAATTAGTTTCAACGCGCTTCACCATAACTGAACAGATGTACACCGTCTCGCCCCACAACGAGAACCTCGCGGCAGGTTATTTTTTCTCACCGGGATATGAGAGCGCCGCCCCCGCGTCCCGACATCTTCGGGCTGCAAAAGGTCAACTCCCCGATCATTCTCGCGATGAGCTTCCGATCACCTTCGTCAGAAGTGGAAAGACAATTCGTTGCCAAACTGGGCACGAGGACGGGGTTTCCGTTTGCCTCGATCGGTCATTCGTATCATCGCCGCCAACGGTTGAGAGGCCTGGGAGGAGGCATCGATGAAGAATGATTCTCGCGATGATGCAAGACGGCCGGGCAACGCTGCACCCGAGAAATTTCCGGCGCTCGGAGGGGGGAAGACCAAATCCAATGCGATCGAGGTACCGGCGATCAACCTGCCAAAGGGCGGAGGGGCGGTCAAGGGAATTGATGAGAAATTCACGGTGAATGCCGTGAACGGCACCGCTGGCTTTTCTATTCCCTTGCCTTTTTCGCGGGCCCGCGGAGCGGCTCCCCCTCTTAATCTCTCTTACAACTCAGGGAGCGGAAACGGTATCTTCGGCCTTGGCTGGAAACTGAGCCTCCCGTCGATAAAACGAAAAACGGACAACGAGCTTCCACAATATCTCGATTCTGAAGAGACGGATACATTCCTGTTTTCCGAGGCCGAGGACCTGGTCCCGGAATACAAACGAGAACCCGACGGGAGTTTGTCGGTGGACCCGCAAGGCAATTATGTCATCCGGGAAATGGATTCGCCCGACGCCTTTTTCACAATAAGATTTTATAAGCCCCGTATCGAGGGCCTCTTTGCCCGGATCGAAAGATGGACCCACAAGACATCCGGGGAGACGAGGTGGCGGGTGATCACAAAAGAGAACCTGACGACGCTCTTCGGGTGGAGCCCGGCGTCGAGGATCGCGGACCCGCAGGCAGCGGGGAGAGTATTCGAATGGCTCCCCGAACTTGTCTTTGACGACCGGGGGAACTGCACCCGCTACGTCTATAAGAAGGAAGATGAAAAGGGCTTTGATGCCGCCGCCCCGCACAACAGGAACCGAACGAATGGGGGAGCCCTCACCTATACCAACACGTATCTTGCAAAGGTCCTATACGGAAACAAGACGCCCTACAAACATTTTGGAGATGCCGCTCCACCCGAAGCGAATTTCATGTTTCGCACGGTTTTCGACTATGGCGAATACGCCGTGGGTGCTCCCTTTGATGAGATCAGCGATTGGGACTTTCGCTCGGATCCGTTCTCAGCTTATCGATCGGGTTTTGAGATCAGGACCACGAGGCTCTGCAGGCGGGTACTTCTTTTTCATGCGATCGATGAATTGCCCGGCGGCGACGCGCTGGTGAGGTCAATGGATCTTGACTACGACACCGCATCGGCCGAAGGCTTTACCTTTTTAAAGAGCATAACGTCTCGCGGCTATGTAAAACGGGCGGGGGGAGCTTATACAAGCAAAGCGCTTCCGGCGGTCGAATTCCAATATCAGAAAGCGGACTGGAACAAAGAGGTACGGACGGTGTCCGCCGGGAACCTCGTGCATAGCCCTGTTGCATCAGCCGATCCCAACTATCAGTTCATCGATCTTTACGGCGAGGGTCTGTCCGGTCTTCTTGCCGAACAGGGAACCGGCTGGTACTACAAGCACAATCTCGGGAACGCGAAATTCGAACAGGCCAAACTGGTCCTGCCAAAGCCGTCGTTCTCGGGCCTCAACGGCCGGCTCGAGATCGCCGATCTCGATGGCGACGGAATAAAGCAGGTCGTAAGTTACACCGCCGAACCGCGCGGCTTCTTTGAACTCGATGACGACAACGACTGGCAGCCGTTCCGCGCTTTTGACGCGTCCGCCAATATCGATATGCGTGACACGAACACGAGGCTCCTCGATCTGACCGGGGACGGGATGGCCGATGTCCTGATCACGGAGGATTCGGTCTTTACCTGGTACCGGTCGGCGGGACGAAAGGGGTTTCTGGCGCCCCGCCGTACGCAGAAGCCGTTCGATGAGGACCAAGGCCCGCACGTCGTTTTCGCGGAATCTACCCAGACCGTATTTCTCGCCGACATGAAAGGGGACGGGATGACGGATATTGTCCGTATCCGGAACGGCGAGATCTGCTACTGGCCCAATCTCGGGTTTGGGCGGTTCGGTCGAAAGGTGACGATGGATAATGCGCCGGTCTTTGATGCGCCGGACTCGTTCAACTCCGCTTTCATCAAACTTGCCGATATCGACGGCTCCGGAACGACGGATGTTATCTATCTCGGCAAAAACAAGTTCTCGTGCTGGATGAATCTTGCCGGAAATTCCTTTGGCAAGGTCGCCTTCGAGATCGACGCGTTTCCCGATATCAGCAACCGGTCGAGTATCACTGTGACCGATCTTCTCGGCAACGGCGTTCCCTGCATCGTCCATGCGAGCGATCTTCAAAAGGACGCATCGGTGCCTCTCAGGTTCATCGATCTGATGAACGGGAAGAAGCCGCATCTTTTGACCGGTTACAAGAACGATCTTGGAAAAGAGGTAACGCTTGAGTACGCGCCCTCAACGAGATTCTATATAGAGGACAAGCTCGCGGGAAGGCCATGGGCGACAAAGCTCCATTTCCCGGCCCATTGTCTGGTAAAGACGGAGACCAGGGACCGGGTATCGGGCTCGAGGTTTGCGAGTTCCTACCGTTATCGCCACGGGTATTTCGATCATGCCGAAAAGGAATTTCGCGGCTTTGGCATGGTCGAGCAGACCGACAGCGAGGACTTCGATCACTGGGTAAAGGGAGCGGCGACCAACATAGTCGACCAAACCCTCCATCAGGCACCGGTGGTCAAGAGATCGTGGTTCCAAACGGGAGCCTTCATAGGACTCGATCGGATCATGGACCAGTTCGCCGACGACTACTGGGACCGGGAGATGGAGAGACGCGGTTACCCGGTCGCAAGCACCGAGGTCACACTGCCGCCCGCAAGGTTGATCGCGGCGCCCGGTCTCGACCCGGGTCTTATCGGGAACCTGAGTGCCCAGGAGCGGAGCGAGGCGTCGCGAGCCTGTAAGAGCATGGAGCTTCGCGTCGAAACCTTCGCGAAGGATGCACCCTCTATGGGAGCTACACCCGACGAGGTTCGGCGCGAGCTGCTGCCGTTCTCGGTGGCAGCGCATAACTGTGTCATCGAGCTCCTTCAGCCAAAGGGCCGGAACAAGCACGCAGTTTTTGGGGTCAAGGAGAGCGAGGCCGTCACCTACAGCTACGAGAGGGATCCGGCCGACCCCAGGGTCGCCCACAACCTGACCCTCAAGCTCGATCAATACGGCAACATTCTCGAATCGGCGGCGATCGTTTACCCAAGGGCCGTTCCCGACCTTTCGCTGCCGCAAAAAACGCGGGACGCTCAGGGCCGCATGTTTATATCCTTTGTCGAGAACAGGTATACTTTGAACGACATCGATACTTTCGAGGCGTATCGTCTTCGGGTTCCGTCGGAGATAAAGACATATGAGCTCAGAGGTGTTCCCAAAGCAGGATCGCTATATTCGATAGGCGACCTTGAGAACATTCTGGCCGCTTCAACCGAAGTTGGATACCACCAGGTCGATGCGGCACCTCCCGCGGGAAGTTCGCAAAAGAGATTGGTGGAACATCTCCGTACGCTCTATTACAAGGACGACCTGGCCTCCGCCCTGCCGCTTCGCACGCTCTCGGCAAAGGGTCTTAGTTTCGAGAACTATCAGCTTGCTTACAGTCCCGCTCTTATCACCGACATCTTCGAGGCACGAGTTGACGCCGCCACCATGACGGAAGGCAAGTTCACTCACAGCGAGGGGGATGACAACTGGTGGGTGAGATCTGGCACCATCCAATATATCGAAGGAGCAGAAACCGCCGCCGATGCCGCTGACCGGTTCTTTATGCCGATCTCATACACGGACCCTTATGGAGCGAGGACGGCGGTCAAGTACTTCTCGAATTATTTCCTTCTGGTCGAAGAGACCGAGGATCCGCTCCAGAACAAAGCGAGAGTTCTTGAGTTCAATATGCGGACCCTCTCCCCGCGCCGGATGCAGGATGCGAACGACAACATCTCGGAAGTTCTCACCGACGAACTTGGGCTGGTCAAGGCGATGGCCGCCTTTGGTAAAGGCGCCGAGGCCGACGACCTCGCGGGTCTTGATGAATTTACGACGGCAGCGGAAAGGGCTCGGATCGATGATTTTTTTAGTGCCGCAACGTCGGGTGAACTTGTCAGCATCGGGAAGGATCTGCTCGGACACGCCACGCTCCGCTTCCTCTATGATCTCGATGTCTATAAGGACTCCGGCGGATCAAAACCATCGGTAGCGGTCTCCATCGCCCGCGAGGAACATCATCTCCAGAACCCCGACACGGCGGTGCAGCTCAGCTTTGAATATTCGAACGGCCTCGGTCAGGTGATCATGAAAAAGGCCCAGGCCGAACCGGGGCTCGCCAAAAAGGTGACCGTCAATCCCGATGACAGCTATGTCATAAACGATGTCGACACCTCTCTCAGCGTCCCGCCGCAGCTTCGCTGGGTCGGGAACGGACGTACTGTCCTCAATAACAAGGGAAATCCCGTCAAGCAATACGAACCCTACTTCTCGGTGACCCATGCGTTCGAGGACCTCAAGGAGCTGGTGGAATCGGGCGTCACTCCGATCTTCTATTACGACGCTGCCGGGAGGGCCGTCAGGACCGAAATGCCGGATGCCACCTTCTCAAAGACGATCATCGATTCCTGGAAACAATTGAATTACGACCAGAACGACACGGTCCTTGAGACAAGCTGGTACAACGAGCGGTTCAATCGGCTGATCGACGCCGAGCTGATCGCGATGGGGAAGGACCCAGGCCGAGAGAAACAGGCGGCCGAAAAAGCTGCCAAACACGCCTCGACCCCGACGACCCTCCACTTTGACAGCCTGGCCCGCCCGGTGCTTCAGGTCGAGCACAACAAGGACCTCGCAAACGCCGATGTGTTTTATCAGACGACGGCCGACGTCGACATCGAGGGTAGTCTCCGGAGCCTATCGGATGCCAGAGGAAACCTGCTCATCGTTTCGAAGTACGACATGCTGGGGAACATGGCGTATCAGAAGAACCCCGATGCAGGGGCACGATGGACGCTTCAGAACATCGTCGGCAACCCGCTGAGGGTCGGGGACGAAAGGGATCACAAGCTCTATTTCGAATACGACATCCTTCACCGTCCGACCGGCAAAAAAGTGGAAGGCGGCGACGGCCCGACGCCTCTTGATCACATGTTCGAGAAGATCGTCTATGGGGAAGCTCTCCCTGGGGCCGCCGCCGGCAATTTCCGGACACGTGCCGTTATCACCTACGATACCGCCGGCAAAATCGAGATCACGGGCTTTGATTTCAAGGGTAATCAATTGCAGGTCTCAAGACGCTTCTCGAAGAACTACAAGGAGGTCGCCAATTGGGGAGTTCCGGGACCAGACTTGCTGCTCGAGACGGAAGCGTTCGGAAGCGTTTTTCAATATGATGCGATGAACCGCATCAAACGCGAGACGGCTCCCGACACCAGCGTCTTTGAACCTTTTTACAACCGGGCCGGTCTGCTTGATCAGGTGCAGGTGACGCAAGGCGGGGCGCCCGAGTCCTTTGTAAAAAATATCGATTACAACGAGAAGGGGCAGCGGAGCAGGATCCTCTACGGTAACGATGTAACGACAAGTTATTTCTACGACAAGGAGACCTTCCGGCTTATCCGCCTCGAGACCAAAAGAATAAACGGCGATCCGCTTCAGGACCTCTACTACACATTTGACCCGGTGGGGAATATCACAGGTGTCGAAGACAAGAACATCCCCGAGGTCTTTTTCAACAACCAGAAGATCACGGGTACGGCGTCGTACGTCTATGACGCCGTCTACCGGCTTATCGAAGCGACGGGACGCGAGCATATCGGGGTAGTGGGCTTTGGAGCAAACGATATCTGGGACGACCTTCCATTTATGAAGGAGTACAGCTCCGGCGATCCGATGGCCTGGCGGAACTATACCCAGCGGTACGGGTATGACCCTTCCGGAAACATTGAGCAGATGCAGCACATCGCCGCGGGGGGTGACTGGACCCGCGTCTACACGAACGCGGCCACCAGCAACCGGCTGCTCTCGACCACGGTAGGAGCTCAAACCTATAACTATGCCTATCCCGCGAAGCACGGGTATATCGCGTCGATGCCTCATCTCCAGGTAACCCGATGGAATTTCAAAGAGGAACTTCAGGCAGCAGCAAGGCAAAGCGTCGTCAACGGAACTCCTGAGACCACCTGGTATGTCTATGACGGCGGTGGAAAGCGAGTAAGAAAGATCACCGAACGGCAGGCCGCGGCCGGGGTCGATCCTTCCAAAAAAGCACAGCGTCTATATCTCGGGAGTGTGGAAATATATCGCGAATATGACGGCGCGGGCAACACGGCCTTTGAGCGTGAGAGCTGTCATGTCATGGATGACCGTCGCCGTATCGCGATAATCGAGACGCGCACGATCGGCGTCGATCCCGCCCCGAAGCGGCTGGTCCGCTATCAGTTCGGCAATCACCTCGGCTCGGCATCGATCGAGACCGATCAGGCGGCAAAGGTCATCAGCTACGAGGAATATCATCCTTTCGGCACTACCAGCTATCAGGCGATGGACAAGGATACAAAGGCGGCCGCCAAACGCTATCGCTATACGGGGATGGAGCGGGATGAAGAGAGCGGTTTCGGGTATCACGGCGGCCGGTATTTCATTCCCTGGCTGGGGAGATGGCTTACCACCGACCCGGGAGGGATCCAGGGCGGGCTCAACCTCTACGCCTACTCGAACAACAACCCCGTCAGGTTTGTCGATGTCAACGGGCAGGACCCGAATGACGAGATGATGGGAATGATGTGGGACCGCATGGGCCAGGAGATGAGCGGGATGATCGAGAGCATCTTCGGCGGGCACGCCCATGTAAATCCGCGTGCGAACACCGTTACTTATGAGGGCCCCAAAGAAGGTGTCGGCGGCCTGGTCGGCGGAGTAGTCCGAGCCGGTACCTTGAGGATAGTCCCCATCGAAGCCGATCCCAGTTTGCCGAGTCTTATCGGGCTCGAGATGGGTGCCGGTTTTGTTCCGGTGCTTGATCCGGGGGCGAGACTCGTCACCGGCGAAACTGTGACCGGACAGGATACAAGCCGTGCATGGGCGGGCGCGGAGCTTGCTCTCGATGTCCTCCCCTGGGCGCTTGAGTTCAAGGCGGCAAGGATGGAAGCCAAGGCCGCAAGCCTTGAGATCCGTGTCGCCCGCGACGCCGAAGTACCCTTTCATATCGGTTCCTCGGAGGCCGGCGTCAGGAAGCCGACCGTCACCAATCCGCTATGCCGCGGTGACCTGTGTGTTGCCGATGTCGGAGCCCATCAGGCGAATCTCAGCCTGACACCGGGGCAGGAGCCGATAACAAACATCGAGTTTGTGGAAGCGTCCGGAAGACCTGTCAGCCGGGTCGAGGACCCGATCACAAACACCGGCGATGCGATGAGTTTTCTCAACAAGGGGTTTGAGGGCCTGCAAAAAAAGGGAAGGATCACCGGTCCGATAAAAGCGACGATCCCAATGGAGCCCGGTGTAAAACCAGGCAAGTACGGAGCCCTCGTCAAAGGACCGATGGGAGAACACGCTTTGCATGTAACGGTCAGCGAGAAACCTATTGGAAAGACATTCATTGCTGAAGGGAAATTAGTGACACCGACCAAAGCGGCGGAGCTGGTGGACGAGGGCGTGCGGGTGGTGGAGCGGCCTGTCTATGCGAGCGAGTTCTACGATCCGCAGAACGGCATGTGCGTGCAGCCCTCATCAGAGGTCCGCTCTTATATAAAGTTCGAGTGAGACCAGTCCCGTGGGCAGCCGATCAGGCACAAGAAAAGGAGATAAACGAACCATGAAGAGCCCGAAACAAAAGAAGCAACGTTTCACCTACGCGGTATCCGATCCTGTGTTCAAGCAGGTGTATGATTCGCCCCGTTCGCTCCCCGGTAAGCAAAAATGGCTGACAACTGATGAAGACATCAGAGCGATCGAAAAATTGCTGGGCATGCCGACGGGAACCATCGGGGCGCCGTTGTGGCTAAGCGGCGATCGGAAGACCTGTACAAAGTGCCGGCGGGAAATCAACTGGCTCGATATAGTTTCTTCCTCCGTCGGGTCGATCCATTCCTCGAGAATGATCGCCGAGGTCATACTCGGCGAGCAGAAGTTCGTCAATACCGAGGTGCCGCACGCGATCGCGGGCCTTAAATGTCATAACTGCGGGACGATATTTGAAAATCTTAGAAGCTTCAAATGCCACAACTGGGCCTATGCCCGCCCTGCCCTTATAAAGGTGATCGAGGCAATGGAAAATAAGAAGAAAGTGAAGGGCAAATAGAAAGCGGTAGGAAACTAGACGGACCTGTTGTCCGAACAAAAAGATCCGGTATCACAAGGAAGAATCATCATGAACAATCCAAACTCTCGCTATGTCGTCCGCGGAATTGTCAGCGATGCGAATAACCACCCGCTCGAGGACTTGCTGGTAAGAGCGTATGACCGCGATCTGCGCTCGGAATCCCTCCTCGGGGAATGCCCGACCGATGCCCGCGGGACCTACCGGATCGTTTATACGAACGAGCAATTCGCGGCGCGGGAAAAAAGCGCCGCCGATCTCTTTGTGAGGGTCTACTCAAAAAGCGGGAAGACACTCCTTTTTGAGACCGACTTTGACCACATCGTTTTTAATGCCTCCGATTACGAGACGATAGATATCGTCGTGACTGCGAGAGCACCGGTTGAAGAGAACGAGTTCGATTATCTCGTCCGCGAGACCGCGCGTCTCGCGGGTGATGTGAAGATCTCTGATTTTACGGAAGATGACAAACAGCGGGATATCAGCTTCCTTTCAAAAGAGATCCCAGCGAATCGCCAAAAACTCGAACATCTGGTGGTGAGCCACCGCCTCGAACAGGAGTCGAAGATCGATGCTTCGTTCTTCTATGCGCTGCTGAGACGAAACACCCTTTTAAAGAACGATCTCGACAGGTCCCTGAGGATAAGGCTCTCGATCGGTATCGATACCGCGATCCTTCCGCTGCTCTATGAAGCTGCACTCACGGATGCGGAGCGCCTTGTAAAGGATGTCAGGGCGGCCGCAAAGGAAATGCTGGTTCCGATCGCTGCCGCCTCAGACGCCAAAAAGAACGCCGAGCTTCTGGCCCGCTTCAAAGAAAAGGCCGCGGACTATTATAAAACGGAACATCTTGGCCGGATCGCGGCCCTCGTCAGGCATTTTGCCGCGGAAAATAAGGCTGCGGAGATCGCCAGGATCTTTAAGGAAAATAAGAACGATCCTGAGGAGTTCTTAAAAAAGATCACCGACCCCTCATTTTTTGACTCCGAGGCCACTCTGGCTGATACGAAGATCGCCGTCGCCCTCTCTGAGCTCATCGGTTCGAACGAGAGGATCATCTCAGAAGTCAGGAAATCGCAGGAGATCAAGAACCCATCGGATATGAAAAAGCTCGCCGGTTTTAACCGGGCGGCCTGGAAAAAACTGATCGCGGAGTCGCTCGGAGAAACCAAAAAGGTGGACGATCCGATCGATAAAACGCTTCTCGATTTTCATGCCATGACGATGGTGAGGAAGATGGAAAAGGAATTTCCGAGCGCTGCTTTTTCGGCGCATCTTGAAAGGGAGAAGAAACCCTTTTTTGAAAACCATGACCGGATACTCTCCTTTTTTAAGAAACACGAGGACTTTGACCTCGTAGGGACGAACGTCGATCTCTTTATAAAGGAAAAGAAATTGACGGGCGCAAAGAACGAGGAAATGCTTGGCGAATTGAAGGCCGCCCAGAGAATGTTCAGACTGGTGCCGGACTACCATCAGGCGAACGCGCTTTTAAGAAAGAACATCCATTCGGCACAGCGGATCTCGGCCCTTGGCGAAAAGCGGTTTGTAAAAGAGATCGCACCTTCAGCAGGCATCGCTAAAGGCGACGCGAAAAAGATCTTCCGGAAAGCTGAAGTAACCCATACGGCCGCGGTGCTACTTGCCGGTGAACTGCAGGATACGATGCGGGCCGGGGATATTCCTGCCTTGAGGCTCGAGGCCTTATCAAAAAAGCTCGAAGCCGTCAGCAAGGACTTTCCAAATCTGAAATCGCTCTTCAAGCTGACGGACAACTGCGCCTGCGAGGACTGCCGCTCGGTGTACAGCCCGGCCGCCTATCTCGTCGAGCTCCTCGAGTACCTTGACGATCGGTCGGTGACCGACCTCACTACCGGTCCGCCCACAACCGGCCATCTGGCAAAAGAGGTCCTCTTTTCGAGACGCCCGGATCTTGGCGATATCGATCTCGGCTGCGAGAACGCGTTCACACCGGTACCCTATATCGATCTGGTATGCGAGCTTCTCGAGGAAGCGATCGCACCCGACCCCGGAGTGGCGTTCACCGGTGTGTTGTCGGACGGGCCCGATCCGCTGACAGGCAAAGTGTCGGCGGCCCTGCTCGCCTCTCTTACTGCCGCAAAGATCCCCGTGACAACGGAAGGCCTGGTTTTTCATACGGAAACCACCGGGGCCTCGTCATCGGCCACATTGCCGCATTATCTCCGCGACCGGGAAGTGGTCTGCAAGATCGTTAACACGGGCGGGAACAACTACAACGTCAAACGGCTCAGGCAGACCCTGGTGTCGGCAGAGGAACTGGCGGCCGCCCCCTCTTATGTCAATCAGGATGCCTATGACGCACTCAAGACCAGTTCATTTGCGTTTAGTCTCCCGTTTGATCTCAATCACACTGAGGCCCATGCCTATTTTGAGCGCTTCGATATCGACCGCGTCGATCTCATGTCGGATTTTCAGGTAGGGGGGATACCATCTGACGAAACGATAGCGGCCGAACGTCTGGGGCTTTCCGATTCGGAGAGAAAACTGATAATTACCGACGACAGTCTTCAGCAGCAGAAGTACTGGAACACCACCGCCGCCAATGCTTCAAGCGAGCTTGAGGTCGTGGACACCTTTCTGACTAAATCAGGGCTCTCCTATGCCGATCTTGATCTTCTTTTGAAGATCGAATTCATCGATCCGGCGGATAAGCTATTTATCGAGCATGCCGATCTGACCTGCGATACGACCAAGAAAAAGATAGCGAATCTCGATGACAAGGCACTCGACAGGATCCATCGCTTCTTAAGGTTGCAGAAAATAACGAAATGGTCCTTTGAAACCATCGGCGAGATCATCAGGAAAGGCAAACTCGGCAATTCGGCACTAGATGATCCATGCCTAAGAAAGGCCGCAGCATTAGTGAAGGCCGCGAGCGATACGGGCGTAAAGCTCGAGCAGCTTCTCGGCTTTTATGGCGAACTGCTTCATGAAAAGCTGACCGACACGTCGAGCCCTCTGTATCAGCAGACCTTTTTGAATAAGGCGAGGAACGGATTTATCGACGAGGGCCTCCTGCCCGAGAAGGTGGACGGGTCGCAGCTCATAGCAAATTTTAAATCCAGCATATCGGTCTGCCTGCAGATCTCGGAACAGGATCTCGATAAGCTCCTTCCTACCCTCGCGAGTCCGAATCTCGACTTCCCTAACCTGAGCACCTTGTTTGCCGCATCCGTGCTTGCACGCAAGCTAAAACTTAAGATCGATGACTACCTGATCTGGCGGGAATTGAGCGGGATCGACCCGACCGCTTCGCCTGAAAAGACAAGCGAGTTCGCGGAGATGATCGCAAAGGCCAGGCAATTTCCGCTCAAGGCCGCGGATCTCAAATTCATGCTCAGGCATGACGCGACGAATCTCGCCGACCGCGAGATCACCGATGACAAGATCAAGGGAATACTTGAAAAACTTCAGACAGAGTATAAGAGCGCTGATGCCGCGGATAGATCGCCCTTTGACGCGAATCTCAGTGCCGATGAACAAAAGGAAGCCCTTCAAAATCTGCTGGCTAAGCTTGCGGGTGTCGAGGAAGATGACGTCAAGAACTTTGTAAAATTTATTGACCGGGACTGGCCATCGCCCGCCAATGCCAAGGTCTTTGTGGACGCTAAGCTCGCCACGCTTTTTGATACCACTGCGATCAAGAATGCCATCGATCAACTTGATCTTGCGACGGCGGCGAATCTCGAGAGCCGGCGCAACGATCTTGTCAAAGCGCTCCTCGATGCGATCTCGGCATTTCAATACAAGTCGGATATCAGAAGGTCGCTCCAGACTGTGATCACCGCAACTTTTAAGGTGTCGCCCGACCTCGCGGACACGGTCCTTTATAACGCCAGGCTAAAACAGCCTTTGCCCGGCACCGATCTTCTTGGCGATCTGCTTCTTGCCAGTGTCTTTCTGACGACACCGGTCGCTGAAGCCGCCTACCAGGCGCAGTATGACGCGGTCCGTCTCCTTCATAAACTTTTTCCGCTCGTCAATTCGTTCAAGATCGAAGAGGACCGGGTTGGCTGGTTCTTGACAAACAGCGGGCCTTTGGGCTGGTTCGAGATGGACAAGATCCCATACAAGGCCGCTCAGACGGCCGGAGATTTTGCTTCGTACACGGCCTTTGCCGGTATGGTGAGCCTCAGCGGTCAGCTGACACCTGTTCCAGATCCAGCAGATGCTGAGAATCCGATCAGTTTCTTTAGCGTCGCCGAAATGCTGCTTCCCGGCGCCCCGACGACCCGCCTCGAATGGCTGACGGCCTTCTCGCTTTTGACGGGTTATTTGCAAGATGACGTCGACGCTGTCGATGCCTATCTTTTCCCAGTCTTTGATCTAACAAAATACAGGCTTCTTGAGACCTGGGAAGCGATTGAGCGATGCACCGAAACTTTGAGGAAAATGGGCTGCACCGTCGCCCAGGTCAAGAACTTCATAAAGCCGGTCCTTGGGAGCGCGGAAACCGATCAGCTTCGAACCGCCCTTAAAGCACGGTACGACGACGAAACCTGGCTTGGCACCTTAAAGGAAATAACCGATGCCATCCGGCCTCAAAAGAGAGACGCGCTTGTTGCCTACCTGCTCATGACCAACCCGGAGATGAAGGATGAGAACGATCTCTACGATTACTTTCTTGTAGACGTCGAGATGGAGTCATGCATGCCTTCCTCGAGGATCGTCCAGGCCCACGGCACTATCCAGCTGTTTGTCCAGCGCTGTTTGATGGGGCTTGAACCAAAGGCCGCGGCCGACCTCGATAACGACGACAAGTGGACGCAGTGGCAATGGATGAAGAACTACCGGGTTTGGGAGGCCAATAGAAAGGTGTTTCTTTATCCCGAGAACTGGATCGAGCCTGAGCTTCGCGACGACAAGTCTTTTCTCTTTGAGGAACTCGAGGACGAGCTCATGCAGAACGAGCTCAACGAATACAACTCTGAACAGGCATTCATCAAGTATCTTGAGAAACTCGATAATATAGCGTTCCTTGAGGTAGTCGCCACATGGTATGAGGTAAAGACAAGAACGATGCACGTTTTTGCCCGGACAAAGGGCGGTGACCCGGCGATCTACTATTACCGGAGGTTTGAGCAGGAGCGGTCCTGGACACCATGGGAAAAGGTGGAGCTCGATATAGCGGGGGACCATCTTCTGGCCTTTATCCGTAACGACCGTCTTTGTCTGGCCTGGCCGGTGTTTACCGATGACCCCAACCCGAACCCGCAATCCACGGTGCCCAATATAAATTCGCCGGGAAAGGGCGACGTGGACAAGCCATCCTTAAAGCTAAAGATCCAGCTCGCGATCAGCGAGTATGCCAACAACACGTGGCAGCCAAAGAAGGTGTCGAAGGACAGTATCTCGACTCCCGGCTCTTACACTGAAACGCCGCTGCGGAAAGATATCTACAACCTCTTGTATTTTGGGGCCGGTGACCAGATCTGGATATTCAGTACCGGCTTCCAGGGCGGGGTCGAACATAACAACCTTAACGGGATCTTCAATATCGCGGGGTGCAAAGGATATCCCGAACTCCTCTTTCAGGGTGACGCATATTTTCCGGACTTCTATCCGGACTTCAAAGATGCGTCTTTGATGGTCCAGCGCTACAAGGAGATGAATCAGGTCGCGGGCGATGAGCTCGCCGAGCGGAACATATTATCGATCTACTCGTTCTACACGCTGCTTAACAACACCCCGGGGAACTTCCGTTTAACTTACCCGCTCCAGATGACGGTCATCGATCTGATAATGTTCTTTCTCCAGTATTTCTTATCAGGTGTTTATCAGCGTGAGAAAACATATTACCGCTCTCTCAAACTGCCATTGGGTACGCTGCTCCCGTATTTCATGGAGGACAGCAGCCATGCGTACGTGATCATCCCCGGGTTATACCGGACGGACAAGGACCAGCAAACGGGCAAACCCATCTATGTAAAACGGACCGTATCAGACGTGCTTGACCTTCTTGAGGACATCTTTGCTCTCTACAAGAAGTATCTTGCTCTTTATCTCGCCGACCCGGGCCAGGATATGAACCTGTTCTTTGAAAAACTGTGGCAGGACGAGGACTTCCAGAAGATCTGGGAAGAGATAAAGATCTACTTTTCTCTCAACTACGGCGAACAGTTCAAGAATATGTATCACCCGCTGATCTGCCCGCTGCGGGCGACGCTCTACCGTGACGGTATTCCTGAACTGATGAAGCGTGAGACGCAGCTTCAGGTCACCTCGTTCAAATTTGATAATAATTACCATCCGACCACGCTCGTGCCCGACCCGCACCCGATCGAAGACATCGATTTTGCAAGTGACGGAAGCTATAGCGGTTATAACTGGGAGCTTTTCTTTCACATACCGCTACTTATCGCCACCAGCCTGAGCAAGAACCAGCAGTTCGAGGACGCACTCACCTGGTTCCACTATATGTTCAATCCCACGGGTGCGCTCGCTGGCTCCATCCCCCAAAAGTTCTGGGTGACCAAGCCTTTCTTTCTCACACTTTCGGGCGACTACATCGCCCAGAGGATCGACACGCTTCTCTACAAGGTGGCAGACCCCAACACACCCGAGATCGCCGACCTCCGGTTCGCGATCGATGAGTGGCGCGACAAGCCGTTTCAGCCCCACGTGGTCGCCCGTTACCGCCCCGTGGTCTACCAAAAGGCGCTTCTGATGAAATATATCGACAATCTGGTCGAGTGGGGGGACTATCTCTTCCGGCAGGACACAATGGAGTCGATTGCCCAGGCGACCCAGATGTACATACTGGCCGATAAGCTCCTTGGACCAAAGCCGAGGACCGTTCCGCCGCCCGTAAAACCGCCTTATGAGACCTACGACCAGATCGAGCGGCGTCTTGACGCCTTTGGCAACGCTCTTGTCGATCTCGAGAACATGATCCCGGACCTCACGGCGCTTCCCGAAGGGGGAGCCGAGCTTCCGCCCGCACCGATAACACTATCGACCCTATATTTTTGCATACCGCAGAACGACAAGATGCTCGAATACTGGGGTCGCATCGAAGATCGTCTTTTTAACATTCGTCATTGCCGCAATATTGACGGGATCGAGCGAAGCCTCGCGTTGTTCGCCCCGCCGATCGATCCCGGTATGCTTGTCCGCGCAGCGGCGGCCGGTCTCGATATCTCTTCGATACTCGCCGGCATGAACGCACCCACACCCTACTACCGGTTCAATGTCCTTGCCCAGAAAGCAACTGAGCTCGTGCAGGAGATCAAGGGTTTGGGAAACTCTCTTTTGCAGGCCCTCGAGAAAAAGGACGCCGAATCCCTCGCGCTTCTGAGGAACGAGCTTGAGATAAAACTACTCAAGGCAGTAAGGGATATGAAGGAGCAGCAGATCAAGGAAGCCGAAGAGCAGATCGAGATCCTCAACAGGACGCAGGCGGTGACCGACGAGCGTCACAAATATTATGCGGCCATAGAAAAGATCAATCCAAAGGAACAGCTCAACCTCGACAAGCTCAGCGAATCGCACGATTACCAGATGGCCTCACAGGTCGTAAGGACCGTGGCCGGGGCGCTCGCCCTGATACCAGAATTTCACATCGGTGCCAACGGTTTTGGAGGTTCACCCGAGGTCGTTGTCCAGCTTGGAGGGTCGGCTATGTCCAGGGCGACCTCGATAGGTGCCGACATACTTAATATCCTGAGCATGGTGGCGTCATACGACGCCAGCCGCGCCTCGACCCTCGGCGGTTATGACCGGCGTTTTGACGACTGGCAGATGCAGGAACGCGTCACTCAAAAAGAGCTTGATCAAATAAAGACGCAGATCACGGCGGCCGAGATACGGCTCGATATCGCCAAGACGGATCTCAGGAATCACGATATCCAGATCGACAACGCAAAGGCGACGGACGACTTCATGCGCTCGAAGTTCACGAACAAGGACCTCTACAACTGGACCATCGGGCAGATCAGCTCCGTCTATTTCAAGGCCTATCAGCTGGCCTATGATTTTGCCAAGAAAGCCGAACGAAGTTATCGCTTCGAACTGGGAAACGGCGACACTTTCATCGGCTTTGGTTACTGGGACAGCCTAAAGAAGGGCCTCCAGTGCGCGGACGCTCTCTTCCATGATCTCAAACGGATGGAGACGAGCTACCTCGACAAGAACAAGCGGGAGTACGAGGTGACAAAGCACGTCTCGCTGGCGACTCTCGATCCGCTTGCACTGGTCAGGCTAAGGGCGACCGGTGTCTGCGACTTTGATATCCCTGAGGCTCTCTACGATATGGACCATCCGGGGCATTATTTCAGACGCCTGAAGACCGTCGGTATAAGCCTCCCCTGCATTGCGGGGCCGTATACATCCGTGAGCGCAAAGCTCTCGCTTGTCAGCAACAGGTACCGGAAGACGAACGCCAAGGCCACGGGGGCGGCCACTCCCAAAGAGGAGTATGAAGAAGCAGCCGGAGGCGATGACCGCTTTGTTTACAACGTCGGATCGATCCAGTCGATCGCCGCCAGCAATGCCCAGAACGACAGCGGGATGTTCGAGCTCAACTTCCGCGACGATCGCTATCTTCCGTTCGAGGGGACGGGGGCGATAGGCAGCTGGCGTCTCGAGCTGCCGACAGCAGTTCAGCAGTTTGACTACAACACGATCGCGGATGTCATTCTGCACATTAAATATACCGCACGAGAAGGGGGGAGTACGCTCAAAGGCCTCGCGGCGACCACGCTTAAAGAGAAGCTGGCCGAGATCAAGGAGCAGCTCGCCGAGACGGGTCTCCATATCGCCCTCAACATGAAGCATGATATGCCGAATGAATGGAATCTGCTTAAGACCAGCGGGTCCGTGGATCTCACGATCGAAAAATCGAGACTGCCTTACTTTGGTCAGTCGGCGGGTACGGCCATCGACAGCGTCATGTTTGTGGCCAGGGCCAAGACCAATCCAGCGACATATAAGATAAAGATCGATGGAGCGGATCTGAACCTCGCGAGGATAGACGAGTGGAAGCTGTGCCGCGGGAACAACGCAACGATTCAGATCGACACTGCTTTCAAGTTAGGGGTCGATGCACCGCAGCTGGCGAACCTCGAGGATCTGATGATCGTCACAAAATTCAGCTTCTAGTTTTCTGTGCTTCGATTCGATTTAGGGTTGTGAGTTCGACAAAGAACCGAAAATTCGACTGTCGTTGCTGAGAGATATAGGTCCCGTTACTGGCGAGATCAAACAGAGCTTTAAAACGGCGCGACAAATCGGTTGGCGACTATTGTTGCGAAAGCGAAGAACTCGGGACCGGATCAAAGGTTATAAATTGCAAGGCATTTGCCAATATCTATTAAACCCCCTGTCACACGAAAAAAAATTTCCGTGCATCGGGAGGTGGGTTCCTGAGTCTGGAAAAGACGAGGGTGGGTATTGCCTATTGGCGGGGGTCCCGGGGCCCTAGCAAATGCGAAGAATCTTGTGCGCCAATAGTGCGCCAAATCATTAGCTCCAGGCGAACTCAGCGAAACAGAGAACAACAGAAATCGCCTAAGAATCGGACTCAGGCAAACACAATGGCACTGAACTAAACGATTGCGTAGGACTTTTAACCATTGGGTCGAAGGTTCGAGTCCTTCTCGGATCACCAGTTATTACAACAGTTACGGCGTCCAACTCGGACGCCTTTTTTGTTAATTCACTCATTTGTTCACTCTTTCAGTGGTGACCTCGCTTTCTTCTCGTCTATTCCAATCGCTCGACCACGTCCAATCGCTCGACCACGCCACCAGGGATCATCAGAAATCGCTGACCGGGCCGCCGGTTCGATATAAGCAAGGCGCACGAAAAGAAGAGCGTGAATTCATGGGGTCGAGATCGTTGATACCGCATCTTGACCAAATAGGCCCAATGCTCAACGGTTAACGCCCGCACGAGCCCTTAGTCTAGGGTTTAAATGCCGGGGCTTTTTTGCTTCTGTCAAGCGATTGCGCGAGGCCCCGGGTACCCCCGCCAATAGAACAGAAGCGGCCGGGGATTTTGTGAGGTTCAGGTACCTGTGTATCTCTGCACGGAAAATTATTTTTGGTGGGACAAGGGAAATTATGAGGCTCTCGGGATTCGGGAATTGTCTTGCAATCATTTTCGTGCACGGCCCAGAATTCTTCTTCATGACAATCAGGGCATCTCCCAAATCAAACGCCAAAATACTGGCGTCGCCCCGTATCTACGGGGAAAAAATTCTGTCAGAACTGCTTGACCCCGATAGACGCCAACGGCTACTTTCTTTAGGTCAGGCGACCTATCAGGCCAGCGATGGCGGAGATGCCACCGCAGGCGATCACGAGGACCGCTTGGAACGTTTATCTATAGGCTTTTGTGGAATGTTTGAATTTCTATTCCGCACGCTGTCGTACCACGCAGCGAAAACCCAGATGACACGTTGATGTATCAATAGCTTGTGCCATCCGTGCCGCCGGCCGATATCGCCGGCAATAGTTTGGAGCACAAAGGTAAGAACCGCCCTTCATCACGCGCCGTGGGATCTTTATTTGC
>Ga0097621_100000044_pt1 | contig 65368 bp, 66 predicted proteins | sample KBSMisM72_FD_73165 | JGI IMG/M metagenome (GOLD analysis project Ga0097621, IMG submission 73165) | Miscanthus rhizosphere microbial communities from Kellogg Biological Station, Michigan, USA - KBS Miscanthus M7-2 (version 2) (version 2) | ecosystem: Host-associated > Plants > Roots >... | reverse complement strand
GACGGGAAGGCACTGCAAAAGCTCCCAGTCGGGACTACAATCGGGCCATGGTCCCGAAGATGACCATCAACGTCAAGGGGACGACGGGGCTAATTGTTGCTGCCGCAATCATGGTTGCTGTGCTCGTCGCGTTCCCCGCCTATCGCTTATTTTTCGCGATCAGCTTGGGAATTGGCGTAGTATTCGCGGGCCTAATTTACCTGCGCAACAAATACCGTCCGATCACCGACAAGGACGTCGATCACAAGCGCCCGCTCGGCCTGGATTGAGCTTGCCCCGACTTGCAACTTCTTTGCAGAAAATCCAAACTGGTTTGTGCGCGTCCTTTCAAGATTCTTGTTCGCCGCCACGGCGGTAAGCCAGTTCCCCGCCCCGACCCTGCCTGAAATAGCGTTTCTCGGACGCTCCAACGTGGGGAAATCCAGTGTCATTAATTCTCTTCTCGGCACCAAGATTGCGAAAACCAGTTCGACACCCGGGCGCACCCGGTCTATCAACTTCTTCGAAGTGAGGTGGCCGGGGAAGCCGCAACCGGAGCTGATTTTCACCGACCTGCCTGGATATGGCTATGCCAAGGTCGCAAAGGATGTTGCGGCAAGCTGGTCCTCCTTCGTCGAGCCTTATCTGAAAGAACGAAAAAGTCTGGCGCTTTGCCTGGCCCTCGTCGACCTCAATGTTCCCCCTCAGGAAAGCGACAAGCAGCTGCTCAACTACCTCCATTCGGCTGGAAGAAGAGCCCTGATCGTGGGTACTAAGGCCGACAAGCTTTCCGGCAACACCTTGCGTCACGCGTTAGAAGCCTTTTCGCAGGCGGTCCCAGATGCGCGGGTGATGCCCTATTCGGCGCGGACCGGCGCCGGCCGCGACCAGTTGTGGCAAGAGATTCGCGCCTCTGTCAGGGAGGAATCTTGAGGACCGGCAGCCCGCCAGTTTGGTTTATGCTAATGAATCAGCGCGTCCTGAGAGCTCATCCGAATGGCTGATAAGACTGTCCTTATCAAAATCCGGCGCCAGGCGAATCCCGACGAGAAGCCGCGATGGGAAGAGTTTGAGCTGGCCTGGCACTCGGGAATGAACGTGATTTCATCGTTCATGGAGATTGCGCGCAACCCGGTTACACGCGACGGGAAGCGGACGACGCCAATCACGTACGACTCCAACTGTCTTGAGGAAGTTTGCGGGTCCTGTGCCATGCTTATTAACCGCAAAGCGCGCATGGCGTGTTCGGCTCTGGTCGATAACTTGGAGCAGCCGATCCGCATTGAACCTCTTTCGAAGTTTCCCGTCATTCGCGATCTTTCCGTGGACCGCAGCGTCTTATTTGAGAACCTGAAGCGCGTGAAGGCATGGGTGCCGGTGGACGGCACCTACGATCTGGGTCCCGGGCCGCGCATGACCATGGAAGAGCAGGAGCAAGCCTACCCGCTCTCGCGGTGTATTTCGTGCTGCTGCTGCATGGAAGTCTGTCCCCAGTTCAACGAGCACACCGGCTTTGTCGGAGCCGCCACCATCTCTCAGGTGCGGCTGTTCAACACCCACCCGACCGGTGCTGCTCTGAAACGAGAACGCCTCAGAGCCCTTATGGGCGACGGTGGAATCCAGGAATGCGGCTACGCGCAAAATTGCGTGGAGGTTTGCCCCAAGGATATCCCGCTGACACGCTCGATCTCCGAGGTGGGGGGAGCCGTGATGAAGCAGGCTTTAGGCGACATTTTCCGGCGCTAGCCCTCGATTCCCATTTGACACTTTTCGTAACTGTGACCGAAGAACTTTGCCGCTTTTTGACCTAGAGGTCTGCCCCTCCGTCCGCTGGCTTTTCCAGCCACTGGCGGCGCGTACTGAATTCAAAGCAGATAATCGTCGGCAGCCTTGTAGTTGGTTCCGGCATCTGAGGTGCAGGTAAGTTCAACGTCTGAAGATCCAGTAACCGGAGGTAACCAGCAGAACGGGTTTCGCGAAATCTAGGGTAATCGTGAAAATTGTACTTTTGAGCTTGGAATTTTCCGAGTCTCGCTTACAATAAACCCCTGCTGAGTAGAACGAATCGCCCATGCGGAACAAGAACGCCACGTTCGTCATTGTGATTCTGGCCCTAAGTTGCCAGGCATTCGCCGTGCGGCCTGTCGTGGCCCCGCGGTATCACCGAATGCATCGCTTTCGTCGAGTTCGCTGGAATCCCGTCTTCAAACCGTCGCGCGAATCATTGCTATTGCAGAATGCTGAAATCAACCGCTTAAACCTTCCCCGCATTCGCGACGATCGGCAGCTTGAACAGTTGAAGTCGGATGGGGAATTGGTGGCAATCGTTCCTACGGAATCTCTGCGCATTCAACCATCGCTCGAGCCGGCCCGGCGGTATTGCCGTCCTTGGACGCTCGATTTCCTGAATGACATCAGCACAGCTTTCTACAAGGAATATGGTCAGCAGATACAGGTGAACTCCGCGGTGCGGACGGTTCTTGTGCAGAAGAAGCTTCGCCGGCACAATCGCAATGCCGCCCCTGAAAGCGGCGAGACCGCGTCCTCGCATCTGGCGGGGTTGACGGTTGACCTGCAGCGGCGCGGGCTGAGCAAGGCGCAGATCAAGTGGATTCAGGACTACATGCGTCCGCTGAAGGAACTCGGCTTAATTGAGCCGGAAGAAGAGCGGCGCCACTGGTGCTTCCACATCATGGTTGGCGGTTCCTATAGCGAATACCGCGCAACCAAGATTCTGGCCGGGCAGGAGGACGCCTCGGCGACCTTGCGCGAAATTACCAGCATCGGCCTCCCCGGCGGTCTGCAGTAAGTCTCGCTTTCCAATTCACTTTCCCTGTAGTTTCCTAGCAACCCCGCAATAGAGCTCTACTGCCTCGCGCAATTGCTTCTTCTCCACATACTCGCCTTCGGTGTGGGCGACATGAATGGAGCCGGGTCCGAGAAGCAAGGGCCGCCCCCAGTTGCTGAGCGCGGGGATGTCGGTCGTAAACTTGGCCACCATTGTGGGAAGCCCCTCGAACTTATGCAGGCGGACAAAGGGAATGTCGAGGGTGAATTCGACTTTGACCAGGCCGCCAAGGGCTGAGACGATTTCCTGCCGCAAAGGCTCGGAGGGCGCGACCAGCCGGAACAACAACAAGGCACGCGCCTTGTCGGAAATAACATTGGGCGCACGTCCGCCTTCGATGATGCCGATGTTGACCGTGCAAGGGCCAACTTCGGGATCTTCAGGGAGTTTCATTGCGCGCAGGCGGTGAAGAGCTTCGACCAGCTTGTCGATCGCTGATTGGCCTAATTCCGGGTATGCCGAATGTGCCATGCGTCCGGTGGCAGTCAACTCGACACGCAGGGCTCCTTTGGAAGCCGTAGCCACGCGATTTTCGGTTGGTTCACCGTTGATTAGGAATTTGCAGCTGTTGGGCTGCTCATTCGCGACCTTGGCCCCAAGGCTGTCACGTTCTTCGCCCACGAGGAAAAGCAGGCCGGCAAAGATTCCTTCCTGCTTCAGCTTTTCGGCAGCGGCAATTTGCGCGGCAATGATGCCTTTCGCGTCACACGCGCCGCGCCCGTACACGCAGCTGGCATCCTCCGAGGAAGGAATGAACGGCGGCACCGTGTCCATGTGGGTCGAGAAAACCACGGCAGGGTTGGGTTCCTCTGCCGAGGTGGCAAAGATATTTGCCCGCTCCCCCTCGGCCATGGTGACTCTTACTTCATATCCAAGCTGGAGCAGTTCCTGCGCGAGGAATCTCCCCACCGGCCCCTCGTTCCCGGTGATGGACTCGATGTCGACCAGTTGGCGCGTGAAAGCAGCCACATCCATGCCCTTCGAGAATACCTTAGGGCCGCGAGGTTGGGCGAACTCAGGATTTGGATGGGAATGATCGGGAAAGCCTGAACCGCAAGAATGCCGTGCAGGTGGCCCCACGGTCGATGGGGGACAGGTTGCGATAATCTAGTCGCGATGCACACCGGCGCTGGCGCAATTCGCTCGCTGTTTCTCGACGGACCCTCTGGACAGCTTGAGGCCATTCTGAACCTTGGCACGGAGAAGGCCACCCACTCAGCCCTGGTTTGCCATCCTCATCCGGTGTATGGGGGGACGCTGCATAACAAAGTCGTGTTTCATGCAATGAAAGCGCTGAATGGATTCGGGTTCCCTGCTCTGCGCTTTAACTTTCGCGGGGCTGGTCTAAGCCATGGCGAGCACGATCACGGGCAGGGCGAAATCGAAGATGTGCGCACTGCACTCGATTGGCTGGAGCGGGAGTTTCGGCTGCCAATCGTCTTAGCGGGATTTTCGTTTGGCGCAGCTGTCGGATTGCAAACCGTGTGCAATGACGAGCGCGTTGTTGCCGCCATTGGCCTGGGAGTTCCTGTGCAGCCGGTCGAAGGGCGGAGCTACGATCTGTCTTGCCTGCGTTCCTACCGCAAATCCAAACTCTTTGTCAGTGGAAGCCGCGATCCGTTTGGGCCTCGCACCAAGTTGCAGGCCTTCGTGGAATCGCTGCCGGAACCAAAAAAGCTGGTGATCATCGAGAGCGCGGACCATTTCTTTGAGGGCAGGTTGCGCGAGATGCGGGAGGCCATGGAGGGATGGGTACGCGAAACCGGCCTCGCCTGAGGACGCAGGCATTCTCATGAGAGCCATCGCTCGTCACATATTCGATCATGCGTTGCGCGAGAGCAGGGTTGCTTCGGCGTTCGCCGGACATGTCTCGTGTGAACGCGGTGTGCTTCGCATCTGCGAGGATCTCTACGATCTGCACTCCTACAGCCGGGTGTTCGTCATTTCGCTCGGCAAAGCCGCACACCCGATGCTCGCGGCCTTGCATGAGCAAACCGGGGAGAGGTTCGAAGGAATTGTGGCGAGTCCGGTTGCGCCCGAATTTCAGGTTCGAGGATTCAGGTATTTCCTGGGCGGCCATCCGCTGCCCAATGCCGATTCGCTTCGCGCGGCCGAGGCCATGCTCAAGTCTGCAGACGCTTTGAGTGAATCCTGCCTGGCGATCTTCTTGATCAGTGGTGGAGGATCGGCGTGCACGGAGAAGCCGATCGACGAGGAAATCTCCCTCGAAGACCTGATTGCGGCATATCGTGCCCTGGTGCACGGGGGCGTACCCATTGGAGAGATCAACGCCATCCGAAAACATTTGTCGGCAATCAAGGGCGGGCGACTTGCCCAGGCTGCCTACCCGGCGCAGCAGGTATCGATTTTCGTGTCGGACGTGCCCGAGGACACACCCGACGCCCTTGCCTCCGGGCCGACGATCCCGGACTCAACCACCGTCGAGGACTGCTACCGGCTTGCCGGCAAGTACGGATTGATCCCCCGATTCGAAGGGCGTGAACAGGGGAACAAGCAAGATTCAGTTCAATTCCCCCGGAGTGTGGCGGAACTGTTCGAGCGGCGCGCCCTCGACGAGACTCCCAAGCCGGACGATCCTGCCTTCATTCGTTCGCGTTGGTGGACCGTGCTGTCAAACTCCGGGCTGCTGAATGCCGCAAAGGCCGAGGCTGAACGTCAGGGTTTCCAAGTTCAGATCGACAACAGCTGCGACGACTGGGACTACGCTCGTGCGGCCGACTACCTTCTGGCGCGGCTACGCCAGTTCCGCACGCAGAACGAGCGTGTTTGCCTGCTCAGCGGTGGGGAGGTGACGGTCGAGGTCAACAATGGTGGAGTCGGTGGCCGCAATCAGCAATTTGCCCTGTATTGTGCCGGGAAAATCGCAGGCGAAGCCATCTGGGTTCTGAGCGCTGGATCAGACGGAATCGACGGCAATAGTTCCGCCGCCGGCGCAATCGTGGATGGAACTACTGGGGAACGGGCAAAAGCCCGCGGGCTCGATCTTGAGTCTCATCTCCTGAGTTTCAATGCCTATCCGCTGCTTGAAGCACTCGGAGACTCGATCAATACGGGGCCCACGGGCAACAACCTGCGAGACCTGAGAGTTCTGCTCGCCCCCTGAGGCCCATCGAGAAAGCGCATCGCAGGGGCGCAAAGCCGCAAGTAAATGAGATCGGGCACGACTGAAGTCGTGCTCTGCTGTTGGTTTCAATGTCCGGCAAACATGCCCGGCTAGGCGGTTTTTCTTTCAACCTGGCGCGGTGGCATCTTGGCCATGGCTTCGTCCATTGCGGCCTTCATCTGTTCCGGCGAGAGGTCTTTCACGTGCGCGGCAATCGACCATTGGTGACCGGATGGATCTGTCACGACCCCGTAGCGGTCGCCCCAGAATTGATCGGCGAGCGGCATTTTCACTTGCGCGCCGGCGGAAGTTGCACGTTCGAAGGCCTTATCGACGTCGGGTGTGTAGATGTGGATGGTCACCGAAGAGCTGCCGCCTTTGGCTGGCGATAGCGCTCCGTACTCCGGCATTTCGTCGTTGAGCATCAAGTTCGAGTCCCCAATGCGCAACATAGCGTGCATGACCTTGCCATCGGGCATGCGCGCGACGCCGCCGACTAGCTCCGCACCGAATGCTCGTTTGTAAAACTCGATCGCCTGGTCGGCATCACGGACGACCAAATGGGGTGTGAGGGTATGGAATCCTGGAGGAATGGACTGGGTTGTTTGTGGCATGAAAAACCTCCTCAGGCGGGAAATTCTAGTCCAGCGAGCTGTTGAAAATTGTCAAAAGTCAAAAAAATCGAGGGCAGCTGGATCCGGCTCCCGTTTTTAAAACAACTTGGTCACGCCTTCAGGCAGGACCAGCACCCGGTCGCTCACCCCGGCAGCGGCGGCTTCCTGCTCGAGAAGCTGCAAAGGCTCATCCATGGGCTCGTGGGATAAGCGGAACGTCCCGTAGTGCATCGGAACCATCCAGCGCGAGTTGAGGTCGAGAAAAGCACGCGTAGCGTCGGCAGGATTTGTGTGGACGTTGCGAAACGACGGCGGATTGTAGGCACCGATGGGAAGAAGAGCCACTTGCGGCGCCAGGCGGACGCCGATCTCGCGAAATCCGGAAAAGTAGGCGGTATCGCCGGCGTGGTAGATCGAGTTCTTGCCCGCTCGAAGAACGTAGCCACCGTATCCCCGGTGGGCATCGCGGAGAATGCGGGCTCCCCAGTGCCGAGATGGCACGTGCGTGATCGTAAGATCGCGATGGCGATAGCTCCGCCACCAGTTGAGTTCTACGACGTCGCGAAAACCGAGGTCTGAGACCAGATCAAAAACATGCTCGGGCACGACCGCGGTCGGCCCAGAACCTCGGTTCTGCTTGGTATGTTGCACGATGGCCCGAAGCGAAGGCCGATGCAGGTGATCGAAATGCGCATGCGTGATCAGCACCAGATCGATGGGTGGAAGATCTCGGATGCGCAGGCCCGGCTTTCGAAGGCGCTTCAGCACGAAGAGCCAGCGCGCAAAGTTGGGATCGATAACCGCGTTTTCGCCGCCGATTTGCAGGAAGAAGCTGGCATGGCCGATAAATGTCACGCCCATCTCGCCGTTCGAGACGAGCACAGGCTTGTGGGTCTCGCCCGTGCGAGGCGTGATGGCGGAATGGCGAACCAGTTTCCCGAATTGCTTGGCCCGTTTCCGCAGCGCCGGGTTCTTAAGCGCGTTTTTCAGCATGGCATGCCTGAGTTCCTGCTTCCCCATCTCCCGAGAATTCCCGGTTTCGGCCTTTCCCGTTCTCGCAGTCAAAGGGCTGACACATGCCTGACTCCTTTGCATTCTACCAATCCGTTGATCCGGCTTGACCCACTACCAAGTGTCATATCTAATTCTCTTGAAAGGTTTCGTCCATCAGGAGACTTAGATGCGAGTTGCTTTTGTGGGTTTGGGAATTATGGGACGGCCGATGGCCGCGAATCTGATCAAGGCCGGGCACGAGGTCAGCGTTTGGAACCGCAGCCCGGGCAAAGAGGTCGAGGGCGCGCGGCTGGCGTCGTCTCCGGCCGAAGCCGCGCAGGGAACCGAAGTGGTTTGGATTTGCGTCTCCGATACAGCGGCCGTGGAGCAGGTTTTATTCGGTACGAACGGGATCGAGCAGTCTCTTGCCGACGGGATGATCATCGCTGACTCCAGCACGATTTCTCCCACGGCCACCCGCCGATTTGCAGAGCGCGTCGGAAAGAAAGGCGTGCAGTATGTGGATTCGCCGGTTACTGGGTCGAAGGTCGGGGCAGAGGCGGGCACGCTGTTGTTCATCGTCGGCGGCGAGGAGCAGGCTATCGAGAAATTGAAGCCACTTTATGCCGCCATGGGCAAGAAGATTTTCCGCATGGGCGAAACCGGAAAAGGGCAATCGGCGAAAGTCGCGATGAACCTGCAGATCGCCATGATCTATGAGGGCTTCGCGGAAGGGTTGACCTTGGCAGCGAAGCTGGGAGTCGACCCGGGCACGCTGATCCCACTCATCAATGCATCGATGGTCAAATCCGGGGTCGTGGAATACAAAGCCCCGTTCGTTCTGCAGCGTGACTTCACCGCAAATTTCCCCTTGCGGCTCATGCGCAAAGATATTCGACTGGCTTTAGAGGCGGCCAAAGAAGCGCGGGTGAAGCTGCCGGGGATTGAAACGGTGGAGGAGATTTATGAGGTTGCGCTTGAAGACGGTCATGGGGATTTGGATTACGCAGCCACGTTGATGCTGCTGGAGAAGTGGGCGGGGGTGGAAGTCAAGAGCCAAGCAGCCTAGGTGCGACCGATCGTGCCTTGGTGCGGCGCGCCTTCCCGACCCATGGCCTTCCTAAAACAGCACGCGAAAGCCAAGAGTTTTCTCCTGTGCACGAACTAGGCACGGGGCAGCCTCCTTTTCCTTCTACCCTAGGAAAACAGCAAACAGCGCAGCCCTAACTGGGTTGAGCCGTCACCTTGCTGATCGATCCCTCGTGACGCTTTAAAATGTTGAGTGGCTCCCTCGAGAGCCGCAGAGATTTTTTACACATTCGTTCTTCTCCCGGTCGCCGTACTATGGTGACAAGAATCCGATATGGCAGATTCTCTCTATCTCAGCCTCTGGTTTCGCGATTCCGAATTGGAGGATCTATTGCCGCACGGGTTGCGCGCCCTGCAGCAGTTCTCCTATTCCAAGGGATCGCCGGGTGTCGCTGGCTTGTCCATTCATCCGGTCTCCTGGAATGAAGCAACGATTCTCGAACAGCGCTATCGTCCGGGAATCAAGCCGGAGCAGGCGGTATTGCTTGCTTCCGATCTCCTGCACGAGGATTATGCCTATGTGTTTGAGGCGAACTGGGACCTCTGGACTCCGGAATTCGCCGAGGGTGAGTGGCACAAGTGTCCCACCCCGGTGAAGTTCATTGCCCGCGCAGAGGACTTCGAGGAAGGCGAAGCCAAAGCGCAAGGGGAAATCCAGGTTGATTTCGGTCTCGATACTCCTTTTTTGCACGAAGAACTGACGCTCACCCCGGAACTGGAATCCCGGGTGCGCGCAAATGTGCAGTTGCTGGTGGACTATATCAACCGGGTGGAGCGGAACATCGGAGCCGAGACACGGTTATTGTGGTCGGAATCCGACGAGAATCTTGCACAGAAGCTAATCAGCAGGTTACAAAAGGTTCAGTAGACGGCGATGGAGTTCGCCATAACCGCCTGTGCTTTAATGGTCGGCACAGGCTGATAACTCCTACCACTACAGTGGCGGAGACTCCATCTTGCTCAACACCATTAAGGACATGCTGGTTATCTCGCTCGGTGCGATCTTCGGCGCCAACGCGCGCTGGATCATCAGCCGGTATCTCGCGAAAGCGATTAGCCCTTTGTTTCCCTACGGAACGCTGGTGATTAACGTCAGCGGCAGTTTTGTCGTGGGTTTCTTCATGATTTGGGCGACAGAACGTGTTCTGCTCGATCCTCGTTGGCGATTGCTGATCGTGATCGGCTTCTGCGGCGCATTCACCACGTTTTCAAGCTTCGCCTTCGAGACCATGGCCCTTTTCGAACAGGGACAGTGGAACTTGATGGCGGCGAATTTCGTTTCCAATAACCTGCTTTGCCTTTTCGCAGCTTTGGGTGGAATGGTGCTGGCCCGGGCGCTGTAGAGCGAACGACATGGAACTGGTGGTGATCGAGACCGAGCGGCTGAGGCTGATGACCTTGAGCGAGTCCGATATCGCTGACTTGGTCCCCCTCATTGGCGATCCGAGAGTCGCTGCGACTACGCTGCGCATTCCTCATCCTTTCGCCGAGCAAGACGCCCGAGAGTTTCTCAGCAGCCCGGCGCGTGAGAACGAACTCAGGCTCGGTATCCGGCTGCGGGGAAACGGAGCGCTCATTGGCGGACTCGGACTGCATCCCTATCCGGAACACAAGCGCGCAGAGCTGGGTTACTGGATTGGGGTTCCCTACTGGGGCCAGGGATACGCCACAGAAGCGGCCCGGGCCGTGGTGAAATACGGGTTTGAGAAAGTCCAGTTGAACCGCATTTTCGCCGAACATTTCAAACACAATCCCGCTTCGGGAAAAGTCCTGCAGAAGATCGGGATGAAGTATGAAGGCTGCATGCGGCAGAACGTCCTGAAGTGGGGAAATTTCGTGGATGTCGAGGTTTATTCGATTCTCAAGCAGGAGTTCGACTCGGGGCTGAAGTAGAATGCAGAGCGCGATGGCAGTTCAAGTCACCATGTACCTCAACGAATCCGATAAGTGGCAAGGGCGGCCGCTGCACCTGGCGGTGCTCAACTACTTGCATGCAGAGAATGTATTTGCGGCATGCGTGGTGCATGCGGTGGCTGGGTTCCTCGGACGCATGCGAGTCAAGACCAGCCACCTTGTGGATGCGGGCGGAAAGCTGCCGGTCATTGTGATCTTTGTAGACACGGACGAGCACGTCTCTAGGGTTCTACCCAAGTTGAAGGAAATGGCTGCCCACCGGCTGATCGTGCGGGAGAACGTCGTGCTCGAGCAGGGGAACCTGGACTGATGACCAAGGAAGCTCTAGACGTTTTAGCGATTGCCGCGCATCGGGACGACGTGGAGCAGACCTGTGGCGGAACTCTGCTCAAGATGGCCGAACTGGGGAAGAGCACAGGCATTCTGGACCTGACTCGGGGCGAGATGGGCACGCGCGGGTCGGCAGAAGAGCGGGCCGCAGAAGCCGCGGAAGCAGCAAGGATTTTGCGCGTGAGCTGGCGCACGGCGCTGGACATTCCGGATGGACGAGTCGAGAACACCTGGGAGAACCGACTGAAACTGGCTCGCGTTGTGCGGGAGACACGGCCACGAGTGGTGATTCTTCCTTACTGGAAAGGCAGGCACCCAGACCACTACACCGCCTCGAAGCTCGGATATGAAGCGTGTTTCCTGGCGGGACTCGCCAAGTTGGACCTGGACCAGGCACCCGGCACCGAGCCGGGAGCATTCCGCCAGGTAGCGTCCGCCATCTCGAGCCTGGCGGCAAACGAGAAACAGGATTCCAAGCATGCTCCGCACCGTCCCTTCAAGATCATCTACGCCAGCCTGTATTACGACATTCGGCCTACATTTGTGGTCGATATTACCGAGCAGTTCGAAGCCCGCTTCGATTCGCTCATGGCCTACAAGACTCAATTCAGCGATCAGGAAGCCGGCAAAGACATCTTCCCGGCCCGGGATGAGATCCGCGCCCGCGTTGAGTCCATGGCGCGGTTTTACGGGATGCTGGCGGGTGTCACGTATGGCGAGCCTTTCCTGCAGAAGGAAATCGGTCTGGTCGAAGACGTGACCGCGATTCCGGTCAAATCGATCTAATCGAACTCTGGCCTGGTTTGCAGAGACTTGCAGACAGCAGCTTACTTCTTTACCGCCACTGCAACCCCATCTCGGATTGGCAGGATTGTGGGGAACAGGTCGGGCGAAGAATACAGAAGTCGGTTGAATTCCAAAATCCCCTTCGTCGATGCCTCAGACGGATTCTCCTGCGCGACCCGGCCGCTCCAGAGCACGTTGTCAGCAACCAGCAGGCCTCCCTTACGAACGCGGGGCACGGCCAGCTTGAATGCGCGCGGGTAGTCTTCCTTGTCGATGTCGCAGAAGATGATGTCGAACTCCTGTTTCTGCTCAGAGAGCAGTTCTAGCGCGTCCCCGACTTTGACCGTAATGCGATCGGCGACTCCTGCCCGCTCGAAATAGCGGCGTGCTTCGTCGGCCTTCTCGCGATCGCCATCCGTGTAGATCACGCGCCCACCTTCTCCAACCGCCCGCGCCCACCAGATCGTGGAATACCCCACCGCCGAGCCTAGTTCAAAGACTGTCTTCGCGCGCGAGGCGACTGCGAGTTGGTACAAGAAGCGGCCAACTGCGGGGCCGACGATGGGAATGTGGCGTTTGATTGCCTCGTTCTCGATCCCGGTGAGCACTTCGTCGCGAGCCGGAAGCAGCGAGTACACGTAATGTTCGACAGGGGGGACCGTGATCTCATGATTCAGCCAGGCCGGTTTTTGGGGAGCCTCGGGCATCTTTCTCACCTCGGTTCAAGCGGGTTTCAAGACTGTGACAGCAAGCCTTTGAGTTCGTCAACCGTCGCGACAGGCGGTTGGCACGAACCATTCACGCAAAGCAGGGCACAGCTCGCCCCGTCTTTGGCAGGCAAGTTGGGGAGAGTTTCCGCCAGTGTGGGGGGAAGGTTCTGTGGTGCAACCTGGTTGTGCGCAAGCTTGAGTACGCTTCTGCCAAGTTTCGGGGCAGCACTGGCTCGGCGGTAAAGTTCTGCCGCCGCATGATCTTCTCCGATGATGACGATTTGCTCATGGGGATTAGCGAACATGGTCGCCGCAATTCCATAGGTTGCGGCAAAGATTCCGTACTGCCCTGCGACTCCGGACAGCAATTCGAGCGTCTGCTTCGCCTTGTCGCGATGCTCCGGTTTTCCGCTGTAAGCCAGCAGCCGGGTCAGCGCGATCGCCGCCATCGGGTTTCCGGCGGGCGTGGGAGAGTCCTGGAAGGCTTTGCGCGGCGTGGCAAGCACGCCCAAGGAAGTGATCCCGGGCTGTGAGTCGAAGAAGCCACCACCTTCGGTATCGTAGAAGCGCTGAACCATCTGTTCGACAATTTGTTCTGCTTTGCGGAAATAGGTCATGTCCGAGGTAGCCTCGTAGGCATCCAGGCAGGCGATCGCGGTTGAGGCATAGTCATCGAGGAACCCTGCGTTTTCGCGGACGGCCGCGCTCGGACTTGAGTAGGCGACCACGTGCTTCATGCCAGACGAAAGATTCCAAGCTTCGGTCAAGATCCGGTCGAGCGAGCGCAGAGCAAAATGCCTAGCCTCGGCCAGATCCAGCACGCGGGCCGCCTGCAAGTAAGCGGAGATACAAAGCGAGTTCCAACTTACATACACCGTCTGGTCAATATAGGGGGTAGGGCGGTTCATGCGTGAGGCATACATCTTTTGCTTCGCGATTTCGAGGATCTCGCGCACTCGATCCATGGGCAGCTTGAGCCGTGTGGCAATTTCATGGAGTGAAGCTCGTTGGAAGAGAACGTTCTTCGCCGGATTGTGGTGCATCTCGCCGACTTCCGTGATGTCGTAGTGCAGGCAAGCGACCTCGGCTTCTTCTTCCTTCAGAACTGCTTTGGCCTCCTCGAGAGTCCAGGTGAAGTAATCGCCGTCGTCCTCCATCGAGTAGTCAGCGTCCTGCGAGGCATAGAATCCCCCACGTTCGCGGTCGCTCAGCCACTGGTCAACCCAACGGATGATGTCACCTGCCACCCCGGCGAACAATTCGTTCCCGGTCGCCTGATAGGCGGAAACATAATTCTTCAGCAGCTCGGAATTGTCATAGGACATCTTCTCGAAGTGCGGCACGATCCATCGCTCGTCCACCGAGTAGCGATGGAATCCACCGGCAAGTTGGTCGTAAACGCCGCCCCGCGCCATTTTTTCCAGTGTGTGGGAGAACACAGACTTGAGCCGATCGTCGCCTGAAGCCAGGTAACGATCGATCAGCAAATCGATGATGGAGGGATGCGGGAATTTGGGCGCGCTGCCAAAGCCTCCGTTGCCCTCATCGAACATTCGGAGGGCGGCTTCGACAATCTCCTCGACCGCAGCCATCGAGAACTCGCCGCTCTTCCCGGCAAACGACTCCGAGCGGCGAATCGCCTCTTCCACCAGCCCAGCCTGCTGTGTCACGTCGGTGGTCTTCTCGCGAAAAGCGTCCGCGATGGTGATCAGCACGCGCCGAAAGCTAGGCCGCCCATAGTGATCTTGCGGCGGGAAATAGGTGCCGCCGTAGAATGGTTTGCCATCAGGAGTGAGAAAGCCGGTCAGTGGCCAACCTCCCTGCCCGCTGATCGCCTGCACCGCGACCTGGTAGCGGCTGTCTATGTCCGGGCGCTCATCGCGATCGACCTTGATGGCCACATAGCGCTGGTTAATGAGCTGCGCAATCTCAGGATCCTCGTACGACTCGCGGTCCATCACGTGGCACCAGTGGCACCACACCGCGCCAATGTCGAGCAGGATAGGCTTGTTCTCGCGCTTGGCCAGGGCAAAAGCTTCCTCGCTCCATTCGTGCCACTCGACCGGCTGATGCATGGCTGAGCGTAAATAGGAAGACGAAGCCCGAGCTAGCGAGTTCAAGGACGTGGTGGACATGGCAATAGTTTAGTGGGTTTTCAGGGTTGCTGGTTCTCGAGTGGCTGCGAATAAAATGTCGAACGAAACCGGAGCTTCTCCGTTCTTTATTTAGGAGGGAAGGCAGACAGTGACGGAACGGGCCCTCACCGAGAACGCTCTGCTCATGACTGCGACCAACCAAGATGCTCTGGAGGCTGCCGTCCGTGAGCACACCCGGCTGGTTTACCGGATCGCGTACTCGGTTTCGCGCAATCATCATGACGCGGAGGATGCCACGCAAGAGACGTTCATGCGGGTGCTGCGCTATCGGCGGAAGCTCCAGGGCATTGACGATCCGAAGAGGTGGATCGCACGCATTGCCTGGCGGGTGGCGATCGAGCAGGAGAAAAAGCGGCCCGCGGATGGGCAGGGCGAGAAGGACGTCGCAGACGCAATTTCGCAACTCCGCGCTGGCGGAAAGACAGCGGAGGAATTGGCCTCAGGCGGCGAGATGTCGACGATATTGGAGGGATTGATTGCAGCATTGCCGGACTCGTTGAGAGATGCAATCAGACTGTCGACGCTCCAGGAACTGCTGCCAGGAGAGATCGCAAAGATACTTGAAACCAGCGAGGCTTCCGTACGGTCGAGGTTATTTCGCGCCAGGCAGATCTTGAAAGACAAGTTGAGGGCATTGGAAGCACAACATGGGACCACAAGGTAGAGACCGGTTCGACGATGTGCTCGAGGGTGCACTGAAGCGCTATGGCGATGTCCAACCACGCGCCGGAATAGAAGGACGAGTGCTCGCGAATTTGGCCGCACGAGAGCAGCGGAGGCTCATTCGTTGGAGGTGGATGTGGGCTGCCTCAGGTGCAGCCGCTCTGGCAGTTGCTCTGGCGGTCTGGCTGAGCCATTCGCCAGGCGGGCAAGCTCCCCACCAGGCTGCGGTGCAGGAAGAAGAGGCGATCCTCGCGGCTCCGGTTCCGGCGCCAAAAGCGGTATTGCCTGGCTCCGGAGAAGCCCGCCACGTGCGCAGAACCAGGCGTCCCCTGAGGGTTGCCGTGGAAGCGGAAGCCAAGTTGCCGCGGTTCCCCTCCCCACGCCCAATCGGCGAGCAGGAACTCATGCTGCTTGAATACGTCCAGCATTATCCCGGGGAAGCGATCCTCATTGCGCAGCAACAGGACGCGTTTCAAGCTGCGGTGGAGCAAGCGGCGCGAGAGATTCGAGAGAATTCCAATCAACAGGGAAGGTGATTGCCTTATGCGAAAACTCCTTATGTTCCTAGCGGTCTTGGCAACGGTTCTCGGGCGTGCGCATAGCGCAGCCCGCGCGCAAGTCTCGGCTGAACCTTCTCAGGAGAGGCCGCCCGCAGAAAAAAGTGTGAAGCCCCCGCAGCAAGGCGGGACGCCCCAAGCCTACCGGCTGGATTTCTCATTCAATGAATTAGAAGACGGGAAGAAAATCAATACGCGACACTGCACTCTCAATCTGACTGCCGGCAGTGCCAATGAGGTGAAGATCGGCACGCGCGTGCCGGTCGTCACCGGCGCCAGTCCCGCCATGCCGGCAACGAACTATCAGTATATGGAGGTGGGCACAAGGATTTGGGCGAGCATTGTCGTCGAGGGCGGGGCGGAATTGCGACTCGACGTCAGAAGCGAGGTCAGCAATTTCGATATGAGCACCGGGCGCGATCATCCTCAGGTCCCCGTGGTGCGTCAAGTTCAGATCAACGGCACCACCCGGTTGGTCACGGGAAAGCCCATCCTGGTCGGCAGCATGGATGACCCGAATTCGAATCGGCAGTTCCAACTTGAGACGACAGTCACGAAATTGCAGTAGGGCGGGATTGCTCCCCCGCTAGCCTGGCTGCTTGCTCGAAGATTCCCAAGAACATCGGGCGCGTGAGTTTGCCGGTTTGCGTGTTCTGGTTGGATGGATGATACGAGGCGAGAAGAATGCGGCCGTCGGGCATCTTGTAGTTGGCGCCGTGGGCAAACACGTACGCGGCTTTGTTCCCAATCTGGCCGTGGCGCTTTCCATAATTGAGATAAGCCTCGAAGCCGACCTTCCCCAGTGCGACGATCACTCTCAGCCGTTTCAGCCCCTGCAGTTCCCGTTCGAGATACGACGCACAGTTGGCTAGCTCCAGGGGAAAAGGTTTGTTGTCGGGAGGGGCGCAGCGGGCAGCGGCGGTGATATACAGGTCCTTCAGGATGAGGCCATCTTCTCTGGATCTGGCGCATGGCTGATTGGCAAACCCCGTCTCGTGGAGGACCGGATACAGGAAGTTTCCGGACGCGTCTCCGGTGAACGGGCGCCCGGTACGGTTGGAACCATGCGCGCCGGGAGCGAGGCCGAGGACAAGAACCCGCGCATTCGCGTCTCCAAAGCCGGGCACAGGCTTCCCCCAATATTCCCAGTCGCGGTAAGCGCGGCGCTTTTCGCGCGCAATCTGCTCCCGGTAGACGACCAGGCGCGGGCAAAGATTGCAGGCGACAACTTCCTGGTTGAGGATGTTGAGCCAGTTGGGAGAAGACATGATCTGAGGCTTCAGCTCTTTGTATCACACCAGGGCCCCGCCCCAGGATCTAGCTTGTGGCCCAGCCTTGCGGCTCATAGGCCGCTTCCTTCGAGAGCGGGACGCTTCAGTCTGGTATGGCGAAGTATCCGCTGCGCGACTGGACTTTGTACCCCTGCTTGGACTTGATTTCCACTTTATGGAAACTGCCGTCGCGCTTGGGATTGAGGGGCACATACCCGATGTTGTACTGGCTGCGGAGTTCATCGGAAATCTGCTGAAAGGCAGCCCTCAGTTTTTCCGGCTTATTCCCCACTTCGATCACCCGGCCACCGGTTTCAAGAGTCAGCTTTTTCATCTCGCTATCGCCGCTGAAGGAGGCACCTGCGTTCCAGTAGAACCCGCGGTCGGCACAGAGCAGCACATAAACAATCGTGTCGGCCTTCTGCGCAGCTTCGATCGCGTCTCTCACCTTGTATTGGCTGCCCTGGTCCTCGCCATCGGTGAGCAGGATGAGTGCTTTGCGGTCCACCTGTTGGCCCATCTGATCATGCGAGGCAAGATACACGGCATCGTAGAGCAGCGTGCCCTTGGGAGTTCCCATGGTCGGCACCGGCCCCCCGCCCATTCCCGGGACTGAGGAAACAGCACCCTGTCCGCCACTGTCGATCCTGACGCTAACGAGCGCGTCTTTCAGCCTGCGTACGCTGCTGGTGAAATCCTGCACCAAGCTCACGCGCACTCCGAAATCGATGACAAACGCCTGATCCTTGTCGGTGAGGATTTGTCCCAAAAACGCGCCCCCCACTTGCTGTTCCATGCCCAGCACGTTCTGCTGGCTGAGACTGGTGTCGATCATGATTCCGAGCGTCAGGGGCAGGTTGGAACTTGCGGTGAAGTACTTGATCGCCTGCGGCTGCTTGTTGTCATAGATCTCAAATTCATCTTTCGTGAGGCTGGGGATCAGGCCGCCTTTCTTGTCTTTCACGTTGAAGAAAAGCTGGACGAGTTCACTTCGTGCTTTCAGAGTCGTGACCGGCTCTTCTTCTTCGCTCGTGTGCCTTTGCGCTTTCTCGGCGGACTCGCGATCGGTCTGATCCGGAACCATCTGAACGTCTTGGGCATGAGGATGGATGGTGCCGGCCAAGAAAACAAATAAAGTGAGAAGAACCTGTACAGCACGCGAATGGAGATTCTGAAGCATAAGCTCTGTCCCTGAGGGTTTCTGGTAGTCTATCTCTCTACGGGTTAGATGCACCAAATCTGCTGACCCTTGCATCCCAATGCATAGAACCGCGAGGGACGAGTGCGCAATTGTTGGGGACATTTTTGCCGGATTGTCTGTCTGGCCGGGGTTTGTACCGTCCTGACCGCCACCGTGGCTTGGCTGCATGCGCAGTCGGGCACGAGCGGGAACGCTGCAAACTCAGGCGCTTCTTCGACAACAAACCAGCAGGACCAGAACATTCCTGATGCCCCCTCGACAGTGCAACCAGCTAAGCCGCTGCCAACGCCGCCGCCGAGTACGGAGCCACCCCCATCCTCGCAGCCTCCAGAACAACCGGGGGCTGCTCAGCAAGAGCCGGCACAGCAGAGCGCGCCCGGGCCAAATGCCAACCCATCCGAGCAGACGGGCCCGAAGGTTCCTCCCGTTAACATTCGAACCCCTCCGCCCGGCGGTGCCACAGGCGAAAACGAAATTGAAGGCGAGGCACCCTACACCCTACCGGTGTTCGTGAACCAGGTTGTTGTGCCTGTCACCGTCACCGGCGAAGATGGCCGCATGGTTCCGGGTCTAACCGCCAAGGACTTCACTCTTCTCGAGAACGGGCAGAAGCAGAAGTTGAATTTCTTCACCTCCGATCCTTTTGCCCTGTCTGCGGCAGTGCTGATCGACCTGGGAATGAAAGACGTCGACCTGCAAAAGGTGAGCCATACATTTCCCGCGTTACAGGGAGCCTTCAGCGAATTCGATGAGCTCTCTGTCTACACCTACAGCAACACCGTTGGCCAGCAAACCGGATGGGGAGCGGTCGGACCGGCTCTCTCGGCCCGGCTGGAGGAATTAAGTAGCGTCCGTGGCCAGAACAATGGACCTCCGGTTGTAAGTGGACCGATGGCCGCGGGAGGGCCCATCATCAACGGAATTCCCGTGGACCCGGCGAACCAACGCCCCATAGCGCCAACCCAGACGGCGCGAGTCTTGAATGACGCAATCCTTCGAGCCGCAACTGATCTCGCCAAGCGCGACAAGCGCCGCCGCAAGGTCATTTTCGTTATCAGCGACGGACGCGAATACCGCAGCCAAGCCAGCTATCGCAACGTTCTTCACGTGCTCCTGACCAACAACATTATGGTTTACGCAATTTGGGTCGGAGCGCCGAATGTCCCGGGTTACAGCACATTAGCCAGGCTGCACATACCCCGTCTCGGGTATACCGACATCCTTCCAAAATACGTGAATGCGACGACCGGTGGTCAATCGCTGCTAGGAAACACCCGCAGCGCGATTGAAGATGCGTACGCGCAGGCCATGGGCAATGCGCGGAATCAATACACCCTCGGCTACCTCACGCATGCGCCGCCGACCTCGGCTTATCGCACCTGGGAGGTTATGGTCAGCCGGCCAAGTTGCCGGTCTTCGATTCGCCCCTGCGTGAATGTGGAGGCACCGGACGGCTACTACCCGGCACCTCCTCGTCAATCCCAAACCAACAACTAGACGGCATGAGCCTTATCTAGTAACGGCCGTAACCCAACTCAGATCGCCTTGGTGTGGTATAAACCATTGTTACAGCCAAAAATCTGCGGAGAGGCTTGGCCCGCATTATCAGCAGCTTGCGGGGCGGTATAGGGAAACCGAGTGCATCCGCTGTCTGAGGAAAGTCTTGAGCTTCATCAACTTCGCAGCCCGCGAGATTAATTGCAAGATCGTCTACTACGGCGCGGGACTTGGCGGCAAGACGACAAACCTGCAGCACATTTACCAGACCACCGCCGAGCAGCAGAAGGGCAAAATGATCTCGCTCGCAACCGAAACCGAGCGAACGCTTTTTTTCGACTTCCTGCCGCTGGATCTGGGCAGTGTCCGCGGCTTCAAGACCCGGATCCACCTCTACACGGTTCCCGGACAGGTCTTCTACGATGCCAGCCGCAAGCTGATCCTGCGCGGCGTGGACGGCATTGTGTTCGTTGCCGACTCGCAACAGGAACGCATGGACGCCAACGCCGAAGCGCTCGACAACCTGATGTCGAACCTGAGAGAGCACGGCTATAACTTCAACAACATTCCCTATGTTCTGCAGCTGAACAAGCGTGACCTCCCCAATGTTCTTCCCGTGGATGTGCTTACCCGCGAACTCCAGCGCAAAGGGGAGCCGGTGGTCGAAGCGGTGGCATTTCAAGGCCAAGGCGTGTTCGAAACCCTGAAAGAGATCGCCCGGCAGGTTTTGGTCGAACTAAAAAAGGGCGGGTAACCGGCTCTCCGCACGCCCGGTTCGCCGTATAATCGCTAAATTCACCATGACGCTTCTAGAAGGGATCATTGCCGCCACCCGGCGAAGGGTGGCTGAGTGTCGCTCGAATACAGATTTGCGCGATCTTGAGCGCCGGGCGGAAGCGCACGTCCCGCGGGGCTTATACCGAGCGCTCGAGAGTGCAAGTGCCTCCGGACCAGCAGTTATTGCGGAACTGAAAAAGGCTTCGCCGTCGAAGGGATTGATCCGCGGCGACTTCGATGTGACTGGATTGGTTCAGGAACTTGCCGCGGCAGGTGCGGCGGCGCTCTCGGTGCTGACCGAGGAACAATATTTCCAGGGATCTCTCGAAAACCTGCGTGCGGCCTCGTCGAATACTTCCCTACCCTGCCTTCGCAAGGATTTCATCATCGATGAATTTCAGGTCTTGGAGGCGCGGGCAAATTCCGCCGACGCAATCCTGCTGATCGTTGCGGCGTTGTCGCAAAACGAGCTGGTCACCTTAGCCAAGCGTGCGACGGAATTGAAGCTGGGTGTGCTCGCGGAAGTGCACGACGAGGAAGAATTGGGCCGTGCCTTAGACGCAGGTTGTGACCTGATCGGGGTCAACAGCCGTGATCTGAAGACTTTCAAAGTCGACTTGAATACGGCGTTTCGAGTCGGGGACATGCTTCCCCACGGGGTCATTGCCGTCGCCGAGAGCGGGATTGAGAGCGGCCGGGATATCGCGCGGCTGCGCGCCGCCGGCTACGACGCGTTCCTGATCGGCGAATCCCTAATGAAGGCGGAATCGCCGGGCGAGGCGCTGAAGACGCTGCTTGCGGACGCGAAGATGATGGCGTCGGGAGCGAACTGAGGCTTCGGGTTTTTGGGGCTTCGAGCTCGCGAACGGCTCATGACGAACCAGCCAGGGCGATTATGACTTGGGTAAAGATCTGCGGCATCACCAATCTCGAAGACGCTCTCCTGGCAGTCGAAGCGGGAGCCAATGCGATCGGTTTTGTGTTCCATGCGAAAAGCCCTCGGCACGTCGATCCCCAAGATGTGGCAAGAATCTCTGAAAAACTCCCCGCCGAACTGGAGCGAGTTGGAGTGGTCGTACCCCATTCGATGGACGAGATTATTTTCATCGCGCGCACTGCCCGAGTGAACGCTTTGCAGCTTCATCTCTCGATGATGGCTCCGCTCCTTGGCAGCGAGTCGGCTTCCTATGCGAAAGGCATCGAGGCTTTTGCTCCCGCCGACAAGCTGTTCCTAGCACTGCCTGCGGCTTCGTTCATCGAACGAAAGTCGAGTCCGGACTTTGCCGCTCTTCGTGGCGGCGCCTTGCCGAAAGGCATCTTTGACACGGTGTTCCTGGATTCTGGCACCCCGTCACAGCCCGGAGGCACGGGGCTCGCTTTTGATTGGAAGGCCGCCCGGCCGCTGGTGGAAGATATGAACAAGCAGGTCAATGTTGTACTGGCCGGTGGACTCACGCCACAGAACGTGGCCGAAGCAATGCAAATTCTGCACCCCTGGGGCGTGGATGTCTCCTCCGGAGTCGAGCGAAGCCCGGGAAAGAAAGACCCACAAAAAGTTCGTGCATTCATACAAGCGGTGCGCGAGGCAGATAAAGCGAGTCAGAATTAAATGGCAGCCGTATCGGTGACAATGAAATCTCGCCCTAAGCCGTTAAAAACCAGGCAGGAGCCGGGTCCGCGCAAACAAGCGGCGTCGAGGGGCGGGGCCTCGGTTTCTCGTCCCCACGTTTTAAAAACCCCGAACCATCGGCCATCCAAATTGTCATGGGTTCCCGGCCGCTTCGGTCCTTGGGGCGGACGCTACGTTCCAGAGACGCTCATGGCGGCCTGTGAGGAGCTGGAGCAGGAGTACGAAAAAGCCAAGCGCGATCCAAGATTCAAAGCGAGACTTGGGGAACTGCTCAAGAGCTTCGCCGGACGGCCCACGCCATTGTTCTTCGCGCGCAGGCTCACGCAAAAACTCCGTGGCGCGAAGATTTATCTCAAACGCGAAGATCTTCTGCACACGGGCGCCCACAAGATCAACAACTGCCTGGGACAGGCCTTATTGGTCGAGCGCATGGGCAAGCATCGGGTAGTCGCAGAAACGGGCGCGGGACAACACGGAGTGGCCACGGCGACGGTCTGCGCCCTGTTTGGCTTTGAGTGTGTGGTGTACATGGGCACCGAAGACATGCGGCGACAGGAACTCAACGTCTTCCGCATGCGCCTGCTGGGAGCGGAAGTTCGCGGGGTGGATTCGGGATCCCGCACGCTGAAAGACGCGATCAATGAAGCCATGCGCGACTGGGTCACCAATGTCCGCACCACGCACTACCTGCTGGGCAGCGTGCTGGGCGCACATCCATACCCGACCATGGTGCGCGACTTTCACCGGGTCATCGGACAGGAAGCGCGCAAACAGCTGCTGCAGGCTGAAGGCAAACTTCCCACCGCCGTGATCGCATGCGTCGGGGGCGGCTCGAATGCCATCGGCATCTTCCATGATTTCATCAGCGACAAGAAAGTTCAGCTGATCGGCGTCGAAGCCGGAGGCCGCGGCGAAAAGCTTGGCGATCACGCGGCGCGTTTCCGGGGCGGGTTGCCGGGCGTCTTGCAAGGGACTTACTCCTACGTGCTGCAGGACGAAGCTGGGCAGATCGCCGGCACCCACTCGGTTTCCGCTGGATTGGACTATCCATCGATCGGCCCCGAGCACGCCTGGCTCGCGGATCAGAAGCGCGCGCAGTATGTTGCCGCTTCGGATGCCGAAGCGCTGGAGGCTTGCAAGCTGCTGGCGCAGACCGAAGGGATCATCCCCGCACTGGAGTCGTCGCATGCGGTTGCGGAGGTGATCAAACGCGCCCCCAAGATGAAGAAGACGGATGTGGTGATTGTGAACATCTCGGGGCGGGGAGACAAGGATATTGGGATTCTGCGCGAGAACTTGCAGTTGAACTAACCTCGAATCTGAAAATGAGCCTCACATTCAAGCATCATCCCGGTCTGGTAGCTTACCTGACCTGCGGCGACCCTGATCTCCACACCACAAAAAATGCCGTGCTGGCGGCAATCTCTGCTGGTGCGGAGGTCATCGAACTCGGGGTCCCCTTCAGCGATCCGGTTGCCGACGGACCGGTGATACAGCGCGCCAGCGAACGAGCATTGCGCAATCGAGTTTCGCTCGAAGATATTTTGAAGTTGGCGAAGGAAATTCGCCGGCAGAGCGACGCCGGGCTGATCATCTTCTCCTATCTGAATCCCATCCTGCGAATGGGCCTTGAAAACTTTGCTTCCGCCGCGGCGGAGGCGGGAGTCGATGGCGCCCTGGTGACCGATCTCCCGGTTGAAGAAGCCGGCCCGTATCTGAAACTCATGCGGAAGAGCGGCCTGGCCACGATCTTCCTTGCCGCTCCCACCAGCACCGATGATCGCCTCAAGCGAATTTGCGACGTATCCACCGGCTTCGTGTATGCCGTCTCCCGGACAGGGGTAACGGGTGCACGCAAAGACCTGGCAGAAGATGCCTCCAAATTGGTCGGGCGCCTGCGCAAATTCACGAAGCTGCCGATTGCTGTCGGATTTGGCATCTCTGAGCCGGAGCATTTTGCCTCGGTCGCCAATTTTGCCGATGCTGCCGCGGTGGGCAGCGCCATTGTGCACGCCATCGAGCAGAATCCCGGCAGGGAAGCACAAGCTGTGGCAGAATTGATAGCACACGTCGTCGGCCGCCGGTCGTCGGCTGTCAGCCCCTGACTCCATCAGGTTCTCGTATAACAAGCTGAAAAGCTCGTGGGTTTCGTTTCTGAGCTTAGGGCTGGTGTATTTGCCGACGACCAACGACCGAAGACCGACGACCGAAGAGCCGTATGGACATTGCAGATTGGCGACGCAAAATCGATGAGATCGACCGCAGGCTGGTGGCTTTGCTCAGCGAGCGGGCGCAGGCGGCGCACGAGATCGGCAAACTGAAACGCGATGCCGGGATGCCGATTTACGAGCCCGACCGGGAACGTCACGTTTTTGAGAACACGCAGAGAGCGAATCAAGGGCCGTTGCCGAACCGCGATCTGCAACGCATCTATGAGCGCATCATGGACGTGATGCGCCATATCCAGCAGGAAGAAATTGCACCCGAGACTTTGAAGCCTGCGGACGGTTTGGGCGACACCGAAATTGATCCGGAGGTCAACGACTGAATCGGTTCTTGGCGGTTGGGTCCAGGGTTTTTCCTCGCAATGCTCGAGGCCCTGAGCTAGATGCCAACAACCAGTAGCCAACAGCTTACTTATGATCGTCGCAATGCAGGAAAACGCAACCGAAGACCAGATTCAGGTGGTAACGGAACACCTGATCGAAATGGGTTTCTCCGTCCACCGTACTACCGGCGAGCGCCAGACGATCCTGGCCGCGGTGGGAGCACGTTCTGACTTCGACACTCGCAACCTGGAAGTCCTCGCGGGTGTGATGGAAGTGCACCGCATCAGCGCGCCATACAAGCTGGCCGGGCGCAGCTTCCGTCCTCAAGGGACGGTGATCACGTTTAAGAACGGTGTAAAGGTGGGCGGCAAAGAAGTCCTGGTAATGGCTGGTCCCTGCTCGGTCGAATCGCGTGAGCAGCTGTTCACGGTTGCAGAGCAGGTTGCCAAGGCTGGAGCCCGCGCCCTGCGTGGCGGTGCATTCAAGCCACGCACGTCACCGTATTCTTTCCAGGGGCTGGGACTCGAAGCGCTGACGCTTCTGCGCGAGGCCGGCGATAAGCACAACATGCTAGTGGTCAGCGAGGTGATGGAGATCTCGCAGATCGAGCTCATGATTCCCTACGTGGACATCCTGCAGGTCGGTGCCCGCAACATGCAAAACTTTAACTTGCTGCGCGAACTGGGAAAGCTGAAGACCCCGGTTCTGCTGAAGCGGGGGATTGCAGCCACCATCGAGGAACTTCTACTTTCCGCCGAATACATCATGGCCGGCGGCAACTACAACGTCATCACCTGCGAGCGCGGCATTCGTACGTTCGAAACCTATACCCGCAACACGCTCGACATCTCAGCAATTCCAATCGTTCATAAGCTGTCCCACCTCCCAATCGCCTGCGATCCCTCGCACGGGACAGGACGCCGCGACAAAGTGGCGCCGATGGCGCGTGCCTCGGTTGCTGCCGGGGCCGACTCGCTGCTGATCGAAGTCCATCACAATCCCGACAAGGCGTTGTCAGACGGAGCCCAGTCGCTTTACCCGCAGCAGTTCACAGAATTGATGGACTCATTGCGTATGATTGCGCCAGCCGTGGGAAGAACCATCGCTTGAGGGGAGGCATGGCGAGGGAGGGCGAGGGCATTCGATTCCACAGCTACCCTTGACGCCATTCGGCAATGATTGGATGATTCAATGACTCGATTCCGCCGATGTCCATCCGTCAAATTACGATTATTGGCACGGGCCTGATTGGAGGCTCGTTTGGCCTGGCCGCAAAGGCCAATGGATTTCGCGGGAGGCTTGTCGGCTGCGATCGCAAGGAAGTCCTTGCCAAAGCCAAGCGGATGGGCGCAATTGACGCCGGGATCACAGATCCCGTCGAAGCCATCCAAGCGAGTGATGTTGTACTGTTGGCGGTTCCGGTTGGGAGCGTTATTAGCCTAATCGCAACTCTTGCCCCTCACCTCGCTCCCGATACTCTGCTGACCGATGTGGGCAGCACGAAATCCGAAGTGCTCCGCGCGGCCAAGAAAGCTTTTGGCGAGGCCATGCCCCGGCGGTTTCTCGGTGGACACCCCATGGCCGGCAAAGAAAGCTCTGGGATCAAATACGCTGACGCCGAGCTGTTTCAGGGTGCGGTGTGGTTTCTCGCGCCCCCGCCCGACACGAAGCGCATGGCCAAACCCATTTCCGAGTTTCTCCGGCTCCTCAAGAAGATTGGTGCGCGCATCGAGGTACTTGACGCCTCGGAACACGACGAGCTGTGCGGTTGGATCAGCCATGTTCCGCAGATGATCTCGACGGCGCTGGCATCAACTTTGGTTGAGGAATATGGCGAGAACGCTCCCCTTCTTGAGTCCGGCGGACGTGCGCTGCGCGAGATGACCAGGATTGCGGCCAGCCCATATTCCATGTGGCGCGACATCGCCATTACCAACCGGCCAGTCATCGCCGAGGCTCTTCTGAAGCTGGAACAAAAACTCGGTCATATTCGCGAGAACCTCGGCACGCGTGAATTAGAGCGGGAATTTGAGCGCGCCCATCGGTTGAAACACTCGGAGAGAAGCTAGGGTCGGGGTGCGCTTAGGGAATTGCGGGACTTACCGGATCATCGCTCTGCGCGAGCGCCCAGATGGTCAACCCGCCGCCAACTGCCACGGCGGTCCATTTTGCAGCGCCTGAAGTCAAGATTGGCCCCCGAGCGGCTGTCGGAGCACCACTCCCTTTCGCGATCAGACCGCAGTTGTCGGCGTCGTCGCGCGAAATCTGCTTGCCTTCCTTGACACGCTCCGCCCCCGCAGCACCACAAGTCACGGTTACATCGTTTTTTCGGGCGATGACGTTAATGCTGCCGCCGGTGCGGGTCACGTAAAACTGCGTCCACTCATTCGAGACCGGGGTGATACGAAAGTCGCGTGCGTTCACGCTGAAGCCTTTCCCGGTTGCGATAGAAACCTGACCGCGGTCCAGTGCGATGCCCTGTCCCTGGAAACGTACAACGGAGTTTGGCTCAATCAGGATGCTGCCGCCGGGTCCGTTAACGGTGGCCGTGCCATTATCTTGGGTTTGAATTACGTCGCCCGACACCACGGCGTTCGAACTGGATAGTTGGCCGCCATTGAGGAACACCGTCCCAGTTCCGGCAAGGACGGCTACACCCGAGTTCTGGGCGAACAAGACGGGTGTAAACACGACGAGCAGGAGCGCGATACTTTTCTTGAACGCGGACCTGTACACAAAGACACTCCCTGCTCCCATCGTCGAGCCCCTCGAATGCACTTGGAGTGATCGTAATCAGGACCAGGAGGGGGGTCAACCGGGTTCTGCAGGGGAAACCTCGTAGTAACTATCGGCGCCAGCGATCCACGGTTTGCCACCAAACGAGCTTCAGCCATTCGTCAAAATTCATTTTTGCCCACTGGCGGTGTTTCCACCACTGCCCGCCGAACTGGGCGGGATCAGTGGCGGCAGCAACGTAGAATTCGTAGTTGGGCAACTCATGCTTGAACGTGTTCAGGGCTCGGCGGGTGTGGTAATCGGAGGTGACGATGAGGATTCTCTTTGCCGCTTTGTTTGCGATGCATTGGGCGATATCATGCGCCTCAGCTTTGGTGGAGAGCCCAAGGATGGGACAGATGTGAATGTGATCATGCTCAGGTAGTGCGTTGACGTACCCTTGGGCGATATCTACCACCGGCAGGTTGAAAACCTTGGCCTTGGCCGGAACATCCAAGAACAACTCCGGGGCCTGCCCGGCTCGCTTGAGCTCCAGGCCGCGGGCCGGCCTGCGATCGGTGTCGCCGGCCAGGACCACAATCAGATCCGCAGGCCGCGGATCATCGACTACCAGGAAGGAACCGGAGGTCGCAAACAGCAAGATTGCCAGCAAAACGGCAGCGACAACAAGGCTCCAGATGGTTCGCATCGAAAAGGCAGGTTAGCATCCCTTTCAGGGGTGACATAAGTAATCATGCGGGCTAGGATTCCACTCCACCAGGCGGAGGCACCGACGAACCTGCATGCTAGAATCGAGCGGAAATCAACCGTCTATGAGTAGCCCAACCGTTTCGACCACGCATTTCTCTGAGCTGAAAACGAAAATCGAGCAGCACCAGGCCCGGGTGGCGATCATCGGCCTGGGTTATGTTGGGCTGCCCTTGGCGCTGCTGTATTCCGAGAGCGGGTTTAGGGTTACCGGCTTCGACATCGATCAGCGCAAGGTGTCATCCCTGAACAACGGCGAATCCTACATTTTCCGCATCACGGCTCCCGAGATTCAGCAGGCGCGCACCCAAGGCTTCTCCGCCACAGGCGACTACTCGCAACTCGAGGATATGGACGCGATCATCATCTGCGTTCCTACTCCGTTGGACGAATACCACGAGCCGGACATGAGCTACATCACCGGAACGACGGAAGCGATTGCACCTCATCTTCGAGCGGGGCAACTGGTGGTTCTTGAGAGCACCACGTATCCGGGAACGACCGAAGAAGTGATGGTTCCGATTCTGGAGAAGGGTAACCGGCAAGGACTGAAGGCCGCCCGGGACGAGGCGCGGGCAAATTCGTTTTTTGTCGCCTTCTCGCCGGAGCGCGAGGACCCGGGAAATCAGACGGTGGCACGCCGTGACATTCCGAAAGTTGTGGGCGGATTAAACCCGCAGGCTTCCGAACTTGCGGGCCTGCTCTATGGATCCATCTTCAATCGCACAATACCGGTCTCTTCGCCGGCGGCGGCGGAGATGACCAAGCTGCTGGAGAATATCTACCGCTGCGTGAACATCGCGCTGGTCAACGAGTTGAAGCTTCTATGCCTGCGGATGAACTTGAACATCTGGGAAGTGATCGAAGCTGCGTCGACCAAACCGTTTGGCTTCCACCCGTTTTACCCTGGGCCGGGCCTGGGGGGACACTGCATTCCCGTCGATCCGTTCTACTTGGCCTGGAAGGCCAAGGAGTGGGACTTCCGCACGCGATTTATCGAACTGGCAGGCGAGATCAACACCAACATGCCCTACCATGTGCTCGAGTCCGTGGTGCGCGCTCTGAATCAGCAGAAGAAGGCGCTGAATGGATCGAAGGTACTGGTGCTCGGAGTTGCCTACAAAAAGGACATCGATGACCTGCGCGAGTCGCCAGCACTCACGATCATCGAACTCCTGCAAAAAGAGGGGGCGATCGTCAGCTATAACGATCCCTATTTCCCCGAGGTGGGGCGCGGAAGGAAATACGATCTCCAAATGAAATGCGCGCCGCTTGAGAATCTCAGCCAATACGAATGCGTGGTCATTGTGACCGATCACTCCGACTACGACTACGACAAGATTGTGCGCGAGTCGAAGCTGGTGGTAGATACGCGATACGCCACCAAGGGCATCAAAAGCCCGAAAATCGTGCACTGCTAGCCAGGGGCTTTGCCCTCACCGACTCCTGGATGAGACCCGAATCAGCGCGTTAGGCTGGACGGAGCTGGCGAGACCGAGCTGTGGCTGCGGTGCTTGCCAATCAACTTCACGGTGGCGAAGACAAGCAGCAGGATGATTGCAAGCATGGCCGCATATTCGGCCATGTCTTGAACTTGGGCACTCCCCCAGACCCCGCGGCCGCGCTGTTCCAATCGATTCATCGAATAGGGCGGGGGATACACCGAAGTGGCGCTATCGTGACTCTACGGGGCCCGCCAGATGCGGGACAATGGCCCGAAAGTGCCACTAGTTCAGGGGTTTGAAGGGCAACGCCTGATTGACCGCAAACAGCGCGAGTTCGAGTCTGGTTGAAACGCCGGTTTTGTCGAAGATATTGCTGAGGTGGTGCTTCACGGTGTCTTCGCTGATCTTGAAATGCTCCGCGATTTCCTTGTTGGCGAACCCTGCAACCACGGCGGAGACGATGTCCAACTCGCGGGGAGTCAGTCCAAACCTCTTCTGCCGCGAAATCTTGGTGGATGAATCCATCAACCCGCGCAGGTACTGCATGAGATTCGAAACCGGCTCGCGGCCTACCCAGTATTCGCCCGCCAGCACCGAACGAATGCTCCTCATCAGGATCTCGGTACCGCAGTCCTTCAGGACAACACCACGCGCGCCCAACTGAAGCGCCTCCACGATTTGCTCGCGCTCCGCAGCCGCGGTGAGAAGAATGACGCGAACCGGTCCGGCATGGCTGTTGCTAATTTCGCGGAGCGCTTCGAGCCCGTGGCGGCGGGGCATGGCCAGGTCGAGCAGAAGAATTTCAGGCTTCAGTCTGCGAACGAAATCGACGGCTTCGACCCCGTCGCAAGCCTCTCCCACCACCCTGAACCCGCGCTCGGACTCCAGCAGACGTCTCAAGCCATCGCGGAAAATGGGATGATCATCCGCAATCAAGATCGAGATGGATTGAGAGCGCGTGTTATCCATGGGCAGCTTGCCGGTTTTGTGCCACTCGCACCTCGACGCGGGAGCCGCGTCCTGGTCTCGATTCTATCGTGAGGTGGCCTTCGATGAGGCGCACCCGTTCGCGAATAATTGTGGGAATATGAGGGGCGCTTTCAATGTCAAGTTGGGACAGGCGGCCGGCGAAGGGGAAACCAGTGCCGTCGTCCTCGACGATGAGTTCCCAAGAGCCCTTCGACTCCAGCAACTGCACCAAGACGTGCGCGGCCCCACTGTGCTTGCGAACATTCACCAGGGCTTCTTGGGTAATGCGCGCCAGCTCGCGGCAAACAGGCTGAGGAAGAGTCAGTTCCTGATCGTCCATCACGAAGCGAGCTCGAATTCCGGTCTCGCGCTGGAAGCGATCGACAGCATCGTGCAGGAAGCCGGGGAGCCGGCGGGCATCGATGTCGACCGACTTCATTTCCTGCATGAGCTCGCGAAGCTTGAGCACTTCTTCACGCAAGAGCTTCTGAATCCGCTCGAGTTCTGCATCGAGCGGCGCGGTGACGGGATGGGAGCGGCGCAGGACGTCCATCTGCATTTCGACGCCAATGAGTGACTGCACGGCTCCGTCGTGCAGCTCCCGCACCAGGCGCGCGCGCTCGAGCGCTCCCGCGCGCCGGCGAAGGCGGCGGACGAGGTAAACGTTGTAAACCGCCGGTCCAATCTGGCGAACCAGGTCCTGCAAGAAGCGAAGATCCTCTTCTGAGTTGGAACTGAGCTCGGGATCGAGAAAGAAAATGCGTCCGGAGAGATCGGCTCCGGAGGAGAAAGAAATGGCAAGTAGCTGTCCAAAGCCGTGTTGCGCAGAAATACGTTCCAAAAGGACGTCATCGGGAATCGGGCTGAGCACTCCTTCGTCGGTCAAGCCAATGCCCCGGTACTCGCCTTTCCGGCGCCGCTCGGACTGGGCATGAAAGGCGGTTACCGCGCTCGCGAACAGGTACGTATCCGCCCCGCCAGGCCCTGGATCGAGCCACTCCAAGTGGGGGATCTCCTGGCGCATTTCGATCTTGGCGAAGGAAATTTTCGGGCTTCCGCTCTCGCGAGAGGCAAGCAAGCAACGCCGGGAGCGGTAGAGCCGCATCATCTCGCTCAGAATGAGGGATAGATTAAAGGCAAGTCCGGTATCCATCCGTACCATGCCCAGCATGCTGACGGCCTCATCTTTTTCGGCCCGCAGCTTCTTCTGCTGCTCTGCCAGGTAGCCCAACAAGATTCCGATGACCACCAGGTAAACCGACCGCATAAAGAGCCGCTTAGGATCAAAGGCGCCCACATCTTCCTGAAAAACCGGCAGATCATGGGCGGCAAGCCAGTGGTCGACCGAGCTCACGGCACCCAGACGAAGCACCAGGCTCTGCAGCCACAACATCGAAGCCGAGGCCACCGAGGTGATGCAAGTCTCCCAAACGCCCCACCGGTAGGCTGCAGCCACAATCACAAAGAAGAAGAACAAGAAGAACGAATAGCTTTGGCTGGAGGTGGTCAATGAAATCAGGGCGGGCCAGAACACATCCGCCGCGTGTACGACAACGCGGAAGGTGAGGCTCGATTCCGTCCAACTGCGAAGCAGGAAAATAATGGCGGCGCCGTGGGTAATGTAAAAGGTCAGCAGAGCATAAGCCCATGCCGACCGCACCTCCCTGGGATTAATCCAAACCGCCACCAGGGCAGACATGGCCAGAAAAACCCGTGCTGTAGCCAACCAGCGCTCAATGCGGTGCACCTCTTCTGGGGCAATCCCACGCGCATTCCTCCAAAAAGACCGCGGCCGCAGCCTCAAGTACGGGATTTGGGCCAAAAAACCCATGGAAAGGTAATGATAGGCAACTACTCAGGCAATCAGCAAGGTCTGGCCGCCCCAGCACCCAAGTGCCCGGACCAGGCGCCTTCAAGATTACTGAAGTAACCCTTGCCTTCGAAGTTTGTCAATCTAGAATGATGAACTATGTCCAGGCGTGCCCAATTTTGGGGATATTGCCTTGCGGGATTGGTCTTCGTGCAGATGGCAGCCTCGCTCCTTCTGGCCAAAAGGGGGCGGGCGCTAACCTCCACTAGTGACGTCATACAGTGCGCCCTTCTCCTGTGTGCCACCTTATCGTGCCTCCCCGGGCTGCTCAAAGGAGTAGGCCGCGTGCGGCTGTTTTGGGCCTTGATGGGCTTTGGACTGACCAATTGGCTGGTGTATCAAATCCTCTGGACCTACATCGAGGTCGTCCAAGGGCGCGAGGTCCCTAACTTATTTGCCGGGGACGTGATTGTTTTCCTGCACTTCGTGCCGATGATGGCAGCCCTGGCGTTGCAGCCCAATATTCAACAAGACGAGCGCGAGTTGCGCCTGGGGTCTCTTGATTTTGCCTTGCTGCTTTTTTGGTGGGTTTACCTGTACGTGTACACGGTGATTCCGTGGCAATACGTGCAACAGAATGAAGTGGCTTACTCCCGCAACCTGAATTCCGTGTATTTGCTGGAGAAGATCGCTTTCCTGGTGGGGCTGGCGGTTGTGTGGTACCGGAGTTCGGGACTGTGGCGCAGCAGCTACGCCCATTGGTTCGGCGCGAGCCTTCTCTATTCGAGCAGTTCCTACGTCGCGAACTGGGCACTCAATCACAACCGGTATTACTCCGGCAGCTTTTACGACTTGCCCATGGTCGCCTCGATGGCATGGATGGCAGTGCCGGGATTGCTGGCGTTGCAATCTTCTCCGCAGCAGCCCGTGTCGGAAAGGTCTCTGCCGCGCGGCGTATGGGCCGCCCGGCTGGGCATGCTGGCAGTCTTTTCGCTGCCAATTTTCGCCTGGCTCGCCTTCTTCAATCATCAGCTTCCGGGGCCGGTGAGAAACTTCCGGGTTGCCCTGACGCTCGGCGCCATCATCCTGATGGGAGCCTTGGTATTCGTGAAACAACATTTCCTGGACGTCGAACTGATCCAGCTGCTTCGTTCTTCGCGGCAGTCGTTCCAGGACTTGCAACTGCTGCAGGCACAACTCATACAGTCGGAGAAGCTGGCATCTCTCGGGCACCTGGTAGGCGGGGCGGCACACGAACTCAACAATCCGCTCACCGCAATGCTTGGCTATTCAGAGCTCCTCTCCGCCACCGAATTGTCCAGCGAACAGCGCTCTCTTTCCGACAAGATTTCCCAGCAAGCGAAACGAATTCGCGCGTTGGTGGCCAGCCTGCTCAGCTTCGCCAAACAGGTACCAGCCAGCAAGGCCGCAGTTGACGTGAACCTGGTGGTCCAAACCGCATTCAAACTCTGTCGCACCCAGTTGCAGGCGGCAAACGCTCAGTACACGGCCGATCTCGACGAGTCCCTGCCCAACATCCGCGGGGACGCGAACCAATTGTTGAAGGTGTTCATCCAGGTCATCAGCAATGCGGCGCACGCAGTGGGAGAAAAACGTGGAGGAACCATCCAGGTTTCCACTCGCGTGCTCGATGGACATGTGCGTGTCGAGTTTGCCGACAATGGTCCTGGAATCAGCGAGCCTGACCGCGTGTTTGATCCCTTTTATACGACGCGGCCCGTCGGGCAGGGGGCAGGGCTTGGCCTTAGCATGTGTTACGGAATCATGCAGGAACACGGTGGCAAGATCAGCTGTTCCAACCGCAAAGACGGTGGGGCTTGCTTTGTAGTGGAGATGGCAGCGTTCCCGGGCACGGAAGAAGCCAAGGCTCAGGCCCACGCCGTCAAGCTCTGAGTTCGCTGGTTCTTTTCAGCTGGCCGCAAGCCGCGTAGATATCCCGTCCGCGCGGTTTTCGCAGAAAAGCGGGGATGCCGGCTCGAATCAACAGATCTTGGAATTCTTTTACGCTGCTTTCCTCCGGCGTTTCAAATTCGAGCCCCGGTCCTGAATTCCAGGCGATCAGGTTCACCTTCGCGCGCAACCCGCGCAGCCGTTCCACCACTTCTCTTGCGTCCCGCAAAGAGTCGTTCACCCCGCGCAGCAAGACATACTCGAAGGTAAGCTTCTCCCGCGAACGCAAGGGAAATTCACGAGCAGCGTTCAACAGCTTTTCAAGATTCCACTTCCGGTTGATGGGCATTAAACGGGTGCGCAGTTCGTCGTTCGCGGCAGTCAATGAAATCGCCAGCTTCGGGCGAACCGGCTCCTGGCCAAGATCATAGATCCGCGGCACGATGCCGGCGGTTGAGACTGTCATTCGTGATTCCGGAATCCCAATTCCTTCGACCAGCAATCGAACCGCTTTGGTGAAGTTTTCATAGTTGAGCAAGGGCTCGCCCATTCCCATGAAAACCAGATTCACCCGCTCAAGCGGTGGAGCGACACCGCGTTCGCACAAGACTGCAGCAACTTGGCCAGCAATCTCTCCGGCAGTCAGATTGCGCTTCATCCCGAGCTGGGCGGTCAAACAAAACTGGCAATTCACGGCGCAACCGACCTGGCTCGATATGCAGATAGTCGCGCGCCGCCGCGATCCCGAGTCGCTGCCGTCTCCTTCTTCGCCGTCGTCTCCTTCCGGCATCCAGACGGTTTCAATCGTTTCCCCATCCTCGAGTTTCATCAGATAGCGGATGGTTCCATCGCTTGAATGGAACGGCGCATCGATCGTGGGAAGGCCCAGTCGATAGCCCTCTCGAGAAAGCCAGGCGCGGAAGTCCTTAGGCAGCGTGGTGATCTCGCTCGAAGAGCTGACCCGCTCCCGGTAAAGCGCCTGGAAGAGTTGGTGGCCTCGATAGGCAGGCTGGCCGGAGCCTTCGGACAGTTCCGTAAGCTCTTGAAGATCAAGGCCGAAAAGAATCCTTTGGGATTGAAAATTCATGCATCTAATCGGTTCGAGAGTCACCGCCCGGCAACCTTGTTTCCATTCTAGAGGAACTGGAATGTTGAAAACAGCCACGCCGTACGGGATAAGCTCCTTTGGGTTCAGTGGCTTAGGCGCATTCCGCCGACACCCCGTGGATTGTGTGAGAATAAGACAGATGGATGAAGGCCGAAACATCCGGCGTGAGGTGCTCCCCAACGGGCTCTCCGTAATCACCGAGGAGATGGAGCACATCCGTTCGGTCTCGATCGGAATCTGGGTTAAGACCGGATCCCGCGACGAAGACAAGCAGTGGAATGGCATTTCGCATTTCGTCGAGCATATGGTCTTCAAAGGGACTCAGAACCGCTCCGCCGAAGATATTGCGCGGCAAGTCGACTCGATCGGCGGCAACATCGACGCCTTCACCGCCAAAGAATGCATCAGCTTCAGCATCAAGATGCTGGATGAGCATCTCCCCATTGCGCTCGATGTGCTCAGCGACCTGGTGCTAAATCCAATTTTCGACGAACAGGATATTTCGCGTGAGCGTGGCGTAATCCTTGAAGAGATCAAAATGGACGAGGACAACCCTGACTACCTTGTTCATGAAATCTTTACGCAAAACTTCTGGAAAGACCATCCGCTCGGGCGTCCGATCCTGGGCACTCGTGACACGGTTCGGCGTTTCGAACGGCCACCCGTTCTCGATTTCTACAGCCAGCGGTTTTCGCCGGGGAACGTGATCATCACCGCAGCGGGGCATCTGAACCATGAGCGTTTCGTGGAACTGGTCACCAAGTATTTTCAGAGAATGAAGCCGGTGAGCAACGGATTCCACAGCTCCCCGCCGACGATCGTGCCTCGGATTGTTTTGCGCAACAAGAAATCGCTCGAACAAGTTCAGATCTGCGTGGGCGTGCCGTCATATCCGATTACGCATGAGAAGCGGCACTCTTCCTACATTCTGAACACCCTGCTCGGGGGAGGCATGAGCTCCCGCCTGTTCCAGAACATTCGCGAGCGGCAAGGCTTGGCCTACGCGATCTATAGCGATCTGAATCCCTATCGCGATACCGGTTGCCTGTCGGTATATGCGGGCACCTCGCGAGTATCGGCAAGCAAGGTCGTCGAGTCCATCGTCTCGGAGTTCCGCAAGCTGAAAGCCGAAAAGGTGCCGCCAGAGGAGTTGCGCCGAGCCAAGGACCAGCTCAAGGGCAGCCTGATGCTCTCGCTAGAATCGTCGGGAGCGCGGATGTCGAATCTGGCGCGGCAAGAGATGTACTTTGACCGCTTCTATGGGCTCGACGAGCTAATTCAGAAGATCGAAGCCGTGACCGCAGAGGAGCTTCAAACTCTCGCCAACGCCTTCTTCCAAACCGAGAACATTGCAGTCACAATTCTTGGGAACCTAAACGGCCTGCGGCTTACGCGGGAACAGCTGGCCTGCTGAATCTTCTTCTCCGAAACGTTTTCTGACGCAGCCGCCATTCGCCCGGAGCGGTGGTTCCCGGCAAACTGGTCCATGCTCGAAGGAAAGCCTGGGTTCGCCTGATCCGCGGTTTCGAGCAAGTCCCTTCGGAACGTCCAAATTCGAGCCTGTCCAGAACATCCTGTAGAGCCTCTAGGAAAGCTGGTGGCGTTTCATGGGGCTTGACTTGCTGAAGGGATCATTTTCGAGAGATTACGCAACGTTCTTCCCGGTGCTGGAATCGAACTCGTCGCGCCTCGCTCGTCGTCGATCATCAGAAGGGCAGGTGCTCCATGGCAAAAGTGCTAATCGTTGACTCCAATCGATTCTTTCGCGAACGGCTTGCCAGCATGTTCAATGGTGAACCGGATTTCGAGGTTTGCGGAGAAGCAGAGAACGGCAAAGAAGCTGTCGAGAAGGCACTGAGACTAGACCCGGATGTGGTGATCCTCGACTTGTTGATGCCGGTGATGAATGGAATCGATGCGGCCCGGGTGCTTCGATTGATCATGCCGAGACTGCCGCTGATTATGAACATCGCCAGCAAAGATCAGCTTGTCGAAAAAGAAGCTCGCCTGATCGGAGTCACTGAAATTGTGCCCAAGTCGGCGCAAGCCCTGGTACAAACCGCACGCCGGGTCCTCTGTTCAGAACTGCCGGCTGCGGCATAAACGCCAAGTCGATTCGCCCCGCAGATACCGGAGAAGCGCCAGGGAAGCTTTTCTCGAAAAATAAAACAGGCGTCTCGACTCGGTTTGAGTCAAGAGACGCCTGGGCAGCCCTCCCCCAAGAACTGCTCAACTAGAAGGTACGCGGAGCGCTCGAGCTTGGGAATGGCACGAACGTGCTAGGGGATCCCCCCGATTTCCTCAACTGGCGCGGGTTTTGGCCGAATGGTGCATTCCCGGGATTCACCGGAAGTTCACAAAAACCATACGCCGGGCGGAATCAGAGCTCTTCAACTTTTCTGGATCGCCAGAGGGCTGGGACGGGCTTCCCCTGCTTCAAGACCATGCTGAGGAGAGGTTTCATCGGAAGATGGAGCCAAAAAAACCTTTCACCTTACCGAAAAACCCTTTGCTCTTTGGCTCGGCCGGAGGAAGTACGACGACGGCCGGCAGCGGATCTTGTGCACGCGTAGTTAAAGGCAATTTGGCGGCTTCCGAGGTCGGCGCAGGGGGAATCTTTGTATTGCTCTGTCGCGCCTTGGCGACGTCGGCACCGCTGAACACCAGCGAGGTCTGAGCCACCGGCCGTTCACCGGCTTTTCCCGGATCGTTCCCGGAAGCGCTGCGGGATGAGGAATCCGCGGCAGTAGGCCCGTCGCTGGGGGTTTCGGAGTTCTGCAACTGCAGCCTTTGTCCGGCTTCATCTTCGGGGACTACCTTGTTGTTATCAGCGGCTGCCCGCATGATCGGGGTGGATGCGGCTGGACATCCGCATCCGACCAGAGGAGCCTCGGCGGAATCAAGCCGTCCCTGCCGGAACATGACCTGCTGCTCAGGCTTGATCTCGTAGGTGCCACTTCCAAGCAATTCGGCAACGACAGCCGACGAAGTAGAGCCGGCGAGCGATGCGACACAAGTGTTGCCTTTGGCGTCTGCGTTGATGGCGAGGTTGAATTCGCCCGGTCCAGGCATCACGATGCGGAAATCAGGGGTCAGAACGGAATCGACTGATTCCGCGACTCCGTAATGGGTTTCCATCGCGCCTCGGCTCATCCCCAGCATCAACTCCTCCCCTGTGGGCGAGGTTGCAACCGAGATGGTGGTGCCCGGACATACGCGGACCTCTCCGCCGCGCCGCAAACGCAATACGGCAACCTCTTCCCCCGCGGTGATGGAAGAACCCGAAGCGACACGGCTACCGGTTTCAACCAGGGTTCCGGAGGTCCCGATTGCAACCGGCACCGCCACGGCCGCCGGTCCTACAGAAAGCCCGGCCACCGATTGCGGCTTGGCACGCGCAGCATCGTCGGGACGAACACGGATGTGAAGGCGGTTCCCGCTGGCATCCCAGGTGTATTGAACGGGAGCCGCGAGATCGAGCACGATGCGGCTGACCGGCGGCAGGCTTTGAAACTGGTTCAGACGAATGCTCTTGATCTGTTCGTTGCGGAACGGAATTCGGGTGCGAGCGGTTCCGATGGTGGCGCCGGGCAGGTCGATCACCAGTCGCAGCGGGTTTTCCACTACCTGAATCTTCGGGGTCAAAGGCCGCGTGGCCAGGATCTCGATGACCGGGCCATATTCGGCTCCCGACACGCGCCAGGAACGCAGTTCCGCGGTTCGCGAGCCTGGATTCTGAGCGGAAGCAGAAAGGCCCGCTAGTCCTGCCAAAAACGCAATCCGGATAGCGCGAGCGGGAAACAAGGCAATTCCTGAGGTTGAGTGGATGTCTACTTCGAGAGTAGCACCAGTTGTCTTGCGCATAAAGGCTAGAAAAGTCAGAGAACCACTGTCTCCACTTGAACGGGGGTTCCCATCGGAACGTGAGGGCTAGGCTTCCGCGAGGAACTCGTATTCGTCGATCACGGCCGCAACCGGGACTTTAGCGTCGGCAAGAGTGTTGTCCACGCGCACAACCTTGCCCTTGCAGCGGACTCGGATACTCTCGGTCAGGGTAATTTCCGGGGGGAGGGTCAAGGTGAAGTCGATTTCCGAGCCAACCGACAGGGGCGCTTCCAAGTAGAAGCATATGCCGCGGGCACTCACGTCGCGAGTTTGGGCGGCCAGCGGTGCACCAGTATTTGTGGCGAAGTTGACCGAAACCGGTAGACGTAGCGCAAACCGGCGGGTTGCACGTTTCTCTGCCTGCTGGACTTCGACCACCATGGGGGAGGCTCCTATGTACCCTAGAAGGATAATCGCCCTATCTGCGCTGTCAAGCTGAACCTACGGCCAGGGAGGGGGCGGTCGGTTTCGAGCTGCCAGCCCCCAATCTCCAATTCCCCGTCTCAGTGCTCCTCCGACCCACTGCCATCTCCAAATCGAGTTGTTAGAACAAGGCGGCACGAAAACAGAAAACTGGCGCTCGGACGCTTTGGTGTACCCTGAATACAGCCGTTCATGGTCTTCGTCCTCGACAATTACGACTCGTTTACCTACAACCTGGTCCAATACCTGGGGGAGCTTGGCGCCGACGTGGTCGTCCGCCGCAACGATCAGATCACAGTTGGCGAGGTCGAAGCCCTTTATCCTGAACGGATTGTCATCTCGCCGGGTCCGTGCACGCCCTTAGAAGCCGGCATCAGCATGGATCTATTCCGCCACTTCACGGGTCGCGTGCCGATCTTAGGGGTGTGCCTGGGACATCAATCGCTCGGAGCGGCCTTCGGTGGGACCGTCATACGCGCCCCTCATCTGATGCACGGGAAAACCAGCCAAGTGACCCACGACGGAAAGACGGTCTTCAAAGACCTGAAATCACCATTTACCGCGACCCGGTATCACTCTTTGATTGTCCAACCGGAAAGCCTGCCCGCATCGCTTGAAGTCAGCGCTTGGACCACCGAGTCGGATGGCACTAAAACCATCATGGGATTGCGCCACAAGAAGCATCCCTTAGAAGGTGTGCAGTTCCACCCAGAAAGCGTGCTGACCGGCGAAGGGAAAAAGCTGGTGGCGAACTTTCTGACCATTTAGAGCAGGCACCAGACGACCGATCAGGCTCCCCGTGCCGCTTCCACCGCGCGAATCACCGCTCGCGCCTTATTCATGCTCTCCGCATACTCGGTAGCGGGATCCGAGTCGGCAACAATTCCCGCTCCTGCCTGTAAGTAAGCCTTCTTGCCCTTCATCAGCATGGTGCGAATCGCAATACAGGAATCGAGGTTTCCGGCGAAGTCGGCATAAAGAACCGAGCCGCCATAGATCGCTCGCCGAGTTGGTTCAAGCTCCTCGATGATCTGCATGGCACGCACCTTGGGGGCGCCGCTCAGAGTCCCGGCCGGGAAACATGCAGCGAATGCGTCGAGCGCGTGAAGTTCAGGACGCAGCCTTCCTTCAAGGGCGGAAACAATGTGCATCACATGCGAGTAGCGTTCGACATACATCAGGTCTTTCACCTTGACGGACCCATATTCGCTGACACGGCCGAGATCATTGCGTCCGAGATCGACCAGCATGACGTGTTCGGCACGTTCCTTTTCGTCGTGAAGCATCTTCTCTTCGAGTTGCCGGTCTTCGGCCTCATCCCGGCCGCGCGGATGGGTGCCGGCAATGGGCCGGTACTCGAGCTTGCGGCCAGTCACCCGCACCAGCATCTCCGGTGAGGAGCCGAGAATGTGTGTGTCTCCCATCTTGAAGAAATACATGTAGGGCGAAGGATTCACAGCTCTCAGCGAGCGGTAGATGTCAAACGGCGGAACCTCGGGCTTGAAGCTGAGCCGCTGGGACAGCACGACCTGGAAGATGTCGCCTGCGGCAATGTATTCCTTTCCGCTGCGGACCGAATTCTCATAGTCCTTTTGCCGCATGTTGCAGTCGAGTTTGAGCTTGCCTTTTGTGCGGCCGTTCGAACGCTGCCACTGTCCGGGGCGGATGGATGCCAGCTTTTTCTCGATGGCGGAAATGTCGGAAAGCGCGCGGTCGTAAGCTTTGCGGGCACTCTCTAGGCGGACGTCGGCTGTCGCAATGATGTGAATCTGGTGCCGCAGGTGATCGAATGCCAGCAAACGGTTGAAGAACATCAAGGCGCAGTCGGGAAGATGGAGGTCATTCTCGGTATCGTCGCCGATGTTTTCCAACTGGCGGACGATATCGTAGGAACAGAAGCCCACGGCGCCAGAGAGGAAGGGGGGCAAACCCGGAATGTGGGCCAAGCTGTGCTCTTGCAGCAGATCCTTGGCTGCTTGAAAGATGCTGCCGCTGCGCTCTTCCCGCTTGCGTCCGCGCTCGACGATGATCTTCCCGCCAGACGACCGCAACTGCATGTAGGGCCGCGACCCAAGGAATGTGTAGCGCCCGATCTGCTCTCCGCGCTCGACCGATTCAAGCAAGAATGCATCCTGCTCCCCGCGCGAGATCGCCAGGAATGCGGAAACCGGCGTCAGCAGGTCCGCCATGACGGACTTCACCACCGGAACCAAAGTCGATTCCCGGGCGAGGGCTGCAAACTGCTTGTAATCAGGGCGGAGCATGCATCTAGGGACGAGAGTAGTCATTATAGGGGAAACCAGGATTTGAATCGTCAGGGCCTTGAAGGGCCCGGAGGGAAGTCTGGACCCCGGGTTTCAGTGACGCACGGATCGGATGATTCAAGCACCTGCTTTGCCTAGAGAATCTTCTTCCCGAACGCCGACAGCGCCAGTTCCACGGCCAGATCCGCCGTGCGATTGTGCTCGTCAATCACCGGATTCACCTCGACAATCTCGAGGCTCAACATGCGACCGTGATCGGCAATGATCTCCATGGCCAGATGCGCCTCGCGGTAAGTCGCGCCTCCGCGGACCGGAGTGCCAACTCCGGGCGCATCCTCGGGATCGACCCAGTCCATGTCGAGTGATACGTGATAGCCCGCCGTGCCTCGCCCCGCCATGCGCAAGGCTTCCTCCATGACCGTACGCATGCCGCGTTCGTCGATGTCGCGCATGGTAAAGACTCCGATGCCAGCCTTGCGTACGTTCGCTTTTTCGACCCCATCGATATCCCGTACGCCCACCAGCACGCAATTTTCCGGCGAGACTTTAGGCGAGAAGCCGAAAATATTGCTCAGGTCCGCCGGGCCCAGGCCCATGAGAGCTGCCAAGGGCATACCGTGCACGTTACCGCTCGGAGAACTGTCGGGAGTGTTGATGTCGGTGTGAGCATCGATCCAGATGAGGCCAATCTTTTGGTTTTGCCGCCGGTAATACTCGGCCACGCCGCTCACCGTTCCAGCGCCGACCGAATGATCTCCGCCGAGCACAAGCGGCACCTTGCCGGCCTCTAGTGTCTTCAGAACGAGGTCGGCCTCTTTCGTGCACGTTGCAGTGATTTCTTTGAGGTACTTGGCGTGTGGATCGCCGGTCTTTTTCTGTTCCGCAATTGCCACTGCGACATTGCCCGCATCTTCGACTATGTGGCCGAGTTCTTCGAGCCTCGCCTCAAGCCCGGCAACACGGACCGCAGAGGGCCCCATATCGACTCCCCGCCGGGACTGGCCCAGATCGAGAGGCACACCAATGACGCGGATTTTCTTGGGAGTGATGCTGGTGTCAGGGATGGTCATAGGGAAGCATTACCGGATTCAAAAACCGCGGCGCGGGCTGATTTTTCAAGCACTCAAACCACAAAGATCCCAGGACTCCCTTCTTTAGGGATACAGCCGGTGCAGGGTCCTTGCAAACGGAATGGTTTCGCGCACGTGTTCCAAGCCGCAAATCCATGCCACCGCCCGCTCAATTCCCATGCCAAAGCCGCCGTGCGGAACCCCGCCATACTTGCGCAAATCCAGGTACCACTTGAAGGCCTCTTCCGGAAGCCCGTGCTCATGAATGCGCTTCAACAGCAGCTCGTGCGACGCCAGGCGCTGCGACCCGCCGATGATTTCCCCATATCCTTCCGGCGCCAGTACGTCCACGCATAACGCCAACTCCGGCCGCTGTGGATCAGGCTCCATATAGAACGCCTTCACCTGCGCCGGATAGCGGTGAACCATCACCGGCCGGTCGAACTGAGACGACAAGTACGTCTCATCGGGCGAGCCAAAGTCTCCACCCCACTCGAACCTTGCCTCTACGGCTCCTTTAGCGTGAGCTTCCTGCAACATCTTGACGGCGTCGTCGTAACTGACGCGGGGGAACGGAGCTTTCACATTCTCCAGCTTGGTGAGGTCCCTTCCGATGGTCTCTAAGTCGACGCGGCGCTTCTCCAGGCAGCGCTCGACGAGAAAGCTGATCAGCCCCTCGGCAAGATCCATAAGGTCATCGAGAGTGCCATAGGCCAGTTCCGGTTCGACCATCCAGAACTCAGTAAGGTGACGGCGGGTTTTTGATTTTTCCGCCCGGAATGTCGGCCCGAACGAATAGACCTTGCCGAGCGCCATGGCCGTGGCCTCGATGTAGAGTTGTCCGGACTGAGTCAGATACGCCTGCTCCTCGAAGTAGTCGACAGGAAACAGTGTGGTGGTACCTTCGCAAGCCGCGGGCGTCAGGATGGGCGGATCGGTAAGCGTGAACCCGCGATCATCGAAAAAATCCCGGGCTGCCTTGATGATTTCGGCGCGCACCCGCAAGATCGCGGCCTGGCGCGGCGTTCTGACCCAAAGATGGCGATGATCCATGAGGAAGTCGACGCCATGTTCCTTCAGCGAAATCGGAAAGGGGTCGTTTTCCGGCACGCGCTGCAACACCTGCACACTAGACACATCGAGCTCGTAGCCGCCGGGAGCGCGTTTGTCAGCCCGAACCTTGCCTTCGACGATGACGCTTGATTCCTGAGTCAAACCCTTAATGGCGGCGAAGACTTGGTCAGGCACTGCGTTTTTGGGAACGACACCCTGGATCACGCCGCTGCCATCCCGAAAAATGGGGAATAAGAGCTTTCCGCTCTCCCGCAGGTTGTAAAGCCACCCGCGAATGGTGACGGTCTGGCCGTCATGCTTGCCGATCTCAGAAATGGTAGTTACGGGATTCATACGATTGTGGGGACTGAGTCATGAAATCAAGTGACATCGAATCATCGAGGAAGACTCTCGCACACCAGAATTCCTGCTCTGCAATGATTCCATGATCGGTTGACTCAATGGTTCAAGTCAAAGGGACGCTTACGCTGGTACCAGCTGTCCGAAAATCTCGTTCATCTTCTCCACCGGATTGATCTTCTCGTCTCCGTCGATTTCAAGCAACAGCGGCGGACGATGCGGGGCGGTGTTCAGCAGTTCCAGGGTCTCTTTCCAGTTGATCGTGCCAGCGCCAGGCCACAGATGTGAATCGCGGTCTTTGGCGTTGTCGTGAACGTGCGTGGAGTGAATGTGATTTTTCAGCGACTCGAAGGTTTGCGGCACGTCGCTCACCATGTGCGCGTGCCCAGTGTCGAAACAGACTCCCACGTCGCCGAAATGGGTGACGCGGATGAACTCTAGCAACCGCTCAGGAGAAGACAGGTCGTTGGGAATGTTCTCCAGGAGCACCCTCACCCCCAACGGCTTGGCAAAGGCTCGCAGGTGCTCGACCGAAGTCATCGCGGCTTCGAACTTGTGCTCGCTATAGCTCTCGTTTGGCAGACCTATATGCTGAATCAAAAACCGGAATGGAATCTGTTCGGCCAACTCAATGGCCCGCTTGATCTCGTCCATGGCCTCGATGCGGGCGGCCCGGTCGGTAGAGGCAATGTTGATGGGAGGTGATCCGGTGCGCCCCCACTCGTAGTCTGCATATAGGGGCGCGTGCACCGAGTGCAGAGGCACGCCGCTAGTGCGGAACCAGTCGGCGATTTCACGCACATGCTGCTTGCGATTGGCGTAATCAAGATGCTGGCGCGCACCGAAGATTTCGATGGTCTGCGCGCCCCCGCTCACCAGCTTGTCCAACAAGCCCGGGTGAAGCCGCTCTCTTACATAGATGTAGGTGGAAATCGCTTTCAGCATAGTTTGTATTGCCCCCGGCCTGCCGGAGGACGGACGCGCAGAGCGGACTTTTGAGGCTAGCCCACTCCACAAGAGCGAGTCAAATGCATTGCCTCCCGGGAGGCCAAAGCAGCCCATGCCAACGCTTTATACCTGTTGCCTCGCCTCTCCCAGCGTAACCTGAATGTCCATTTTGCGCTTACCCCGATAGATCGTAACCTTCACGGTGTCCCCAGCACGATGGTTGTTCATAACCCGGGCCAACTCCTGCTGATCCTGCACCTCCTGATCGTCGATCCCGATAATCAGATCCCCACCGACGGTGATTGGTATATTGCCCAGATAGGCGCGCTCGGCACCCCCTTTCAGTCCGGCCCGCGCCGCCGCTCCTCCCGGAAGCACCTGCACAATCAGCAAACCGTAATCTGCCGCCAGCCCCAGTTCATCGGCGATATCTGGGCTGATGGGGATGGTGACAACCCCGAGCGCGGGCCTGCGTACCCGGCCGAGCGTCAACAGGTCATTCAGAACCGCCTTGGCAGTGTTGACCGGAATGGCGAAGCCGATGCCAGCGCTCTGATTGACTCCCGGATTGCCGGCAATCATGGTGTTGATGCCGATGACTTCGCCACGGGAATTGAGCAGCGGCCCGCCCGAGTTCCCCGGGTTGATGGCCGCGTCGGTTTGGATTGCTTCGTCGATGGTGACGCCGTCTGGTTCCTGCACCTGTCGAATAGAGCTCACAATTCCGCTGGTCAATGTTCCCGATAAACCGAATGGGTTGCCGATGGCATAAACCTTCTGGCCAACCTGCAGGTTTCTGGAATCTCCCATCGTCATGGGGTTCAGGTCGGGTGCCTTGATCTGAACGATGGCGAGGTCGTGCGAGCGATCCGTGCCCACGACGGTTGCCCGGTATTTTTTGCGGTTATGCAACGTCACGTCGATTTGGCGGGCCCCATCAATCACGTGATAGTTGGTCAGGATGTGCCCCTCGCGGTCGATGATGAAGCCGGACCCCTGCCCTTCTTGGGGCACGAGGCCATAAAAAAAGTCCAGAGTGACGGCACGAGAGGTAACGTTCACAACCGAGCCGATGTTCTTCCGGTAAACGGAAATGTTGTTTTGTTCTTCGCTGTCAAGGGACTCAGAGTTGTTCGCAGCTTCGGTGATGTTGAGTTTTGGCGCAGGCGAATTCACCAGCCGGAATTTGCCTGAGCGGTAGGTTGTGAGGTAGAAGAAGGCACCGACAAGTAGAACCGCGATCGCAATTGGTCGAACCAGTTTCATGCAAGCACACCTGATTGGGGGACCCAAAGCCGTCCTGGGCGAAACCCTATTTTACTGTCCCTTGTGACTGTTCTCGACAGGAATACGGCAGACGTACAGGGATGAGTTCCGGTAGGGGCAATCCATGCCCAAAGCCTGCGCTTGTTCCAGCACAAACCAGTTGACGCCAAAGCGGTCCCGAAGGTTTTCAAAATCAGGGCGCCGGAAGTCTTTCCATCCCCGCTGCGCATCCACCTGCTCCTGCCAGGTTTCGGCCAGCGCGGGAAACATGGTGACCGCACCACTATCCTTGATGGCATCGGCAAGCATGGAGCGCTCGGCAATCGCCCGGAAACCGTGCTGGTCTTCACCGTGAAGCCGCATATGCTCGGGATTCAAGGCAAAATAAGCGTCTACGGGTGTATTCCCCCGAGCCCACAAAAAGGTCTCGACCCAGACGTTGTCCTGGGCTCGTCCGGGAAGTTCAAGATGATGGGTTGCCGGAAATAACTGCCGCTGCGCGTAGAACATGCCCGCGGACAGGGGGAGGAAAACAGCCATCCAGCGCCACAGCCGGGCATGGAGAAGATATTCCGCCAGCAAGCCCCCGGCGGTCACCAGCAGAACGACATATACCAAGAGCAGGCCTCGCATGGGCTGCAACTCCGCAAAACGCACGAACGTCTGCGGAACCGTGATCACCAGCGCCGCCAGCAGGCACAAGAACGAGAACGCAATGGTGGTATTAGAAAGCTTGTAGAGAGTCAGACGACGGCCCCTGCGTTTCGCCCATCTCCCGATTCCCCAGAGAATCAGCACTGGGCCGAAAATCCCGAGCCACTCAAACCACTCCCATCGCAGGACGAAGAAATACGAATGCGAATTGAGCGTCCTCACATAAGCCGGCGTAAGCGGGGGAAAAAGTGAGGCCGGAAGTAGCGCGGCAGCAGGAGCGAGAACCGGTCGGACTCTCCCTACCAGAAACGACAGCAAAACGAATGCAAGGCTGAATACCGCCATCAGGGGATGTATCAACGCCGTGACCGCAATCCAAATAGCGGCGCGGAAGTATTTTTTATCCAGCGCCGAGCCTATGATCCAAACCGCGGTGGCCGTTGAAAAAGACCTTGGGTTTACATACTGGTCCATGATGTAAAGCGCCGTCCCCGCCACCGGGATGGTCAGCAGGGCTGCGACCATCAGCGAACCTCCCCAGGCTGCCCGCTCCGATTGGAAGCAGGCATTCCCGAGTTTCCAGCAACCGGAAAGAAGCAGCAGACTGCAGAAGAAATGCCAACCCAATAAAACCCACTCCAGGGGAAGATGAATCAGCCGCGCGGACCACGCGATCAGGTTTGGATAAAGCGTCATGCCGGCGTGGGAAGCAAAGAAACCCTGGTTGAGGGGATAAAGCGCCGGCTCTAGCAGCTTCTTGATCCCGGGAACATAGATTTCCGCGTCTTCAACGAACGGATGATAGCCGTGGACCAGTACGGCGCTGGCAACCAGCAGGAAAAGAAAGAAAAGTCGATGAGTCCTGCTTTGCGCTGCGCCTGGAGAAGGAATTTTGTTCAAGTTGTTATGGTTGTGAACTGTTCGCAAGCCCGCGCGCGTAGTAACTCGGGGTCGTTGTTTCCAGTTTCCGCCCTTGCGCGTCGAAAATCTTGTACTTCGCCAAGCCCCATTTCTGCAAGGCAAATTGCAAGGTCGTCCCTAGCACCCCAAACCCGTATTGCACGCTGCGCCGGAAATTGATCGATGAGGCTTCGGCAAAGTACTTGGTCGGACAGGAGACTTCTCCGATGCGGAAATCGAAAAATGCGCACTGCGCGAGCATCTGGTTGTCGAAAACGAAATCGTCGGAGTTCTCAAGCAAAGGGAGCCTGAGCAGGACATCACGGCCGAAGGCTCGGTAACCAGTGTGGTATTCAGAAACCTTGATCCCCAGAAACAGGTTTTCAAACGCTGTCAGCATGCGGTTGAAAACGTACTTGTAGACCGGCATTCCGCCGCGCAACGCCTGGCCGCCAATGATTCTCGACCCGAGCACGACATCGTACACGCCATAGGCCACCATGCTCGCCATGGCCGTGATCAGCCGTGGCGTGTATTGATAGTCGGGATGAAGCATGATCACCACATCCGCCCCTTCCGCCAGCGCCTCGGTGTAGCAGGTCTGCTGATTGCGCCCGTATCCGTAGTTGCGGTCGTGGACGAAGTGCACCAGGCCAAGTTCGCGCGCAACTTCCACGGTGCGGTCGGAGCTGCTGTCATCGACGAGGATGCGAATGTCAACCAGCTCAGGAATTTCCTGAACCGTGGTAAGCAAGGTCTTCTCCGCGTTATAAGCGGGCATCACCACGGCGATACGTTTGCCATTGAGCATTGCAAGGACAGCGGGCGACAAGCTCTTTAGCGGCGGGCAACCCAATGTCGGTTGCTGACTGGTGAACCTTGAACCCCCCGTGAGGGCGCGCCGGCAAGGCTCTTCGCTCGCCGCTAATTTACACTCATCATAAATCATGAGTTCTGTCCTGCCGCGCGCAAGAAAGTTTCCCATCACCACGGATGGCACGGTTCTGTTGCACATTGATTTCCTGCTTACGGGAATCGTGATGACCTTTCTCGGCCCGATGCTGCCCAGCCTCGCGCTGCGGTGGTCGTTGAACGATGCCCAGTCTGGGTCGCTCATCTTTGCGGAATTCTTCAGTTCGATGTTGGGGATGCTGCTCTCCGGCGTTGCTGTCGAGAGTCTTGGCTACCGCAAGACTCTGATGATCGGCCTGACGCTCATGCCTATTGGAGTGGCGCTTTTGGCCTTTGGCCCGTGGCTGTGGGGGATCCTCTGCATTGGCATATTTGGCGTCGGCTACGGAATCACCACGCCGGCAGGCAATCTGCGGACTGCAGAAATCAATCCCGCCCGCAGCGCATCGGCTCTGAGTGTGATCAACGCCGCCTGGGGTATTGGAGCGATGAGTTCCCCCTTCCTTGCCGATTTGGCCTTGCGACTGGATCAACCGAGACTTTTCTTTTTCGGCACCGCTTTCGCACTTGGGCTTCTTTTGTCGGCATTCGCCCTATCGCGCTTCGTTCCTGACACCCACGCGGAAGTGGGGCAACCAGGCAGCGAGCAAACAAGTTTGTGGCAGATTCGCATCCTGCCGCTGATTTGCGTCCTCTTCTTTCTCTATGTTGGCGCCGAAACCTGCTTCGGAAACTGGGTTGCGATGTATGCGCGCCGCATGGCCCCCTCCGACCATTCCATTGGCACGCGCATGCCAGCGTTCTTCTGGGGAGCGCTGCTAGCGGGGCGAGCCGTGGCTCCCGTGGCCTTGAAGTTCACCCGCGAGACCACCATCGCGAGCCTTGGACTCGTGCTTGCGCTCGCCGGGGGCGGTGCGCTGGTCAGCGCGCGAAGCATGGAATTTATCGCTACCGGGTCTGTTCTAGCGGGGCTGGGACTGGCGTCGATTTATCCCATCAGCGTTTCCCTGCTGTCCGGTTGGTTTGGCAAAACATCGCGACGGGTAAGTGGTGCCGTGTTCGGCAGCGGGAACATTGGGGGTGCCCTGATGCCGCTGATGGTCGGTGGTATTTCCACAATCACGGGCAGCCTGCGGATGGGATTCATCGTGCCACTGCTTGGGGTGGTGTTTATGCTGGGCTTTTACCTTTTGCAGGGATCTCTCGTCTTGCCGCTTTCCGAGAAGGCCCCTGAGCTGCACGGGGGAACCAGGCAGAGTTAAGCTACCCCGCAAGCGAAGCGGGAGAATGAGTATGCAAAACATTCTTTGATTCTCTACTTCGACTTCCTCTTGGGTTCCGCTCGCTACCTGCCTGGCGAGCGGTCCAGTCTGCGGCTCCCTGGCGGCACAAGTTGCTAGAATAGGAAACGTCCATGCCGCGAACACTCTTTGAAAAAGTCTGGGATGAACACGTCGTCACCGCCCCGTCTGGCCAGGCGCCGCTGCTTTATGTGGATCTGCACCTCGTGCATGAAGTGACTTCTCCGCAGGCATTTGACGGCTTGCGGGCCGCCAGCCGCCAGGTGCGCTCGCCGCAACGGACGATTGCAACCGTCGACCACAATATTCCTACCGAACCGCGTGGAACTCCGATTCTTGACCCGATCGCCCGCAAGCAGATTGAAACCTTGCAGAAGAATTGTCGCGAGTTTGGGGTTCGCCTGTTCGATGTGAACTCCCAGGAACAGGGAATCGTTCATGTCATTGGTCCGGAACTTGGATTCACCCAGCCGGGCATGATCATCGTTTGCGGCGATAGCCACACGAGCACCCATGGCGCGTTTGGTGCCCTGGCATTTGGCATTGGGACATCGGAAGTTGAGCACGTGCTCGCGACCCAGTGCTTGCCGCAGCGCAAGCCGAAGACCATGCTGATTCAGGTCAACGGCAAGCTGGGCGAAGGAGTTTCCGCCAAGGACTTGGCCCTGGGAATCATCGGGCGAATTGGCACGGATGGAGCCACTGGCCACGTTATCGAGTACGCCGGCGAAGGCGTGCGCTCCCTTTCGATGGAAGGCCGGATGACGCTCTGCAACATGAGCATTGAGGCCGGCGCCCGCGCGGGCATGATTGCACCCGACGAGACCACGTTCAACTACATGAAAGGCCGCCCCTACGCCCCGCAAGGCGGGAATTGGGACGAAGCGGTCGCGCACTGGCGAAGTTTGCCGAGCGATCCGGGCGCGACCTACGGTACGGTCATCGAGATCAACGCGGGAGATCTGGCGCCGTTCGTCACCTGGGGCACGAATCCCGGCATGGTTGTGCCCATCACAGCTCGCGTTCCAGAACTTCCCGCCAACGGGTCGGATCGAGCGAGTGCTCTGCGAATGCTCGAATACATGGATCTCCGGCCTGGCACACCGATCGAACAGATCAAAGTGGATCGAGTGTTTATCGGCTCCTGCACGAATTCCCGCATTGAGGATCTGCGGGCAGCGGCACGGGTGGCGAAGGGGTATCGGGTGGCCGCAGGTGTCCGTGCGATGGTGGTGCCGGGATCGCAACGTATCAAGCAAGTCGCCGAACAGGAAGGCCTCCACCAGATCTTCCAGGATGCAGGATTCGAGTGGCGCGAATCAGGCTGCTCGATGTGTTTGGGGATGAATCCTGACATTCTGAATCCGGGCGAGCGCTGCGCGTCAACCAGCAATCGCAATTTCGAAGGGCGCCAGGGACGCGGCGGGCGCACGCATTTGGTGAGTCCGATGATGGCCGCGGCGGCCGCGGTAACCGGGCACTTCACGGATATTCGGAGCTGGGAGTTCCACTGACATTCTGGCGGGAACCGGCCGCCTGGGGACCTTAGGCCCCGGGGGCTGGCCGCCCGGAGGAGTTCTAAACCATGGAGCCGTTCCGCAAACATACTGGCAAGGTCGCGCCGCTCTACCGCGCCAACGTGGACACCGACCAGATCATCCCCAAGCAGTTTCTGAAGCGGATCGAGAAGACCGGCTTCGGGGAATTTCTGTTCAACGACTGGCGCCGGTCTGCCTCGGGCGAACCTGAGCCTTCGTTTGTATTGAATCAACCGCAATATTCCGGGGCGAGCATTCTGGTTGCGGCTAAGAATTTCGGTTGTGGCTCGTCGCGCGAGCATGCCGTGTGGGCGCTGGCGGATTACGGCTTCCGAGCCGTTCTCGCGCCTTCGTTTGCCGACATCTTCGCCAACAACTGCGTGAAAAATGGTGTTCTCACGGTTGCGCTCACGGAAGAGGAGGCTGCCGAGATTGCCCGCAAAGCTGAGCTATCCGGATATCAGCTTACAATCGATCTCGAGAGTTGCACGGTCGAGGACCAAGACGGCTTCCAGGCAAAGTTCAAAATCGACGAGTTCACGCGCCACTGTTTGCTCGAAGGCCTCGATGACATCGGCCTTACCCTGCAGCATGAATCTGCCATCTCCAGGTTTGAGTCGAAGCACCCGACCCCATCCGCGTGGAAGACGTAGTCCAATGCAGCGCTTCTCCGTAAAGACCCGCAGGAAACGCGAAGTCCTCGACCTCACCGATCACGTCGCGCAGTTGATCGCGGCTAAAAAACAAACCGGGACCTGCTCTGTCTTCGTGCTGCACACGACCGCGGCGCTCACCACCGCCGACCTTGATCCTGGCACCGATCTCGACATGCTCGACGCATTCGAAGCCATGGTGCCGAAGTTGCGCTACCGCCACCCCCACAACCCTGCCCACGTCGGAGATCACATTCTCTCGGCGCTGATCGGAACCTCGGTCTCGCTGCCGGTTGAGAACGGGAGACTGCTGCTCGGGACCTGGCAGCGGGTGATTCTGCTCGAGTTCGATGGGCCACGGGAGCGCGAACTGGCCCTCAGCCTTGCCCCAGCGGCCTGAACTCTACCGAACTGCGGGTCAGGCCGCGTGCGTTGCCTGGTATGCCTGGAGGCAACGTTTCGCGGTTTCCAGTTCACCGAAGCGGCTGCCTTCTTGTTCGAGCAGGTAGTACTCGGCTCCTCCGACGCTTTCTGCCGCCAGGAAGATTTCCTTCCACTTGGCATCGCCTTCGCCGAACAGAACTTGATAGCCCTTGGAAGAATCGGAAGACCAATCCTTCAAGTGAAGCGAATGGATGCGTCCCGGATTGGAATGGATCCAGGCAACGGGGTCCGAGCCCGCCTCTAGACAAGTACCTACATCGAGCTGCAGCATCACCGAGCTTTTCGTCTGTTTCGCGAGTATATCCATGGGGCGGGTGCCATCGACAGCTTTCCATTCGGCCTGATGATTATGGTAGCCGGGCTTCAGCCCCGAGCGGTCAAGCCGTTCGGCGGCGATGTTCAGCTGATCGGCGATGGCTTTCCACCCGTCCAGATTCCCCTTCGGCTCGGAATAGGCCATCACCATGTATTTCGATCCCAACGCAAGGTTCAGGTCGCGAGCGCGGTTGATGTTCTCCGCACTGAAACTCTTTTGATCATTGTGGGTGGAATGGCAGCGAATGCCGAGATCGTCCAGCAACTTGCGCATGTCCTTGGCTTGCGCCTCGGTCCATTCAAAGTACGGCGAATAAAACTCGACGCATTGATAGCCAAGCCCGGCAACGGCGCGAACCGTCCCCGCAAGGTCCTGCTTCAGGGCTTCCCGCACGGAATAAAGTTCAAGCCCGATAGGGATAGGACGATTTTTGGCGAAGGCTTCGATGGCGAACGGCAACGCAGCAGAGAGCGCAACGAACGAGCGACGGGTGATTTCCATGGCGCACACATGGTACCCCGGAAGCGGGAAGAATTTCATCCTGGGGACAAGCCGCATTCGTCGATTGGGAGTCGAAGCGCCCGTTTATGCGCAAAGAGGAAGAGCGAATCCGATTTTCGGGGGAGTGGAGCGGGAAGGGCGCTAGCAAAAATAGAAAGGGCCGTGACATTGGTTATGCTCTAGCTGTCAACTCCTGCGAGGGAGCAAGCAGCGTGGAGACATGTACCGTCACGACCCTTGATGCGATCACTGCTTTCGCAGTTCCGAACCCCAACTGTTCCTCGCAGAATCAGTCGGCTTTTTCGGGTTCGGCCGCTAATCGAGTCGCCTCGCTCAGCGAATCACCCGGTCTACCTCGGATCAGCAACTGTTTATTTTTGCTAACCCTTTCGACCGTCGACGATGTGAAGTTAACACGGCACGGTGAAATGTCAACGCCCGGAAATTGTGCAATGAAAATTTCTTCATCGTGGATTTGTGGAAAATTAAGGCGATGCTGCATACACGTTTATCTGGCGCGGACAGATCTGTGCCCGGTTTTGCACAATCCTTCCACAAGCGCCAAACCGCGCCACTGGCGTACCTACCAACCGTCTTGACGAAAAAGTATTCTTAACGCATGTTGTACAAAGCGGAGTGCAGATGGATTTAGTTGCGTACGTTGATGGCGGGTCGCTGGGCAATCCGGGACCTGCAGGTGTTGGGGTGGTGATCGAGGGGGCCCTGGACGGACGGGTGACGATCGCCAAATGGGTCGGCCAACAGGACAACAACGTTGCTGAATATCTGGCACTGGTAGAGGCGTTGCAGTGCGCTCTGGCTCTCAAAGCCACGAAACTCCACGTTTATTCAGACTCCGAAGTGATTGTGCGGCAGATGCTCGGCGCTTATCGCTGTCGTAGCCCGCGTCTTTATTCGCTGCACTGGATCTGCCGCAAACTCGCTCGTTCCCTCGAATTTTCCATCTCCCACATCGAGCGAGAACGCAACCGTGAGGCCAACCGGCTTGCAGGATCTGCGGCACGCAGCCGAAGAGCAAAGGTGGATTGCATCGGAGAAGCATTCCAGACGCTGGCACCGGCCGTGTCGCGCGCCTAATGTCGGGCCGGCGTCCCAAGCATTACACCTCGGTAACCTCGCAGTATCTTCCCTCGCCCGGTTTCTCGGCATATGCTGTTCTCAAGCAGAGAGCCTGCTCCTGGGCTCATTCAACATATGTTCCCTTTTCGTCTCTATACCCTGCTGGCGGGCGGCGGAGCAGCCGCATTCGCTGCCTACCTTCTGTTTGGGCGTAAGAAGAAAAGCGCGGCGGAGATCGAGCGCGAGCGCCGCGACTGGCTCAACCGGATTGGCCGCATCACCGACGGCACCGTCATCGACGTTCAGGAACTCTCGCCGAACGGGCACCCTGCAGCCACCATGCTGATCTTTCAGTACGATGTCGGCGGCGTCTCTTATGAAGCCTCGCAGGACGTAACGCTGTTGCGGCAATGGATCAACCTGCACTCCTGCCGTTTGGGGCTGCCCACGTCAGTTCGCTATGACCCGCAGAACCCGGGAAATTCCATCGTCGTTTCCGAGAAGTGGATGGGGCTCAGGCAGTAGGGTCGGGTTGCGACGCCTTGGCCGTGCCTTTCCGAAAAGCAGAGTATTCAGGGAAGCCTGAGTCCGTCTTGAATGAACTTCTGGTCATCCTTAGACTAGAACCGTGCACATGCACGTTCATGGCGGCCAGGAGCGCACCTCGAGGGTATTGCGCGTCTCGCTATTTGTCACCGCGGCCTACATCGTATTGCTCGTCGTCGCTGGCCTTCGCGCACATTCTCTCGCCCTGCTCTCGGAAGCCGGACACAATCTGTCGGACTTCGTTGCCCTATTGCTCTCTCTGGTTGCGGTCTTTCTGCACTCGAGACCTCCCAATGCAACCCACACCTACGGCTATCACCGCGCGGGAGTGCTGGCGGCGCTGGTGAACGCTGGCACCCTGGTCATTGTTTCGTTCCTGATCTTCTATGAGGCATTTCAGCGGTTCCAAAGGCCTCAACCGGTACACGCCGGAACCATGATGTGGGTCGCTGCCGCCGGCGTGGTCATGAATGGCGTCATCGCGCTCATGCTCTTCCGCACGGACCGGGACGTCAACATTCGTAGCGCCCTCCTGCACGAGATTGGCGACACACTTTCTACCGCTGCGGTTATCGCCGGCGGCTGGGCCATTCTGGTCACCGGCCAGGCATGGATCGATTCCGCATTGTCGGTGGGAATCGGGGTCCTCATTCTGTGGTCAAGTTTTGGCATCATGCGCGAGACCCTCAATATTCTGCTCGAAGGCACACCCCGGGGAGTGAAACTGTCCAAGGTGGAAGCCGCGATCCGCGCGGTGGAAGGGGTCAACGACGTTCACGACCTGCACGTGTGGAGCATCGGCTCGGAAACCGCAGCTCTTTCCTGTCACATTTCCATCGCGGATATTCCTCCCTCGGCCAGCGAACGCATCCTCCGCGACGTCAAGGAGCGTTTGCACCACGGCTTCCGCATCGACCACACCACGATTCAGTTTGAACATGCAGTCTGCGAAGTCGCCCACGGTTGCGTGATTCCGGTTCAGGAAGAGCACACCCATTGAGCAGGAGCCGCCGGCTGAAGTTCGCCCTTCCTCCCCTGATCGCAACCCTCCTGATCCTGGCCCATTCGCAAAGCACACTTGGCCCGAGGCCTGCCAATCGTGGCCAGTTCATCAGCAAACTCGTCGCGGCTGCGATCGAGCGCACCCATCATCATGTGCGATACCTGGCGGACTACGTTTCCATTCCATATCCCGGCGGCGACGTTCCCCCTGACACCGGCGTTTGTACCGATGAGGTGATCCGAAGCTACCGCGCGGTCGGGGTCGATCTGCAGAAAGAAGTGCATGAAGACATGCTGCAAAATTTCGCTGTTTACCCGCACGGCCTCGAACGTCATCCCGACAAGAACATTGATCACCGCCGCGTCCCCAACTTGATGGTCTTTTTTTCTCGCAAAGGCGAGAAATTGGCGGCAACAACTCGAGCCCAGGACTACTCACCCGGCGACATTGTGGCATGGGATCTGGGAGGAGGGATCACGCACATCGGAATAGTTGTAGACCGGCAAGGAGAGAGCCGTCGCTACATGATTGTGCATAACATCGGCCGCGGGCCTCAGATGGAAGATGTGCTGTTCGACTGGAAGGTGATCGGCCACTACCGCTACTACGGTCCGTGAGCTACGCTCCGATGAGCGATTTCATCTCCTCTTCGCTGATGACTGTAATGCCAAGCTCTTTCGCTTTGTCCAGCTTCGAACCGGCCTCAGTTCCGGCGACCACGTAGTCCGTTTTTTTACTCACCGATCCAGTCACTTTGCCGCCGGCGTCTTCGATCATCTTCTTGGCCTCGTCGCGGGAGTGGTGGGCAAGCGTGCCGGTCAGAACAAAAACCTTCCCCGCGAGCTTCGTGCCACGTTCCTTCTTCTTGCCCCTCATGGTCAGTCCGGCGCCACGGAGTTCCTCGACCAGTTCCCTATTTCTTGGCTCGGAGAAGAACTCGAGGATGCTGTGCGCAATCCGCGGACCCACTTCTTCCACCTGCTGCAGTTCCTCTTCGCCCGCGTTCATTAAAGCGTCGATGTCACCGAAATGTTCGGCTAGGAACTGCGCCGTGCGCTCCCCCACGAAGCGGATGCCCAGGCCGAAAATGACTCGCTCGAGCGGAAGCTTCTTTGAATTCCCGATTTCCCTGAGGACGTTCTCTGCCGACTTGTCACCCATGCGTTCCAGGCTCAGGAGATCCTGTTTCGTGACTTTGTAGATGTCTGCGACATCCTTTACAAAGCCTTGGTCCGTGAGCTGGCTTACCAGCGCGTCCCCCATTCCGTCGATATTCATCACTCCGCGCGAAGCAAAATGCAGAATTGTTTCTCGCAGCTTGGCCGGACACTTCTGGTTGACGCAACGGTGATCCGCCTCGCCTTCGGTGCGGACCACGTTGCCCCCGCAAACCGGACAGTGCTCCGGCATGGCGAACTCGCGAGTCCCCCGAGGATGATCTTTGTCGTCCACCACCCGCTTGACCTTGGGTATGACATCTCCGCCGCGCTCCACTTCGACCCAATCGCCTATCTTGACTCCCAGGCGCTCAATCTCATCCATGTTGTGCAGCGTGGCCCGACTGACCGTAGTCCCACCGATCGAAACCGGTTTGAGCGCGGCCACGGGCGTGAGCTTCCCGGTGCGGCCAACTTGAACAAGGATGTCTTCGATTCTTGTGACCCCTGCGCGGGCCGCATACTTGTAGGCGATCGCCCAGCGGGGAGCTTTGCCGGTGAACCCGAGCTGCCGCTGGCCAGCGATGTGATTGACCTTGATCACGACACCGTCGATCTCGTAAGGCAAAGACTCCCGCTTCTCCTCCCACTGCCCGATGAATTTCCAGACTTCGTCGAAGTTCTTTGCCAGGGAACGCCGAGGATTGACTTTGAAGCCTCCCGCATCGAGGGCATTGAGAGAATCCCATTGACTCTCGAAGACTATGGTTGCCCGGCCCGGGACGATGAGAACGTAGGCAAAGAAATCCAGCCGCCGCTCGGCGGTGATGCTTGGCTCCAGCTGCCGCACCGTTCCAGCCGTCGCATTGCGGGGATTTGCAAACTGTGAGAGCCCTTGCCGCTCGCGGTCTTCGTTCATCTTCCTGAACGATGCGATCGGCATGAGCATCTCGCCACGAACCTCAAAGCTTGGCGGAATGCCTGCCTTCTTCAGCCGCTCAGGGGCGATCGAGAGCGGTATGGAACGGACGGTGCGCACATTGGCGGTGACATCCTCTCCGATGCTGCCATCCCCGCGCGTAATACCCCGAACCAGCTTGCCGTCCTCGTAGCGCAGCGCCAACGACATGCCATCGAGTTTCAGTTCGCATACCAGTTCAAGATCGGAGCGGCCACTGAGCTCGTGGACGCGGCGTTCCCAATTGCGCAGTTCGTCTTCGGTGTAGGCATTGTCGAGGGACAGCATCGGCACCGAGTGGGGGACTTTCACGAAGCCTTCGCGGGGCTTGCCGCCAACCCGCTGGGTAGGAGAGTCCGGGGTCACGAGCTCGGGATGTTGCGCCTCGAGCTTTTTGAGCTGGTTCAACAGGCCGTCGAATTGGGCGTCGGGGATTTCTGGATCGTCGAGAACGTAATAGCGGTACTCGTGATGGCGGATTTGGTGGCGCAGGCGTTCGAGTTCGCTGGTGATCTTGGCCGAAGTCATCGGAGGTTATTTCAACACATCCATCAGGGACGCGGGGACAACTAGATCTCAAGCAGCGCAAATACCGGGAACCAATCCGCCACTTCTACAAACGCTTCCGGCGGAGAACCTGCCCGAACCGGAAAATACCGCTGCACTGCAGTGCGGAACCGGTCCAGGTACTGTGCGAGAATAGCCAGTTTTTCAGGAACTCCGACCCTCTGCAGACGAAATCTTTTTCGGTACATACCCCGTTTCAAGGTAATTTCTCCGGAAGCCTCCGCATTCCGCACCCATTGGGTCTGGCCACGAGGGGCGACCAGAAGAAGCTTGCCATTTACATCCAGCAGGTTTACCGGGGTCGAATACAGCTTCCCGGTCTTGCGCCCGCGCACTTTAAGGAGATAGCAATACGACGGCCCAAGCCCAATTCCAACCATGAATCCAAATGCCCGGTTCAACCATTGTTCGGCAGCGGAGGGCTTGAGGAATTCCCGAGTAGCGTTCATGCGGCGATTCTAATCTCTGTGGCATCCTATTGCTGGCCGCAACTTCTTGTCCGTGGGGGTTGGGAGGGTTTATGGCTCACACTCAGGGCTTCCAGCGTGCTGTAGCAGTTGTTGTGATGAGTGTTCTTGTCTCGCCAAGCTGGGCAGTGACGTCCAGCACGCCACAATTGCCCGACCCGGGGAAGGCACCTATGTCCCGGGAGGACCAGAAGAAGCTTGGGTTCAAGGCTATGGGCGAGGTCTATAAAGAGATGCCCGTGCTGCCGGATTCCAGTCCGATCACGCAATACGTGCAACGCCTGGGCAAAAACCTCGTTAAACAGATCCCCCAGCAATACACCTGGCCCTATGAGTTTCATGTCATCGCCCAAAAGGAGATCAATGCTTTCGCTCTACCCGGCGGCCCTATGTTCGTCAATGTGGGCACCATCGCCGCCGCACAGAATGAGGCGCAACTCGCGGGCGTGATGGCGCACGAAATGTCCCACGTCTACATGCAGCACTCGGCGAAGCAACAGAAGAAGAATACGGTGCCTAGCATCATCGCCGGCATTGGTCAGATCGCGGGCGCAGTCATCGGCGGGACTGGCGGTGCGATTGCGAGCATGGGAGGACAGCTGGGCGGGGGCATGTTGAGCATGAGGTACTCTCGCGCAGATGAAGCGCAAGCCGACGCGGTCGGCGCGATCATCATGTACAAGGCCGGCTACAACCCCGTGGAACTGGCGAACTTTTTTGAGATCCTGAACAAGCAAGGTGGCAGTCCACCGCAATTCCTGAGTGATCACCCTAGCCCCGGAAACCGATCGGCCGCGATTGAAAAACAAATCAGTTCCTGGCCCTCGAAACGGTACGTGAGCACCAGTCCTGAATTTCAAACTGCGAAGGCCGACGCTAGCCAAACCCGCGCTTATACGGCGCAGGAGATTGCAGAAGGGGCAAAACAAGGTAGATGGCGGAAAGAGAATATCCAGAGCGGAGCCGTGCCCGCCAGTCTGAAGCAGACCGTCGCCTCCGGTGCCAGTCAGGATGAAGCTGCCGGGAGCGTTTCAGACGTCTCGCTCGAACAGGTCCGTCCAAGCAACGATTTCACGCAGGTACGCGGCAACGGATTTTCAATTTCCTATCCGTCGAACTGGGCCACAGCGTCGGGACAAAACTCTCTGACCATCGCGCCCAAAGCCGGCGTGGGCCAAAATGCGATTGCCTATGGCGTCATGGTGAGCACAATGCAGGATACCAACGCCAATTCCCTTGATCAGGCGGCACAAGACCTGGTCCAGAACCTGCAGCAGTCGAATCCCGGAATGCGACAGAACAGCGGTGTTAAAAGCACGTCCGTAAATGGCATCCAAGGACGAGAGCTGGATCTTTCAAGTACTTCGCCCATCCAACAGAATGGATCGCCGCTGCCAGAGCGGGACCGACTGGTCCTTCTCCCAGCCTCGAACGGCAACTATTTGTACCTGATCTTCATCACCCCGGAGCGGGATTTCGGCGCGCTAGAGCCGACCTTTGAAAAGATGCTACAGAGTTTGCGGCTCCAGTAGCTTTGTTCGGTTCAAGGCTCTTGAAGGCAAAAAAACCCTTCCATTTTCTGGAAGGGTTTTGCAAGTGGCCGAGGCCGGACTAGCCGCGAACGACGTTCGCTGCCTGGAAGCCCTTGGGGCCTTTGAGCAGGTCGAACTCAACGGTCTCACCTTCGTTGAGCGTGCGGTAGCCGTTTTCCTGGATGGCGGAGAAGTGGACGAAGACATCCTCGCCAGTTGACCGCTGAATGAAGCCGTAGCCCTTAGCCCCGTTGAACCACTTTACTGTACCCTTCTCTCTCACAAAAAACTCCTTTCGCCTCTGTTTGGAATTATGCTCGTGCTCCCCGCGAAGCAGTGCGCCTCAAAGCCCCCCTCAAAGAGCAAAGCATTTCGAACTGTTCAGGCTTGTTCCGCAGGTGTTGCCGTCAGCTCCAGAAAGCAAAGGGCCTCGATCCGTTCCGAGGGAGAAGTCTCAGACGGATCCAAGCCCCGATGTGTATTCGCGAGTTCGACGACGTGGCACTGCACAAATAAGCCCAATTGCATGCTCGGTGCATTTCTGACCGGACACCAAGCTCGCGTCATATTATTCAGGAACTTACCTTTTGCGCAACTAAAATTTACAAAACTCTGACGTTGCTGTGACGTTTAGCTACCCGCCACCGGGATTTCTTGCACTTGTTCTTCTTAGAAAACCGCAAGTCTTTGATAAGATTGGTGAACCTTGCCCCCTCCAACTCCCGAAACCAAGCCAGCATCGATCGCTACCGCCAGGCTGAAATTGCGCTGGCCCAAGCTGCGCTACGTTTATCGCCTAACGGCATCGACCCTGCAGTACCTGCTTCACACCGAGGTGCACACCTTCGCTTTTTCGGTCGCGGCCAACGCAATCTTATCGTTCTTCCCATTTGTGTTGCTGCTCATGAACCTTGTCCGCCGGGTTTTCCACTCTCGCGCCATGTACGACGTCATCGTCGAGTTGCTGCGAGACTACTTGCCGGCCGGCCAGGAGTTCGTCATCCGGAACCTGACCGCCATGTCTTCAGCACGCAACCGGGTGCAGGTGTTTTCGTTCTTCATCTTGCTGGTCACTTCGACCGGAGTATTCATGCCGCTCGAAGTCGCGCTGAACCGGGTGTGGCGTTTTCCAAACAACCGCTCCTATCTGGGAAATCAGTTGATCTCTCTTGGCTTGGCCTTTGCCTGCGGCATCCTGGCACTGGTCTCGATCGCGCTGAGCGCTGGTAACGCCGTGTTGCTGCGAACCCTGACTTTCGGCCACGACTTCTTTCTGGTGCGCGCACTCGGGTTCTTGACGGCCAAGGTATTTGCCACCATTGCCAGCATGGTGATCTTTTTTCTGATCTATTGGCTGCTGCCGAACGGGAAAGTTCCTGCCAAAGCGGTTTTACCGACAGCCGTCATCATGGGCCTGCTCTCGGAAGTCGTGAAGTACTCCTACATCATTGCCCTGCCACGCCTCAGCTTCCAGGAGGTATATGGGCCGTTCGCCCTTTCCGTAAGCATGATGTTCTGGGCTTTTCTTCTGGGATTGCTCCTGCTGACAGGCGCACACTTGTCCGCGCAGAAGATCTTTCTCCGGCAGGAATAAGCTTGGGAAAATGCTCCCGGAGCTCAATCGAAGGCTTCCCGGGTCAAGCCGTCCAAGTTATAAGCACTCTCTGATTTCCGCCTCGGTGAGGGTGTGGTCGGAACCCTTGGCGCGACGGTAGATGCGATCAATCACGTCGTCGGTAGCCGAAATACCGCGCTGCTCAAGCCAGAAAATGACGTTCGACTTCCCACTCATCGGTCCAACATCGATCACCTGATCGAGACCGAATAGATGCGAGGGCACGCCGGAATACACTGCATTCGCCAGCTCCCGGTCCCCTTTCTTATAGGCCTTAATCACGGCAGAAGCATGGACACCGGTAGCAGTACGAAATGCGTCTTCGCCAATGACGGGATAGTTGGGCGGTATTGGCACGCCGGTCGAGCGGGACACCACCTCGCAGTAGTCTTTCAATTTGGTCAGGTCCTGCTTGTCCCAGGGTGGAACTCCCATCAACTTGAGGTTCACGAGCATCTGATCGATTTGCGTATTGCCGACGCGCTCTCCAGCCCCGAGCGCGCACCCATGAACGCAATCTGCTCCCGCCGCCAGAGCCGCCATGGAATTCGCAACCGCAAACCCCCGATCGCAATGCCCGTGCCAATCCACGCGAACCTTCTCTCCTGAGGGACTCACGACTTCGTCAATCAAGAACTTTGTGACCGCGTAGGCTCCCGGTGGCGTCGCATGCCCAGCTGTGTCACACACGACCAGGGCTCGTGCTCCACAGCTGATCGCAGCCGCATACAGCCGTTTGATCATATTCGGATCGCAGCGGCTGGTGTCCTCGGTAACGTACATCGCGTCTAGTCCAAGCGAGATCGCATATCGAATCGCCCTATCCGTGGTCTGAAGAAGAAAGTCTTCCGTCCAGGCCTCGGTATAACGGCGGATCGGACTCGACCCGATGAACATCGCAGCTTCAATCTTGAGGCCGGTACGCTGCACAATTTCCGCGATGGGGCGAATATCGTTTTCGTGCGTACGGGCGGCACAATTGGCGCGAATCTTCATCCGATTCTGCGCGATTTCCCGCGCCAGAGCCTCGACATGTTCGACCGCACGGGGTCCTGCTCCGGGAAGGCCTAGATCAAGCGAGTCAATGCCGAGCGCCTCCATCAGGTGGAGAATTTCAATCTTTTCTTGAATCGAGGGATCGCGAACCGACGGGGACTGGAGACCATCGCGCAAGGTCTCATCGTTCAACTGCACCGGCCCCTTCGGCACAAGCGCAGCCCCGGCGGCCTGGTTCCAGTCGTAGATGAGTTCGGAAGGCTTCATGAATGAGGCGCATGAATCAGCCGGAGCGGGATTCATTGTACGCGATGCCCAAACCTCCAAACCGCGTGCTTGGTCGGATTTGTTATGCTCAGGCTGCTTATGCGCCTGTTTGTCGCGCTCGATATCGGGGAAACGATCCGCGAGCGAATTGCCGCCTTCGTAAAGGAGGTTTGCGCTTTCGCGCCGGGCGTACGCTGGATTGCTGCCGAATCTCTGCACGTGACGCTCAAATTCATTGGGGAGCGGCCTGACGCGACGGTCCGGAATTTGGAAGAGGGTTTGCGCAAGATTTCCGCCCCGGCATTTCAGATTTCGTTTCGCGGCTGCGGCTTCTTCCCTACCGAGAAGTCGGCGCGCGTATTTTGGATCGGGATCGATGCCGGCAGTGCCTTACCCCAGCTGGCAAAGCAGATTGAAGCCGAACTGGTGTTGCGCGGAATCGAGGCTGAGAGGCGCGCCTTCAGTCCACATCTGACACTGGCGCGTGCCGGAAGCGGCTCTGGAGCTCCCGCCCGGCAGCCAGGCGACCGGCCGAATCCACGTTTTTCTGCATTGCAGGCGAAATTGCCAGCGATGCCGCCGCCGGATTTTGGCACAATGAACGCCAATGAATTCTTTCTGTACCGCAGCCAGTTGTCGAGCCGGGGCGCTCAATACTCGAAAATTGCACGCTTCGCACTGAGCCAAGAATGAACACTGCACACCCGGTCGTGGCAAGCCTCCTTTCGGCGTATCTGCTCGGATCCATTCCTTTCGGGTATTTGCTTGTGCGGCTGTTCTTCGGGGGCGATGTGAGGCAAACCGGCAGCGGGAATATCGGCGCGACCAACGTCTCCCGCACCTCACCGGTATTAGGTCTGATCACGTTGGTCCTCGATGCCCTCAAGGGACTCGCAGCCGTCGCCCTGGTTCTGGTGTGGCTACACGGTACCCGCCAGCTTGCCTTCGCAGCGGCATTCGCTGCTATCTCCGGGCACGTCTTTCCCGTCTGGCTCGGTTTCCGCGGAGGCAAAGGAGTTGCTACCGGCCTAGGCTCGTTCCTGCTGCTAGTTCCCAAGGCAGTTTTGATCGCCGTAGCCCTGTTTTTGGCCTTGGCTGCGGCTTTCCGCTGGATCGCGCTCGCATCCATTGTGGCAAGCGCATCCCTCCCGCTCCTCGCATATTGGCTGGGCGAGGCCAATCAAGCTGGGCGAACGACCGCCGGCGGTCCCCTGGGACACGCAGGCCCGGTCTTCTGGCTGGCGGCCGGGGCGCTCATGATCGTCGCCAAACATCACG
>Ga0097621_100000043_pt1 | contig 65396 bp, 63 predicted proteins | sample KBSMisM72_FD_73165 | JGI IMG/M metagenome (GOLD analysis project Ga0097621, IMG submission 73165) | Miscanthus rhizosphere microbial communities from Kellogg Biological Station, Michigan, USA - KBS Miscanthus M7-2 (version 2) (version 2) | ecosystem: Host-associated > Plants > Roots >... | reverse complement strand
AGGGCTGAAAGACCGCGGCCGAGTTGTGGAACAGTACGAGGTCGGCAAGTGCTTGAAAAGATTGGCTCCTCAGGCTGGATTCGAACCAGCAACCCTCCGGTTAACAGAATAATGCAGGCTATCTGTCCTGGTGGTTCTTCGATGGTTTACCTCATTCGGAGTAGGCGGTGTTGCCTGGTGTTCGGGAAAAGATTGTTCACTGATTGTTCACTGTCCCCTGAAGTGCACAACATAGGTCAAACGACAAGTCCGATTCCCGATCTGGAGTTCGAATGATGTTTTTTGCGGAGCACAGCTCCCTCGTCCTTAGTCCCATGCGCCCCTGTTACGCGAGAACGCCTGTAACGACTTTGCCGGCGACGTCCGTCAGCCTGAAGTCCCGGCCCTGAGATTTGAATGTCAGCCGCTGATGATCGATGCCGAGGGTGCGAAGGATAGTGGCATTGAGATCATGGATGTGAACCGGATCTTTTGTGATGTTGTAGCAGAACTCGTCGGTTTCGCCGTAAGCGGTCCCACCCTTCACTCCCGCCCCCGCCAGCCACACGCTGAAGCTGCTGCCATGGTGATCGCGGCCATAGTTTCCTTTGATCGATCCTTGCGCGAAGGAAGTCCGGCCAAATTCGGTAGCAAACACGACGAGCGTATCGTCGAGCAGTCCTCGTTGCTTGAGGTCCGCGACGAGGCCCGCTGACGGCTGATCGACGAGCTTGCACTGCGCGGGGTGCGCGCGAGCGATGCCATTGTGGTGATCCCATCCCATCTGCACGACCATTGTGAACCGGACGTCCCGCTCCGCAAGCCGCCGCGCCAACAGGCAGTTGCGCGCAAACGTACCAGGCTTTCGCACGTCGGGACCGTACAAGTCGAGCACGTGATCAGGCTCCGTCGAAATATCGGCAACCTCCGGGACCGACGTCTGCATCCGGTACGCCATTTCGTACTGCGCGACCTTCGACAGGATCTCCGGATCGTGTGACGCGTTCTGCTGTGAGCGCGAAAGCGTCCCGATTAGATCCAGCATCTCACGCCGATCCTTGAGCGTGAAACCCTCTGGATTGCCTATGTATGGAACCGGCGCTTCACCTGAGCGGAACTGAACGCCCTGATAATGGGATGGCAGAAATCCAGGCCCCCACGCGGCAGCATCAATCGGAACACCGGCGGGATTTCCTGAACTCATCACCACGAACGTCGGCAGGTCCTGGTTGTTCGAGCCAAGCGCGTAATTCACCCACGCGCCTCCGGATGGACGTCCGGCGATCTGAAAACCAGTGTGAAGAAACTTCGACGCCGGATCGTGATTCACATGTTCCGTGTGCATCGTGTGAATCATGCAGAGATCATCGACGACGTCGCGCGTGTACGGCATGAGATCACTGACCATCAAGCCGCTCTTGCCCCCGGCCTTGAATTTTGCCAACGGTCCGATAATCGGAAACGATGTCTGCCCTTGCGACATCGTTGACAATCGGCTGTTGCCTCTGACGGACGCCGGCAACTCCTCGCCGTGCATTCGTTCGAGCGTGGGTTTGTAATCGAACGTGTCGACTTGTGAAATCGCACCAAGCATGTGGAGGTAAATCACGCGTTTGGCGGTCGCCGGAAAGTGAGGCATCGTCAGTACGCCGTGGCTGTAGGGTGGCGCAGCCACGGGCGCCTGCGCCCAGGCCTGCGTTCCGAGCAGTTCAGCGATCGATATCCAGCCAAGTCCGGCGCCGAGCTTCAAGATAAAGGCTCGTCGAGCCGAATCACAGTCATCCAAGTTATGCATGTGCCTCTCCGGAAGTCCGCTAACGCAACGAATACGCGTCTGGAGTGTTCATCACCGCAGCAGTCAAATTAGTGAAGGCGGCGAGAATAGGTACGTCGAGTCGCTCGTCCAGAGGTGTCACACCGGCCGCTAACAACTGGCGGGCCGCTTGACTGTCACGCTTGTACCGCGCGACTTGCGAGACCACATACGAACGCATGGGAGCCATTTCGTCGGATGTCGGTCGCCGCCGGGTTGCGAGGCGGAAGATGCTCACGATCCGCGCGTCGGTAGCCGTTTCCGTCAGCAATACCTGCGTCGCCAAGGCGCGGTACGCTTCCAGGTACTGCGGGTCGTCGAGCAGCACCAATGCCTGCAGTGGCGTGTTTGATGTCTGCCGCCGGACTGTCACAGTTCCTCTGTCGGGAAAATCGAATGCCGCCAACGCCGGGTGAGGAGCGTTTCGCTTGACGAACGAGTACATCGTTCGCCGGTGCTGATCGTCCGCAGGCATCTTCTCCGGTGGGATGTAGGTGTATCCGCTAAGGCCGTCCCAAATGCCCTCCGGCTGATACGGATACGTGCTGGGGCCGCCGACCTTCTTCACCAGCAGACCACTTGATGCGAGCGCGTTGTCCCGTACGAGTTCAGCGGGCATACGCACGCGCATGAAACGCGCGAAGAGGCCGTTCTTGGGATCCTTCTCGACGAGTTCGTCAGTTGCGACGGAACTCTGCCGGTACGTTGCGGACATCACGACCAGTTTCTCAAGCCGTTTCACGTTCCAGCCCGATTCCCGGAATGTAACGGCCAGCCAGTCGAGCAGCTCCGGATGCGACGGGATGGAGCCTTGCGATCCGAAGTCTTCCGAGGTCTCGACGAGCCCGCGGCCAAAATGCTGTTGCCAGATACGATTGACAATCACGCGAGCCGTCAGTGGATTGCCTGAATCGAACAGCCAGCGAGCCAACCCGAGACGATTACGCGGCCACCCTGCGTTCCAGGGGAATACCTGAGCGAGACCCTGCGGCTGAACCTGTTCACCATGGTCCGTATACTGGCCGCGAATCAACACGTAGCTTGGATTCGGCTTCGGCGTATCGCCCATCACCGGAATTTCCGGCACCACCGAGATGATGCGGTTCTGTGCTTCACGTGCTTCCTTGAGCTTGGCCGCGCTGTCAACGACCGACCGATCACGCGCGATCAGCAGGTCCGCCACCTCGCGGGATTGCACCGCCGCTGCCGATAGTGACGATGGATCGTGCAAGTAGCGGACCTCAAGCGGCGTCAGCGCTTTTTTGAACACTCGCAATTCGTCGATCGCGCCGTCTCTCATTGGCGTCAATCGGAACCGCTTGCCGAACGCCAAGCCCAGGAACTCGTCGCCGAGTGCGCCGCCGCCGTTGGGCACGATGGTTCGTGTGAGGTTATCGCTCAGCACATCAACGTCAAGCGGTGCGCCGTCGAGGTAGAGCCGAACACCGCTGGCACGGCTGGATCCGTCGTAACTGACGGTGACATGGCTCCACTTGTTTATGGGTACGGCCTGTCTCGTCATGACGCCAATCCGATTGCCCGCACGCGCGTGGAGCAACTCAAACTGCAGCCGGTTTTTCTCGAGAAACAGTTGGTAGCCGGCATTACCGAACCAGTCGTATTCACGGTGCGTTAACACAGGCGAGTCTTCGTACAGCTGTGGCGCCAGCACCCAGAGATCGAGGCTGAACGGATCCGTGCGTTCGAAGTCCCCGACGCCTAACCCGAGAAAGCCCCGATTAGTGTCATCGAAGAAGAATGCCTTGCCCTTGACACCCTCGCGCAGGAGTGGCGCCTCGAGAACGGCCGGCTCCGCTCCTGGCACGGCACTCGGTGACCATACGAGAGCGTTTCTGACCAGGTCTGCAGGCAATCCGCGGGGGGCTCGTCCGCGCCGTGCACCTTCGGCATCTGCTAATTCCCCTTCCTGAGGTGGCGCCGGGGTCTGTTGCGAGCCTGGGGGCGGTCCAAGTCGGCGCCCTCCGCTCAGCGGAGCCAGCAGCGGCGGAGCCAGCCGACGATCGGGATTTCGGCTCGTCGGCAACTTGTCATCAGGAATCGGGGTCGTCTCTTCAAACGGGTAGTACGCAACCAACCCATCGTTGATTGACTGACGCACGCTGCTGGCAAGTTCACCGGAGCGCAGCAAGCGATCCACGGCCGTCGCCACAACGGTGGATGCCGCTTTTCGTGTGTTGTCGTATTCGATCTCCCGAACACGAACGGAGTCTCTGGCGAGAGCAAGCTGTTTTTCCGTAGTGGGATCAGCCCAGGCCAGCGTGGGTCCTGCGGTGATCCCGGTGCGACCTGGCGCGTAAAACCCGGGTTCGTCAGTGCTGTTGAAGAAACCGACGAGTGAATAGAAGTCCTTCTGGCTGATCGGATCGTATTTATGGTCGTGGCACCTCGCGCAGCCAACCGTCAGTCCAGTGAGAGCGACGCCGACCGTCGTCGCTCTCTCAACGGCATACTCGACGCGATACTCTTCGTCGATGGCACCGTTTTCTGTCGTACGCTTGCCAAGACGAAGAAATGCGGTTGCCAGCGTGTTCTCTTTTGTGTGGCTCGGCAGAAGGTCGCCCGCGATCTGCGATGTTACAAACTGGTCGAACGGGATGTTTCTGTTGTAGGCAGAGATCAGCCAGTCTCGGTACGGCCAGAACAGGCGATCGTGCAGATCGTCGAGGAATCCGTCGCTCTCCGAGTAGCGCGCGATATTCATCCAGTCGGCCGCCATGTGTTCGCCGTACGCCGGCGAAGCGAGCAAGCGATCAACAACTTTCTCGTACGCGCCAGGACCGGTGTCGTTCACGAATGCGTCCACGTCCGCCAGGGTCGGAGGAAGTCCCGTGAGCGTCAGTGTCACACGGTTGATCAGCGTTTCTTTGTCGGCTTCAGACGAAGGAGCGATGCGCTCGGACTTGAGCTTAGCCAGGATAAATCGATCGATGTCGTTCACGGCGCGCGCGCCTGGCGAAGTTACCGGAGGCACCGTCTTCGTCGGTGGAATAAATGCCCAATGGGGCTTGTATTGCGCACCCTGCTGAACCCATTTGCGCAGGATCTCGACCTGTGCCGAAGTCAGCGTCTTATTGGTCATTCGCGGAGGCATCCGCACGGCGGGGTTGTCGGCCGACACCCGTCGTATGATTTCGCTATCGTCCGGGCGGCCCGGAACGATGGCGTGCTTCGTGTTACCGGATTTCAGCGCCGCGTACGCGCTCTGGGGATCGTCCAGGCGCAGACCGGCCATCCTGGCCTTTTCGTCGGGACCATGACAACGAAAGCAGTTTTCCGACAGGATCGGCCGCACACTCCAGTTGTAATCGACGACCTGCTCAGTGGAGGCTGGCGACTCAGAAGGAGCCTGTTGCGCCCTGGCGGTCGCCCATCCCATCGCCATTGCGACGAGCACTCCTCCAACGAGCACAGTCCGGACAACAGGTTTTTCCGCTTCAGCATTCATGAATCGCCCTACCCTCAAGAAACGCTCGCCATATCCAAAAACACCAAACGTCCGGCCGCTGCACACCCCGGCCGTGAATCGCGTAACAAGGTGCTCCCAGCAGGTAACCCCTTGTGTCCAACTGACATCACCCGGCTCCTGGGCATAGGGTCGAGCTTGACGCCGCTATTTAGAAGTCGAACTGTGCACTGATCTTGGCAAAACGCGCCTGGAGGATTGCAGTAGGCACTTGAAATGACGGCCCGTACGTCTGGTTGTACGAAATGGCCGTCGACGCGTTCAGCACGTTGTACACGTCAAGGGCGATCCGCAAACGCGTACTTCCAAGCTTCTGCAGATGCGCCACACGCACGTCGAAATCGGTCAGACGATCGCCATATAAGGTGCCGGGCTGAACGAGATCGAGTGTCGTGGTTGCCGCATTCCCGGCAAGATTGCGACCGAGCAGCGACCTGGCCTGCGCGTTGGTCATGACGAGATTCGCCTGGACGCTCTCAGCGTACACGGGAATGAAGGTGGTATATCGGGCGTCCGACAGCGACTTGCTCGAAACCGTGCCGCTGACCTCCAGGCTGACTTTCGGGATCGTATAGGTCGCGAGCCCACTGACGACTGGGTTGAATCCCGATTCGAGATGACAGAATTGTTGCGCGATCTGACCCACGCCGTTGCCGGTGATTGCGCCATCAAACTGAATTCCGTTGCCGACCGTGAACAGCTCCGGCAGTTTGGCGGCAAGATCACAGTTGTCTTCGGTTGTACGGCCGGCGCTGAGCCCTCCTCGCGCCGTGATCCCGTTGGCGAACCTGGCGTTCACCGAGAGACTGATGCCGTTGTAATGCCGAGTCTGCTTGCCGTAGTTCTCCGCGGAGGTCACGTAGTAGTTCTGCTGGCCGAACTTGGCTGGGTTGACGTCGACAAACGTCAATTGCTGACCGGACGAGGGGAGCCGGCTGTCCGTTGGCACGGTGACCGTAAATGGGTCGAAATCCTGTGGGCCAACGGCGAGGTTGTCGACGACTCGGAAGTTGCCAAAAATTCGGCGCAGGTAACTGATTTCAATCCCGACGCGGGGCGCCAGCTGTTGTTGAACGCCGACGTTGAAGTCCCACGTCTGAATGCGTTTATTCCAGCCGGTCATGATCGCTGGATCGTACTTCGTATTGAAGACCTGCTTCCCGAAGTTCTGATTGGACCATGCCCCGCACTCGCGATTGACCCCGGGATTCAGGAGATCGCAATCAGGAACGAGGTTGCCGTTGCCGTCGCTCCACGCGCGATTCGTGGTCGTCTGCACGAGAAGAATCGGGTTGAAGTTGTTGCCGTAGTATCCGGCGCCCGCCGGCTCAGCCGGGTAGCGGCCAACGCTTCCCCGAATCGCCGTCTTACCGTTTCCAAACACGTCGTACGCCACGCCCATGCGCGGCGCGAGGTCATTGAGGTCGACCGGGCTGTCCTGCGCCGGAAACGTCAACGCCTGCGGCAGGAATCGGGACGGGGCGAGGGCTTGCGCAGGAAAGCCGCTGGTGATGTGCTCGAAACGGAGGCCGCCCTGCAGTGTCAGCTGCCCCCGTGTCCATTGATCCTGCGCATGGAGCGAGTAGTTATTCTCGACCGTGGTCGCGGCCACTGGCCAGGCTAACGTCATCGTGAGCTGGTTGGGTACGCCGTTGTTGAATCGGTAGGCCAGCTGGTTGTAGTTTGTGAAGTTCTGGGTGCGATTCCAATCGCGATTGCCCTCGTACCCGAACTTCGCGTTGTGGCTCCCGCTCACGTACTGAAGGGATGCACGCCACGTCCATGTGTCGCCAAACGGACGGGTCCAATTCGTGGAGCGGTACGTCATGCCAGGAATGATTCCCCCCTGCTCCGTCACCGGAATCAGGTTGCTGGTATCCTGCGGCTCTTTCGGGGAGCCGCCCCACTGGACGTTGTTGAAAGACACACCCGCTTCGGCCAACCATTGCCGGCTAAACGGCGCCGTCCATGTGGAGTCGACGTGGCGCTGCGGGAAACCTTCATTGGTCGGAAGCGCTTCTGGCGAGCTGGTCGCCGATCCTTCCCCACCGAGGCACTCACGACACACTTTTTGCTCGTCCCAATAGACGCTGAACCTGTCTTTTGCCGTCGCTTGATATGTGAGATGCCCGGCGGCGTTGGACCACCTCCCCGTATCCGTCGCCTGTCTGGTGAGGTCCGGAGCGTAGGTCCACTTCGTCGGATCCCCGGCGTTCAAGTTGGCCCACATCCCCGCGACGGTCTTCCGGTTGCCCTGATCCCGTACGCTGACGAAGAACCAGGCGCGATCCTGCTTCAGCGGGCCGCCTTCATTCGCGTTCACATCCCAGATCTTGGTCAGCGTATTCGGGGCATGGAGTCCCGCATTTTGAAGCTCCTGCGTGAAGTTGCTACCAACCATCGAGCTGTTGGCTCCGTTCGCGAAGAACGATCCCTTGAACATGTTCCCGCCACTGCGCGGAACGACGTTCATCATCGGCCCGGCAGTCCGCGCCGTCCCCATCCCGCCCGACAGATCGAACGTGACTTCTTCGGCGGCGCCAAGATCGGCGACATAGTAGGACACCGCAAACCCCTGGTAACCCGTTGGGAAGCCGTTGACTGCCAGCATTCCCTCATCGCCGCTGCCACCCCGGCTCCGAAATTCGGAGAACGCCGGTCCCGCCGATCCGCCGACGTCAAGGCCTTGCGTCGTAATCCCTGGCACCAACTGTGTCAGGCTGAAATACTGACGTCCGCTTGGGATCGCCGCGATTACCTCATCGCTAATGCGTGCCTGCGACTGACTGCTCTTCACGTCGACCACTGGGCTTTCGGCCGTCACCGTGATTGTTTCGGCGAGGGATCCGACACGCAAGTCGACGTTCACTGTGGCGTTGAACGAGCCCGTGAGCTCGATGCCTTCTCGCCGAACGGTATTGAACCCGGTCAACGTGAACGTCACCGTATACGTCCCTGGCCTGAGATCGATGATTCGGTACTGCCCGCTGGCGTCACTGACGGCCGCGCGCGTCTTTTCGATGAGCGCGGGACTCGACGCTTCCACTGTGACGCCAGGCAGCACAGCGCCCGACGTGTCCCGAACGATGCCGGCGATGGCTGCTTGCGCCAGCGCCGTGGCGGGATAGAGCGCGAGCGTAACGAGCAGCAGCGCCGAGACCCTGAACGTGCGTATCACCACAGACCCTCCAGTTAAGCGCCGGCTAGCGACGCTGATACACGAAGACTTCGTCGCTCTGCCGCTCGCTGTACTTGACGGCCAATCGGCCAACGGATGGTTTGATGGCTGCAACTGGCGGAACGTCGTTGTTCGAGATGAAGATTCCAGACGGCCGAAGCATGGCGGCGATATTCACAGTGGCCAGCGCCTGCTCGAACGGGGTGTAATAGACCAGCACGTTGGTCGCGATGACAAGATCGAACGAGTCATCGTTCGAGACGACGAGCCTTGACGTCACGATGTCCGCTTGCGCTGTGTCGACGACACGGACAATGTCTGGGCGAATACGAATCGCACGCACGTCAGTATTTTCCGTATCCGGTGCACGGACCGGCTTCGTGCTAATTGCAATCTGGTCGCCGAGCCGTTGCCAGAATGTGCGAACCAGGGGGGTCCATGCCTCGGTGCGCGGCAACGGCAAGTGCAGGACGTAAGAATCGCCGTTCGAGGCGCGCTCCCGTGCGGCTCGCAGATGTTGAATCACGCGCGGGTTGACGTCGATCGTCGTCGCCTCCAATGTGCGGGCGGTAGACAGGCCGTGCCGAAGCAAGGAATCGATCACCGCAAACGGCTGAATCGTTTGCTGCGGGTAGAAGTCGTGGCCGTCTGCTTTGTTGATGACGTCGAGGCCCGGCCCGATAATCGCCACGCGGTGGACGCCCGCAACGCCGAATATGTTGGCGGTGCGCACCGTTTCAAGAGCAGTGTCTATACCGGCATCGACGAGAAGTGAAGTATCGGACGATAACCCTCGGTGTTTGAAAATCGTCGAGATGGCTTCCAACTGCGTGGCCGGATCGCCACTGGCTTTCGCCGTCGCGAGGGTCGCGTCAGTGTGGGCGAACTCTTCGCGCGCTCGGGTGCGGGAGTCGAGCAGCAAGCGACGCACGGCGTGGCGTCCTTCGCGGGTCGCAGGATTGATGCCGCGACGCTCCAAGACGTCACGGGCGAATGTCAGACGTTCGTCGTGCCGCGCCGATGCCACCGCGTGCAGCAGGTCGTCCAAGCGACCGGAAAGCACCTCATCCAGGGTGTACCTGTCATCTTCAGCCAGATCGCGGCCGCGCGCTGGTGGAAGCCGCGTGAAGGAGGTGCCATACATCCACCAGTTGACCAGGGAGTCTTCGTCGCCGCGCCTCAGGCGCTCGCTAGTACGCGCCTCATGCCGTCCGCGCCACAGCGCCCATGCCTCCTCCCAATTGGACTCGTTCGCACCGGCGAACTCAGGTGGAACGTGTGGAGCTAAGGAATCAACAACCTGGCGGACATCCGCTAATGGAATGAAGGCGGTCGGGCGGGGCGAGGCAGACACACTCGCGCCCCCGTGAGCGAGGGCGAGCGCGGTGACGAGCATCGACGCGGCGAAAAGGCGTAACCCGCGCACCTGCGGTCTCCCTTCTGCAGCCGGCACCAGTCGGACGTGGCGCCGGGGTTTAGGCGTGTAAGACAGGGAAACACCGCCACGGGAAAGACTGCACACCCGTGTACCAGATGCGGCTCAAACGCAGGTCACAACTGACCGCCCTCGGGGGAGGCCGCGGACGACAAAGCCGAGATGATTGCCCCCAGGCGCGCCGTCGTTGTGAGCCTCAACGCGGCGCTCCTGGACATATCCACTGTTGAGATGTGTCCTACCGATGGCCTTGGCCTGGAGATCCGCTAAGCGGCGCGCCTGCAAACACATACGTAGTCCGCTTAGCGGACGCTCTACAGCCTGTGGCCAGCGGTTTTGTATTGGTGCGGATGTCCTTGACCGATATCATCGCTCCAGACATTTGAGGCCGTCAGCAGGCCGGATGTAACAAGTGGCGCAGAACCCAGCCGATACAACGTCGCGGCTACTGATTCGAGCGAAACAGGGGGACGGTGACGCACTAAACATCCTCTTCGAGCGGCACATTCCTATACTCAAGCGATGGGCGACCGGACGGCTTGCTCGATGGGCACGGGATATCGCCGACACGCAGGATCTTGTGCAGGAAACAGTGCTCGAGACGTTTAAGAGGATCGAGGCCTTCGAGCCTCGAGGCCAAGGTGCGTTACGCGCGTACCTTCGCCAGGCGCTGCTGAACCGCATCCGGAATGAGTTTCGTCGTGCAAGCCGTCATCAGGCTACCGAAAGCCTCGACCCCGGTGTGCCGTCGTTGGAGACATCACCGCTCGACGCCGCGATTCGCGATCAGCAACTCACCCGGTATCACGCGGCCCTCGACCGGCTCTCGCCTCAGGAACGGGATTTGATCACGGCCCGGCTGGAGATGGGATTGTCGTACGAAGAGCTGGCCGAAGTCTTTCGAAAACCCTCGTGGAATGCTGCGCGTATGGCGACCGTTCGAGCGCTTCTTCGACTAGCCGAGGAACTGAAGACTGATGTGCGAAGCGGATCGGCGGAGCACAAGAATGAAGACTGACGCGCGCCCTATCGATATTGCAGGATCCATTGCGGATGGGCTTCCGGTCGACTGGACTTCTGTTTCGCAGACGCTTCGGAGCGATGATGAACGACGGCTCCTCACAGAGCTGAAATACATCGCTGAATCCATTCAGCCACGGCGAACGCTCGCGAATGACTCACATTGGGGTCCACTAAGAATCATTGAGCGGATCGGCGGGGGCAAATTCGGAGACGTGTACCGGGCATGGGACCGCCGACTGGACCGGGAGGTCGCGCTCAAGATCCTGCAAAGCAAACAACTAATAGAAGAGACAGATTCGTCCGCGATCATCGAAGAGGGACGGCTTCTGGCGAAGGTGCATCATCCAAACGTCGTCACCGTCTACGGCGCGGAGCGGATAGACGGACAAGTCGGCGTCTGGATGGAATTCATTCACGGCGAGACGCTCGAAAGCGAGTTGGAAGACCGTGGACCGTTTAGTGAGGCTGAACTGCTGGAGCTGGGAATTCAGCTTGCCGATGCGCTGATTGCCGTGCATCGCGCCGGTGTTATCCATCGTGACATCAAGGCACAGAACGTCCTGCGCGACCAAGCCAACCGAGTACTGCTCGCCGACTTTGGCGCAGGAGTGGGTCCGGCCGAACTCGCGGCCAATCATCAAGCGGAATTGGTGGGTACGCCGCTATACGTGGCGCCCGAGGTATTAGCCGGCGGAGACGCGACCTCCCAGAGTGATATCTATAGCCTAGGCGTACTCCTCTTCCATCTCGCAACCGGAGAATACCCGGTTGTCGGGCAATCGCTGGCAGAGGTCCACCGGGCGCACGCGAAAGGCAATCGACGCCGGTTGATCGATGCGCGGCCCGACCTTCCGAAAGCTCTGTGTGATCTGATCGATCAGACGCTCGAGCCGACGCCCCGTCATCGAATCGACGGCGCAGAAAGCCTCCTTGCTGGGCTAATTGCGGTGAGAGGTCTGTCTGAGCGCGAAGGCACCACACGCGCGAACCGACGGGGCGCGCGGTCGCACGCAATCGTCGCGGGTATTGCAGCTTCGCTGTTGGTCGCCGCGGCGGCCGGCTTTCACTACTGGCCGCGGCCGGAGGCGCCAATCATTGCCGTGCTCCCACTGAAGAATCTCACGCCCGACCGTGCCAGTGGAGATTTCGTCGATGGGTTGACCAGCGAAATCATCCGCCAGCTGGCGTCGGTTCGCCGACTGTCAGTCCGTTCACAGACCTCGTCGTTCGCCTTCAAAGATAGGCCTCGGGACTTACGGGAGATCAGCCGGCAGCTCGGCGCGAATCTCGTGATCGAGGGTTCCGTTCAGCGCTCTGAGAATCGAGTTCGAATCATCGCGCAGCTCGTGCGAGTGTCTGATGAAACAGCGCTGTGGTCGCAGCGCTTTGATCGCGAGAGTAGCGACATTCTCGCCATCCAGGACGAAATCTCTCGGTCAATTGTTAATCAGCTTCGGTTGACACTCGGCACAGGCCCGCGCCGATACGACATGGATGGCGACACGTACGAACACTATTTGCGCGCACGGTCGCTTGTCGAGCACAAGGACCCGGCAAGCCTGAAGGCCGCGATCGAGTTATTCCAGTATGTGATTACGCGCGATCCGGGTTTTGCGCCAGCCTATGCAGGCATGGCCTGGGCACGTGCGGATCTTGTTATTGTGGACGGCACGCAATCCGTCGGCCAGGCGTACGCCGAGATTGCCAAGGCGGCATTCAAGGCCCTTGAACTCGATCCGATGCTGCCGGAAGCGCACGCGGCCATTGCGGTCGTTCATTCGCGAAATCGAGAATGGCCATTGGCCCGCCAATCGTTCGAACGCGCGATCACGCTGAACCCGAGTCTCAGCTGGACCCGAGTCGGTTACGCATATTGGACGCTGATGCAGATCGGACAGTTAAAGGAAGCGCTCGGTCAATTGGACCTTGCGTTGCGCAGCGATCCGCTCTCACTCGATGTGCGCCGCGTCAGAGCATTAGTGAATCTGTTGGCGGGACAATACACGCAAACGATCGAAGACTGTCAATATGTGATGGACCGCGATCCTAAGTTTCCATTTGTCAGCGTATTCTTCGCCACAGCCCTGTGGTTCTCAGGACAGAAGGAAAAAGCAGACACACTGCTAAAGGAGCAACCGCGCAGCGCAATGCGGGCGTTTGTCTTAGCAAAGCAGAATCCGGCGACAGCGATCAAGGACTTTTCGAACAACTCCGACCTAGTCGCCAAGGCCGCCTTGTCGGCTGCCATGAATGACCTAGAGGGAGTGATGCGCGGTCTCACTCAGCTCTCTACGACGCACGATCCTAGGGTTGGGTCACTTTCACTGATGCCTCAATTCAGGGGCTTCCGCACAGACCCACGCTTCGTTGAGTTTCAACGCAGCCTCGGCATGATGCCGGACTGACGTCAGTCTTTCGTGGGTACGCACAGAGATAACGGCGCCTTACGCGGCGTTCACACCAAAAGAGCGTACTGCAATCGGCCGCTGCGAGACAGAGGCGTCCGCCTATTTGTACCGTCTTCCATGCTTAATCACGACAACCGGATTGGCGAGGACGTCGATATGCTGGAGAAGGTTTCCCTGGACGGCGATCACGTCGGCAAACTTTCCTGCACTGATGCTGCCGGAGTCGGTATCAGCTCCCAAATGTTTGGCTGCACCGAGTGTCGCCTTCTGAATGGCGGTCATTGGATCGTAGGCGAGATCGCGCACCCACACGTCGAGCTCCCGCGCTGTTCCCTGCGCCGCGGTGGCGCCAAACGTACCCTCGTCGCTGCCGAACACCAGGTCGACGCCGAGCTCGCGCAGCTGGGCAATTTTTCGATTGACGATGTTCTTTGTATCAGCCCGGAGTGGACGGGGTGAAAAGGCGGCAACGGCCTGGCGCACATCCGCGGCAATGAGCGGAGGCAGGCCGCGGAAGTTTCTCGGATCGTCGAGGAATTCAGGGTTGGTCGCCAGTTCGTCGGCGTAAAGCTGCGTACCGACAGTCGGCGACCAGGATAGCGGCCGCCCGGACCCGATCCGCCGCTTAATCGTATCGACGATATCAGCCGGATACTCCAGGCTGTCGTAACCGATGTGCTGGATCTCGTCTGCATCTGCGTCCAACACGGCGCGAATTTCCGCGTCTGAGCGACCATGCGCCGTCGCCTTCCGTCCCCGGGCGTGAGCCTCCTGGACAATCGCGCGCGCCACGCCCGGTTTCATGCGATCGGCGTTGACGAACTTGATGATGTCAACGCCGGCGTCAAGCAATCGTCGAGTCGCTGCTCGAGCATCTGCTTGCTCCGTGACAACCACGCTGTGCGGCCCGAAGCCGGCGGTTGTCAGAAATGGGCCGGCCGCGTATATCGTCGGACCAGGGATCTCGCCCTGCTCGATTCGCTTCTTCACAGTCAAGATGCTCAAGGGAGCGCCGAGATCGCGAACGCTCGTCACGCCCGACAGCAGGAACTGCTCGGCCGTCGCGGGCATGATCGTGTCGAGCTGCGAGCCGTATTTGTTCAGCCATTCCAGTAGATTCGGATGGCCCGCGTAGATTAGATGTACGTGTGGATCCCAGAGTCCGGGAAGAACCGTCATGCCTTCGGTTGAAATGCGCTCGTACGCCTGCGGCACACTCAGGGACGCGATCGTGCCGATCTTCTCGATCCGTTCCTGCCGCAGCAGCACGACGCTGTTCCGAATCGGTGTGCCACCAGCGCCGTCGAGGAGCGTCCCGCCGACCAGCGCGATGGGGCTCGACGGGTCCGCCTGTCGTGTTTGAGGCGCCGCGGCGATCGCGACGGCAGCAAGAATTACAACGATGAACGTTCGCGCCATTCGCACCTTGGTAGAGGAAATCAGTCGATCTTGATCTTCCGCCTGAACTGCTGGTTTTCGTTGCACTCGAATTCGATCAACTCCTGATCGACGATCAACCGCTGATCGACTCGCACCGTCCAGGGCTTCGTGTACGCCTTCGGATCCTCGAGCGTGATGTCAATCTGCAGGTGATCGAACGACGGGCGGCGGATTCTTTCCGTGAACCTGGCCTGCTGGCTGTACGGGCTGCCGTTCACGTCCAGCCAGCCGTCGTATGGGCCGTCTTCTGCGCCGCGGAGGTTATTGGTTTCGACCACTAACGTGTCGCCCTCCCAATGGCCGACCGAGTAACCGTACCACCAGGGCTGCGGCTCACCCTGGGGCGGCAGCTTGCGGCCATCCATGAAGATATGTCGCAGGCCGTGATTGGCCTCGTATTCGATCAGGATCATTTTCGGATTGGAGACGTTCATGATCTGGCGCGGCTGCGGTTGCTGATGGAACTGATGGAAACCCATCGGCAGGCACATCGCGTCCGGGTTGTCGCGATTCTGCAACTCCCCGCGCTTTTTCTTGATCTCCGAAGCCCAGGGGGTATAAGGCAGGCCGCCCTCCATGTTTGCGCCCACCTCGCCAAATGTGGCGACGGGAGGGCCACTCGGATCGAATGGGAATGGCGGGGTCGGACTTTCGAGTTGAAAACCGCCACGGCCTCCAAAAAAGGCATTGCCAGCTGCGGCACCGCCCTGGCGGCCGCCGCGTCCACCGGGCGGGCCGCTGTTGGCACGCATCCACATGCCGGACAAATCCGGCTTGCCGTCGGCGGTGCGGGGAACAGGCGCGTCCCCGCGAACCGCACCATTCGCGTCCCGCGGAACCGTCGGCTCGACCACCTTCGGCCATTGTGCGGCCATCGACGGCGAGCACAGCACGACAACGGTGCTCGCAAGAATCAGTGTCCTTCGCGCCCTCATCGCTCGCTGCCTCCACCGCGCTTCACTGGTGTACCGTACAACTCGAAGGCTGCGACGTTCACCCAGCCTCCTGAGCCGTGGCCACTGCCCGGCATCAAGTCGACAAAGCCGACCTCGTCGACCTTACTCAAATCGGGGGCGTCGGCCCAGTTCGACGCTTCGCCAAGCGGACCATACCGGCCGATCGTGACAATGCGATCGATGTCGAGCTTCATCCATCGCATGCCCGTGAAGGTGAACTCACTCTCGAGAAAGGCCGTCGTCGAGGCGTCGGCGTGGTCGCCGACGAAGAACAAACCGTCCGCTAGTCTGATGATGGGCCGCACGGCGTGGAACCCCGAGGCCCGGGTGACCCACCGCACTTTTGCCAGCCCCGTCAGATCCACATAGTTGCCCTTATCGCGCAGCGTCGCGGCGAACGGCGTGGTGCACATTCCTGTCCAGATGTTCACCGGCTGTCCTGAGATCCAAATCCGTTTATCAGGATCTGCCGCCTCTGCCGACGGCCCATACATCTTCAGTTCGAGATTGGAATTCGTGACGACGACCTCGCCCGGCGAGATGGCATGGGCGGGACCGTTCAACCGCCATGTTTCTTTGAAAAACAGTGGCGGCGGCATCGCACCGCCCCGTCCCCGGCCGCCGCCGCCCCGCTGCGCTGCGCCGGCAGCGGGCGTCTGGCCCGTCGCTCGATACGTCAGGCCAACGCACGCTATTACTCCACACACCACAAGCACGTACCGACGAAGAAACATGGGCCCTCCGCCTTCAAGGTGTCGGATTTGGCGCGAAACCCTTCGATCGTGACCCCGTCATCAATATAGACGTGCGGGCGTAGCTGCGCAGTCAGTCGCGCACGGTTATAAGAACACCGCCGCCTGATTTAGTGCACAGCCCCTGCTACGGGTTTCGTACACCCTGGTTCCAGTTTGCCGGACCCGCAGGACCGACGAGCTGGCGATGACGCTGCGGACAGATAAACAGGTCGCTGTGCGTGCAGCCCTCTTTTGTGGCGACGCGATCGGCGTCATCTTGGAGAGTGCGGAGTTGAAGGTTGTTGAACGCGAGAAACCATGCGGGGTTTCCGCATACCGCGTCTTGCAGCCTTGAACCCTCTGCCCGATCGGCGTATCCTCATGACGTTGTAGACCCCTTGCAAAAATGACCGAAACCCCCGGCGCCGGCCCTGCAGTCGCTACTCCTCCGGTGCTGGAATTTGGCGCTTTTCGCCTGGACCTTCGAGCCAAGCAGCTGTACAAAGACGACCAGGAAATTGGTCTGCCCGTCAAAGCGCTTGAGCTATTAACGGTTCTTATCACCAACCGATCGAGAACTGTAGGGAAAGACGAACTGCTTCAGACTGTCTGGGCAGACGCTTTCGTCGCAGAGAGCAGTCTGACGCACTGTGTCTCAAGCATTCGCCAGATCCTTGGGGATGATCCCGGTCGGCCCGAATTCATCGCGACAGTGGCGCGGCGCGGGTATCGTTTCGTTGCGCCGGTCACAGAACGACCGACGGTAACAGTACCGGCACTGGACGGAGCTCCCGCGCCGGGTGTGGTACGGACCACGGCGACAACCACACGAGACAGAGTGCGCTTGCGCTTGGCGCTGATTGCGGGTATCTGCACAACAGCTGCCTGCGTGCTTGGCGCCGTGGTACTGTTTCGACTCAAACGTGACGATCCGCCACCGCCGCCGTCACCAATACGGCTCGTTCAAGAATCGCCTCAAGGGACGACATTCGCGTCAGGTGGCGTGTTATCTCCCGATGGCCACAGCCTCGCATTCATCGCTCGCGACGATGGTTCGGGACAAACACAGCTCTGGATCAGAGCTCTGGATGCGGCTGATCCGCACGCGCTGCCTGAGACCGAAGGGGCCGAACGACCGTTCTGGGCGCCTGACGGACAGAACATCGGCTTCTTCTCGGGGTACAAACTCAAGACGATCTCAGTCGAATCAGACGCCCGTCCCCGCACAATCGCCCAATTGGGCACGACCGGCAATTCTGGCGGCAGTTGGAACTCCAGCGGGCTAATTCTCTTCGCCGAATCAAGCTCCGACTTATATAGCGTACCGTCGGAAGGCGGAGCGGTATCGCGCGTCACGAAACGCCTGTCAGAGCGAAGGGAGACTGCGCATCGATGGCCGCAATTCCTCGCTGACGGCCATCATTTTATCTATTACATCGATGGACCTGATCCGAACGTAGCCGGGACATACATAGGCGCGCTTGACGACGCACGTCACGAGCGCCTTCTCGATCAAACGAACGGGGTAGCGGTGTATGTGGCACCGGATAATCTTCTGTTTGTCCGTGAACGAACCCTTTTCGCGCAACGATTCGACGTGTCTCGTCTGACGCTTATCGGCGGGTCGATTCCTATAACGACGAACGTCGTACCACTTTCTATCCAGAACAACGGAACGATCTCGGCTACATCCAGCGGCCTCTTGGCATTCGGCGGCGGCACTCGGCCTGGGCAGTTGACGTGGTTTGATCGAAGTGGAAACCCACTCGGCGAAGTCGACTCGCCTGCCGTTCTCAAGAACCCCGTCTTTTCTCCGGACGGAACAAGACTTTTTGCAGAGAGCTTCGAGCCGCGCGCAATCTGGATGGCGGACATCTCCAGGAACATCACAACGACGTTGTTTCCGGATGGGCGTTCTCCGAAGGTCTCACCAGATGGCGCGTCGATCGTGTTCACCTCAACCCGCGCTGATAATACCGGCGCCCTCCTCGTTGGGCCCGCCAACGGTGCAAGTCAACCGCAGGTGTTGTTACGTGTAGATGGCCAGGCAGATGCAACCGACTGGACGCTTGACGGCCGATACCTGGTGTACGTAGTTACCAGCCCTCGACAGCCAACCAGCGTCTGGTTACTGCCGATGTCAGGCGATCGGAAGCCCGTGCCTTGGTCTCGGGGGCGTTCCCATCATATGCAGGCGCATGTTTCGCCTGACGGCCGCTGGATCGCGTACGCCTCTGACGATTCCGGTCGGTTTGAGATTTATGTTCAATCGTTCCCTGTCGCGGGCGAGAAATACCAAGTGTCCAATCAAGGGGGCACGCAACCCGAGTGGCGTCGCGACGGGGCTGAGCTTTTCTATCTGGCTGACTCGAGGCTGATGTCGGTCGACGTCAAACCGGGCAGCAAAATGAGCATGAGCGTGCCGAAAGAACTATTTCGCATTTCGCTGCCTGACGGCAGGATGTGGCGCAATTACTACGCCACGACCGCGAAGGGCGACCGGCTGGTCGTCGAGAGCGCCGGCGGTCGGAGAGAGCCCATCACGGTCATGGTCAACTGGCAGTCGCGCCTCGCGGCAGGGAAGCAGCCGAAGCTTTCGGCCCTGCCGCTTACGGGTGCGACTCTTCGAACCGCGCGGCGCTGAGCATATTCCGCAGGCTGTAATTGCCCTCGGTGCACGCGTACTCGTAGATTTGGCCGCGGGCTCGCGTCCATGGCACCATCGCGCTCCACGGGCGCGTCCACACAGTCGGATCATCGACCGTGAACTCGTATTTGATCGTGTCTGGTCCCGTACGTGTAAATCGTTCTGTCAAAGTCAGATTCTGGTCGGACAGACGGATGAGCCCGCCCATCGGATTGCCCGCCGGATGAAAGTTCGTGGATTCCACCACGAGCGTGTCGCCGTCCCAGCGCCCGCGTGGATCGCCAAGGTAGTGACGGATCTTTGATGAAATGTGCGGACGCCCATCGAGTGGGACTATGCGTGCGTCGTGGATCTTCTCCATATTAATGACGACGGTATCGCGTGACTGCGTGATGCGATAAAGGCTCATGTACGCTGCGAAAAGATCTGGGACGCCGTAAGAGACGCATCGGTCGGTCACCGATGCGTCTTCAGGACCGCGAAGGAACCGCGGGCGCACGGCGAGCGCTGCATCACGTGCGCTCACATAAGCCTCTGTGAATGGTGGAAGTCGCCCATCAGCCGGAGCGGTGATTAGCGATGTCCGCCGCTCCACGAGGCGGCCCGGCATCCAGTTGGCACCGTATGCCCCAAACCGCTTGGCCGCCTCGCCGTCCGAGGGAGCCTTCTGGCTAGCGAGCAACGCGTTATAGAAACCATCCCCGAACACCGCATCCTGATCAGGCGCGGCCAGGCGTAAGGCTCGGTCCTGCAGGTCTGCAAGCTCTTCGTCCGACAACAGCGGTTTATCAGCGAACTGCGCCGGTCGCTCGAGGGGGGTCGCGCTGATATTTTCCCAGATTCCTGTGAGATCTGGATGGCCGTCAGCGGCGCGCGGTGCGAGCCATGACGGCGCCGCATTCGGCATCGCCGTGATCGCGCCAAGAACAACGAGGAAGGTTATCGAACGGCGCATGATCTCTACCTCAGAAATCGAGCTGCAGTCCCAGTTTGGCGAAACGCCCCTGGATAATGTTGTTTGGAACACGCCACCCAGTAGCACTCGCATTCACATACGTCGGATTTTCACCAAGAATCGTGCTTGCATTAAACAGGTTGTAAATATCAACATTTAGCGTCGCGCGCAGCGGCCCTCCAACGAAGCGCTTCCCTACGCGCAAATCAACCTGATTCAAACGATCGCCGTAAAGCGTCCCTGGCGCGACGAGATTTACTGTTACGTTTTGTGCGCCTCCGGACAGCGGCCTCCCGAGTGACGGTTGCACTGCCGAGTTCGGGACGACCTGGTTCGCGGAGATTAGCGGACCTGGAATATTCTGGAATGACGTGCTGAGTTGGACGCCGACGCGCGGGACGGTATACACGGCTATCATCTTGAATTGTGTGAGATAGTTCGTCTCCTGCCGGCAATATGGGACGCCGAGGGGATTTGCCTCCGGTATCTGCGCCAGCACGGCGCAGTTGTCAGTTAGCGTCCTTCCCGTGCTCAGACCGCCTTGCAACACGACGTTTCCGGGGAGACGCCTCGCATCGACAGACAGATCAAAGCCATTCCAATGCTGTATCTGATTTCCATAATTCGCGGCCGGACTGTTCACGTTGACCGGCGGACGCGTCAGGGCCGCGGGGTTGAGGTTGTAGAGCGCGCCAACCCTATACCCGCCACCGCCCGGTAGCCGCGGATCGAGCGGCGCTGTTACGTTAAACGGATCGAAATCCGCCGCAGTGAGGGCAAAGTTGTCAATCACGGTGAAGTTGCCGAACCAGCGTCTGAAGTAGCCTCCGTTCACCGAGACCCGCGGTAGGAGTTGATGCTGCGCCGTCGCCGAGAATTCCCACTGGTACGGACGGTTCCCCCACCCCGACATCGCATCCGGATCTGACGTTGTGCTTCTCGTCTTACCGCCGAAGGTGACGTCGGACACCGTTCCGCAGTCGCCATTGGCTAGCACGTTTGTTAGGTCGCACTGCGGGACGTAGTAGTTTGGATTCGTCTGAGGCGTTCCTTTCGGATTCCAAGACCTGTTGACACTATTGGCAAGCGCATCGATGGGCGCCAGGTTGCCATTCATGAATCCAGTCTGGATACCCTGGGCGAGCACATACTTGTTCAGGGTCACCTTGAGTGCGGTCGTTCCCTTACCGGTAAGGTCGTACGCGGCCGCGAGTCTTGGCACGATGTCGTTGTAGCTTTGTATCGTCGTTTCTGGCAGTGTCACGTTGCGCGTCGGAACCAGCGGGGCAGGGCCCAGTTGAACTTCCGGCGCGTAACTCATGTACCGGTCGTAACGCGCGCCGTATTGAAGAGTGAGCTGCCTGATTGTCCACTTATCCTGAGCGTAGATACCCAAGTCCAGCGGTTGCACGGTCGAGTAGGAATAGGGCGTGGACCGCTCCGTGATCTGGTTCGGCACACCGTTGTTAAACCGATAAACAACATGAAAGTTGTTGTCGGTTTCGTAACTGCTTCTGGCGTTGTAATTATTCGCGATGCCACCCTTGAATGCGTGAGCGCCAGTGATGTACGAGGCCGATGCCGTTACGTATCTGGGAGTGCTGGTTGTCTGACGCATGGTTGCAAGAATACCGGTCAGACCACCGTACGAGCGATAGTTCAGACCCGGGATGAGCCCGCCTTGCTCGACGACCGGAATCAACTGAAAGTAGGGATCGCCGGCGGGATAGGAAGGAACATTGGCATAGGTTTCGTTCCGAAATCCTACTCGGGCCTCGAGAAGCACGTGATTTGTGATCGGCGCAGTCCAGCCGACCATTCTCACCCTTTCGATGGGATACCTCCAATGCGCTGCCGCCTCGGGATCCTGGGTCGTATTTACTTCCGGACACTGACACTTCACTTGCTCGTCATCGTAGAACGTGAACTTGTTCTTCGGGGTCGCCTGCCACGTCAAGCGGACATTTCCGCTCTTTGACGTCGCATCCTGAACCGCAGGAGCGCCAGGCGCATAGCTCCACGCATTCACGTTGCCTCGGTTGAGATTCTCGAACATCCCGCCGATGTAGTTCTGATTGGCAACAAAGTTGCCCGACACAAGGAACCACAGCTTATCCTTGACAATCGGCCCGCCGAACGTCGGGTTGACGTTGTATGACCGTTTGATTCGATTGATCGTGAGAAGCCCGCGATCGCGCAACGACTGATCGAAATTGTCATTCTGCATCGAGGATGTCACCCAATCTCCGAAGAACGACCCGCGAAACGTGTTGCCCCCGTCCTGAGGGACAATGTTCAACACTACGCCCCCGAGCTGCTGCTCGGCGGTACCAGCCGCGTACGAAATCGTCATCTCCTGCGCCGAGCCCATATTCGCCAAGAAATTGGTCGAATTTCCGGCAGTGTCTCCGGACATGATCGATACACCGTCCAGCATCATGCGCGTCGAGGCGGCGTCGCTGCCATGGATCGTGCCGGCGCCGTTCGTCGTTAGCGTAGCGCTTTGAGTTCCGCCGATATTCTGGTTAGCCGTGAGGCCGGGTTGAAGGATTCCCATGGCTTGCGCGGTTCGCCCGACCGGGACGCCTTCGATCACCTCTTTACTCAGGACGCGCTCCTGCCTCGTACTTTGCACGTCTACAACTGGAGACTGACCGGTAACGACCACCGTTTCCTCAACGACGCCGACCTTCATTTCAGTGTTCAAGACGGCTGCAAACGAACCCTGCAGCGCAATTCCCTCACGCTTGACACTCGTGAAGCCGGTCAGTGTAAACGTAACGGCGTAGGCGCCCGGTCGCAGCTGCTCAATCTTGAATTGCCCCGTGTTGTCGGTAGTCGTGGTCCGCACTTTCTCAATCAACGCGGGGCTGGCCGCCTCGACGGTCACGCCAGGCAGCACTGCTCCCGATGAATCTTTGACAACTCCGGCGATGGACGCCTGCGCATAGACCCGTGCAGAAACAGAGAGAACTACGAGGGTGAGCGCGACCCGAATGGATAACCTAATCACTTCTGGAGCCTCCTGATCTTGGCCAGTGGCCGACGGCGTTACGAACTGCAATTGCCATTGAGCTTGCGAAGCGATGTCAGATCGATACGATCTCTGCTCGGCGCTCGATAGAGGAAACCGCTAACCAACACTCTTTCTCCCAAGTGCAAGTCGCCAAGACCGCCGACACTGAGCAACTTGAATTTCCCTGTCCCCAACTGCTGACTCGTCGCGTCTTTCAGTTGGGCGTCCGTGGGAGTCTCTGTCTCTGCGATTGAGGGGGCGGTCGCACTCGTCAGCGTCCAAGTTCCATCCGCGCCTGGAGCAAGGCAACCAACCGTCTGGACGCGTGCGAAGTTGCGCACCTGCTTTGCCACGTCCCGGCTGACGATGTCGATATTCTTGAGGGCTGCAGTATCGATTTTCAGCTCGTTCGGACCAGCCGGATAGCCATTTGCTTTCAGGAGGTACGCGACGATGTCAATCTTCTTCTCGTCGGGAATGAACGTGACCTCGCCACGCGGCATGCGGTCACGGATATAGCCGAAAAGCGCATCGACGGTTCTGTGCTCCCATTTTGCGGTAAACGCGTCCCCCTTCAGAGCCGGCCCAGAGCCGATGCCGCCTCCCCCCTGGATGAGCGGGGCGCCCGCAAGATCGACTTTATGACAGACACTGCAATGGCTGGCGGCGTCCTCGTAATACGTCAGGCCACGCTTGGCCTGCTCCTCGCTGTAGACGCCATCCCAGACGCTCCGACGTGGGGTGGAAGGACCTTGCGCCCGCGCAAAGGACTGCCCGGCGACGAGCGCAGACAGCACGATCAATGAGAACAGAGAGACTTCTTTCGCGCGCATCTGAAACTCCATACTGGTAAGCCTGATCAACGCGGCCGAGCGCTGTCGTCCACACGGCCCGCGGCACCCCGCTCAGCTGGAACAGCGATGCCACGTGCCGCCATCAGCGTGCGAAGCAACGCCGCGCTATCGTCTCCCCGAGGCGGAGCGAATTCCTGCCCAGGCTGTGCTGCCTGGCGAGCGGCCTCAATCGCGAGATCAAGAGGCGTTCGATTCCGAGTGTCCGTCACGTCGAGATCCGCGCCCTTGCCGACAAGAAACTCGATCGTCGAGTTCGTGCGCGATGCCGCGGCCACATGCAACGCCGTCTGACCATCGACATTGAACGCGTTCACGTCGACTCCGTGCTGCAGGCACAATTCGATCGTCTGAATCGCGGGATCGAGGCCAGTTCCGCCGTTTTGACCTGGCCGGCCGCCGAAGCCTCTGGCGTTGCCGCCGATGGCGATCATGACGGCGGTGGTACGGTCTTCCTGTCGAACGGTGGCATCCGCTCCGGCCTTGAGAAGAAGGGACATCATCGCGATGTCGTGCGACTTGGCGGCTCGCATGAACGGTGTCGAGCCCTCGCCGAGAGTGGCGTCTCCGCCCAATTGCTGATACCGGCCGTAAATCGTCTTGATTAGCCTCGCGTTCGGGTTGGCGCCGTGATCCATTAGTTCTTGCGCGAGCGCGACGGCATCACGTCTGTCCGTCAAACGGAGCGGACGACCCGCGCCAGGCGACCACCGGAAGTTGTGCATGTCCACCGTCGCATATAGGGGTGCCATCCCGGTCTGATCGGCGACATTCGGATTGGCGCCCTTTTCGAGCAGTGCGCTCGCGAGATCGAAGTGGTCATTGATGATCGCGGTGATGAGCGCGCTGGTCCCCTCGGGATCAACTGCATCCAGATCGGCGTGCGCATCGGCGAGAGCACGAGCGGCGTCAATGCTGCCCTGCCGAGCGGCGAACATCAACGCTGTCCATCCGCCGCGCGGAAGAATCGTCGCGACCATTCCGGCAAGCGAAAACTTGTTTTCCGGAAAGCTCAGCAGATTCGACTGTACGTTCGGATTTGCGCCGGCGGCAGTCAACACCGTTATCGCTACTGCGTGGTTCTCCGTGGCGGCATACATCAACGCCGTTTGGCCCTGCGTTCGCTCGGTCGCGTTGACCTTTGCACCGCCTGCGATGAGTGCTTTGATGGTGCCGATGTCGCCGGCTCGAGCGGCGGCCATGAGAGCCGTTTCGCCGCTCGGCAATGCGCGGTTCGGATCGCCGGCACCTTCGACCAATTGCCGGACAATTCTCTCGCTCCCATTTGTCGCGGCAATCCATAATGGCGTCACGCCGTAACGATTGGCAGCGTTGACATCCGCGCCAGCTTTGATGAGCAGGCTGACCGCATCCACATCATCGCGGCGGACTGCCCAGTGCAGCGCGCTCATTCCGTCTGGTTCACGGGCGTTCACGTCGCCACGCTGCGAGACGAGTAACCGCAACGTGGCGACGTCTCCCTGCTTCGCGGCATCGATTACCCTCGAGACCTGCTGGGCGCCGACGTTCTCAGCAAAGGTCGAGGCGAGTGTTATCAGAACGAGTACGACTCTTCGCGTCATAAGCTCCTCGCGGCGGTCAAAGCGCTCGTGGCGCTCCTCAGAGCTGCAGTCTGCCGGTGCTGAGGCCGAACTTGTCGATGTCGATGTCGTACCGCTGGGCAAGATCGACAAAGAGGTTCGAGAGCGGCGTGCCCGCAGCAGCTTTCACGTGCCGGTTGCCTTTCATACCCATGCCACCCCCGGCCAGCAGCGTCGGAATATCGATGTTCGAGTGAACGTTGCTTTCGCTCATGCCGCTCCCATACAGAATGAGCGAGTGGTCCAGCAACGTGCCGTCGCCATCGGGCGTCGCCTTAAGGCGATCCAGGAACTTGCTGAAAAGACTTGCGTGATAGGTGTTGATCTTGACGAGGTTGGCGATTTTCTCCGCATCCCCACCATGATGGGACGTCGCATGGTGCGGCTCCGTCACGCCGAGGTTCGGGTATACCCGTTGTGTGAGGTCGCGATCGAGCATGAATGTGAACACCCGCGTGATATCTGCCTGGTAGGCCAACGCGAGCAGTTCGAACTGAAGGGCGACGTGCGTCTCGTAATCTTCGGGGATGCCGACCGGCGCATCCGGCACGCGCACGTCCGCCGAGGATTGCTTCTCTGATTTTTCGATGCTTTCTTCGACGGCCCGAATGTTTTCCAGATAATCGGCGAGACGATTGCGATCCTTCGGACCGAGGCCGCTCTCGAGACTGCTGAGCTCGCCCTTGACGGCATCGATGACACTCTTGCGCCGCTGCAGCCGCTCGAGCCGTTGCGCTGGCGTGCCCGCTGCTCCAAATAACCGCTCGAACACCAGGCGCGGGTTCGTTTCCGTTGGCAATGGCGTCGTCGGCGTCTTCCACGAAATCGAGGACGCGTAGACACAAGCGTACTGGCCGTCGCAATTTCCGAGATAGCCCGACCAGTCCGCGGTGGCAAGCTCGATCGATGACAAGGCTGTGCTCTGGCCGACGCGCTCGGCGATGACCTGATCGATGGTCTTGCCAGCGTAAACGTCTTCAGCGGCTGTCTGCTTGATTCGACTTCCACTCAACCAGCCGGAATCGGTCGGCGCATGTCCCGCCGCCGGGTTGTCGAGCGATGAGACGACGGTGAGCACATCCTGATGTGGTGTGAGCGGCTTCAGGATCGGTGACATCTCGAAGTTTGATCCGGTGCTGTTGGGCGTCCAGTAGCCGGGCCGTGCGCCCAGCGGCGCAAAGATCACTCCGAACCGCGACGGCGGAGCGGCAACCGCTCGCGCGACCGGGCTCAGGGCAGGCACCATGGCGTCGAGAATCGGAAGTGCGAGGGCAGCGCCCATTCCGCGCAGAACGGCCCGACGAGACAGCGCGATTTTCGAGATGAACATGACGTCAGCTCCTATTGGATGAGTGCCTTCGCTTCAGTGGCCAGCCGCTGCGACTGTTGTCGCAGCCGCAACCCGCATCTGAAACGGCGTGCTTTTGACGATCCCGAGGATGACTTCCGAAAACCGATAGTTCTTCTGCCCGGAGTCTCGAACGACTCGCCTGATCACCGGCATGTCATATTGGTTAAGGCCCCGCCCAAGCCCGTAGACCATCAGCTTCTCGATGGCGGTCTGGACGAAGAACTCGGGACGCCGCAGCAGTGCCTGACGAAGCGTGACAATGCCGTCGACTTTCGTCCCATCCATGAGCTGGCCCGAGGCATCGATCGGAGAACCCTGCGCGACAGCCGTGACTCCGTCGTTGGTCCGCCAGGCCCCGATCGCGTCGAAATTTTCGAGGGCTAACCCGATGGGATCCATACGTTTATGGCAGCTGGCGCAGACGGGGTTCTGTCGATGCTCCTCCATGCGTTCTCGCATGGTCAGAATCTTTCCGCCGCGTTCGGCGCTCTCGTTGAGAGGAGGAACATCGTTCGGCATTGGCGGCGGGGGCGTATTCAGGAGGTTGTCGAGAACCCATTTACCTCGCACGACCGGCGATGTCCGGTCAGCGTGCGATGTGACCAGCAAGATCGCCCCCTTGCCGAGCAACCCTTTGCGTGTTTCATCCCTCAGTTGAATGCGTCTGAAATCGCTCCCATAGATCTTCGGGATGCCGTAGTGTTGAGCGAGCCGCTCATTCACGAAGGTGTAATCAGCCGTCATAAGATCGAGGACGTTTCGATCCTCCCGGATGACACTTTCGAAGAACAATTCAGCTTCACGCTGAAACGCTTGGCGCAGGTTGTCATCGAAATCAGGAAAGTCATTAGTATTCGGCTGCTGGTTCTTCAAGTTCCTGAGATAGAGCCACTGACCCGCGAAATTGCTCACGAGCGCGGCTGATTTTGGATCCTTTAGCATGCGCCGCACCTGCGACTCGAGGACCTCCGGGCGATTCAACTCGCCTCGAGTCGCCAAGCCGAGCAACTGGTCATCAGGCACGCTGCTCCACAGGAAGAACGACAAACGAGAGGCGAGCTCGAGATCACTGATCCGATAGATTGATCCAGGCTGAACACCCTTAGGATCACGCTCAAGACGGAAGACAAACTTCGGATCCGACAGCATCCGCTGGAGAGCGACCTGGATGCCGTGTTCGAACGTGCTGTCCCGACGGCCTTTGGCATAAAAGGCCATCAGATTCGCCAAGTCGTTGTCGGTTGCCGTCCCTCTGAAGGCTAGGCGGACAAGCGTGCTCAGGATTTTGTTAGCGCATACAGCGTCTGCCACTGATGCCGATGGACGACAGCTGAAGATCTTTCGTCGGCTCGGCGTATCCCCGGGCCCGGTCGCGTTGAACGGTCCCGTGATCACGAGCCGCTCGACGTGCGGGTATCCCAATGTCTGACGTGGATCCGCGGAACTTCGGACGTACGGCTGTAAACGCGACGGATCCGCTGCCGCGCTGTCGTACAGGAATGTGGCTCCGATGCTTCGAGGGCCCGCTTTCAGCGGTAACTGAAGTTTGAGGCGGGCGTCGATTTCATCGCCTGCGACAGTCGTGTTGCCGAGCACGGCCTGAAAGTCCTTGTCGCCGCCCATCTTGGCGAGATGCACACGTTCGCCATCGACCAGGATTTCGAGTTCGTGCGGGTACTCAATGCCGCGAGTTACACCGAGGTTTGTCCGGACAAGCTTGACCTCGATGCGGTAAACGCCATCGAGCGGTAGGGTTGGTCGCGCCAGCACTCCGCCGATAGTGCCGACGGGTAAATCTGCAATCTGACGATCCTGCGACGCATCACCTCGCGGACTGTACGTTTCAGCGACGGGACCGGTAGAAGGATCCCCGACGGCGAGCGCGCTGATCTTTTCTGCCGCAGTCAGATACCGTTCGAGGAGCAGCGGGGAAAACCCGAGACTCTCAGCGTTATTATCAAAACCATATGCGGAATCATCCGCGGGCAACAATGACGCCGGATCGATATCGAGCGCGAGCAGATCCCGGACCACCGTCGCATACTCGGTGCGATTCAACCGGCGAATGAGATTTGAGCCAGGGTTGGGAGCGGATTTGTCGAGCTCACCCTCGAGCCAGGCCTGAAGCGCGTCTCGGGTTGCTTGGTCTGGGTGCCGCGCTTCGGGCGGCGGCATCATCCCAACTCGAACCTTTCGCACTACCTTCTCCCACACATCTCCGTTGGCAGTAATGCGATCGAAGTCCAATGTGTCCAGTGCGAGGCCGGCCGCTTTGACCCGCTGGTTATGGCAGGTGACGCAGTACTGTGTGACTACCGCACGAGCCTGCGTTGCGGATAACGCCAAGCTTGTGTTGCCTGATTCCTGCGCCGCGCCTACGGGGGGCTGTGGACGCGCGATAATGCCTAACATCAATAGCAACAACGCGATGACCCGCATTCGCATCAAGGAACTCCTTCGGACTTGAGAGAGGGACGATACAAGTCCTTGCTTTGAAAGTCTTTAACGCCGTCCGAAACGCCAGGAAATGTTTCCGAAAGTTGCGTACGTGCAGGAGGGGCGAGAGAAACTGAGCTACGGTCGCGGTTCAGGCGGGGTGGAGGGCGAAGATAGAGTGCCCTTCCGTCGGTAGGGTTTGCTGTTGGGACAGGTGTCTTTCGCGAAGCGTCACGTGTTCGCAGGGGAAAACGTCGGGGTCACCCAGCTGGGCGAGCGCATCTGGCTCGTCACCTTCATGCAGTACGATTTGGGCTATTTTGACGACGAGGTGGGCAGGCTGGAGCCGATCGCGAATCCGTTCGGCCCGAAAGTGTTACCTATGTCTCCGGAATGAACTGTCACCCATGTGTCCGGAACGGACCGTGCAGAATTGGCTCCTCAGGCTGGATTCGAACCAGCAACCCTCCGGTTAACAGAGCCGTGCCACCGTGTCGGTCGGTGCGGCTCTTTTCTGTTTGCTGCGGGTTTCGTGACTGGCGACGCGGTTGATACGGGTGTGGTTCGGTGCGGTCTTGGACAGGATGTCTCACCGTGTCTCAACAACAGGTCTGGCCCACTGCGTCCGAATCAAGACGTCCTGGGCGCTCAGACGGACTTTTCAGCAGGCACAGGGGGCTGGCGATAAGGGCGGGCCGCGGCGCGTCTGGGGCTTGCTGTCATCAGAGGGCTTCTACTCGATCTGGTGGCGACCGGCGATCGCAAGGCGACCGATCGAGCGCTTGAGCTTTACGCGTCGATGGTCGCGGACCGTCCGGCACCACCCAGGGTATCGGCGTCGCGACGTCCCACAGCGTCGCGACGCACACGCACGAAACGTTGATATGCACCCCAATATGGGCCGGAGACCACGACCCTCTAATAGACAAATTCCTGCCCTTCGGTGTCGCCGGGATAGAACCAGTGCGTGATGGCTTTGATGAGGCCCGCACGCCGCTCACCGAATACCACTAGGGTGTCGTCGGTCGCCCTGAGCCGGTGGTCTGGAATCGCTCTGATGGTGGCGAGCAACTGTGTGCCCTTCTGATTGAAGATCTGCACGATGTGGCGATCCGAGACGGAATCGAACAGTTGAAAGGTGTACGTACCCGCCGGCAGCACCTTTCCTGGAATCGACACTGGCTGACTGAAAGTCATATAGGTCCGCTTGTCCAATTGATCGGCACCCGCGCGCGAAGGCCCACCGGCCGTCAACGCACCCAGCGCTAGTGTCACGAACGCAGTCTTCTTGATATCCATGTTCTTCTTCTCCTGAGATGTGGACTCGGTTGGCAGACAAATACTCCGGTGGGCTCGCGACTGCGCCCAGGGCGAATGTTCCGGACGCCTCCGTCATCGATCAATCGCGAGGCGTGGTGTCAATCCAGCAGGTCGAGCCGATTTGTCTCTGCGCGAGGAGACGTGATCGTCGCGTGTTCTCGCTCGCCGCTTCGCAGTCTCGACACCGTCCTGCGAATGGAAGCGCCTCGAGGCGTTTCCGAGGGATCTCGCATCCGCATTCCACGCAACACCCGTACGCACCGCTCGAGAGTCGAACGATGGCATCGTCGATCCGGCGGAGTGCCTCGGCTTTCATCTCGATCAACGCCGCGCCCAGGTCTTGCTGGAGATCCGCGGCCGCGATATCAGCGGCGTCCACACCTCCGACCACTCGCTCGGCATTTTCTGTGGCGCGCTTATCCCGCAGCTTTGTATTCAGATCGCGTTGAATATCTCCCCGGCGGGCCTCGAACATCCGCCTCAGCTCTTCGTATCGGGCGTCTGTCATGTTCAAGCCGCCCCGGTCCCGACCCAAGCTATGCATTTCAGAATAATTGCGCCGGTCGAGATCTCTTTCGTCATCTCTGCGTGCCACACGGGCCTCCCTCATGGGCGCTGATAGTCAGCGCCCCACTGCAGGGATATACCGAACTGGCCGGCGAGTTATTCCCGGGAATTCAGGTCGGACGACCGGGGTGTCTCGCGACGCTACAGCGCCTGATCCATCCAGACCAGGTCGCGCAGGAGAATCCCGTTCTCTGTCGTGCCTTCCGGGTAGCCACGTCCGGGCTGAAGAAGTCCCGTTCGATCTTCCAGAGGCGGAAACCCACCTTCTGGTAAAAAGCGAGTTGCCCGATCCCGGAACTGCTAGTCCCGACGGTGACTTGCCGCACACCGGCCGCTCGCAACTCGGTCAGCACCATCTTCATCATCCGCTGCCCAACGCCACGGCCGTGCAGCGCCGGCGCGACCGCGACTGCCTTCACTTCCACACCGCCTCCCGCAGTCGGAATTGCCAGCGTGATTCCGATCACGATGCCGTCGTCTCCACGTACGGCGAAGAGCTCGCCCTGCTGGTAGTACGAGCGCACCTGCGCCTCGGAGTCGTCCGCCAGCAGCAGCAACGGGATGAGTTCATCCCGCCCCGGCCCCGCGGCAATCCGTTGCAGCCGCTCCCCCGTTCCAGCCATTGCAGCCCGCTCCCTCATGACTCACGTCCGGGCCCGGTGCACTTCGAGCAAGTCGGCAGCAATGTAGGAGTGGAGTTCAACAAATGCCCCATCGCGATGGCGCACCTGCGCACGGTATTCCGCACTCTCGAGGAACTGCCGAATCGTGGCCGCGTCCGGAAACCGTATGAGTGCAATCAGATCGGGTCGCCGCCGGTCGTCACCCACGACGGTCTCCTGCGGGCAGCCGCGCCCCACCACTTCTCCCCCGGCCGCGCTAATCAGGGGAATCACTGCCTCGCCGTATCGCTCGAGCGCCGCCATGCCACCGTCTCGCAGCCGCCCGACCGTGATTAACAGCATGCCCATCAGCCGCCTCCTACATCGCCGCGAACTGACGCCCGACGCCCTTGTGGTCCCACGCCCACTGCGAGTACAGCTGCTTGGACATCCGATAAGGAAAGATGTCTTCGATGTCCGCGACTAGCCCAGGGCTGTTGTTCCACATATCTGCATGATGATTTCTGTCCTGTGTGAATTGCCCGTTTCAGCACCGCGAACGTATGTGCCGATGCGGCGCCACCAGAAGATCACGACAAGCGATTGATTCTTATCGTCGAGGGCAAGAACCCGATCGGTGAGAAGTCACGAATCAGGAGATTTCAGGGTCAGACCGCGATTTCTCGCCTGGCGCTCAGTCCAGTGGGGCCAACTCACGATTCCCAGGTCCGGTTCCGGGAAGTCCTGAAGCATCGCGATGAGTTCGAGAAGATTGCCGTCCGGGTCGTGAAAGTAGAGGGACGCTGCGGGCATCCACGCGAGCACAACAGGTTCGTCCGTCGCGTTCCCGGAGAAGTCCAGCGGCGGCACGCCAGCCGCTCGAAGCCTGCCTGGCGCCTGCAGCAGATCCTTCAGATCTGTTTTGAACGCGAGGTGAAGGCTCAACCGCTGAGGAACCGAGCCCACTTCCCACAGGCCGAGCATGGCCTGTCCTCGCCCCCCGATCCAATAAAACGCGACGCGTCGTTCCGGGACAACCTGCCCGAGTTCGAGGCCCAGCACGTCGCCGAAGAAGGCCATCGAACGCGTCAAGTCGGCGACGCATAGATGGCTTTCGAAGAGGTCGGAAACTGGAACCATGCTTTCCTTGTCTAGGATCGGATCTCGTCCACTGACCACGGTCCGGAACCGCCAAGGACGAGCGTTGCCAGGCAGGCCAGATACAAGAGGTTGACTTCATAGCCGGGCCTTCCGAATTGAGGCCCGACCTCTGTAACAGACAGCAGTTTGATTGAGCTGAAGCCGTAGGCAAGATGCACCTTGAACATCGCCACGAGCAGAACGCCCGCCATCGGTACGCTGACGAGCGGAACGAGTGCGCCAACCAGCACCGCCAATCCACCCAGGAGCTCGACGGCGATCGTGGTCCACGCCATCACCTGGGGCGCAGGCACGCTCAGTGCGTGCAGAACGGCCGCAAACTGGTCGGGGCCCCTCGCCACCTTGGCGTAACCATGCGCCATAAAACCGTACCCGACGATGAGCCGAAGCGGGATCGCGGCCCAGCGCCCAAAGTTCTTCATCGTTCGACCTCTCCGTGTCACAGGGCGCGACGGTTGCCGTCGCCTACGTTGGAGGTCGGCGACGAGGCAAAATATTCCGCCGGCGTGATTCGGGGTGTCTACGACAGGAACTTCACCAGATCCCTCAGCGTCTCGCCGGATCCGTCGGAACTCACACCCATCTCTTCTCTGGGAAGTCTCTGTCGGTTCACCCAAAATGTTGGATAGCCGAACAGCTTCGCTCCCGCAGCATCCCAGCCCGCAAACGCGACGAACAGCACCTCCTCACGCCTGATCTTCAGGGCCTTCACTCCGATCTGGTATGCGAGAGGATCAGGCTTGTAGCTCTTCACCTGGTCGGTGCTCAGTACCTGCTCGAACATGCCGTGTAATCCTGCGCTCGCGAGGTTGGCGACCAGCATCCGCGGAGTGAAGTTCGACAGGATCGTGAGTCTAACGCCCGATCGCCTGATCAACTCCAACGCCGGAACAACATCGGGCCACGCGCTCAACCTGAGATACTCGTTCATCAGCCTGGCACGACTGTCTGGGCTCAGCTCCAGCTTCAGCCTGTTTGCGGCAAACACCAGCGCGTCCTCTGTCACGTGCCAGAAGTCTAAGTACTGCCGCGCCGCCACCCGAAGCCACGTATATTCGAACTGGCGCATGCGCCATTCATCACTGAGGCCGGAGGCCGGGTACATGGCATCCGCCAACCCAAAGGCCGATCGAGGATCAAGGATTGCAAGCGCATCAAAGGCTACAGCTTTGATGGAAACCGATGGCCGTGTGGCCGCGGCCAAGCTTCCGGCCGCGCCGGCGATGAACCCCCGGCGAGTCATTCGCACGAGGGGAGTTCCACTGTTCGACCTTCGTTCATATCGAGTTCTTCCATAGGCAGAAACGAGCCGGCAAGGCCGGCATCCAATCCACTGGCACCTTCAATGTCCATCCAGAGTGGGCGTCAACCGCTCCGCGTGCTCGCGATTTCCGGGAGTCTCCGGCGCCTCTCGTCGAACACCGCGCTCGTCCATGCCGCTGCGGCCCTGGCGCCGGACGGTGTCGAGGTTCGGGTCTACACGCACCTCGGGGAACTGCCGCTGTTCAACCCCGACCTTGACGGCGATCAGCCGCCCGCGGCCGTCGCGCAGTTCCGGTTCGAACTTGACGCCTGCGCGGCTGTGCTGATTTCCAGCCCGGAGTACGCGCATGGCGTGCCTGGCGCGCTCAAGAACGCGCTGGATTGGATCGTCGGGAGCGGCGAATTGGCCGGCAAACCCGTCGCCCTCGTCAACGCCTCGCCGCGCGCGACTTATGCCCAGGCCTCACTGGCCGAGACCCTGCGGGTCATGTCAGCCGACCTCGTCGACGCTGCGTCGATGGCCGTCCCGCTGGGCGGCCGGCATCTGGACGCCTCGGGAATCGCCACCGACGAGGAACTCTCCGGCGTCATCCGCTCGGCGCTGGCCGCGCTCGTACGCACGGCGAGCACCCGACAGTCGCCGCTACCGTCCTGACTTCCGGCGTCACCAACCGATCGATGTTCGGATCTCAGGGAAATATTTCACATAACGAAAGACATCCAGTCTCAGGACAGTGTGACGGCACGGTTCTACGGGCCGTCGCAGCTCAAAGGAGCGCACCCATGAGATGGAGCACGTCGAGCGCCGCAATCCTGATGGCGACGGCGTTGTCAGCGGCTGCGGCCGCCCAGTCGGCCACGATGGCCGAGAGCCACAAGATGGAGATGAAGGACGTCACCTACACCGGCTGCCTCGGAGCCGGGGGCGGCGTCGGAACGTTCACGCTCACACATCTGACCACCCCGGCTCACTTGCGCCTGGGCTTGATGAAGAAAGGCACTCCGACAACGGCCGCCCCGGTGGCGGCGACGTTGGACCTAACCAGCTCGTCGGTCGATTTGAGCATGCATCTCGGACACGAGGTGTCGGTGACCGGATCGCCCGCCCAGGCGGAGATGACTGGCATGAAGAAAGACAGCGTGAGCGAAGCCACGCCCGCGTTCAACGTGAAGTCCCTCAAAGTGGTCGCGGCGTCCTGCCCGTAAACTCGAGCTGAAATCGGGAGGCATTGTCGTCATTCGTTGTGTGATCGTGATTCTTGCGGCGTTGTTGGTTCCATCAGTGGCATCGTCTCAGGCCGTCACCGGCGTGTTCGGAGGGTATGTCTACGCGCATCCGGATTTCCAGGACGTTCATGTATCCACGGGAGACACGCTCAACGGATGGCTGGCGGGCGTGGACGTTCCGTTCGGGAATCGCTTCGGGCTCACCGCGCGCGCCGATCGCTCGTACGGCGATGCGTTCCATCAGGGCGTCGTCAGTCAACCCTCAGGCGATCAGCTGCGATCCGGGCTGTATACCGTGACGGCCGGCCCCCGTGTCTCCCTCATCTCAAATCCCCGCTCGACCGTGTTCGTGGACGGACTGTTTGGCGTCGTCCATGGCCGGGCCAGCCCTATCGGCGTTGACTTCACCGGCGTCATCGACGACACCACCTTCATTGGTGGCGGCGGCGGGGGCCTGGACATCCGCCTGAGCCGGCTGATCGACGTCAGAGTCGACGCGCAGTATCGACGGACGAATCTGTTCGATCAGACGCTCACTCTGGTTCACGTCGGCGCCGGAGTCGTGCTCAGGCCTACCCGCAGCTAACCGAGCTGATCCGTTCTAGCCAAGAGCCGGCCATCCGCGCGCCGTGCCTGGAACCTGTAACCGGTCCCGGCCACCGGCATCCAACAAAACACATCGCAGAAGAGACGTCCTGAATCCACCGGAATATTTCCGTTCCGGTGGACATTCAGACTGTTGGCACCTGGAGTGCCGGAGATCAGGAAATGGTAAAGGTCGGGTTGTTGGTTCGCTTGGAAGCCAAGCCAGGAAAGGAAAACGATGTCGAGGCCTTTCTTCGCAGCGGTCTCCCGTTGGTTGAGGCGGAGCCCGCGACGGTGGTCTGGTTCGGCCTTCGCCTTGGTCCCTCGACATTCGGCATCTTTGACGCTTTCGGGGACGAGGCCGGCAGGAGCGCTCACCTCCAGGGACGCGTGGCGGCAGCGCTCGGCGCGAAGGCGTCGGAGCTCCTCGCCACCCCTCCGACGATTGAACGGGTCGATGTGCTGGCGGCCAAGCTGTCCCAATAGACCGTTGAGGCAGCTGAACGGTGATGGCACAGATTCCCGCGCCAGCGGCGTCCGACACCGACAGCGCGTGGGCGGCCTTCGAGACGGAGGCTCTGCCCCACGTCGATCGGTTGTTCCGGCTGGCCATGTGGTTCGAGCGTAACCGGCCGGAGGCCGAGGACCTGGTCCAGGAAACGATGATGCAGGCGCTGCGCTCGTTCCATCGTTTCCAACCAGGGACGAACTGCCGCGCTTGGCTGACGACGATTCTCCAGCACGTGCGGAGCAATCGGCGGCGCGCGCGGGGCCGGTCGCCCCTGGTCGAAGACCCGGACGACCGCATCGCCCAGGCGGTTCCCTTCGTGCCGCCGGTGCCGCAGCATCTCATCGATGAGGACATCCTCGGCGCCCTCGCGCGGATTCCTGCGCCGTTTCAAGAAGTGATCGTCCTCTGCGACGTCGAAGAGCTGACGTACAAGGAGATTGCCGGCGCGCTCTCGATTCCCATCGGGACCGTGATGTCGCGGCTCCACCGCGGGCGCGCGATGCTACGGTCGGAGCTCGGCGCCTCGGACGCAATGGCCGGCACTCGGCGGGCCGGAGGCTGAGCACATGGAATGCCGCGACGTTCGTGACATGGCCGATGCGTTTCTCGCTGAGGAGCTCGTCGGAGACAGCTCTGACCGGATGCTGCGTCACCTGGAGACGTGCCGGTTCTGCCGGGACGATCTCGGCGCCCGGCGCGCGCTGCGAGACGGCATGCGGCGGGCCTTTCACCATGCACGCGAGCTCGCGCCGACGCCTGCGTTCCTCACCCGTGTGCGGGCCACGCTCGGCGACGCACCCCGCCAGGCGCCCGCTCGCCGCGGCCTGCGCTTTCCCGGCTGGTGGATGCTGGCCGCGACGGTGCTGCTGGCGCTCGCTTCCGCCCTGGCGTATCGCGGCGTGACGATGGCCGGCGCGCTTGCGCGTGCCGCCGTCGGCGATCATCGCAACTGCGCCCTGGAACGCCGCCTGCGGGAGACGTCAATCCCGCTCGAAGAAGCGGCGCAGCGATACGGCGGTGCGACGTATCGCATCCTCGAAAAGCTGCCTCCAGACGACGTGGCGACTACGGCCGGAACCGCCCGCATCGTCAGACGGCACGCGTGCATCTATGAAGGACGGCGATTCGCGCACGTCGTGCTCGAGTATCGCGGCACGCTCGTGTCGCTGCTTGTGACGGCCGCCGATGGCGAAGGCCGCCTCACGTTTCCTGGCGAAGCCCTCCCGCATGTCACGTCAGCGAGCCAGATGGATCACATGTCGGTTGTGTCGTTTCGAACGCCACGATACGCGGTGTTCCTCACCGGTGATGTCTCGCCCGCCGACCTGACGGCGCTCGCAGGCGCGATCGCCGCGCCACTCTATCGCGAGTTGGCTGGCACCTAGGTCGGACACGATGACGCGCCGCGGCAACACTAGCCGGCAGGGAAGAGACGCCGATCGTGCTCCTCGATCGGCGCATCGTCGATGCTGGCGGGCCCGGCAGGAGGACATTCCCGATCTGATCGATCATTTCGTGCGCCAGCGTTCCGAGCGCCTCCATCTTCCGCTCCCGCGGTTGCCCGTCAGAGAGCTGGACAGAGCACGGGACTACGACTGGCCCGGGAACATTCGGGAGCTTCAGAATGCGGTCGAGCGGGCCGTGATCCTGGCACGGGGCGGTGCGCTCGAATTGCCGTTGCCAGCAGGCGCTCCGCTAGCGGCCGCCTCGCGCGAATCGCTGCCCGACCTGGATGAGATCATCCCCGAACACCGCTGGCACGATCTCGAACGGGCGAACGTCATTTGCGCGCTTCGACAATCCGAGTTCGGGCTCTACGGCGCCCGTGGCGCCGCGGAGCGGCTCGGCGTCAATCCTGCGACCCTCGCATCGCGCCTCAAGAGACCGGGGATAAGCGCGACCGATCTCAAGAGGTCTCAGCACGCACAGCAGGGAAAAGCCTAGACCACGGTCGGCTGGCCCAGATTCAGCGAACGACAATCGTTCCGACCATTCCCGGGTGAATCGCGCAGTGGTAGGGAAATGTTCCAGCCGTCTGGAAGGCAAACGAGTATTGTCCGCCAGGTGAGACGATTCCCGAGTTCCATCCTGTCATATCCGATGTGGTGGTGTGTGAGGTCGAATCGGTGTTCGTCCATGTCACGGCCGTTCCGACCGAGACGGTCACCTCGTCAGGGGCATAGGCCTTATTCCCCAGAAACTCCGCGCCGGCAGGAATCGTGACAGATGATGACGACCCGCCGGGTATCGGCGTGGGCGATGGCGTTGGCGAAGGCGCAGCGGACGGTGTCGAATAGCCGCTGCAGGCCGTGGCGAACATCAGGGACGCCGACAGAAGAGCAAGACGCACGTTGAACATGTGATTCCTCCATCCTGCGTAATCACTGGGCTCCGCTGAATATTCCCGACACTCACACGACCAAGGGCTCCGGCGGATGTGTCCTCTGCGAAATATCTCCGACGGCGCGGACATATACACCGTCGGATGGCTCGATCACATCAGACGAGCATCCATGAACAACACTCACACACCGAAAGGACGAGCGGTATGTCTCAATTACGCAACTTCTGCAGTGCGGCCCTGGTGCTGGTGTTCGCCGCCGGCGCCTCCCCTCTTCATGCAGAGCATCGGGGCCGCACTCTGGCGGTCACCATGACCAACGACCCGGTCGAGAATCGAATCAACGTCTATGACGCCGCCACGCACACATTGATCCAGAGCCTGTCCACACAGGGGAAGGGTGGCGTGGGAGGCAATGCCCGAGGGGTAAAGCAGTACGAAGGCGAGCTGGTAGCGGCGGTCAACAACGGATCCAATACCGTCGCCGTCTTCAGGCGCATCGGTGACACGCTGAAGTTCGATAAGGTGATCTCGACCACCAGCGCGCCGGCCAGCGTGGATTTCGGAAACGACCACATGTACGTCGCTGGCGCGACGACCGTCGACTCCTTCGCCCTGCAAGGGAACACGGTGGCATGGCTCGATGGCACGACCGCGCTGGAGCTTGTCGGAGGTGGTGCGCCTCCCGACGGCAGCACAGGCCAGGTGGGTGTGATTAACGATAGACAACTGCTCGTCACTTTGAAAACCGATCCGGATCCGGGCACCATCGATGTCGTGTCGCTTCAGGACGGCAGGGTGACCGGAGTTCCCACTGCGGTCTCCGCGCCACAGGGCGCCCTCGCGCCGTTCGGCTTTGCCGTCTACCGCGACGGAACGGCCGTCATCACGCTGGCACACTCCAACCAGGTTGGACTGTTCCGCGGTGGCGCGTTCGCTTCGGTTGTGGACGCCGGGCAAGCGGCTGACTGCTGGATGACCCGGGTGGGGAAATACGTGTTCACCGCCAACACGGGAAGCAAGACGCTGAGCCGCCTGGTGGGAACGGGAAGCAACGTGTTTGTGGACAGCCAGGTGGCCGCAGTCATCGCAACCGGCGGAGCACCGGCCGACATCGACGCCGACGCCGGTATCCTCGGCGTGATCGACCACGGCGCGGGCCAGTCGCACCTGTCGTTCTTCAGATACAACACATTCGGTGAGCTCACCCCGGACAGGACGCCGATTACGGTGGGCGTGGCCGATGCCAACGGCGTGGCCATCCTGTCCTCAGGGGATCGGGATCGGAACTGAACGCGGCCGGTGGCGGGGAGCCGATCCGACTCCCCGCCTCTCGCTTCGGCAATGTCAGGGTCAGGAGCACAACACGTGAAGAACCCCAAAACGCACTATTGGATTGTGACCAGCCTCATGGCGGCCTTTATGCTGCTATCCGCGATTCCGGATGTCCTGGGAATCCCTGGAGCGGTCGCCGTCTTCAAGCATCTCGGGTATCCAACTTACCTGCTGCCATTCCTCGGCACCGCCAAGACTCTCGGCGTCGTCGCGGTTTTGGTCCCTCGATTCCAAAGGCTCAAGGAATGGGCATTCGCCGGCCTGCTCTTTGATGTGACCGGTGCGCTGTATTCACATCTGACGGTCGGCGATCCGGTCAGCGCCTGGACGCCGGCAGCCATCGGGCTGGTCATGGTTAGCGGCTCGTATCTGGTCTACCGAAGACTCCCAATGGATCAAGGTGGATCCCACGTCTACGTTTCCGGATCGGACGAGGGAGCTCGAACGGTAGGCATCCGGCGCCGAGGCGAACGAAGCGAACCCGCGAATATCGTGTGGGGAAACTGAGGCACCGTGTTCGCCACTCTCATGACTCTTGTGACCTGCGGCGCCACCGCTATCGCCGTGGCACCGCCTAGACCGATACCCGTCGCCGTAACCGCACCTGCGCGACCGAGCAAATCGCTCCTACAGCGAATCTTCGCCGAGGCCGAGGCAATCTGGGAGCCGGTGGGCATCACGTTCGACTGGCACCCCGTCGTGTCGACGGAGAGGCCGCGCGAGTGGCAGCTCGCCCTCACGATCGAGAATCCGCACGACCGACTGGCCGAGTGGCAGGCGCCCTTGGGATGGATTTCGTTTGCGGCCCGCACTCCCGATTGCCGGATCCATCTGTCGCAACCCAGCGCTGAGGAGCTGGTTCGCAGTACGCCGACTGCTCTCGACAGCCATGGATGCATCCCCTTCCTGCTCCGTCAGACGGGTTGCCTTTCGGCTTTTCTCGTCTTTGGCGCTCGCTTGGGCTCAGCCAGAACAACCCGGTCGAGGCGCAACAGCTCTCCAAGCGACCACGCCTGAAACGGGCAGCCCTTGGGCGTAAACGGCGCCTCAGCGTCGGCAATCTCCGAAATGTGCCCCAGGCCGGTCGACCGGAGATGCGCCAGCAGGGGTTCGATGAACCGGTGGCGTGCCTCGGCTCTCGCCTCACTCGTGTTCCCGCGAACACGCACCCACGCATCGACGAACGGTCCCATCAGCCAGGGCCACACGGTTCCCTGGTGGTACACCGCATCGCGGGCGGCCGAATCGCCTTCGTAGCGAGGCGCATAGCCTGGCTCACCTCGCGCAAGCGATCGCAGACCGATGGGCGTCAGCAGGCGCGCTTCGACAGCTTCAACAACTCGTCGCGACTTGTCATCGTCGAGGAGCGTGACTGGCAATCCACCAACAGCCAGAATCTGATTTGGTCGGAACGTGTCGTCGCGCGTGTTACGGACATGATCGACGTCAACGACGTCCGCCAGGCAGCCATGATCGTTGCTCCAGAACCGTTCGAGAAACGAGCGACGTCCTCTCTCGAAGGGCTCACACCATTTCGGGTTCAGGTCTGAGGCGATGCGTAAGGCATTCAACCAGAGGGCCTGAATCTCGACCGGCTTTCCGATCCGCGGCGTGATGACCCGATCGCCAACCCGTGCGTCCATCCATGTGAGCTGGACGCCTGCCACGCCGGCTGCCAACAACCCGTCGTCGTCCATCCGGATGCCAAACCGCGTTCCGCCGGCATACCCGTCCACGATCTGCGTCACTGCGATCTCGAGGGTTTGCCGCTGATGCGGTGTTAGAAGCTTGGTACGACCTCGGTCCAGCTGAATCAGTTCGTGAACCGCAATGACGTACCAGAGAGAAGCATCCACGGAGTTGAACTCGGGCGCCTCGCCATGATCGGGGAATCTGTTGGGCAGCATCCCTTCCGACACGGCTCCGGCCCACTCGACCAGGATGTCGCGCGCGTCAGCCAGCCGCCCCGTGGCAAGACACAGTCCACGAATCGCGATGAACGTGTCGCGGCCCCAGTCAGTGAACCACGGGTAACCCGCCACGATTGTCTTTCCCGAACCGCGGCGTACCAGATACGAATCCGCCGCGCGATCAAGGGCGGTCGCGTGGGCTTGCCGCCTGCGGCGTTCGGCCACCCTCATGTCCGTGGCGAGCCTGACGACTTCATCGGCAGAGAGCGTTTCCGATTGGGCGGAGCCGGCCATGAGGATCCACACCGCCTGCTCGCCGGGCGCCGACAGCGGCCAGCTGAACTCGCCCGGCGACGCGAGGTCCTCGGTGTCGTCCAGGCCGCGTTCGCTCTCAGCCGCGTAGAGAAACTGACGGTACCACTCGGGTGCGTGTCGATAGTCGCCGTTCGAACGCGACACAACGTCTGGAATACCCCCGTACGACTGGAACTGGACCATCGCGTCGTTCTTCGAAGCCTCAAACCGAAACGATGGGTTCTCGTGGTGCATGGAGTGATAGTCGCGGCCAGACAGAAACGGCCTGGCGCGCAAGACGACGGGGCCGTCGCTGCGGATCAAAGTCCAGATAACGACCACGACGCCTGTACCGTGCTGGACAAAGAGTTCCTGGCTCACACCAGTAGCGGCCGCATCGAACTGCCATGTTGGCCAGGGCTCGTCGGTGAAGTCTGTGATCCGAGACGCGCCGTCCGGATAGAGTACGCCCGGCGCGTAGCGCTGCGTCGACAGGGCAAACGAGCCGGCCGGGGTGTCCACCCAGGCGTCGAAACCGTTCACGAGAACGAGTCTCCCCGTGGGCGGCGTGACGGCGGTGAGCAACAGGGCGTGATATCTGCGCGTCCGGATGCCGGCGGCCGTCCCTGAAGCAAACCCACCAAGACCGTCGGCTTCGAGCCACTCCGTGCGATCGTCGATCTCCACGACTAGGCCTCCGACGCGAGCAGATACGCGCCGTCTCTGGTCCTCGCGAGGAACCCAGCGCTGGTCAGACCGTCAAGAACCCGGTCCGACGTCGGGCGATCCAAAGCCCAAAGCCGGGCTGCCTGCGCAGGCGTCAACAGTAAGCCGGGCATCTCCAGAAACTCACTACGGGCTCGATGAAGCAGTGGAGCGATGGTGTCGTCTAACGTCGGCCGCCCGGCAAGTGTTGATTCAAGCAGGCTCATCCCTTCACCTCGGCCGGTTGGATTCCAGGGCACCCGAGAGGTTTCAGTCCGAAACCTCCAGGTTGTCGGCGTCATCAAAGCCTGCGAGGACGAGAGAACCCATGGATTTGACGGACAAAGTCGCGGTCATTACGGGAGGCAAGCGCATTGGCCGGATCGTCGCGCGGGCACTGGCCGCGCACCGGGTGAACCTTGTGCTGTCGTACCGCGGCTCGAAGGACGAGGCCGAACAGACGGTCGCGGACGTCGAGGCCGCCGGGCGCCGCGCGACCATCGTCAGCGGCGACGTCTCGAAACCCGCGGACTGCATGGCGATTATCGATCACGCGGTCGCGACGTTCGGCCGGATCGACCTCCTGGTAAATATGGCTTCGATCTACCGGTCGAAGCCTCTGGAAGATGTCACCCCCGAGTACTGGACCACCGACCTGGACGTCAATCTCCGGTCGGCGTTCCTGTGCGCCCACGCCGCGATTCCCCACATGCGCACAGCGGGCGGCGGGCGCGTCGTCAACTTCGCAGATTGGCTGGCCCGGAGCGGCCGGCCACATTACGCCGGATTCACTTCGTACTACGTAGCCAAGGCTGGGGTCGTGGCGCTCACTGAATCACTGGCCCTCGAGGTCGCGCGCGACAACATCCTCGTCAACGCCATCGCACCCGGTCCGATTGTGCCGCCGCCCGACATGAGCCAGGACGAGATCGACGAGGTCGCCAAGGCGACGCCGGTGGGTCATTGGGGCGGCGAGGACGAAATCGCCAAGGCGGTCGTGCTGCTCTGCCAGACCGACTTCATCACCGGCGAGACCATCCGCGTCGACGGCGGCCGGCACCTCGCCTGAGTGTCTGAGAACAACTTGACAACAGCTATCTCTCGAAAGGATGCAGCATGACTAGTTCTACTCTCACGGCGCCTGTCAGCAAGGGAAGCGACCGGCTGCTCGGCAGAAAGGTGCTCGTCACCGGCAGTAGCAAAGGCATCGGTCGCGGCATCGCCGTCCGGCTCGCCGAGGAGGGCGCGGACGTGGTGATCAACTACAACAGCGACCCGAAGGGCGCCGAAGAGGCGCTCGCCGAAGTCGAAGCGCTCGGCCGTCGCGGCGCCATTATCAAGGCCAATCTCGGTACTGTGGCCGAGGTGCGTGATCTGGTGGCTCGTAGCGCCGATGCGCTCGGGGGCCTCGACGTGCTCGTCAACAATGCGGGCATCGAGAAGCACGCGGCGTTCTGGGATGTCACGGAGAACGACTTCGACGCGGTGCTCAACGTCAACCTCAAGGGTGTGTTCTTTGCGACCCAGGCATTTGTCCAACAGTGCATCACCTCACGGCGCCCGGGCAAGATCGTGAACATCAGCTCCGTCCACGAGGAACTGGCGTTCCCGAACTTCGCGGCGTACTGCGCGAGCAAGGGCGGGGTCCGGATGCTGACGCGCACGCTCGCCGTTGAGCTCGGCGCACTCGGGATCACGATCAACAGCATCGCGCCGGGCGCGATCGAGACGCCGATCAACACCAAGCTGCTGAACGACCCCGTCAAACTCAATTCGCTGGTGGGTCAGATCCCGCTCAGCCGGTTGGGCAAACCCAACGACGTGGCCGGCCTCGCCGTGTTCCTGGCATCGCCGGACAGCGACTACGTCACCGGCACGACCTACCTGATCGACGGCGGGCTGACGGTCTTCTACAAGGAGCAGTAGCGCCGGCTCAGCTCAGGATCTTTCGCAGTTGCAGGTGTTGATGACCGCGAGGATAGTCAGGAAGGGTGTGGACGATCTCGAACCCGAGTTTGCGATAGAACTCTGGCGCCTGGAAGCTGTGGGTGGCGAGCAGCATCTGAAAACACCCCCGTCGGCGCGCCTCCGTCTCCGCTAGTTCCAGAAGACGTCGACCGATCCCCTGACCGCGCTGCTTCTCATGCACCCAGACCTGACGAATCTCACAGCACCCGCCCCACGTATGCCCGCAGAGTCCAGCGACGAGCTCGCCCTGGGCATCGCGACCGAACACAGTCAGTCCCAACGCGTCGACGATCCCAGTCGCCTGGGAGTTGAACTCGTAAAGCCGATGCTCGAGAATGTCGACCTCTGCCGGCGTCGGATCCGTACCCATGACCAGCTTCTGAGTCGCCATAGGTTTGTTCACTGCCCCAACACAAAATGAATCACCCGCATCGCACTATAGGCCACCGGCGCACCGGCCAGGAGGCTCGGTAGCAAGTCGCCGAGCGGCTGCCGGTGAACGAGCCGGCTGTGTGCGGCGCCGCTGCAGGTAGTGGCCAGCGCCAGCGAGACATTCGCGGCGATGCGCGGATCGAACACGTGCACGAGCAGCTGTTGCGAGCCAACACCCGCGGTGGTTCCGACGAGGACGGCGCACAGAAAGAGGAGCAGATCCCGTACGAACGGGCCAGGAGCGCGGGGCGCGGTCCAGGTCATTGCTGGGTACCCCTCAGCTGCGCGCTGAACGGGAGCGCGCGTGCTTCTCCTCGTACCGCCGTCCAGGGCCAGCGACCTTCAACCTCGAGGAACAGCGTGGCACTCAAGAATGATCGCACGAGGATGATGCCCGTCAGCATCAACAGCCGAAACAGCGTCGGGACGGCGGCGACCGTTCCGATGATGTCCGCCGCGACCAGAAACTCAAGCCCCAGAAGCGTGGCACGCGCCAGCCGTTCGCGCAGCAGCCCAGCCTCTACGCCGAAGACGTCTCCGGCGATGAGCCGGCGACAGAACGCACACATCGCCACCAGGCCGCCAGCAGCCACAACCACGAGCCCCATCCCTTCGAGCCCGTGGGCGACCCATTCGGTGATTGTCTGGAATGCCATCGGCTCCGCTCTTACGACAGATCAGATGCCGGCGTCGCCGTGAAGGTTGCCTGCTGCGCCCCGCATGCGCCACAGGCGAGCGCCGCCGCGATAGCGACGTCGTACTCGCTGGTCGCGGCGGCCGGGATCGCTTTGTCCGCGTGATGCGTCATCATCTCGCCGCAGTTCGGACACGGCACTGGCTTGGCGGCCTCGGCTGCTTCTTCGTCGATCGTCACGTGTTCCCGGCCATGGCGCAGCACTTTGGACATCCAGATCAGTTCCTTGATAAAACGATCCGAGCGGCGGACGAACGCCTCGTCCAGAAGCCGACCATCATCGGCAAAGACCTTCCCGACCTGTCCGATGTTGATGTCCCAGAAGATCGTCACGAGCCCCAGCTCTCGCATCACGGGCAGGAGACCTTGAACGACGCGGATGCCGGCAAAAGGACCCGCCGACACGCCAACCAGGCCCATGGCCTTGTGGATGTACTCATTGAGACAGCTGTCGAGTGCGTGTTTCAGCAGGCCAGGGAAGCTGTGGTTGTACTCGGGAGCGACGACCACCAGGCCATCCGCGGCAGCAATCGCCGCCGAGAACTCCGGGCTCTTGATCGCCTCGCCGGCGTCGTCCACGGGAAGCGGCATCGCAGCAATATCGATAACCCTGCTGCAAACGCCCGCCCGCCGATTCAACAACTCGGCCAGGAGTGCTGCCGCGTGCGCACTGGCGCGCCCCTTGCGGGTCGTGCCGAGAATGACCGGAATGTTCAAATGGCGCGGTTCGTTCATATGCTCACCCATCCTGGCGACGTTTCGTCTCAGCTAACGGGCCACTGGCTGCCACGCCCGCGGATCGGTGCGCAGCACCAGCCAGCCGCCCTGGCGTTCAATCGCTCCCGACACGTCGACAGCCTCACCGGCAAGGCCGACCGCTTGTGTGCCGATGGGCTCGTCGGATGGTCCAGTCAGGAGCAGCACGACCGACTGACCGGAACGGTCCTGCACGTATAGAGCGGGAGGAACACCACCGCGCAGGCAGAGCGACGCACAGTCTTTGTGCGTCTTGCCGGCGCCCGGGACCATGACGCCCAGAAAGCACTTCGAATCGACGATCTCTCCTCTCAGGGTGATCGGGCCCTCGGCAAACGACTCGCCCCGGATCGCAGCCGGCGTCAGCCGGGATTCGGAGGCGTCGCCTCGAACGATCGAGCCGGGTTCGATCTCGACCATCACGCGAGTCCCGCGCTGAATGCGCGTGCCGGTGAGCGTCACGTGGCGGCCGTCGAGCCCGCGAACCAGTTCGTCCGCTCCATGTTTGCCCGGGGCGACGAGGATCAGCCGAGCGGGTTCGCTCTGATCGACGCCGTCAGTCTGTAACGCCGGGTACGGAAGTTCGACAATCGTGCCGGAAAACAATCGGGGGTGCCCGAACTCGAACATGCCGCCTTCGAGCGGCACATGCCCCGACGCCAGCGTGACCGCCCAGGCGGCGACCGCACCGGCGAGCACAATGACGACCGTCACGACAAACTGGGCAAGCCGAGGCAGCATCGGCGGTTCGTAGCCAATGAAGAACTCGTCGAATTCGTCGAGTCCGTCTGGGCGGCCGTCGTCGCCGGTCTTCATGCGGTTCGTGCCTCGGTCACGAGGGCAGGCTCCACGCGAGTACCGGGTTTCTGCGGCTGTGGGTGTACGAGTACGCGGCCGGCTACCACCCGTACGAAAAACGTGGGCACTTTCTCTGTAAACGGCGGCGGCGACGCGCCGCTGTCGGGCGCGTATTCGTATCCGTGCCACGGGCACACCACACAGCCATTGACGATCCGGCCTTCTCCCAGCGGCCCGTTCTGGTGCTGGCAGACGTTCGAGATGGCCGAAATCCGGCCGCCGTAGCGAAACACTGCAACTCGCTCGCCGGACAGACACGTGACGAACGCCCGCTTCTCCCCTATCTCGTCTACGCGGCAGACGTCCACGAAACCGTCTGACTTGGCCTTTCGGTTCTCGCGATCGCGTGAGGCCTCACGGCCGGCGGCCAGCATATGTAGCGTGAACACGGCGAGCACGCCGGCGGAGAGCGCCCATGCCATGAACCAGCTGGTCTCACCCTGCAGGACGCCAAAGATCACGTGCAGCACGATCAGGGCGTACGCCAGGTAGACGCCCATGTGCAGCGTCTTCCACACCGGCGCCGTCAGGTTATGAAGCCAGAAGTCGTGACTCGTCGCCGCCATCAGGAAGAGGATGATGAGCGCCGCCAGACCAAACGGCTGGAACGGGATCTGGCCGAGCGTCACATAGCGCTGGTTACTGACCAACACGCTCACGAGCGGATTCAACGTCCCGAACGCATGAAACTGGACGATCGAGAACACGCCGTGTCCCAGCGCCAGCGTGAACATCATCACGCCCAGATGACGCCGGTTGTAGAGGAACGGGAGGAACCGACGATCGAGCCGGGCCAGCGGACCGATACAGAGGATCACGTTCAGCAGTGTGAACGCGGCGGCGCCGAGCGAACGAATCAGGAGCGTTTCGATCGTGAGCTCAGGGTGCAGGGCGGCCTGGAGGCCGAGGGCAATCGCGAGGAAGCCGGCGATCAACCCGGCGGCTACGACGTCGTAGCGGCGCTTCTGCGGGTTCCACGAGACGGCACGATAGGTGGTACTCATCGGACGAGCTCCCGAGGCAGCGCATCAACACGCGGAGACGGTGCCGGGTGCGTGAGCGCAACGGTAGCGGCGACAAAGAGAAGAGCCAGCAACGCCGGAACGACCCAACGGTGACGACGCCGCAGCGGGCGGATCATCGCGCGGCCGCCTTTGTGCGGTGCGGGTTACGCTCGATGGGCTCCGGCGAGCCCGTCATCCAGCGCTTCGCAAACAGCGGCCACAGCGCCGCGACACCGGGCAGAATCAGCAGCCGCAGCGTCCTGGGCGCCCCCTCGAGCCGGTGATCCAGGCGGACAATGGCGCGCGGCAGGAACAGCAGCGCGAATCCCACGCCAGCGAGCACGTACAGCTCGAAGAGGGCAACGACGACCTTGGCGCTTTCGATCGGCACGGCACTATGTCCTTCTGCGCAGATTCACAGGACCTCGGTTCAGCGAGCCAGCGCCAATCGTGAGCCGTGTTCGGCCGCGTCTCGAGGCACGCTGTCCCGGCTCTCAGACGTGCGGGTTCTGGGCTGCAGCAGCTTCGCGATCAGTCCAGTCCAGCCGGTCTGATGCGACGCACCCACACCGCGTCCCGAGTCCCCGTGGAAGTACTCGTGAAACAGCACGTGATCTCGAAAGTGCGGGTCGTCCTGCAGACGCCGGTTGCGCCCGAACACCGGCCGCTCGCCGTCGCTGTTGCGAAGGAAGATATTGGACAAGCGAATGGTCAGTTCCGACGCCACGTCGTCGATGGTGTGGTAGCGGCCGGACCCCGTCGGGCACTCCACCATGAAGTCGTCGCCGTAGTAGTGGTGGAACTTCTGCAACGACTCGATGATCAGGTAGTTGACCGGCATCCAGATTGGCCCTCGCCAGTTCGAGTTGCCGCCGAACAGGCCCGATGTCGATTCGCCGGGTTGATAGTCCACGGAGAAGCGCTGGTTGTTCCAGTCGAGGGTGTAGGGATGCTCTCCGTGATGCCGCGAGAGGGCCCGGACGCCGTAGTCGGACAGGAATTCTGATTCGTCCAGCATCCGCCTCAGCAGCTTCTTCATGCGGCTGCCACGCAGCAGCGACAGGAGCCGGCGTTCGCCCTTTCCGGGCTCGTTCCACCGTGATACCAGTCCGGCGAGGTCGGGCCGATAGTTGAGAAACCAATCGAGGCGCTCGGTGAATTTCGGGACCTTGGCGCAGAGGTCCGGGTCGAGCGTCTCCACCGCGAACAGCGGGATCAGCCCGACCATGGACCGCACCTTGAGCGGGAGCATCTGCCCGTCCGGTAGGTTGAGCACGTCGTAGAAGAATCCGTCCTCTTCGTTCCACAAGCCCATGCCGTCGCCCATGGTCGTCATGGCTTCGGCGATGTGCAGGAAGTGCTCAAAGAACTTCGTCGCGATGTCCTCGTACACGTGATTGTGCTGCGCCAGCTCGAGCGCAATGCGCATCAGGTTGAGGCTGTACATCGCCATCCAGCTGGTGCCATCGGACTGATCGATGTAGCCGCCGGTCGGCAGCGGCGCGCTGCGATCGAACACACCGATGTTGTCCAGGCCGAGGAAGCCGCCCTGAAAGACATTCCGGCCCGCGGAGTCCTTCCGGTTCACCCACCAGGTGAAATTGAGCATCAGCTTGTGAAACACGCGTTCGAGGAACTCGAGATCGCCGGGATCGTCCTTCTTCGTCAGCCGGCGCCGCTTGCGATCCATTTGAAAGACGCGCCAAGTGGCCCAGCCGTGCACCGGCGGGTTGACATCGCCAAACGCCCATTCGTAGGCGGGAAGCTGCCCGTTCGGGTGCATGTACCACTCGCGCGTGAGCAGCACCAGCTGCGTCTTCGCGAAGTCGGGATCGATGAGGGCCAGCGAAATGGTGTGGAACGCCAGATCCCACGCGGCGTACCACGGGTACTCCCACTTATCCGGCATCGAGATGATGTCCGCGTTGTTCAGATGCTTCCACTCATGGTTGCGACCGCCGGCGCGTTCGGCCGGCGGCGCCGGCTGACCGGGATCGCCTTTCAGCCACTGGGGGACGTCGTAGTAAAAGAACTGCTTGCTCCAGATCATCCCGGCAAAGGCTTGCCGCTGGACCAGCCGCTGATCCTCGGTGAGGTCGCTCTGCAACCGGCCGTAGAAGTCGTCGGCCTCGCGTCGCCGCAGATCGATGAGACGATCGAAGCCCCTGAACGGGGCGGCGATGCCGTCGGCCGACAGCCGCAGTCGAACGACCACGTGGCCGTCCGCGGGGACGCTGAGGCGGTGGTGGGCCGCGACCTTGGTCCCGCGCCCTCCCGGATTGATGGCGGCGTCGTTCCCGTTGACCACGAACTCGTGGAAGGCATCCTTAAAGTGGCCACCAGAACTCTGCCCACCGAATAGCCGGGGACCGTTGGTTTCGTTTTCCGTGAACAGCCACGGTGCGTCCGACTCGCGGTAGAGCCGGTACGTGCCCAGCCCATCCTGGTTCGCGAGGACGACGTCGTCGTCGAGTGTCAGTTCGGGTTTGCGGCCCGGATACCCCCACGACCATGTGTTGCGAAACCACAGCTGCGGAAGAAGGTGCAGGTCGGCGGTTTCAGACCCGCGGTTGTGAACCGTGATGCGAATCAGGATGTCAGAGGCTGAGTGTTTCGCGTATTCCACGACGACATCGAAGTAGCGGTTTTCGTCGAACACGCCCGCATCGATCAGTTCGAACTCCAGCTCGTTGTTGCCGCGGCGGCGGTTCTCTTCGACCAGCTGCGCATAGGGAAACGACCGTTGCGGGTACTTATAAAGGCCCTTCAGATAGGAGTGCGTCGGCGTCGCGTCCAGGTAGTAGTAGCACTCCTTGACGTCCTCGCCGTGGTTTCCTTCGCTGTTGGTCAGGCCGAAGAGGCGCTCCTTCAGGATGGGGTCGCGGCCGTTCCACAGGGCCAGCGCGAAGCACAAGATCTGCTGATCATCGCTGATGCCGAGCAGCCCGTCCTCGCCCCAGCGATACGTCCGGCTCCGCGCCGCGTCGTGGCTGACCGCTTCCCAGGCCGTCCCGCCTGGGCTGTAATCCTCACGGACAGTCCCCCACTGCCGCTCGCTCAGATACGGGCCCCACTGCTTCCACCCGCGGTCTGCCGTCTCGCTCAGGCGCGTTTCTTCGTCCATGGCGCTTGGATGCCGCGGAGTGCCGGATGTTTCGAGAAACGTCGAGAGCTGTCACGCATCGAACACGGCATGGCAGCGCGCTCGGCCTCTCTAAATTGGCCCGAATACCTGATTGAAGCCGGTGCAATCGGGACGTTCATGGTGTCAGCGGCCGTGTTCGCCGCGGTCCTGTACCACCCGGCTTCCCCCGTTTCCGGCGCGATTTCAAATGACATCGTCCGTCGTGCGCTCATGGGCCTGGCGATGGGGGCGACGGCGGTCGGGATCATCTACTCGCCGTGGGGCCAGCGCTCGGGCGCCCACATGAATCCGGCGGTCACGTTGACATTCTTCCGCTTGGGCAAAGTGACGCGACCAGACCTGCTTGGCTACGTCACGGCTCAATTCGCCGGCGCTATCGTCGGGATCGCCGCGGTCGCCGGAGCATTACATGGCATCGTCTCGGATCCATCGGTGAACTACGTCACCACGCTACCGGGACCCGGGGGCGACGCTGCGGCCTTCTTTGCGGAGGCCGGCATTTCCTTCGTCCTCATGCTCACAATTCTGGCGATCTCGAATCATTCCCGGCTGGCGCCGTTCACGGGCCTGTTCGCCGGCCTCCTTGTGTGGACCTACATCACGATCGAGGCGCCGCTCTCGGGCATGAGCATGAACCCGGCCCGAACGTTCGGGTCGGCCCTCCTGGCGCGGGACTACCTGGGCCTCTGGATCTACTTCACGGCCCCGCCGCTTGGCATGCTGCTGGCGGCGGAGACCTTCACTCGGAGCTTCGGCGCGCGGGTCATTTGCGCCAAGCTCCACCATCCTCACAACGGACCCTGCATTTTCGGCTGCGGCCTGAAACCTTCGTGTCCAGGAGGCATCGAAGCGCCATGACGCATTACGACGTAATCATCATCGGCACCGGCGCGGGCGGCGGAACGCTCGCCTACCATCTGGCCCCGTCCGGCAAGCGGATCCTCCTGATCGAGCGCGGCGACTACGTCCGGCGCGAGAAGGACAACTGGAGTTCGCGGGCGGTGAACGTCGAGGGGAAGTACAACACGAAAGAAGTGTGGCAGGACAAGGGCGGCAAGCCCCTCCACCCCCACACCAACTACTACGTGGGCGGGAACACGAAGTTCTATGGGGCGGCGCTCTTCCGGTTGCGCAAGCAGGACTTCGGCGAGATCCGACACCACGGCGGCATCTCGCCGGCATGGCCCATCACCTACGACGAGCTCGAGCCCTACTACACGAAGGCTGAATACCTCTATCAGGTCCACGGTGAACGCGGTGTGGACCCCACCGACCCCTGGGCGAGCGCGCCGTACCGGTTCCCTGCCGTCCAGCACGAATCCCGCATCCAGCAGCTGCACGACGACCTATCCAGAAACGGTCTGCACCCCTTTCATGTCCCACTTGGGATCATGCTGGACGAGTCGAGCCCGCAGAAGAGCGTGTGTATCCGGTGCGACACGTGCGACGGCTTCCCGTGCCTGATTCATGCGAAGAGCGATGCGCAGGTCATCTGCGTCGATCCGGCGCTGGCCCATCCGAATGTGACCCTCGTGACGAACGCGAAAGTCACGCGCCTGGTCACGAGCGCCTCGGGCCGCGAGATCACCGGCGTCGCCGTTCAGCGCAACGGCGGCGAAGAGCTGTTCAGCGGCGACATCGTCGTCTCGTCGTGCGGCGCCATCAACTCGGCCGCACTATTGCTCCGCTCGTCAACCGATCGGCACCCCGACGGCCTGGCGAACGCGTCGGGGGTGGTCGGGCGGCACTACATGGGGCACGTGAACTCGGTGCTGCTGGCCATCTCGAAGACTCCGAACGCCACCGTGTTCCAGAAGACCCTCGGCGTCAACGACTTCTACTTCGGCGACGATGACTTCAAGTACCCGATGGGCCACATCTCGTTTGTGGGCAAGCTCGACGCGATCGCGTTGTCCGCCGGCGCTCCAGCGATCGTGCCGGGCATGACGCTGGACCTCATGGCCAAACACTCGCTCGACTTCTGGCTCACGTCCGAAGACCTCCCCGATCCGAACAATCGGGTCACGCTGGATCGCAGCGGCAACATCGTGTTGTCGTACACGCCGAACAACGGCGAGGGCCACAGGCGTCTGACGAAGAAGCTGGAGTACTTCCTTCAGCACCTGGATATGCTCCCGCATTTGGTGCCCCGGAACCTGTTCGTGGGCGATCGCATTCCGCTCGCCGGCGTCGCGCATCAGAACGGAACCGTCAGGTTCGGCCGCGACCCGAAGACCTCGGCGCTCGACGCCAACTGCAAAGCACACCATGTGGACAATCTCTACGTGGTCGACGGGAGCTTCTTCCCCTCGAGCGGCGCCGTCAACCCAGCACTGACCATCATGGCCAACGCCCTCAGGGTCGGCGACCATATCCTCGAGCGCCTGGGTGCCAGCGCGGCGGTCCCCGCGGAGGTGGCGCAATGAGCCGCACGAGATTGACTGTGCTGCTGCTCGCGATCGCGGCACTGCTACCGCCAGCGACCTCGACAGGCAAGGCCAACGGGGGCGCGCCCCTTCAGGTCTCCGCCGTTGGCGTGGTGGGCTTCACGGTGGCCGATATGGACCGGGCCCTCGCGTTCTACACGGACGTCCTGCCGTTCGTAAAGGTGGCGGACCGCGAGGTCTCCGGCCGTCCGTACGAGTTGCTCTCCGGCATCTTCGGCGCCCGCAGCCGCATCGCCACGCTGCGGCTCGGGTCGGAGGAGATCGAACTGACTGAGTTTCTCGCTCCGAAAGGCCGGCCGATACCTCCCGATGTCCGCGCCAACGATCGCTCGTTCCAGCACATCGCGATCGTCGTCAGCGACATGGCCAGGGCCTATTCGCGGCTCAGAGAGCGCGGCGTCGAACACGCCTCAACCGGGCCGCAGCGTCTCCCCGATTGGAATCGTGGCGCGGCAGGGATCAGCGCGTTCTACTTCCGCGATCCCGATCGGCACTTTCTCGAGATCATCTCGTTCCCGAACGACAAGGGCGCCGCGAAGTGGCACGGGGCGCACACCGATCTGTTCCTGGGCATCGACCACACGGCCATCGTCGTGGATGACACGAACGTCTCGCTGCGCTTTTACCGCGATACATTGGGCCTCAAGGTCACTGGCGAAGGCGAGAACTACGACATCGAGCAAGAGCATCTGAATAACGTATTCGGTGCCAGGCTTCGAATTACGGCGCTTCGCGCAAGCGAGGGGCCCGGCATCGAATTGCTCGAGTATCTGGCGCCGCGCGACGGCCGGCCCGCCCCGGCCGATCTCCGCGCGAACGACATCGCGCACTGGCAGACGACCCTGGTGCTGGAAGCGCTTGATTCGCTCGTGAGCCTCGCCCGAGACCATCGGCTGTCGCTGGTCTCGCCAGGCACCGTTGAGACGGAGACGTCTGCGCTCGGCTTCCGGACCGGCAGCCTCACCCGCGATCCCGACGGCCATGGCCTTCGCTTTGTCGCGCCGTAAGAGACCAGAAGCCATTCGAGCCGCCTTGTGGTATCTTCCGGCGGTACCTAGCGGGGTTCGTTGTTTATCGGAGCCCCTACCTGCGTGCTCGTTCTCGCCGAGTCGCGGATGTAGGCATCAGCGAGCACACGCCTGACGTGTGCGATGCCACACTCCATCCAACTCTTGTTCTCAACTTTGGTGGTCGTGAGGTGCTCACTGCGGCGTCGTGGACTGGAGCGTTCAACATGGTTCTGGGCCTTGCGACCGTCATCTACAAAGTCAGCGATCTGGAGCGCGCCAAAGCGTGGTACTCCGCTGCGTTCCAGCAGCAGCCGTATTTTGATCAACCGTTCTACGTTGGATTCAATATCGCCGGCTACGAGCTGGGGCTTCAACCCAATCCGTCGGGGGACGGGCCTGGGCCCGGCGGCGGTCTCGCATACTGGCGAGTGGCCAACATCGATGGGGCTGCTGATCACTTCGTCTCGGCGGGCGCCACAGTTCGCACGCCGGTTCGAGACGTGGGTGACGCGATCAAAGTGGTAACGCTCACGGATCCATTCGGCAACACGATTGGCCTGATCGAAAATCCGCATTTTAGATTGCCAAAGCCGTAGCCCTCCCGTTCATGAAAGCGCTGTCAACAGACATTCAGCCGACGGCGCTGGCTCGGCCTCGAGATGGTGTCGCGGCTGATGTCTGTTCTTAGTTGCGAGTAACGCCGCAGGGTTCAGCCATCCCGGTGTTGGCCCCGGATGAAACCGCCCAGTAGCGGGCAAACCTCCGTGTCACGACACGTGGTCAATGCGCCATAGGCAGCTCCGGCCCGAAGCGTGCTGCGGCCGGTCGACTAATCCGGAACGATCAGGCCAGCGCGGACGCCGGCCTGATTGGGCCACTCGCGTCTTCCCGCAGATGACGCTGCGACGTGCGCGCGTAGTCGCGCACGAGGCGTACGATGGTCCACACGGACGTGGGCGAGACGCCGCGTAGCCGGTTCTCGGCGCCGATCTCGAACGCGATCTGCCACTGCCGCATCAGCACGCGATAGGCGGTGGCTAACGGCGTGCCCGGATGGTAGATATGGGTCGCTTCCGACGTCACGCCGTTGAGCTCGATGATCTTGAATCCGCGTCCGGCGCGAAACGCGTCGATACCGCCATCGACCCGCACATCGAATCGACCGAAGTAGAAGCCATCGAAGCCTCGCGCAATCCGGTCAAATCGCTCTTCAAGTTCCGGCGACAGCACCTGGCCGCCGTCGAGGAACAGCGCGCCTCGACAGTGAGAGCCGAGCTCCGCCAGCGTCACCGCTTCGCGAGCCGCCGGCACGCTCGACAACTCGTCACGATAGCGCTCGCGGTAGAGGCGCGCGGCGCAGACGGCTCGGTCGTCGTGCAGAATCAACTGTTCGAGCGTCCGGAGGCCATCGCCCACGACGACAGGGAATTGCTTTTCCGTGACGGAGAAAATGCGCCCGTGCGCCGCTGACGGGCGGCGGTAGTAGAACACGCCGAACTCGGTCCCGCCCACATACTCCTGGACGATCGTGTCGACGGACGACCAGGCCAGTGCCGCCGCCAGAGCGTTCTCCGCTCGGATGATCACGACGCCTGAACCACGCTGACCGCAGTTGGGCTTGAGGACGATCGGGAACGACAGGCCCTCAGTCGCCATGAAGTCTCGAGCGGCACGGAGTTTGGCTTCTGCGCCGAGGGATCCGTCCACTAGGCACGAGCGCGCCACATACTCACCCGATCCCGCAAGCCCTTCGAGGATGTCGTACTTGGATTCGCCCACAACTCCGCCGGCCAGAATGGCCGGATTCGCCGCGGTGAAGAGCGTCGCGCTCCTGTGCTTCGCCATCAGGTAAACGAGGTACACGAACACGGGCGGATAGAAAGCCCAGGGCGGCCAGAACTCCCAGCGGGTCAGACGTCTCCAGGTGGAGACCAGCAGGCGCCGTCTGCGGTCGATCGCGGCGGTTAGGTCGGCCTGAAGCAATCCAGACGGGGCACTCAGGCTCGCGGCTCGCACGAACGTTTGATGCCCATCGGATCGGGACGTTACGCATCCCTCGGAGCCCGTCAGGCGCGGAAACCGGAACCGGCGTGGCGGAATCGAACGCCCGGAGGTTCATGTGAGATCCCAGTCTCTACGCGCCATTTCCGCCGCCGTGCTCGTCCTCGCGGCAACAGCTGCGGCCGAGCCGCGGCTCCTCGCGCAACACGCGGTTCGACGGCAGATCGATGGCCGACCGGATGCACTCGTCGATCTCCGTACCGCAGACGGCGTCCGCCTGGTTAACGGCCAGTGGCGCTACAGCGACACGAAGATCATCGAGACGGACTTCAACGCACCCGGGGCCGATCTCAGGCCGTCCGGCAAACCGATCAAGACGTACGACTACATGCCCAAGGCCGGACCGGCCGGCTTCGACGACTCGCACTGGGAAGCAATCGAGCCGACCGCGCTCGAGACGCGCCGGTCCACCGGCAAGCTGTGCTTCAACTGGTACCGCACCCGCATCACGATTCCCGACAGGGTCGGCGCCTTCAGTACGAACGGCTCGACCGTTGTGTTCGAGATCGTGGTGGATGACTACGCCGAAATCTGGGTGGATGGTAAGCTCCCACGCGTCCTCGGACAGGCCGGCGGCGCCCTCGTTAAAGGCTTCAACGCGCCGAATCGAGTCGTCCTGACGACCAGCGCACGGCCAGGGCAGACGATTCAGCTGGCGATTCTTGGCGTGAACGGTCCGCTGTCGGATCCGCCGTCCAATTTCATCTGGGTGCGATCGGCGACGCTGGACTTCTACAAGGCCGGCGCTACGATGGGCTCGACGACGCCTGCGCAGGTGACGCGTGTCGATCCCGCGATTGACGCAATCGTCCCGCGCGGTGCGACGATCGAAAAGCTCGCAGAAGGGTTCCTGTTCACCGAGGGGCCGATCTGGTCACCGGACGGATACCTGCTGTTCAGCGATCCGAACAGCAACACGATCTATCGATGGTCCGACAGCGACGGCTTGTCAGTCTTCAGAACGAAGAGCGGCTACACCGGCCCTGATATCGCCGAGTACGGACAACCTGGCTCGAACGGCCTGACATTCGATCGCGAGGGCCGTCTGACCGTCAACGAACACGGTAACCGACGGGTCACCCGCCTCGAGAAGACCGGTGCGCTGACGATTCTTGCCGATCGCTTCGAAGGCAAACGACTCAACAGTCCGAACGACCTCGTCTACAAATCCGATGGCTCGCTGTATTTCACGGATCCGCCGTTTGGCCTGCCGAAGTTCTTCGACGATCCCAGAAAAGAGACTCCGTTCAGCGGCGTCTATCGTTGGGCCGATGGCAAGGTCCAGCTGCTCACCACGGACGTGACCGGTCCGAACGGTCTCGCCTTCTCGCCGGACGAGAAGTACCTGTACCTCGGGAATTGGGACGAGAAGAAGAAGACCGTCACCCGCTATGTGGTGAAACCGGACGGAACACTGGCAGACGGCAGGCCGTTCGCCGACCTCACGAGCGCCCCTGGCGAAGACGCCATCGATGGACTGAAAGTCGATCGCGAGGGGAACGTGTACGTCTCTGGCCCCGGCGGACTCTGGATCTTCTCACCGGCTGGAACCCATCTCGGGACGATTGCCGGCCCCGAACAGCCGCACAACTTCGCATGGGGCGACGCCGACGGAAAGACGCTCTATCTGGCGGCGCAGACCGGCCTCTATCGCATCCGCCTGGGCATCGCCGGCATGCGTGCCTTCGGTGTCGAGTGAAACCGCGATGCGCTCACGGAATCCAAGACGGTAAGCGGTAAGCACACACCGGAAACCCACACACCGCACTTGTTTCAGGAGGATTAACAATGATTCGTCGCACTCTCATCACGGGGCTCTTCAGCATCGCGGCGCTCACCCTGACCGCGAGCCTGGCGCTGGCGCAGAGCCAGACCAGCAGACCGTTCGCAGGGGGCAAAGTGAACGGCGGCACCGTCACGCACTCGACGAAGGACGGCAAGGATATCCTGACGCTATCGGACGATTTCAAGGTTCCCGACACGCCCGATCCGCACTGGCAGATCGTCGACTCGAAGGGCAACACCTACCTGCTCCAGCGGCTCGGTGCGAAGAACCTTGCCGGCCTCGCCAAGGATCGCATCAACATGTCGATCACCCTGCCGTCCTACATCAGGGACGTGGCCAAAGTGCAGATCTACTGCGCGTGGGCGGAAGCGGTGCTCGGCGAAGCGCCCTTCACGGCTCCGTTGATGACGATGAACAAGTAACGAGCGCGCGTCGCGCTCGGTCGTGCCCTCTGCGTCCAGGCCGGTATCGGGCCGCGACCGGAGGGCACGATGATTTCCCCCCCAATACCCGCTCCAAATATCGAGGACATCATGCGCTCCATCATCGTGCTCACGACAACCCTCATCGCCGCCTTTTGCATCGGGCTGGCGATTCCAAGCGCCACTTCAAAGGTCACCTACTTTCCGGCGCGCGACGTTGACGCGGCCTTCGAGAAAGGCGCGGTGCTCCTGAACAACGGCACGTATCAGATTCACGCGAGCCGGCGCGAGGCGCCCGGACAGGTCGAGGTCCACGTCAAGGACACCGACGTCATCTACATGCTCGCTGGGAGCACGACGTTCGTCACCGGCGGTACGATGGTCGGCGGCAAGCCCACCGCGCCCGATGAAATCCGCGGCACGAGTGTGGACGGAGGCGAGACGCGCACGCTCAACAAGGGCGACGTGATTGTGGTACCGAAAGGCACGCCGCACTGGTTCAAAGACGTCACGGGTCCGCTCCTGTATTACGTGGTGAAAGTGCAGTAGCCATCCGCGAATCGGCGCGACGCCCCCACGCACGTCGCGCCGATTCGTCGTGCCTCCGTCCGAATTCCCCCTGCCCAACCCAGCTCGCAAGCCCGAAAGAATCTCCACGAAACGCCCACGACCCAGACGCCACGAAATCTCGTGGCTCGTGGTGGTAGCAAGGCCGAGAAGCGTCGCCGGCCACGATATTTCGAGGCCCGACACCACACACGACAGCGACGAATCGACGTAAGTCTTGTTATATCAACCACATAATGAGCCGATCGGCCCTCGCGCGTACGTGGGCACATCAGTTGCTCAAATGCCGGGCACGGACCCTATGTTGAAAATCTCTCGCGAGACGACGGCGGACAGCCAAGACCGAGTGCTCCTGCGCCTCGAGGGCCAGGTGACCGGTCTCTGGGTCGAAGAAGTCCGCCGGACGTGCGACGAAGCGATCGGTGTCAACGGTCGCCGGGGCAATCCACTCGTGCTCGATCTGGCAGACGTTTCGTTCATCGATGCCGGCGGCGTCGCGCTCTTTCGAGAGCTGGCGGCGTCCGGCGCAGAGCTGGTGAACGGATCGCTCTTCGTCATGGAACAGCTCAAAGAGGTGACTCGTGCCAACCGCTAACGCACTCAATGTTCCGGGCGGCGGATGTCTCCGGACAGGCGTGGTACCGCCCGCCGGCGCCCCCTCGTTCATGCTCGGCGACGTGGTGGACGAACAGTCTCTCGTGGCCGCCCTCAGGGCCGGCAGCGAACTCGCCTTCGAGACGATGGTGCGCGTGTACGGAGGACGCCTGCTGTCAGTGGCCAGGCGGATTACCAAGAACGACGAAGACGCGCGCGACGTGGTGCAGTCTGCGTATCTGAACGCGTTCCGCGCATTGGGCGACTTCGAGGGCGGCTGCCAGCTGTCCACGTGGCTTCACCGCATCACCGTCAACACGGCCCTGATGCGGTTGCGGTCGCAGCGGCGCAAGCCCGAGGAGTCGATCGAGACCCTCCTGCCGGTGTTTCAGGAGGATGGCCACCATGTGGAGCAGTTCTCCGACTGGAGCGCACCAGCCGATCGACTGCTCGAGCGCGAGGAGACGCGGGCCATGGTTCGCGCCTGCATTCAGCAACTGCCCGACAACTATCGCCAGGTGCTCATTCTGCGGGACATCGAGGAGCTCTCCACAGAGGAAGCGGCGAAAATGCTGTCGGTGACGCAGACGGCCGTCAAGGTGCGCCTGCATCGGGCGCGGCAGGCCCTCTCGACGCTCTTGCGGAAAGAGTACGCACCGACGGCCGTAACTTCATAGCCATCCTGACATCCAACCGGCAGGATCACATGCCGGGCGACCCCTTTCACATCGAAGGCCTGCCGAGCGCCCCACTCCTGCGCCGTGCGGCGCTCAGCGCCGCGCGGCCCGCCTTCGAGTGGATCTTGAGCCTGTCCGCCTATCGTACGCTCTACCAGCAAATACAGAGTGGTACCGCCGGGGCACCGTTCGAGGTTCGCGCGCTCGATGCGCTTGGTATTCAACCCGCGTGTACGCCCGCTGACGTGGCCTTGATTCCGTCGCGTGGTCCTTTGATCGTGGCCGCGAACCATCCGCACGGCATCGTTGACGGACTGCTCCTGGCATCCATCGTCAGACGCGCGAGACCGGACGTGCGGATCCTCGCGAATCATCTGCTGTCGAGAATTCCAGAGCTCGTGGATCTCTGTTTCTTCGTCGATCCCTTCGGCGGTCCAGCGGCGACCGCCGGCAGCCAGGCTGGATTGCGCGCCGCACATTTGTGGGTCAGGAACGGCGGCGCGCTCATCGTGTTTCCGTCAGGCGAAGTGGCCCACGATAGGCAACCGGACGGTTCGTACTCAGATTCTCTGTGGTCGGCCACGACAGGACGCCTCGCCCTCACGACCGGCGCCCACGTCGTGCCCGCTTTCATCGACGGCCGAAACACACAATGGTTCTATGCCGCCGGTCGCGTCCATCCGTTGCTGCGGACCGCGCTGCTTGCTCGCGAGACCCTGAATGCTCGCGGCCACCAGTTGACAGTTCGGCTCGGCGCGCCCATAAGCGTGAGAAGCCGGGAGGACGTCACAACCAACGCCGAGACGGCCACACAAGTCGTTCGAGATGCCGTCGAGCAGTTGAAGCAGCGGACCCCAACCCCCTTGGCAGTCCCCGGTCACGCGGATGAGGTTGCCGCGGACATCGCCCGTCTGCCGCCAGAATCGTGTCTCGTCGAGAGCGGAGCTTTCCGGGTGTTCTGTGCGGAAGCGGGCCAGATCCCGTCGGCGCTCCGCGAGATCGGCCGGCTGCGAGAGGCAACCTATCGCGCGGTGGGGGAAGGCACCGGTCGGGATCTGGATCTGGACACATTCGACGATCGCTACTTGCACCTGTTCTTGTGGGATCGCGCCCGCTGTCAGATCGCCGGTGCGTATCGTATCGGACAGACCGATCGCATCATGGCTACAGAGGGCGTCAACGGTCTCTATACGCGGACCCTGTTCCGGTACGACTCCCGGCTGATCGCGCGTTTGTCTCCGGCCCTGGAGCTCGGCCGCTCTTTCGTGCGAGCCGAGTACCAGAGGAACTACAGCGCGCTGCTGATGCTGTGGAAGGGCATCGGTCAATTCGTCATACGCCATCCGCAATATCGGATCCTCTTCGGACCGGTGAGCATCAGCGCGCGCTACTCCGACCACTCGCACCGTTTGCTGACGGCCTTCCTGCTGCAGAATCATCTGGACGGGGATCTCGCCCGGCTGGTCGAGGCGATCAATCCCGTAGACCTCCACTCGGCGCCACCGTCCTCGACCCCGGTTCCTCGGTCGATCGACGAAGCAGACCGACTGGTGGCGCAGGCGGAGGCCGGCGGCGAGGGCGTGCCAATTCTGTTGCGGCAGTATCTGAAGCTGAACGCCAGGTTGCTTGGATTCAACGTCGATCCGAACTTTGGCGATGCGCTGGATGCGCTGATGATGGTGGAACTGCCGACCGTGGATCGAGCGATTCTCAACCGCTACTTCGGACGCCAAGAGGCTGCCCGATTCCTCGAGCACCACCGGGATCATCGGCCGGCACACGCCGCCTGATTCTCAGCAACGACAGCATCACAAGGGCAATCACGACCTGAGGAATCCAGCCGAGGTCCGCCAGCGACGCGACTCGAAACGTGAACGCTTCGCCAAGGCCCGCCGTCGCCAGCACGAGTGCAGGCGTCCACAGGAGCGTCCCCACAAGAGCCCATGTGGCAAACACCCCGGCAGGCAGTTGCAGGATACCGGCAATCAGATACAACGGAAGCCGCGTGCCGGGCAGAAAGCGGCTGGCCACAATAGCGCGACCCGCGTGGCGCTGGAGCCACGAGCAGAGTTCTCCAAAGCGCTCCTGTCGAAACTGACGGCCCACCCAGGGCCATGCCAGGACAGCGCGCCCGAAGAGGCGGCCCGCCCCCCACAACCCCACGTCGCCGGCAAAGATGCCGAGCGTGCACGCGAGAATCGCGGCCGGCGCGCCAATCTCGCCGCGCTCGATCAGCAGGCCCGCCGTGACACACGCGAGATCTTCCGACACGAACGTGCCGAAGACCAGCGAGACAAAGACCAGCATGACTACGCGGCCCTGCCCGCTTGCTGCTTCTCGGTGCCGAACGGCACGTAGTCAAGATCGATCACACGTGAGGTCACGATGATGGTAGTCCGACTCACCGTGCGCGCATCCGGGCGCTCCATGTGGACGCTGATATCGGGACGCGACGGCCATCGGTGGGCGTGGAACCGATCCTGCGCCAGCGGCCAAGGACGCTCGTGTCGCAGCACCAGTCGTTCGAACAACTGGCGACGCGGCGCATCCACGACGGCATCGCCAAGCCCCGACGACGTCAGCATCTGCGGCCGTCCCACATCCATCATCTGGGCGGAGAGGGTCCGGCCGTCCGACGTCACCATGCCGGCTTTCATACGCTCGACAAGGACGACACGAAACGGGTTGAACTGGGTCGGAACCAGGCGGCGTGCGGTCTCGAGTGCGTCGGTCACCGACCGGCTGTCGAGCAATTGGGGAATGACGAGGCCACGGCTGCGAATGCCGCGACTCTCCTCCGCCGCGACGGGATCGGCCGTCCGATTCAGCAGCGCCGCCGCCAGTCCCACCTCGTTGACGCCCACCCACGTCCCGCCCCCACGCGTATCCTGTGGATAGGTGGCGGATACCCGCTGCAAAAGGCGGACGGTCGGTGGAATTGCCGCCGGCCGATCGCGGCGCTCATCGCGGTTGCACACCAGACGAAATCCGTCATCGTACGGAACGATTGAGACCGTGCACATGGCCAGGATCCGTCAATGGCGCCGCGGCGTGGATGGCGAGTGGCCGAATCGATCGGGCACGGAGTGGCCATGAATCGATAGCAGCACGCCGACGATGGCCTGGTGGTGGATCGTATGGCTCACGACGAAGGCCAGCTCGCGGGCAAGCGTGGACCAGCCCGTGACCGCGTCACCTGCGGGAGAAATCATCGACGTGACGCGAACCGGTTCATCGAGCGAACGTGTGGACCACAGGTCGAGCGCCCGCTTCAGCTCGAGGATCTGTCGGAGCGCTTCGGCCGGATCGGATTCCACGGCCGTTCCGCGATGCCGCCGATCGTAGGACAGGGTCACAGACGGATCGGCGGCCAGCAGTGCGGCAATGTGGTCGAGACAGTGTCTGACGTGCTCGCCGATCGACCCTGAGACGTTGCTCGCCGGACGCTCGCAGTAGACAGGCACCGCCACATTGCTGATGAGCGACTCGATTTCGTCGAGCAGGCGCCAGAGCGCTCGCGCCGCTGGTACGGGTCGACGCGTGGAAACGGGTTGGAGTTCCATCGGCGTCACGCCAACTGATGAAACAGGCGGCCAACGACCGGAATCTGCGAGCGGCGCAGCACCAGTACGACGACGCTACCGACAAAGGCCGTCACCGCGAGGGCAAACAGCAGGCCGCCGTCGCCCTTGACCTCGATACCCAAGACGAGGATATGGCTGGCGATTGCGCCGGCCATGACTCCCATCGCCAGGCCGGCCCCAAGCGAGGCTGTCGCGGGCACGAGCAGCATCAGCCCGGCGATCAGTTCGATAACGCCCGAACCGATGCGACCCCAGGGCTCGAC
>Ga0097621_100000042_pt1 | contig 65986 bp, 53 predicted proteins | sample KBSMisM72_FD_73165 | JGI IMG/M metagenome (GOLD analysis project Ga0097621, IMG submission 73165) | Miscanthus rhizosphere microbial communities from Kellogg Biological Station, Michigan, USA - KBS Miscanthus M7-2 (version 2) (version 2) | ecosystem: Host-associated > Plants > Roots >... | reverse complement strand
GACGCGCTGTGCGCGCGAACAGAATTTTGCTCGCCTGCATGCGAGGCTCGGAGCGACGAACCGCCTTCGATTCTCGCCTGACGATGCTGTCGCGCCTTTCTGTTATCCGCTGCTAATCGGCGCGCCCGTGCCGTGGGACGCACTGTGGCAGCGCGAACTGTTCGCTCCCCGGTTGTGGCCGGACGTCGAGGCGCGAGCGCCGCAGTCGACGTTCCCGTGGGAACGCGAGCTGGCCGCCCGGCTCATCCCGCTGCCGGTCGATCAGCGATACGGCGCCGCCGACATGGATCACGTCGTCGAGACGCTGGCCGAAGTCCTGGCATGGTGACGCTTCGCGAGCTCGCTCGAGAGGACGTCCCCGTCGTCAATCGCTGGCGGCAGGATCGCGATCTCGTCGACGGGCTTGGCGCCCCCGCGCGATACATTTCGGAAGACGTCGATCAGGCGTGGTTCGAAGACTATCTGCGCCGGCGCGGCGCCGACGTGCGCTGTGCGATTCTCGTCGACGGCGACCCCGACCCTGTCGGGCTCGTCAGCCTCACGGGCATCGATCCGGTCCATCGCCGGGCCGAGATGCATCTGCTCATCGGACGGCGCGATCTGCACGGCCGCGGCGTGGGCACCGACGCCACGCGGCTGATGCTCCGGCACGCGTTCAACGATCTCAACGTTCATCGGGTGTTTCTGAGCGTGCTCGCGCATAATGCTGCCGCGATCCGCGTGTACGAGAAGTCGGGCTTTGTCCGCGAGGGCGTCGCCCGTGAGTCGGCGTACAAACGAGGCAAGTACGAGGACATGGTGCAGATGAGCATTCTGGCAAGCGAGTTCAAGGATCGGGACGGGTCGCGGTGAAGCCGTTTCCTGAAACGATCTACGTGACGCGGCCGTTGCTGCCGCCGCTCGACGCGGTGATGCGGCGGCTGGCCGACGTGTGGTCGACTCAGTGGCTGACGAACGCGGGCGCCCAGCACGACGCGCTTGAGACGGAGCTTCGCCGTTACCTCGACGTCCGCGAGCTGTCGTTGTTCAACAACGGCACCATCGCGCTCCTCTGTGCAATCCGCGCCCTCGATCTGTCAGGCGAAGTCATCACGACGCCATTTACGTTCCCTGCCACGCCGCATGCGCTGTCGTGGAGCGGCATTACGCCTGTGTTCGCCGACATCGATCCCGTGCGGTTGACACTCGACCCGAAGCGGGTCGCAGAACGCATCACGCTGAAGACGACGGGCATTCTCGCCGTCCATGTGTATGGAGTGCCGTGCGACGTCGAAGGCCTTCAGGCCCTGGCGTCGCGCCACGGGCTGAAGCTCGTTTATGACGCAGCGCATGCGTTCGGCGCGAGGCTGCAGGGACGGAGTATCGGGTCGTTCGGGGACGCCACGATGTTCAGCTTTCACGCGACGAAGCTGTTTCATACCGCCGAAGGAGGCGCCATCGCCTGCGCCGATTCGGCGTTGCGTCAGCGGATCGATCGCCTGAAGAACTTCGGCATCGTCAATCAGGAGACCGTGGATTCCGTCGGCCTGAACGGCAAGATGAACGAGCTTCAGGCCGCGCTGGGACTGGCCGTGCTCGACTGCATGGCGAAGGAGCTGGAAAACCGGCGCCGGATCCTCGCGGCGTATCGGGAGCAGCTCGGCGGCGTACCGGGGATCACGATGATGCCGGAAATCGACGGCGTGGAGAGCAGCTGCCAATACTGCGTCATCCGCGTCAACGCGGGCGTGTTCGGCCGATCGCGCGACGACTTGCACGCCGAGTTGAAAACCTACAACGTGCACGCGCGGAAATACTTCTATCCGCTCTGCAGCGACTACCGGATGTATCGCCGTCTTCCGTCGTCCGATCCGGCAACGTTGCCAGTTGCGCGAACCGCGGTGGAGGAAGTGCTCTGCCTGCCGCTCTACGGCGAACTCGAGCTGTCGGCCGTCGAGCAAATCTGCGAGATCGTCGTCTCGCAACGCTGCTCGGTGTGAGCATCTCAATGCCCTGTATTTCGTTCGTCATTCCCGTCTACCGCAACGAGCGTGCGGTGTCGCTGACGTACGAAAAGATCCGGCGGATGTGCGAAACGGATCTCCCGTCGTACACGCGCGAATTCGTCTTCGTGGACGACGGGTCGGATGACGGTTCGCTCAGGGAACTTCTGGAGCTGCGCAAGCGCGACGCGACGGTGCGCGTCATGTCGTTCACGCGTAACTTCGGACAGATGGCCGCGATTCTGGCGGGGTTGCGAGCGGCCGCGGGCGATGTCGTACTGCACGTGTCCGCCGACCTTCAGGATCCGGTCGAGCTCATGCCGAGGATGGTCGAGGAGTATTCGAGAGGCGCGGAGGTCGTCATCTGCCATCGCACGAATCGCGAAGACGGTTGGCTGAACCGGCTGACGTCGCGGCTGTTCTATGCCGTCGTCCGTCTGTCGTTCCCGCAGATTCCATCGGGCGGGTTCGACTACATCCTGATGGCCAGACGCGTCGTCGATTCGTTCAACAGCATCGACGTCCGCAACCGGTTTTTTCAGGGCGACATCCTCTGGCTTGGCTACAAGACGACGTTCATTCCGTACACGCGGGCGAAGCGCGAGATCGGGAAGTCGCAATACACGTTTGCCAAGCGGCTCAAGAATTCGATCGACGCCATCCTCGACTCGTCGTATCTGCCGATCCGATTCATCTCCGTGGTCGGCGTGTGTACGGCGTTGCTGGGTTTCCTTTACGCGATCGACATCGTCTACGCGCGCCTTCGGCACAACATTCCCTTCACCGGCTGGGCGCCGCTCATGGTGTTGGTGCTCGTGATCGGCGGGTTGCTGATGCTGATGCTCGGGATCATCGGCGAGTACGTGTGGCGCATCTACGACGAAGTGAAGGGCAAGCCGAACTACATCGTCCGCGACACGTACTGATGGCCGGAGCGTTCCAGGAAATCGACGGGTTCCGCTGCTACGCGCCGGAACTCGCGCAATCGCATGCCGACTATCCGTCCGAAGGCTTCGACGTTACGGCGGAGGTCGAAGCGCGGAGCTTCTGGTGCCGTGCGCGCAGCCGGGTCTTGCGTCGCGTGTTCGAGCGGTTCATCGATCGGACTCGGCCGGTCGACCTGCTCGAGATCGGGTGCGGCACGGGCTACGTGCTCAAAGAGCTCAGCGCGCTGTCCAATCTGCGCCTCACGGGCTCGGAGATCTATTTGCAGGGACTTCGATACGCGCGGAAAACCGTGCCGGGGGTCACGTTCATCCAACTGGACGCGACGGAGATTCCGTTCCGCGGTGAATTCGACGTCGTCGGTGCGTTCGACGTGCTCGAGCATATTGCCAACGATCGCAAGGTGATTGATGAAGTGAAGCACGCGCTGCGTCCTGGAGGGGCGTTCGTGATCACGGTTCCACAGTATCAGTGGATGTGGAGCCGGCTCGACGAGGTCGTCGAACACAAACGGCGGTACAGCCGTCGCGATCTCGTCGCCAAACTCGAGGGCGCCGGTTTCACCATTCGTTACATCACGTCGTTTATCACGCTCTTGTTCCCGCTGATGGTCGTGTCCCGGCTGCTGACCAGCAGGCGAAGACCAGATGGCGACACGCGCAGCGAGTTTGCGTCAGAGGTGACGATTCCCTCGCCGCTGAACTGGGTGTTCGATAAGATCGCGCGCGTCGACGAAGCACTCCTGAGCGCTGGTCTCACGCTTCGTTTCGGAGGGTCGCTTCTCGTGGTCGGTATCAAGCGGTGACCCTCCCACAGAAGAGCATGTTCACGCGACGGCACCAGGAAGCGCTCGTCGCGTTGTTCGTCTTTGCCGCCGCCTGGTGGTGGGGCACGACGTACTGGAAGCTGTCGCTCAAGGCCGGCCGCGACCCGCAGTTCTATCAGGACTACTTCGAGCCCGCGGTGATGATCGCGTGTGGACACGGCTTCGTCATCGCCCATCCTGCGCCCCAGCCGCTCGTCGACTTCCTTCAGCGCAAGGTCAATTCGTTCTCCTGCGACCAGGTCGCAGGCAAGCTGGACCTGAGCACGAAGTACCTCTATCAAGGAGCGTGGCGCTACTTGATGTACACGGTCGGGTTTGCGTGGTGGGTGCTCGGCATCTCATGGACGCGCTTGGGGCCGTTTTTTGGCTTTCTGTTCGCGCTGACCATCGTCGCCGCCTACAGCACGTTCCGCCTGATGATGAACCGCTGGCTGTCGCTGGTCGGCGCGTTTCTGCTGAGCGTGTCGACGCTGCACGTCACGAACTTACCGAACCTCCGCGACTATTCGAAGGCGCCGTTCACCCTGGCGGCCGTCTTTCTTCTTGGCCTGCTGGTGAAACTGCCCGTCAGGCGCGGAACCGTCGCCGCTTTGGCGGCGGCCTACGGGGTCGTCCTGGGTGTGGGCTATGGGTTCCGCACCGATCTGCTGATCAACATTCCGGCGGTGCTGGTCGTGTTGTTCGTGTTTCTCGAAGGCGGCATGCGCCGGCATCTCATGACGAAATTGCTCGGCGTCGGTGCGTTCTTCCTTGCCTTCTTTGCCACCGCCTGGCCGATTCTAAACTTCGTCAATGACAAAGGTGGCGGGCAGTATCACGTGGCGTTGCTCGGGCTGACGCCGCAGTTCGACAATGCGCTTCGTATTCAGCCCTCTTCGTACGATCTGGCGCAGGTGTACGACGATTTGTACGTCGCGAGGACCGCAATGGGATACGCGGCGCGAGTTCATCCTGAATGGCGGAATGTGGCCTACGTGACGCATGAATACGATCTCGCAACAGGCGCTTATATGAGGGAGATCGTCTCGCGGTTTCCCGGCGACATGATGACGCGGGCGCTGGCTTCGACACTTGCGATCACCAAAGCGGCCTTTACCTGGCCCGGACCGCCGCTGCCCGATTTCGCGGCGTGGCTCTATCGACCTCGGGAGGCCATGCTCAACGCGCTGAATCGCGTCGCTCCGCTCATTGTCGGCGCAGCCATCCTTGCGGCGTCCGCCTACGATCTCCGAATCGGCCTCTTCTTGCTGTTCTTTCTGCTGTACTTCGGCGGGTATCCTGCAGTCCAGTTTCAGGCCCGCCACTTTTTCCATCTCGAGCTGATCGCTTGGGGAGCGGTTGGGTTGCTAGTCCAAGGGTTGCTCGATCGCCGATTGCCCCCCGAAGGGTGGAAACGACGCATGGCGCTCGCCGGCGTCGCGGTAGTGTTCGTAATAGCGTCGCTCGGTATAGTTCGCGTCTATCAAACGTCGCGTGCGCATCGGCTCTTCGCCGGCTATATCGCGGCTGCGAGAAAGCAGATTTCGGTTGAAGCCGGGCGGCACGACGCTCACGGGTTTCTCCCTCTCGCGGGCCCGTCAGACGACGCAGACGTGAGGTTTCTCGAGGTCGACGTCAACGCGACCGCGTGTGCGGCGAACGCCCGCGTCGGCATTCGGTACGACGAGAAACAGCCGGCGAACAACTATTCGCGTCAGGTGGCCATCGCGCCCTCGCCCGCGGTCGGCGTGACGCGCGTCTTCACCCCGGTGTATGCCCCGGCGTTTCAGGGTCTGCAACTGCCCACCGGCGGACTCGGATGTGTGGACGGAGTCTACTGGGTCGATCCCGACCATCAGCCGCTCCTCATCGAAGTCGCGCTGCCGCCGGATTGGGAGCGCCGGAGCTTTTATCAGCGGATGCCCTTCGAGCCTTCGTTCGGCCGGCCATGAAATCCGTTCTGCACGTCGTCGGTGCGCGGCCGAACTATATGAAGATCGCGCCGTTGATGGAGGCGTTGAACGACGTCCCCAACCTCCGCCAGATCCTCGTGAACACGGGCCAGCACTACGACGAGGCGATGGCCAAGAGTTTCATCCGCGAGCTGTCGCTGCCGATGCCGAATCGCGATCTGGAAGTGGGATCGGCGACTCATGCCGTGCAAACGGCACACGTGATGATGCGCTTCGAGCAGACATGTCTCGAAGATCGGCCCGATCTGGTCGTCGTCGTCGGCGACGTGAACTCGACGATGGCCGCGACGCTCGTCGCTGCGAAGCTCCTGATTCCTGTGGCGCATGTGGAAGCGGGATTGCGCAGCTTCGATCGGACGATGCCGGAGGAGATCAATCGAATGGTCACCGATCGGCTGGCCGATCTGCTGCTGACGCCCTCGCGCGACGCCGACGAGAACCTGGCGCGCGAAGGCGTACCCCCGGAACGCATTCACCTCGTCGGCAACATCATGATCGACACCCTGTTCCGGCATCTTCCAATGGCGACGCTCGATCGTGTGGCCGATCGCGTGAAGGTCGCGTCCGATGACTACGCGGTCCTCACGCTGCATCGGCCGTCGAACGTCGACGTCCCGGAGACGTTCAAAGGCATTCTGACGGCGGTCGCCGCGATCGCCGCGGAGATGCCGGTGGTGTTTCCAGTGCATCCTCGCACTCAGGCGCGTGTCAAAGAATTCGGACTCGATGAGTTGCTCGCGCGCGTCCAGGTGACCGGTCCGCTCGGGTACATCGACTTCCTGAGCCTCACGTCGCACGCGAAGATCGTGCTCACCGATTCTGGAGGACTACAGGAAGAATCGACGGCGCTTGGCATTCCGTGTTTGACGCTGCGCGAAAACACAGAACGCCCGATCACAGTGACGCAGGGCACCAACACCATCGTCGGTACCGATACGGCGAAGATTCTTGCGGGCTATGGCGCCGCATTGCGAGGAGAGGTGCCGAAGCGCCGACCGGAATTGTGGGACGGGTGCACCGCACCACGCATCGGCGACGTGATTCAGCAGTTTCTGTTCGGATGACGGAGCCTTTTTCGATATCGAGCCCCGTTCCGTGGGGACGTCGCGACGTATACATCGCGATCGCCATGCTCGTCGTCGCGTGGATCGGGTGTCGTCTTTACATGCCGGCGTTTCGGGCTGACGGAGGACGCGCGCAGTCGTACTTCGATCAATTCGGTCCGGCGGTGATGGAAGCGTGCGGCCGCGGCTTCGTCAACCCCTCGCTGGACGCACTGCCGTCGCTCCAGTCTTTCCTGCTCGAGGGCTCCGACACATTCGATTGCCGCTTACTGAGCCAGCGTACGGACATCGAGCCGTTGAACGACTTTCAATCGGTGACGCGTAATCTGCTGCACGCTGCGGCCGCTGTCTGGCGTGTCACTGGAGTTTCGTGGAACGCGTTGGACAGCCTGGCGGCGACGATGTTCAGCGTCACGATGACGGTGGCATACGTGGTCATGCGATTCATTCTCGGACGGTCGCTGGCTCTGTTAGGGACTGTCGCGTGGGGCATCTCGCCGCTGCACCTGAGCAACGTACCCGATCTTCGCGACTACTCGAAGGCGCCGTTTTTTCTCTTCACCGCGCTGGCAATTGCAGTCGCGATTCGTGCGCAGCGGCCCAAAGCCTTGGTCGCGCTCGGAGCGGTCTTCGGGATGATTCAGGGCCTTGGGCTCGGCATGCGCACCGACGTCGTCTTGAACTTCTTCCCGTTCTTTCTCGTGCTGTTCACGTTGGGCAGTGGTGAAGCGGGGAAGAACGTACCGTGGAAAGTCGCTACCGCCGCAGTGTCGTTGACGACGTACGTGCTCGTCGCCTGGCCCGTCCTGACCACATACGCCAAATCAGAGGGTCTATGGCATGTGTCGTTGCTCGGACTCACGACGCCATTCGACTCCGCACTCAACATTCGGAGGGCGCCGTACGCTTTCGGCTACCTGTACGACGACTCCTACATGTCAACGGTCGTGCAGGCATACTGGTCTCGCGTACATGGGCCGTCTCAGGTGTCGTTGCACGGCGCGGGGTTGTACGAGACGGCATGCCGCGCCTACTACGCACTGCTCGCCTCGACATTTCCAGCCGACTTCCTCACGAGAATGGCCGGCTCAGCGCTGCACGTGTTGAACCTGCCGTTCTCGATCAGCTACGGCATCGTGCCGCGCGGCATTCAGAATCCAGTACTTACGTGGGTGAGCAAAGCGCGTGCGTTCGTCATACCCCTCTTCGCTGGCACGGGACCGATCGCCGCGGCTTATCTGCTGGTCCTCATCGGCGTACGCCACCGGATCGGCGCGCTCGTCGGTTTCGTGGTGCTGATGTTTTGGGCGACGTATCCGTATCTGCAGTTCCACGAGCGGCACGTGTTTCACCTCGAGATCCTGATTCTCGTCGTCCTGCTCTGGGCCGCACAGCTCTCGTGGCGCTTGCTCGCCGCCGCTCGCGATCCCTCGTGGTGGCGGCGTGGGGGTAAGCGGGCGCTCCAATCGTCGGCGATGATCGGCGCGCTCGTCGGTGTCGGCGTGTTGTCCGTGGCAAGCGCCAGGCTGATGCAGGAACCGAAGGCGCGCGCGTTGCTCATGAAATACGACAACGCGTCGGCGGAGCCACTCGATGTACAGAACGCGCCAGACGGCAAGTTCATCCGCCTCAGTCCTGCGTTGTTCGAGCCTGCGGAACACCGGCCTCGCATTCAGCAGGCGATGCTCGTGCTGAACGCCTCGGCGGCGTGCGACGTCGCCGATATTCCCGTACACGTGCGTTATTCAGGCGACGCCACGCCGGTCGTGGACTTCTCGCGTGACCTGACAGTCCGCATTCCAGGGCGAGCGGTTTCGTCGCGTGTCTTTCTTCCTGTGTACTCGATCGAAACCCGCGAAGGACACGTGTCCAGGTTCTCGAGCATCGACGTCGCCGAGCGCATGGCGTCCTGCATTCGTCTGACCCGTGCGAGGGAGGCGGAACACTTGCCGTTGATGCTGGATGTCGCGTTGCTGCAGAACTGGCAGACCGAGCCCCTGCACGAACGTCTGTATCTTGGATCGATCATGCCCGAGCGGGTCTGGCTGAGGTTCGCACGTTGGTGGCCTCGTATCGCAGCGCTCGGATGAGCCGAGCCACGCAGTCCACATCATGAAGCTCGTACGACTTGATCCCCCTGGACTCTGGTGCTCCCATCAAGCTGTCTGCGACGCCATCGCAGCGTGCGGCGGCCGGACTTTCCTCGAGGTGGGATGCGGCGCGGGCCGCCTGTCGCGATGGCTCTGTGAACGCGGTCTCACCGGCCGCTCCGTCGACCTGTCGACCGCGGCAATCGCCGAGGCGCGCCGTCATCTCGCGGACTTCGTCGGCAGCGGCCGGGTGCGAGTCGAGCAGGCCGATGTCTTCAACGAGCTTGACCAGCGCGGCTACGATCTGGTGCTGAGCCTGATGGTGATGGAACACGTCGAAGACGATCTCGCGTTCGCCAGGAGACTGGCCGCACGAGTGAACCCCGGCGGCCACCTGATCATCGGCGTCCCAGGCCGCCGCGACCGCTGGAGTATCGAAGACGAAACGGTTGGCCACTGGCGCAGGTACGAACGCGACGACCTTGCGCGGGTGCTCACAGACGCCGGACTTCGGCACGTCACCGTCTGGTCCGTTGCCGTTCCCGTCGCGAATCTGCTCTTCCACGCCGGCAACTTGCTGCTTCGCCTCAGCGGCGAGACGTCGAAGAGAAACCGCCTTTCGCGTCAGGCGCAGACGGAGCAGAGTGGGATTCGAGAAATTCCCCTGAAAACGATGTTCCCGTCAATGTTCAAGTACCTGCTCAATCGGTACACGATGGCACCGCTATTCGTGCTCCAACGCCTGTTCTATCGAACCAGCCGTGGACTCACCCTGATCGGATTCGGCGAGCGGAGCGTATGAAGCGCGTCGCGATTCTGCAGTCGTCGTACATCCCGTGGAAGGGATACTTCGATCTGATGCAGCACGTCGACGAATTCATCTTGTACGACGACGCGCAGTTCACCAGGCGCGATTGGCGCAACCGAAACCAGATCAAGACGAAAGACGGGCTCCACTGGCTCACGATTCCCGTTCATGTGAAAGGGAGATTCACGCAGGCCATTAAGGACGTCGTCATCAGCGAGGAGGGTTGGGGCGACAAGCATTTCAAGACGATCGCCGCCGCGTACGCGCGCGCGCCGCACTTCCGCGCGTATCGTGATGTGGTCGAGGAGCTCTATCGCGGTTCGACGCAGGACCGGTTGAGCGACGTGAATCGGCGGTTCATCGACGCCTTCGCCGGCCTGCTCGGAATCCGTACGAGAGTCTCGTGGTCGATGGACTACGTGCTCCCGGAAGGCCGCGTCGAAAGGCTCGTGGCGCTCTGCCAGCAATCCGGCGCAACCGCCTACCTTTCAGGGCCGGCGGCGAAAGACTATATCGACCCCGCGCTGTTCGCCGGCGCCGGCATCGAGTTGTCGTACATGGACTACGAAGGCTATCCGGAGTACCAGCAGTTGTACCAGCCCTTCACGCATCACGTGAGCGTGATTGATCTGATTTTCAGCGTCGGTCCTGCGGCGCCGGAATATCTCGCGCGCAGCGGAAAGCCTGCCGTCGCGTCATGAAGCTCTCCATCGTCACCACGCTCTACAAGTCGGCGCCGTACATGCAGGAGTTCTACGAGCGCGCGACGAAGGTGGCGGCGGCGCTGACCGACGACTACGAGATTCTTTTCGTCAACGACGGCTCGCCTGACGACTGCGGCGAGCGGGCGATCGCGCTGCACCGCCGTGACGTGCACGTGCGTGTCCTCGACTTGTCGAGGAACTTCGGCCATCACAAAGCGATGATGACCGGACTCCAGTACGCGCGCGGCGACGTCGTGTTTCTGCTCGATGTGGACCTCGAGGAGCAGCCCGAGTGGCTGCGCGACTTTCACGCGACGCTCAACGAAACGGGCGCTGACTCGGTGTACGGCATTCAGACCCATCGCAAAGGAGGGTGGTTCGAGCGGCTCGCCGGCAGCGTCTACTACAAGTCGTTCAACGCGTGGCTGGATCACCCGGTTCCCGAGAACGCCGTCACCGCGCGGCTGATGACCCGGCGCTACGTCGAAAGCCTCGTGCGGCATCGCGATCGTGAGATGACGATGGCGCCGCTCTGGGCGATGACTGGCTACCAGCAGGTGGCGTTGCCCATCGTCAAGCAGAGCCGGCGGGACACGAGCTACAAGTTTCGAAACCGCGTGGCGAACCTCGTCGACAACATCACCTCGTTCAGCAACAGGCCGCTCGTCTACATCTTCTATCTTGGGACCTTTATCATGCTGCTCTCCGGCGCGTACGGGGCGTGGCTGATCTGGAAGACGACGCACGGCGAGGTCGGCGTCCCTGGTTGGCCGACCGTCATCGTGTCGATCTGGTTCCTCGGTGGAATCACCATTTTTTGCATCGGCGTCATTGGCGTGTACCTCTCGAAAGTGTTCGCGGAAACCAAAGACCGGCCCTACACGATTGTCCGGGCCGAATACGATCACCACGCCGCGGTCCGCCGATGACGAACTCCGAGCTTGTCGACGGCGTCGCGAGATATTACGCGTCGAAGCTCGCGCGCCACGGCGCCACGGCGGCCGGCGTCGACTGGAACTCCGAGGAGTCGCAGCGGCTGCGCTTCGATCAGTTCATGCCGCTTGTGTCGGAGACTTCCGCCTCGATTTGCGATTACGGCTGCGGATACGGTGCGTTGCTCGATTACCTTCGCGCCCGCGGCCATCGCGGCGCCTACGTCGGCTTTGACGCGGCAGTCGGCATGATTCGCGAAGCGACCGCGCGCCATGACGAGGATCGATCGGCGCGTTTCACCAGCATGCGCGCCGACGTTCTTCCCTGTGACTTCACGGTCGCGAGCGGCATCTTCAACGTGCGGCTCTCGACGCCCGTCGACCTGTGGCGCGCGTACATTGTCGAGACGATCGGCGATTTGGCGTCGCTCAGCCGTCGCGGATTCGGTTTCAATGTGTTGTCGAACTACTCCGATGCCGACAAACAGCGCGCCGATCTGTACTACGCCGACCCACAAGAGCTGTTCGACCACTGCATGCAGCGGTGGCCGCGTCGCGTCGCGCTCGTCCACGACTACGACTTGTACGAATTCACCCTGACGGTGAGGTTCTGACGTGGCGAAGCTTGTGATCTTCGGCGCCGGCGACATCGCGCGGCTCGCCCGCTTCTATTTCACGCGCGACAGCGAGCACTCGGTCGCCGCCTTTGCCGTCGATCGGGCGTTCCGTCAGACGGAGCGCTTCGAAGACCTGCCGCTCGTCGACTTCGAGACCGTGACCGAACAGTATCCGCCCGCCGAGTACAGCATGTTCATCGCCGTCAGCTACGCGAACATGAACCGCGTCAGAGCCGAAAAATATACAGAGGCGAAAGCCAAGGGGTACAGGCTCGTCAGCTACATCAGCTCGCGCTGCTCCTGGCTCACCGAGCAGCCGCCCGGCGACAACTGCTTCGTGCTCGAAGACAACACGGTGCAGCCGTTCGTGAAGATCGGAAACGACGTGACTCTGTGGAGCGGCAACCACATCGGCCACGACGCCGTGATCGACGACCACTGTTTCATCAGCTCTCACGTCGTGATTTCCGGGCGTGTGCACGTCGGCGAGTACTGCTTCCTCGGCGTCAATGCGACGATTCGAAACGCGATCACCATCGCCCCGGAAACGCTCGTGGGCGCCGGCGCGATCGTAATGGCCGACACCACGCCCAAGAGCGTCTACGTTCCGGACCGCACCGCCGTGTTCCCGCGAACCAGCGACAAAGTGAAGATTTGAGCGCGTCCTGGTCGAAGCGCGGCCGGCTGTGCGACGGTCCTGGCTCAGTGTCTTGGGCGAACACGCACGCTGCGTTGCCTGTTGTCGATCCTCTCGGGCCCGGGCGCTATCGCGTGTACTTCAGCGCGCGCGACGAGCGAGGACGGGCCCGCATCGGCTCAGCGGAAACGAATCTGCGCCCAGGTTCGTGGACACCCTCTCAGGTCCCCGTCCTGGAACTGGGACCGCTCGGCAGCTTCTCGGACAACGGCGTGACGAGCTCGTGTCTGGTCATCGTCGGCGGCACGAAGTACCACTTCTACACCGGCTGGTCGCTCGGCGTCACGGTGCCGTTCTATCTTTGCGCCGGACTCGCGATCAGCGACGACGACGGCGTGACGTTCCGGCCCCTCTCGCGAGGACCGCTCCTCGGGCGCAACGACGTCGATCCCTTTCTCACCGCGTCGCCGTGGGTGCTGATCGAAGGCGGCGTGTGGAGAATGTGGTACGTGTCCGGGCTGGCGTGGGTGATCTCCAACGGCAAGCCGATGCACAAGTACCACATTCGGTACGCGGAATCGCGCGACGGCTTGTCTTGGGAGCGTCGCGGCATTGTGTGCATCGACTTCAAGAACGAGCGCGAACATGCGATTGCCCGGCCGTGCGTCGTGCGCGATCGCGACATGTACCGCATGTGGTATGCCTATCGCGGCGATCGGTACCGCATCGGCTACGCCGAATCATCGGACGGAGTGGTCTGGACCCGGCTCGATGAGCAGGCCGGCATCGATGTGTCGCCGGGCGAGTGGGACGGCGACATGGTGGAGTACCCCGTCGTCGTCGACGCGAACGGGCGCCGGCTGATGCTCTACAACGGCGACGACTACGGCAGAACCGGCATCGGCGTTGCCGAGATGGTGCGCACGTGACGACGGCCGAGAAGGTCCTCGGCGACGGTTTCGCCGTCGTCGAGTCGGTGCTCGAGCGCGCCATCTTAGACGACACGCGCGCGCGCATGCATGCCGTGCGCGAATGCATCGTTAAGGAAGTCGGCGAGGAGCGGCTGCAGCGTGCGGGCGAATTGGGCGTGCTGCGGCTGATGATGCGGTTCGATCCCTTCTTCTTCCGTTACTTGGAGATTCCCGAGGTGCTGTCGATCATCGACGCGACGGTGTCGCCGACGTCGATTCTGCATCTGCAAAACGGTTTCATTCTTCCGTCCTTTTCGCCGACGGACAGCTCGCGAGTCTTTCAGAACAGCTACCATCAGGACTTTCCGCGGGTGCTGAACGGTTACCTCGCGTCGATCAACGTGCTGTTCGCGATCGACGACTTCACACGCGACAACGGCGCGACATGGGTGGTGCCGCGCACGCATCAGACCACGTCGGCGCCGTCGGCGGAGACAATCGCCGCCGCGGCGATTCCGGTCGAATGTCCAGCCGGTTCGATGATCGTCTTCGACTCGACGTTGTGGCATGCGGCCGGCCCGAACACATCGGGGAAAGACCGGCTCGCCATCAACCACCAGTTCACGCGATCATGGATCAAGCAGCAGATCGACTACGTGCGTGCGCTTGGCGATGCGACTGTCGAACGTCTCCCCGCTCGCTCGCAGCAGCTTCTGGGCTGGTACACGCGCGTCGTGACCAGCCTCGACGACTACTACCAGCCGCAGGAGCGGCGTCTGTACCGGAAGGGTCAGGGCTGAGCCGCGCGATGCCGCGCTCGAATCACCGAGTTCCGTTCAATCGTCCGACGCTCGCGGGCCGCGAGTACGAGTACATCAAGACGGCAGTCGACAGCGGCCAGCTGTCCGGCAACGGTCCCTTCACACGACGTTGTCACGAGTGGCTCGAGCAGGCGACGGGCACTGCAAGAGCACTGCTGACGCACTCGTGCACTGCGGCGCTTGAGATGTCAGCGCTCCTGTTGGATCTCGAACCCGGCGACGAAGTCATCATGCCGTCGTTCGCGTTCGTCTCGACGGCCAACGCGTTCGTGCTGCGTCGTGCCGTGCCGGTGTTCGTCGACATCCGTCCCGACACGCTGAACATCGATGAACGTCTGATCGAGCGCGCCATCACGCCGAGAACGCGGGCGATCGTCGCGCTCCACTACGCGGGCGTGGCCTGCGAAATGGACGCGATCCTCGACGTGGCCTCGACTCGTCGTCTCGCGGTGATCGAAGACGCGGCGCAAGGCATCGCGGCCTCGTATCGTGGCCGCCCGCTCGGATCCATGGGACGCTTCGGAGCGATCAGCTTTCACGAGACGAAGAACGTCATCGCCGGCGAAGGCGGAGCGTTGCTGATCAACGACGCGCATGACATCGGCCGGGCGGAAGTGATGTGGGAAAAGGGCACCAATCGCTCGGAGTTCTTCAGGGGCGAGGCCGCGAAGTACACGTGGCACGACGTCGGTTCGTCGTTCCTGCCCGGGGAGCTGACGGCGGCGTTCCTTCAAGCGCAGTTCGAAGATGCGGAACGCATTTGTGCCCGACGGCTTGCCTTGTGGCAGCGGTATCACGAGCGATTTGAACGCCTCGAGGCGTCGGGGGCGTTTCGCCGGCCTTTCGTGCCTGAGCACTGCCAATCGAACGGACATATTTACTACGTGCTGCTGCCGACTCCGGCGGCGCAGGCGTCCATGCTTGCATCCCTTCGGAAGCGGGGCATCGACGCCGTGTTCCACTACGTGCCGTTGCACTCTTCGCCGGCGGGCCGCCGTTTCGGCCGCGCTTCCGGTTCGCTGACCGTGACTGATGACGTGTGGCAACGGCTGATTCGGCTTCCCCTCTGGAGCGGCATGGCCGACAACGCTGTGGATGAGGTCGCCGTGGCCGTCGAAGAAACGTTGAGCGAGGTCACGCGGAGGTAGATGACGGTCGGACAATTCGCCGCGCGAGCCAGACGGGCGCTCCGAAAGTCGCCGCGGCAACTGGCCGCGCGCGGAGTCGAATCGATTCGATGGCGCGCCCAGCGGCCGTGGTCGGCGGTCGTCCCGAAGCTGCTCACGGCCCGAACGCTGCTGCGTGAGGCCGGCGCAGCCGACATCGACGAGCTTTGGAACTCACAGCTCGCGCGTCCTTTCTTTCTCTCGCCAGACAACCGCGAATCGTGGGTGCCTGCGTTCGACGGCGAGTACTCCGGCCGGCGCGCGACGATCGTCGACGAGGCGGAGCGAACGCTGCGTCACGAATTCGATCTGCTCGGCTCGGGTCCGGTCGCGCTCGGCGATCGAATCCCGTGGCTCACCGACTTCAAAACGGGCAAGGAGTGGCCGCTGCAGTACTGCCGGCTCATCGAATACAACGAGCTCGATCGGCCGACCGACGTCAAAGTGCCGTGGGAGCTGAGCCGCTGTCAGCACTTCGCGCGGCTCGGCCAGGCGTACTGGCTCACAGGCGACGAGAGGTACGCGCAGGAATTTGTCGTAGAAGTCCGCGCCTGGATCGATGCGAATCCCTACGCGTGGAGCGTCAATTGGGCCTGCGCCATGGACGTCGCGCTCAGGGCGATCAGTTGGATCTGGGGCTTTTACTTTTTTGCCCGCGCCGACGCGTGCAAGTCGCGTGAGTTTCGCGCGCTGTTCCTACGGTCGCTCTATCTACACGGACAGTTTGTCGCGACCCACCTCGAGCGGAGCGACGTCAACGGCAACCACTATCTGTGCGACGGCGTGGGGCTCGTGTTTCTCGGCTGCTTCTTCGGCGCGACGCGGCGCGGCCGCAAATGGCGTGTCATCGGCCGCGAGCTCGTCGTGTCGGAGATCTTCAGTCAAGTCACCGCTGACGGCGTCGACTTCGAGCAGTCGACGGCGTATCACCGCCTCGTGCTCGAAGCGTTCATGACGAGCTACTTGCTGCTCGAGAAACACGGGGAGCCCATTCCCGGCGACGCATGGGCGCGTCTGGAGCGCATGTGCGACTACGTGGACGCCTACACGAAGCCGAACGGCCTCGCGCCGCTTGTGGGCGACGCCGACGACGGCCGCGTGCAGATGCTTGGAACGCAGGCGATCGGCGACCACCGATATCTGCTCTCCAATGCCGCGGTGCGGTTCGGCAGACCCGACTTGAAGACACGTGCCGGTTGTTTCGCCGACGAGTCGTTCTGGACGTTCGGGCCTGACGGGCTCGCCCGGTTCCGTGCGATTGACACCGCAGACGCGCGCGCCGCGGCCCCAGCCTCAGTGGCGTTTCCAGACGGCGGGTTTTACATCTTGCGCAGCCGCGCCGCCCACATGTTCATCGACTGCGGTGACGTCGGGATGCGCGGACGCGGCGGACACGGACACAACGACATCCTCAGCTTCGAGCTGTTCCTCAACGGCATGAATGTCGTCACCGACTGCGGCGCGTACCTCTACACGGCGTCACGCGAATGGAGAAACGCCTTTCGCAGCACGGCGTTCCACAACGGCGTGCAGGTCGACGACGAAGAAGTCAACCGGTTCGTGTCGCCTGACGCGCTCTGGCAACTGCAGTACGACGCGCATCCCGTGGACGCCATGCTGACGCGCCGTCCCCGCGTCGATCGCTTTTGCGGATCGCACGACGGCTACCAACGGCTGACGTATCCGGTGACGCACACGCGCGAATGCGTCCTCGACCGCGAGCATCCTCGCGTGCTCGTTCGCGATTCGCTGACTGGAACCGGCTGGCGCCAGCTGACGTGGCGCTTCCACCTCGATCCCGCGATCACGCCAGAAGACGATGGCCGGACTGTCCGGCTGTCGAACGGCGCGCGTGAGGTCTGGGTGGTTCCTGACGTGTCCGCAGTGGACATGCGGTTCGACATCGAAGACGGGTGGGTGTCGCCAAGTTACGGCGTTCGTGTGCCAGGAAAAGTTCTCGTGTGGCGCACACGCACCTCGTTGCCGGTGATGGTGTCGTTTCTTTTCGCCGAGTCGCCGTCGGCGCTAGCCCCTAGCCCCTAGTCCCTTTCTGATTCGCACCTTATGCGTCAGCTCTTGATGAACAGCACCGGCGTGATGGTCGCTCGCGTGCCGCGTCCGATCGTCGAGCGCGGTTCCGTGCTCGTGCGCGTCCAGTACTCCCTCATTAGCGTCGGCACCGAGATCGCGCCGCTCCGATCCAGTGCGCAGCAGGCGCCAGACAGCACGGCTGTCGAACGCGGTGTCGAATACGCCGCCCTTGCACGCCGCTACTTGAAGGCGAGTCTTCGAGATCCACGGAAGGCGATCGCTCGGGTCAAGAAGATCGCACGTCAACAGGCCAAGCGAATCCTTCCCGCGCGGCCGGTGCCGGTTGCGCGCGCCGTCGCCGTCGGCGACCTGATGTGGACGCAGGCCAGCCCTTCGGCAACGGTGACAATCGCCGACGGGAACGTGTCGCTCGTCACCGACGATACGCCCGCCGGCTACCAGATGATGTCGCAAGTCGTCGCGGTGCCGTCCGGACAGGTGCCCGTCGTCCGAGTTGAAGGCCGCGTGGACAGCGGCAGAATCGCGATTGGCCTGTTGAATGACGCGCGCGACAAGTGGCTCGGCACTCGGGTGTACGACGCGGGGCCATTCGAAGACACGATCGTGTTCGACCCGGCCGGCTCCACGTCCGTCACGCTCGTCGTGACGACGGCTGAAGCGCCGGCCCCATCGCGCGTCACGTTGAATAGCGTCGACGTCGGCATGGCGCCTCGGGACATCGGCGGGCTGCCACTCAGTGAGCTCGACACGCAGGGCTGGACGATTGGCTATTCGGCCGCCGGTGAAGTGGTCGCGGTCGGTGAAGGCATCACCGATTTGGCGCCAGGAGATCTCGTGGCGTGCGCCGGCGCGGGCCAGGCCAATCACGCCGACTACATCAGCGTGAAGCGCAACCTGGTGTGCAGAGTTCCTGCCGGCTGTCCGGTCACGCTCGCCGCGTCGACGACGGTCGGCGCGATCGCGATGCAGGGCGTCCGTCGCGCAGCGCCGCAGCTGGGCGAGCGCATCGCCGTCATCGGCCTCGGGCTCATCGGGCAGATCACGGCGCAGTTGCTTCGCGCCGCCGGCTGCGACGTCGTCGGGCTGGATCTCGATTCCGCTCGCGTCGAGCGTGCGAAAGCGCTGGGCATGGCGCATGGCGCAGGCGAGGGCGAAGCGTTCAAGGCGCTCGTGCGCGACGTCACCGCCGGCTTTGGCGCCGACCGGACCCTCATCACGGCGGCGACGAAGTCCCACGCGCTGATCAACCTCGCGATGGACGTGACGCGCCGGAAAGGCTCGGTCGTCATCGTCGGTGACATCGGCCTGAAAGTCGAACGTGAGGTGTTCTATCGGAAGGAAATCGATCTGCTGATGAGCACGTCCTATGGCCCCGGACGCTACGACGCATCCTACGAGGTCGACGGCCACGACTATCCCTTCGCGTACGTCCGATGGACGCAGAACCGCAACATGCGATCGTATCTCGAGCTGATTGCCAGCGGACGGATCGACATCCAGCCGCTCGTCGATCGCGTCATCTCCATCGAGGATGCGCCGTCCGCGTACCGCGAACTGGCTGACGGCGGCGCGGCGTTGCCGCTCGGCGTCCTGATTCGCTATCCGGACGACGAGCGCGAGCTGCCTGAGCCCGCCGACGCGACACGTGTGGTGATCCGCGGCCACAAGCGGCCCAGGGAAGGCGCCGTGCAGTACGCGCTCGTCGGCGCCGGCGCGTTCGGGACGTCGATGCTCGTGCCGCAGATGAGCAAGCGTCCTGATCGCTTCTTCCTGCGCGGCGTGGTCAGCCGCAGCGGCGCGCAAGGCAACAACTTCGCGCGCGAGCAGCGCGTCGAGCTGCTGACGTCGAATCTGGACGACGTGCTCCGCGAGCCGTCGTTCGAGTTGGTGGTGATCGCCACGCGCCATCACGAACACGCGTCGCAAGTAGTTCGTTCCCTCGACGCCGGCAAGCACGTCTTCGTCGAGAAGCCGCTCGCGATTACGTGGGACGAGCTTCGTCAGGTAGTCGAGACGTACGCCGGCCTCGCCGACAAGCCGCTGCTGATGGTCGGCTTCAACCGTCGCTTCTCGCCGGCTGTGCAGACCGTGAAGTCGAAGATCGCCGGCCGTCGCGCGCCGCTCGTGATCGAGTACCGGCTGAACGCAGGTTACATTCCACTCGACCACTGGGTGCACAACGAACACGGAGGCGGGCGCAACATCGGCGAGGCCTGCCACATGTACGACGTGTTTCGATCGCTGACCGGTGCGGCGGCGGTGTCGGTGGTTGCCGATGCGATCGATCCAGGCACGTTGCCGTACCGGCGCAACGACAACTTCAGCGCGTCGATCCGCTACGCGGACGGCAGCCTGGCGCACCTGGTCTACACGGCGCTCGGCCCGAAGACGGGGCTGCCGAAGGAGCGCGTCGAGATCTTCTGCGACGGCGAGGCGTACGTCATCGACGACTATAAATCGTTGACGAAGGCGAGTGACGGGTCGGTGCTCTGGAGCGGCGATCAGGACAAAGGCCATTACGAGGAGCTGAGCCGGTTTGGCGACGCCATCGCCTCCGGCGCAGAGTCGCCCATTCCCTTCGACGAGCTGATTGAGACCTCGGCCGTCGCACTGCTCGTCGAAGACCGTCTCTTTGGGCGCACCACTGAAACCTCTGACCTCTGACATGACCTTCCGCGCGTTGTATTTCTCGCCGACGCTCGACGCGGTGGGCGTTATCGACGAGCCACGATTGGAGCCGACGAGCGAGCGCCACAAGCTCTCGATTTGCCGGCCGTCCATGCGTCCCGTCGCCGATCCGGCCGCTGAAATCGCCAAGAACGACAGCAGCGGCGTCGTCATCGAAATGTGGCTTGGCTGGCCGAGCCGTTCGCAGATGGCGCTGGCGTCGGCCGCGCTTGGGCGCGGGCTCGGCGTCTGGCTGTACTGGCCGAACGAAACCGCGGTCGAACGCGTCGATCGCGAACGCATCCAGAGCTACCGGCGTCAATGGACGCTCGCGATGCTCTACGACCACGTCGCCGTGCCGTTCCAGCGGTTCCGTGCGGCGTTTGGATCTCCTCTCGGCTGGCTCAAACGCTGGCTGCGGCGTCATCTCTCAGTGGAGCGGATCATTCGCCGGCGCAACAAACGAATTGTCGAGGCGCTGCTCGATCGCGCGGAGCCGATTCCATTTGCGTTCGACGCGCTTCCCAGCGCCGACAAGAAGCTGCCCGGAACCGGCGTTTACTTACGCACCGACTATTGGGCGAAGATCGAGTCCGGCGGCAGCTACGGCCACACGTGCTACGTCGTCAAAGAGCTGGCGAACGTCACGCAAGACTTCGTCTGCTTCATGGCCAACCGGTTCTCGCTCATCGACTCATTCGGCATCACGCAGGTGGAGATGCCGGTGCCGGCGCCGTCGGCATCGGAGAACGCCATCGTCGAAGCGACGCGGCATTACTTTCCGATTCTTCGCGAGCGTCTGAAGAACATGCGGCCGGCCTACATCTACGAGCGCCTCGCGCTCGGCAGCTATGCGGGTCCGCTGCTCAGTCGAGAATTCCAGATTCCGTACATCGTCGAATACAACGGATCCGAGATCTCGATGTTCCGCTCGTTCGACGGCAAGCGCTATCTCTATGAAGACGTGTACCTCCTGACGGAGGAGCTGGCGTTCAGGCAGGCGACGTTCATCTCCGTTGTCTCCGAAGAGATCAGGAAGACGCTCGTTGCCCGCGGCATTCCGTCTGAAAAGATCCTCGTCAATCCCAACGGCGCCGATCTAACCGCGTATGCGCCAGGTCCCCCGGCGGAGCGCGACGCGATCCGGCGTGAATTGCAGATTCCGGCGGACAGCTGTGTGGTGGGCTTCAGCGGGACGTTCGGCGGATGGCACGGCGTCGACGTCCTCGCGGCGGCGCTGCCGAAAATCTGCGCGGCCGATGCGGGCGTGCGAGTGCTGCTCATCGGCGACGGCAATTTCAAACATCTCGTCGATCAAGCGGTCGCCGAACACAAGCTGGAGGATCGCGTGTTCAGCGTCGGCCGTGTTCCGCAGGTCCAGGGCGCGCGGCTGCTGAAGGCGTGCGACATCTATGTGTCGCCGCACAGCAGCCACATGGTGGACAGCAAGTTTTTTGGCTCGCCGACGAAGATCTTCGAATACATGGCGATGGCCGGCGGCATCGTCGCGAGCGATCTGGAGCAGATCGGCGTCGTGTTGTCGCCGGCGCTTCGTCTCGCCGATCTTCGCCGCGGACCCGGCGTCACGAACGAACGCGCCGTGTTGTGTACTCCGGCCTCGGTCGACGAGTTCGTCGAGGCCGTCAATTGGCTGGTCAAACGGCCCGACGTGCAGAAGACCTTGGGACGCAACGCGCGCGCGGCCGTCGCGGATCATTATTCGTGGCAGCAGCACGTGGCGCATTTGTGGACGTTTGCGGAGCAGCAGCAGCGCGAGCGAGGGCCAATCTGGGGCGCGCGCTGGCGTCCGTTCGCGTCACGGCGAAAGAAATGGTCCGACCTGATCCTCAATCCCAATCCGGTTGTCGTCCCAGAACCGATTGCCAAGCCCCTGCCGGACGAAGAGGCGCGGCCGGTTGCAACCGGAGACGCATATAAAGATGAAGTCCAGCGGCAGTGGAATCGCGACCCGGCGGGCGCGCATTACGTCAAGAGCGCGGCCCACCACACACTCGACTGGTTTCTCGAGGCAGAGCGCTACCGGTACGACGAGTACGCGCCGTGGATGCGCGAGACGATGGAATTTGCGCAGCATGCCGGCGAGGACGTGCTGGAGATCGGCGGAGGGATGGGCACCGATCTCGCGCAGTTCGCCGCTCACGGCGCGCGTGTGACCGACCTCGATCTCTCGCTTGGCCATCTGCGGCTCGCGAAGGAAAGCCTTCAGGCGCGCGGCTTCTCGGGCCGATTCGTCCATCACGACGCCGAGACGCTGTGCTTCGTCGACAACAGCTTCGACGTCGTCTACAGCAACGGCGTCGTACATCACACGCCGAACACCGGCGACGTGCTTCGCGAGATGTGGCGAGTGCTTCGTCCTGGCGGCAAGGCCATCGTGATGATCTATGCGGAAAACTCGCTGCAGTACTGGCGCGAGATCGTCTGGGAGATCGGGCTGAAGAACAATCAGCTCAAGGAGCATTCGGTGGGCGAGATCATGTCCCGCTCGGTCGAATGCTCGTCGGGAGAAGCGCGGCCGCTCGTGAAGGTGTATACGCGCTCCCGCATCCGCCACATGTTCGAGGCCGCTGGATTCACTGACATCGAGATCGTGCAGCGCCAGATGCTGGCGCCGTGGGTGCCGCGGCTGTTGGCATGGATGCCGATCGAACGCGTCGGCGAGATGATGGGATGGAACCTCGTCGTCAAAGCTCGCAAGCCGTCCCGCTGAAGATGCTTCGGAATCTGCTGGCGCGGTTGCGAGGAACCGCGCATCCCGTCGACGAGTCGTGGGTGGCTCGCCGCCTGCAGGCCACCAGCCTGTACACCTCTCGTTCGCCGCGCGATCTCGCGAGGCTTCGCGAGGCGCACCCGGACGAGGTCGCGCTGACGATCGCCGCCGCTGAACGGGTGTTGCGTCACGAGTTCGATCTCCTCGGCAGCGGCCCGTTCGTGCCTGTCGATCCGGATCGCCCGCCGCGCAATGGATACACGCCAATCGATTGGTATCTCGATCCCGTGCGCGGCCTTCGATTCCCTCGCGGCGTGCCGCATCGGGAGTGGAAGCTGTACGAGATGCGCCCGAAAAACGCGGACGTGAAATATCCGTGGGAACTGGCGAGATGCCAGCATTGGCCCGTCCTCGGCCAGGCGTTCGCGCTGACAGGCGACGAGCGGTTCTCGGACGAGATCGCGCACGAACTCGACGATTTTGTCGAGGCGAATCCGATCGGCATCGGGATCAACTTCACGTGCACGATGGACGTCGCGATTCGCGCCCTCAATTGGGCGATCGCGCTCGAGCTGATCCACGGCAGCGCCAGGCGCGATCGACACTTCTGGAAGCGCGCCTATTCAGCGCTCTACGACACCGGCGTGTTCGTGAAGGGCAACCTCGAGAACACTTACGAGGTGACCAGCAATCATTTCTTGAGCAACGTCGTCGGGTTGTGGTTCCTCGGCGCGGTGTTCTCGGATCTGCCGGCCGGACGCGAGTGGAGCGCTTTTGCCCGCGAATCGCTCGAATGCGAAATGACCGTGCAGGTGCTGCCGGACGGCGCGGACTACGAGTCGTCGGTGCCGTACCACCGGCTCGTCGCGGAGCTGTTCCTCGGTTCGCTGCGCCTCGCCGACTTTCGAGGCGACTGCCTGTCCGCGTCGTACCGCGCGCGCGTCCGCGACATGGTCGGCTACCTCGCGAGCGTTGTCCGGCCCGACGGCCTCATGCCGCAGCTCGGCGACGCCGACGATGGGCGCCTGCATGTGATGAGTGGATATGGCGTCGCGACACCTCAGGACCCTCGACACCTGTTCGGACCTGCCGGCGTGATGTTCGGCGAGCCGTCGTGGCAGGCCCTTGCTGGAACTCGAGGCGCGTGGGAGGCGGAGTGGTGGGGACTCGAGTGGCCTCGTGACGACGCGCAGCCGTCGACGCCCGCGTCGGCGTTGTTTCGCGATGCCGGCGTCGCCGTCATGCGAGCCGGACGCGACCACTGTCTCTTCGTGACAAACGGCGTCGTTGGCACCAAAGGCTTCGGCAACCACAAGCACAACGATCAGTTGTCGTTCGAATATCACCACGGCGGTGTGCCGCTCGTCGTGGATCCAGGCAGCTTCGTCTACACGTCGGATTTCGATGCGAGAAACCGGTTTCGACGCACGTCCTCGCACAACACCGTGCAGGTCGACGGCGAAGAGCAGAATGAATTGAAACCGGATTGGATCTTCCGGCTCTTCGAGACGTCGAGCGCCGAGCACGTCTCTTTCGCCGAGACCGCGGACTGCGTCGAATACGTCGGGCGCCATCACGGGTATGAACGTTTCGATCGTCCCGTGCTGCACGAGCGGACGCTGCGGTTGTCGAAGCGCGACGGCGCGCTGACGGTGGTCGACATGCTGCGCGGACAGGGGGAACACCTCCTTCGCTGGCACTTCCACCTCGCGCCCGCCGTGGATGCGACGCAGGTGTCGCCGGCAACCGTGCAGCTGTCGGTCGAGCAGCGTCGATGGACGCTTCGCGTTCCGGACGATCTCGCGGTGTCGATTGGCACGGCCGGCTACTCGCCGTCGTACGGCGTCCAGCGGCCGTGTCGCACAGTCGACGTGGAAGCGCGCGTCCGGCTCGACGGCGATCGCACGTGGACGTTCTCAATCACGTGATGGGTGCGCTTGCACTTCTCGGTGGGGCGTTCCGCACGATGACCGAAATCATCCTGCGCAATCGCCGGCTGCTTGCGTCGATTACCCGCGTCGAGCTTGCGAAGCGCCATGCGGGATCGATGCTCGGAATGGCGTGGGTGGTGCTGCAACCGGGGCTGCTGCTGTCCGTGTACCTCTTCGTGTACATGGTGGTCTTCCCGAATCGCATGCCCAACTTCCGCCAGTTCGATTTCGTGATCTACGTGTTTTGCGGTCTCGTGCCGTACCTGGGCTTCATGGAGGCGCTCACGACCGGCGGGCTGTCGATTAAACAGAACATTCACCTCGTGAAGAACGTGATGTTGCCGATCGAGTTGATTCCGGTCCGCGCCGTCCTTGTCGGAATGGCGAGTCAGTTCGTCAGCATCGGCCTGCTGCTCGTGCTCGCCGCGTCCGACGGTATTCTCAGCTGGCATGTGATCTGGCTGCCCGCGATCGTGCTGCTGCAGATGATGTGGCTGATCGGCCTGACGTGGATCCTGTCGAGCGTTACGGTCGCGCTGCCCGACATCACGTACTTCGTCAACCTGTTCGTGTTCTTGTTGATGTTCGTTTCGCCAATCGGATACCGCCCCGAAGAGCTCACCGCGTTCCGATGGGTCATCGGCCTCAACCCGATCTTCTATCTCACCGCGGTTTATCGCGGCATCATTCTTGCGAAGCAGCCGCTTTCGATTTCTGTGGTGGTCGTGTACGCCGTGATGTGCGTGACGACGTTTGCCATCGGCGGGGCGTTTTTCGAGCGGTTCAAAGGTGTCCTCGCTGACTACGAGTAGCCCCATCGTGCCGCTCCGCTGATGGCCGGGCGACTGACGGTAGTGCGCCCTGGCTTGCCGCTGCCGGCCGCCATGCCAGGCGAAGCCGTGGTCGGGCTCGATGAAGTGTCGAGGTGGATCAGGTCAGGCGGCGCGCTGTGGCGGTTGCTGCGATACGACGAGGCGCGCGTGCTCGTTCATCGTCTCGAATCGGCGGGACGTCCGCTCCCGCTCGCACTCGCGCTGCGCTGGATGAGTCGCGGCGACGTCCGGATCGAAGACGCCCGCGGACGCACTCGTGTCGTCGATTGGTCGACTCTCGTCCGATGGGTGTCGCGGGCGACGGCCGAGCCGTTCAAGATCGACGCGCTTCTTCGCCGTGTGGAGCATACGGTAAACGCGCTCGAACGGGACACCGGCCGCCACGCCGCGCTGGATCTGTCGAAGTCGCCGCTGTATCTCCGCTCCGATCTCAGTTTCGGCGTCCGCGCCGGCGGCTCCGTGGGCCACATCGCCGGTGTCGTCAACGAACTCGAGCACTTCGCTGCGCCTCCGATTCTCGTGACGACCGACGAGATCGCGACGATCGGCCCTCAGGTGGAGCAGCACCTCGTGACGCCATCGGAAGCGTTCTGGAACTTCAAAGAACTTCCGACGTTCGTTCTGAACGACGCCCTCGAGCAGCAGACGGAACGCGCGCTCGCCGGCCGCGTGCCGGCGTTCGTGTATCAGCGGTACAGCCTCAACAACTTCACGGGCGTGCGCTTCTCGAGGAAGCTCGGCGTCCCGCTCGTCATCGAATACAACGGCTCTGAAATCTGGATGAGCCGACATTGGGGCCGGCCGCTGGCGCACGAAAAGATCTCCGAGCGCATCGAACGGCTGAATCTTCGCGCGGCCAACCTCGTGGTCGTCGTCAGCGCGCCCATGAAGGACGAGATCGTCGGGCGCGGCGTCGACGAGCGGCGTGTGTTCGTGAACCCGAATGGCGTAGACGCCGATCGCTACAGCCCTTCGGTCGACGGGTCGGCGGTTCGCGCGAAGTACGGACTCCGCGACGACGTCGTCGTCGGTTTCATCGGGACGTTCGGTCCCTGGCATGGCGCCGAAGTGCTGGCGCGCGCATTCGTGAGCCTCAGGACTTCGCGTCCGGAGCTTTCGGCGAACACGCGACTGATGATGATCGGCACGGGCGCCACCATCGAGGCCGTCCGCACGCTGCTCGAGCAGGGCGGAGCCGCGGATGCGACGGTGTTCACTGGACTCGTCGCCCAAGAGGAGGGCGCCGCGCACCTCGCGGCCTGCGACCTGCTCATCTCGCCGCACGTGCCCAATCCGGACGGCACGCCGTTTTTTGGTTCGCCGACGAAGCTCTTCGAGTACATGGCGATGGGCAAGGGCATCGTCGCTTCGAAGCTGGACCAGATCGGCGAAGTGCTGGAGGACGGAAAGACTGCGCTGCTCGTACCTCCGGGAGATGCTGCCGCCCTGAAGGACGGCATCGTGCGGCTGATTGGCGATCCCACGCTTCGCGAGTGTCTCGGTTCAGCCGCCCGTCGGGTCGCGCTCGAGCGGCACACATGGCGCGAGCACACGAGGCGGACAATCGAGAGGCTGAAACGCCTCTCATGAAGCGGCTGTTCGCTGTCTCGTGGGAAATGCCACCGATGTACGGTCCGCGCGCCACGCAGGTGTCGCGGCTGCTCGGTGCGCTGACGCCGCTCGGCTGGCGATCGACGGTGGTCTGCATGGACCCGCGGCGGGGCGGACCGCACTGGCGCGACGGCGTCGACGCGGTGCTGCCCGAAGGTGTTGACGCGCTGCGAGTCGCCTCGCCCGAGGAACAGACGTTCGTTCGCGCCGCGCGCCGGCTGTTTCCGTCGCTGCGCCACTCGCCGGATCCGCAGTCGGCGTGGATTAAGCCTGCCTCGTCGGCCGCGCTGGCCCACGCGAGCTCGACGCGGCCGGCCGGCCTCGTCAGCTTCGCCCAGCCGTGGTCCGATCACCTCGTCGGGTTGCGTGTGCATCGCGCGACGCGGCTGCCGTGGATCGCGCATTTCAGCGACCCGTGGGTGGACAGTCCGTACCTGCGAACCTCGACGAGGTACCGCGACGCTGCCGCCGCGCTCGAGGCCGACGTCATTCGCGAAGCGACAGCCGTCGTCTTCGTCACGGACGAGACGGCCGATCTGGTGATGAAGAAGTACCCGCGCGAATGGCGCGAGAAGGTGGCCGTCGTCCCCCACGGCTTCGATCCCGCCGCGACCGCACTGGCGTCGCCGCGCAGACCGGGACCGATGCGGATCGTCTACACCGGCCGGTTTTACGACGGCATTCGTACGCCGACGACGTTGTTGCGCGCGATGGCGCAGTTGAAGGAGCGGGTGCCGCTCGAGAACGAACTCGAGATCACGATCGTCGGGCCCCACGTCGTGCAGTTCTCGCGCGAGTCGTCGGGCCTGGGGCTTGACGGCGTCGTGCGCTGGCGCGATCGCGTGTCGCCCGCCGACGCCCGTGCGCTTGCCGCCGACGCGGACGTGCTGCTGGTGATCGATGCGCCGTCGGCCGATCCAAGTCCGTTCCTGCCGAGCAAGCTGGTGGATTACCTGCCGCTGCGGAAGCCGATTCTCGGCATTACACCGCGAGAGGGCGCAACGGCGCGATTGCTCACACGGCTCGGATGTCCCACGGCGGCTCCTGAAGACGTCGACGGTATCGAACACGCAGTCGTCGAGCTGCTGAAACGATGGCGCGACGGGTCGTTGGGCGTCGAACGCGAATTCGCGCGCGTGGCCGAGGAATTCGACATCCGCCGTGTGGCCGCGAGGTTCGGCAGCCTGCTGTCGCGGACGTTCGATGTGGTCCGCGCGGAGTCGGCCTGACGCGTGGCCGACGCCGCTCCCTCGATTCTTCTCGTGGCTGGCGCCTACCACCCCGAAATCAGCGCGGCGGGGCTGCAGTGCCAGGCCGTGGCGCGCGTGCTGGGTGCGCGTGTGCGAATGTCAGTTCTCGTCACGGCCGTTGATCCGTCGTTGCCTTCCACGGAAGTCATCGACGGCGTCCACGTGACGCGCGTGAAGCTGGACGTGCGAAGCGGTGCGTCGAAAGCAAGCGCATCGCTCAGGATGATGGCGAGGCTTTCGTCGCTCGTTCCGTCAGTCGACGTCGTTCATCTGCACGGCTTCTCGCAGAAAAACGTCCCCGTGTCGCTGACGGCGCGGCTGTTTCGGAAACCATCGGTATTGACGCTTCACACATCGGGTCAGGACGAGCCGCAGTCGGCCGACGCTCGCGGACCGCTCGCGGGCTGGGCGTTTCGCTCCGCGAACCTGATGCTTCCGGTGAGCCCGAACCTCGTTCGCCGATGCGAAGAAGCCGGGATTCCCGGCTCGAAGATCCGATTGATGCCGAACGGCATCGATCTCGAGCGCTTCACGCCGGCGACGCCCGCCGAGCGCTCGGCTCTTCGGCGTGAGTTCGGCTGGACCGCGGAGGAGCGCGTCGTCGTCTTCGTCGGATTTTTTTCGCGCGACAAACGGCCCGATCTGCTGTTTCGCGCGTGGAAGCAGGTCGTGCAGTGCGGAGTGCGAGCCAGGCTCGTGTACGTCGGCGCGACGGCGTCGCCGTACTTCGAGATCGACGCGGGCCTGGCCGACGAGATTCGCAGCGGCGCGGCGGCAATCGGCCGGCCGGACGAGGTCGTCTTCGTGCCCGCGACGCATGCGATAGAGCGGTACTACCGCGCCGCCGATGCCTTCGTGCTGTCGTCGATCCGCGAAGCACATCCAGTGGCGCTGCTCGAGGCCATGGCGTGCGGCCTGCCGTGTGTGGCGTCCCGCATCGAAGGGGCGACCGACGTGATCGTCGAAGACCGCGTCAACGGGCGGCTGGTCGAGCGCGACGACGAATGCGCCATGGCGGCCGCGCTGATCGATCTGCTGTCGGACTCCGAGAGCGCGGCGAGCCTTGGCGCGCGCGCGCGCGAGACCATTGCGGCGCGCTACGACATCGAGCAGACGGCCGAGGGCTGGCTCGACGCATATCATTTGGTTCTCCGATGAAGATTCCGTTCGTCAACCTTCGCGCGCAGTACGACGCGGTGAAGCCGCAAATCGACGCGGCGATCGCGTCGGTCCTCAGCCGGTCTGCGTACGTCGGCGGACCGGACATCGAGGAGCTGGAGCGATGGTTCGCCGGGCATTGCGGCGTCAGCCATGCAATCGGAGTGTCGTCCGGCACGCGCGCGCTGGAGCTCGTGCTGCGAGCGTTGAAGATCGGCGCCGGCGACGAAGTGATCACGTCCGCGAACACGTTTATCGCCACGGCCGCGGCAATCACTGCGACGGGCGCGCGTCCAGTGCTCGTCGACGTCGACGAGGCGACGGGCAATCTCGATCCGAATCTCGTCGAGCGCGCCATCACGACGACGACGAAGGCCATCATGCCCGTGCACTTGTACGGACGCCCAGCCGCGATGGAGGAAATTGGCGCGATCGCGCGTCGAAGAAACGTCGCCGTCGTCGAAGACGCCGCTCAGGCGCACGGCGCCAGGTTTCGAGGGGCGCGCGCCGGGGCGCTCGGCACCGCCGGGTGTTTCAGTTTCTATCCGACGAAGAACCTCGGCGCATTCGGCGACGCCGGCCTGGTGACGACCGACGACGGCGGACTGGCGGCGCGCGTGCGGCTGCTGCGCGATCATGGGCGCGTGAGCAAGTACGAGCACGACGTCGTCGGCTACACCGCGCGTCTCGACAACCTGCAGGCGGCCGTGCTCCGGGTGCAGGCGGAAAAACTCGATGAGTGGAACGCTCGCCGGCGACAGGTCGCCGGGTGGTACCACGAGCTGCTGCCAGCCGGTGTCACCTGGACGAAAGACGATCCGCGTGATGAGTGCGTCTATCACCTTTTCGTCGTCCGAACGCAGAAGCGCGACGAGCTTCGCGCGCATCTCGACGCGCACGGCATCGCGACAGCCGTCCACTATCCGATTCCCGTCCATCTGCAGCCCGCGTACCGGCAGCTGGGCTATAGTGTGGGAAACTTCCCGATAACCGAACGCCTCACGCGCGAAATCGTGTCGCTCCCGATGCATCCATTTCTGACGCGCCCCGATGTCGAACACGTCGCTGCGGCGATTGCCGGCTTCCTGTCGCGATGCTGAACACCGGCCTCATCGGCTACGGATATTGGGGCCCGAACCTCGCACGGAATCTTGCTGACGCGCACGACGACATCCGTCTCGTGGCGATCGCGGATGCGCGCCCGGAGCGCCGCCAGATGGCGGACCGCAGGCATCCCGGCGTCAAGACGTGCGCAGATGCACAGGCGCTCATCGAACGCAACGATGTCGACGCGGTAGTGATTGCGACGCCGCTCGCGACGCACCGGCAGCTGGCGGAGGCGGCAATCCGCCGCGGCAAACACGTCCTCGTCGAGAAGCCGATTGCGGCCTCGCGCAAAGACGCCGAAGCCATCGCGGAACTCGCCGAGGCGCACGGTGTGTGCCTGATGGTCGATCACACGTTTGTCTACACCGGCGCCGTGAAGAAGATCCGGTCGCTCATCGACGGCGGCGATCTCGGTCAGCTGCTGTATCTGGATTCCGTCCGCGTCAACCTCGGGTTGTTTCAGCAAGACTCGAACGTGATATGGGATCTCGCGGTGCACGATTTGTCGGTGATGAACTACCTCATCGACGCGCGTCCCGTCGCCGTGTCGGCCGACGGATCGTGTGTGACCGGCTACGAACACGAAAACATCGCGTACATCACGGTGCACTTCGACACCGGCTTTCTCGCGCACTTTCACGTGAACTGGCTCGCACCGGTGAAGATCCGGCACATGCTGCTCGGCGGCAGCCAGCGGATGCTCGTGTACAACGATATGGAGCCGAGCGAGAAGGTGCTCGTGTACGACAAGGGCGTCGACGTCAACGTGGACGAGCGCGACGATCTCGCGCGGCGGCAGATTCTGGTGTCGTACCGCACCGGCGATATGCATGCGCCGAAACTCGATCGGACCGAGGCGCTCGCCGGCGTCGTGCACGAGTTCGCGAGCGCCATTGCGGAACGGCGCGCGCCGCTCACCGGCGCGGCGGCGGGCGTCCACGTCGTGTCGCTCCTCGAAGCGGCGGAGCAGTCGCTTCGTGCCGAGGGACGGAGGATCCGGCTGTGATCGCGGCGGACGTGAAGCTCGGCCGCGACGTCAAGATCTACGACTTCGTCAACTTGTACGGCTGCGAGATCGGGGACGAGACGAAGATCGGCACGTTCGTCGAGATTCAGAAAGGCGCCAGGATCGGCCGCCGGGTCAAGGTATCGAGCCACACCTTTATCTGCGAAGGCGTCACGATTGAAGACGAGGCGTTCATCGGCCATGGCGTGACGTTCACCAACGATCTCTATCCGCGCGCGACCACGCCATCCGGAGCGCTGCAGGGCGATGCCGACTGGAAGGTCATTCCCACCGTCGTCCGTCGCGGTGCGTCGATCGGCTCCGGTTCGACGATTCTGTGTGGCATCGAAATCGGCGAAGGCGCGATTGTCGGCGCCGGCAGCGTCGTCACCAAGGACGTGCCGGCAGGCATGATCGTCGCCGGCAATCCGGCGAAAATCCTGCGTCCCATCGAGCGCCAGGCGTGAGCGAGACGCACGAGCTTCTTCGCGGTCGCGTCGTCATCACCGGCGGCGCCGGGCTCATCGGCTCGCACATCGTCGACGAGCTGCTGCGCCGCGGCGCGACAAACGTCGTCGTCCTCGACAACTTCTCGCGCGGGCGTCTGCAGAATCTGACCGACGCGCTGCCGAGCCGACGCGTCCATGTCGTCGAAGGCGACATCCGCAACGCGCGCGACGTGGAAGGGGCGATCGCGGGCGCGAGGCTGGTCTTTCATGAAGCCGCCATTCGCATCACGCAATGCGCGGAAGAACCGCGACTCGCGAAGGACGTGCTCGTCGACGGCACCTTCAACGTACTCGATGCATGCGTCCAGGCGAAGGTGACGAGAGTCGTAGCCGCGTCGTCGGCGTCGGTCTACGGGCTGGCGGGAGTGTTTCCGACCGAAGAGTCGCATCACGGGTACGACAACCGCACGTTGTACGGCGCGATGAAGATGTTCAACGAAGGCCTGCTGCGCAGCTTCAACGACATGTACGGGCTGAACTACATCGCGCTGCGGCCGTTCAACGTCTACGGTCCCAGAATGGACACGCACGGCGCCTACACAGAGGTGCTGATTCGCTGGATGGATGCGATTGACAGCGGTCGTCCGCCGGTGATCTTCGGCGACGGAACCCAGACCATGGACTTCGTGCACGTGACGGATGTGGCGCTCGCCAGTGTGCTGGCGGCGCTCTCCGACGTGAGCGACGCCGTGTTCAACGTCGGCACCGGCGTCGAGACATCGTTGAACGAGCTCGCGCGGATGCTGTTGAAGGTGATGGGCTCGTCGCTCCAGCCGGAGTACGCGGAAGCGCGCAAGGTGAATCCAGTGCCTCGGCGGCTGGCGTCGGTCGACGCAGCGGCTCGTGCGATCGGATTTCGTGCGTCCATCTCGCTCGAGGACGGGCTCCGAGGCCTGGTCGAATGGTGGCGCCGCGAGCGAGTAACGGCGAGCCGATGATTCCTCTGACGCGACCGGAGTTCGGCGACGAGGAAGCGCGCGCCGTCGCCGACGTGCTCAAGAGCGGATGGGTCGTGCAGGGACCGCGGGTGGCGGAGTTCGAGCGCCTCGTCGCGGCGCGTCTGGGCGCCGCCCACGGCGTCGCGACGACGTCATGCACGACCGCGCTCCATCTCGCCTTCGTCGTCAGCGGCATCGGTCCCGGCGACGAAGTCATCTGTCCGTCGTACTCGTTCATCGCCAGCGCGAACGCCGTTGTCCACGCCGGAGCGACGCCCGTCTTTGCCGACGTCGAAGACGACACGTGGAACCTCGATCCGTCGGACGTCGGGCGACGCGTGTCGCCGAAGACGAAGGCCGTCCTTGCGGTTCACCAGGTGGGCCTTGCCGCCGATCTCGATCGGCTCCGAGCGGCGGTTCCCGAGCGCGTGGCGATTCTCGAAGATGCGGCCTGCGCCATCGGATCGACGTACAAAGGCCGGCCGATCGGTTCGCACGGCAACGTCGCGTGCCTGAGCTTTCATCCGCGAAAGACGATTTCGCTCGGCGAGGGCGGGATGCTGCTGACCGACGATGCGTCAGTCGCCGAGCGCGCACGGACGCTGCGTTCGCACGGCGCCAGCGTGTCCGATCTGGATCGGCATCAGGCGAAGGGGCTGGTCTACGAAGAGTATCGTGAGCTCGGCTACAACTACCGTATGACCGACATTCAGGCGGCGATCGGCATCGAGCAGATGAAGCGCCTCGACGATCTGCTCGCCCGCCGGCGCGCCGTCGCCGCGCGGTACAACACAGCGTTCTGCCGGTCGGAACATATCCAGACGCCGGCCCAGCCGGAATACGCGCAGCATTCGTATCAGTCGTACGCCGTTCGTCTGCGGCCGGCCTGCCGCGTCAGCCGCGACGACGTCATGCGGGAGCTGATTGAGGCGGGCATCACATGCCGCCGCGGCATTCCGCCGATTCACCTCGAGCCGCTGTATCGCCGCGGCGCCAGAGTGTCACTGCCGGTGACTGAAGCGCTCGCGGCCGAGTCGATCTTTCTCCCGATGTATGCGTCGCTGGCCGACGCCGATCAGGCCCGTGTCGTCGATGCCGTGCTCCGCGCGGTCGCGCGTTGATTGTGCCCAAGCCGCTCGTCGCCATCGTCGTCCCCGTCCACAACGAAAAGGACAACCTCGCGCGTTTCCATCAGGAAGTGTCCGCGGTGATGCAGTCGCTTGGCGACTACGAGTGGGAGTTCGTGTTCGTCGACGACGGGAGCAAGGACGGCTCGTTCGAGATTCTCCGCGCGTTGCGCGAACGCGACGCCCGAGTGACGGCGCTCCGCTTCCCACGCAACTTCGGCAGCCATGTCGCCATCGCCGCCGGCATCGACCACTCGGAGGGCGACGCCGCCGTCATCATGGCCGCGGACCTTCAGGACCCGCCGTCGTTGATCAAGGAGTTCGTCGCCCGATGGCGCGAAGGATACGACGTCGTGTGGGGCGCGCGCAGCGGCCGCGACGACGGGAAGCTGAAGGCGTGGGCGATGAATCGGTTCTATTCGCTGGTACGCCGCATTGCGATTCCGAGTTACCCGAAGGGCGGCACGGGCAGCTTCTGCCTTATTACCCGACCGGTGATGGAGGCGTTCCGAAAGATGAAGGAACGCAACCGGCTGACCTTCGGGTTGATCGCCTGGGCCGGTTTCCGCGAAACGCAGGTGCCGTATCACCGTCCGCGCCGTCTGGTCGGCGCGTCGTCGTGGACGACGCGCAAGATGTTGAAGGCCGCGATCGACACGTTCGTGTCGTTCTCGTTTCTGCCAATCCGCGCGATTTCGTACTTCGGCCTCATTGTGTCGGTGATCAGTTTTCTGTTCGGGTTTTACGTGCTCGTCAACAAGCTCGCCTTCGGCACGCACGTGGAGGGGTGGACGTCGGTGATGCTGGCAGTGCTGCTGCTCGGCGGCGTCCAGCTCGTGATGGTTGGCGTGCTTGGAGAGTACCTCTGGCGCGCACTCGACGAAGCCCGCGATCGTCCGCTGTACATCGTTGAACGCACGCTCCCACGTACTGAGAACTTAGAAGTTAGAACTGAGAACTTAGAACTGAGAAGTTAGAACGAGACTTCCAGAATTCATCATCGGCGGCGCGCCTCGATCTGGGACGACCTGGCTCTATGCGCTGTTGGATCGCCATCCCGATATCCACATGGCGAAACCGCTCAAGCCCGAGCCAAAGTTCTTCCTTCGCGACGACGAGTACGCCAAGGGACTCGAGTACTACTCGAAGAAGTGGTTCGACGGCGTAGCGTCGTCGAAGATTGCCGGCGAAAAGAGCACCGACTATCTCGAGAGTGCGGATGCGGCGGTACGGATTGCGGAGAGCCTTCCGCACGTGAAGCTGATCTTCCTGCTGCGCGAACCGGTCTCACGCGCATATTCGAACTACCTCTGGTCGAAGATGAACGGGCTCGAAACGGAGGAGTTCGCGACGGCGCTCCAGCGTGAAGCCGAACGCGAACGCGAGCTGCCCGAGCGGTTGAAGTTCACGCGCCCGTTCTCGTATTTCTCGCGTGGACTCTACGCCGATCTCCTCGGGCCGTACTTCGAGCGCTTCATGGCACGCCAACTCTTCGTCGCGCGGTACGAGGACATCGCCGAGCGGCCGTCGGCGGTGGCGGACGCCGTACATCGGTTCCTCGGCGTGGCGCCGCGGCCGTCGGATGTCGAGGGATTGGGCGTGATCAACCCATCTGCGCGCGACGTCAACGGGCTGCCCGACACCGTGCAAAGGGAATTGAGCGAGCGGTACGTCGAACCCAACCACCGTCTTGCCACCCTGCTCGGGCCAGCGTTTCCGATGTGGCGCTAGAGCCGCTCGTCCCGTTTCGAATGACCTCGGTCGGCGTGTACAGCGACGCAGCCTGGGCAGAAGGCCTGACGTTCAAGCTGCCGGCAGACATGCCGGCGCGTCTGCGGTGGGACGTCGGGGCGTCCGGCGAGGTGTCGATTGGACGCGACGCGCTGTCCGTGCCGCCCGCCGACATTCCGCGTCAGCGAGAGCGGGCCGCATTCACCGAGCAGCCTCCCATCAGCGCGCGGCTGCCGGTCAGCTATCAACACGTGCCCGGAGGGGTGCGCGCGATGATCGGATCGGTCATCGGAAGGTGGCATCGCGGACGTTCGGATCGATGGGCGTCATTTCCGACGTGGCCGCTCGATCTCAGCGCCGACCTCTTGTTCGATCTCAGTCTGCCGACATCGCCGCCGCCGGCCGCACCGGTTCCGGTCGTGCTGACGCACGACATCGACTCTCCCGAGGGGCTGCGGAATCTCGTCGCGCGCTTTCTCGCGCTCGAAGAGAGCGTCGGCGCACGTTCGACCAACTACATCGTGCCGTGCGCATGGCCCATCGATGACGCGCTGGTCGCCGAAGTGAGCGCGCGGGGTCACGAGGTCGGCGTCCACGGCTACGATCACAGCAACCGCACGCCGTTCGTCGATGCAGACGAGCGGCGCCGGCGTCTCGACGCCGCGCAGCCGTTCGCGAAACGTCACGGCGCATTGAGCTATCGGGCGCCGTCGCTCCTCCGGACGCGTGCGCTGCTTCGAGATCTCGCGGGACGCTACGTGTGGGACAGCAGCATTCCGACGTCGGGCGGCTTGTTTCCGGTGCCGAACAACGGCTGCGCGAGCGCGCGGCCGTTCGCCATCGGAGACGTCCTCGAACTGCCGCTCTCGATGCCTCGAGACGGCAGCCTCCGGTTTCTCGGCCACACGCCGGACGAGATCGCCAGACTCTGGATGGACTGCGCAGACCTCATCGCGCGTTCCCGCGGCATCGTCGTGCTGTTGACCCACTGCGAGCAGCGTTTCAGCGGCGACGGCCCCATGTTCGATGCGTACCGGCGCTTTCTTGAGTACGTGGCCGGGCAGCCCGGGCGGTTCATGTTCAAGCGCGTCAATCAGATCACGGCGTGAGCGCCGTCATGAGCGAATTCACCGGCACGACATGCTCCGCGCCTGCCGAACGATCGCAACGGATGTGCGAGATCGTGCTGAGACACATGCCCAAGGATCGAGTCCCGCAGGTGCTGGACGTGGGCTGTGGCACGGGGTCGCTCGTCTTCCTGCTCTCGAGCGCACTTCCGGAAGCGACGCTGGTTGGACTCGACGTGTCGGCGCTGAACATCCACGCCGCCGAGGCTCATCGTGCCACACTCGACCGTGTCACTGCGTCGCGCGTGCGATTCGAGCAGGGCGACTATCTCGCGCGGTCCGCGACTCCCGTCGATGCTGTCACGTCGGACGGCGTCCTGCACTTGATTCCCGGCGACACGCGTGCGCTGTTCGCGAAGCTCGCCGCCGACGTCCGGCCCGGGGGCGTGCTCGTCGTCTGCATGCCGTTCGACTGCGGCTACAACTACGCATTCGCGACGCTGCGTCGCCTGCTGCGGCTCGTACGGTCGCGCGCACTCGACGCGATCATCCTGCGGATTGGCCGTGTGCTGCACCGCGGCGAGATGAGCGACGAAGGGCTTCGCGAGCGCGTGCCGTACATGTACATTCCGCCGCAGCGTTTGGCCGGTCGGCGACTGCGCGACGCGATCGCGCCGTCGGTCGGGCTCCGGCTCGTCACGCGATATCCGATGAAGAGCACGAGCCTGTCGCAGCTCAAGCACGAAGTGCTCGTGTTCGAGAAGCAGGTGGCGTAAGTGGCGAACCAGGGCTTCACGCTGTGGTTCACTGGCCTCTCGGGCGCCGGAAAATCGACGCTCTCGGTTGCCGTCGGAGAGGCGCTCAAGGCTCGCGGACGGCTGGTCGAGGCATTGGATGGCGACGAAATCCGGCAGCGCCTCAGCCGCGGACTGGGCTTCTCGAAAGAAGATCGTGACGAAAACATTCGCCGGATCGGCTTTGTCGCTCGCTTGTTGTCACGCAGCGGCGCCGTGGCGATCGCGGCGGCGATTTCGCCGTACCGCGAGCTTCGCGACGAAGTCCGGCGTGAGCACGAGGCGCCGTTCATCGAGATCTTCGCCGACTGTCCGCTCGACGTCTTGATCAAACGCGATCCGAAAGGCCTGTACGCCAAAGCGCTGCGAGGAGAGATCCAGAATTTCAGCGGCATCTCCGATCCGTACGAACCTCCGCTCGCTCCAGAGATCACCGTCCATACCGATAGCGAGACCGTCGACGCCTCTCGCGACGCAATCCTTCGTTGGCTCGAGGGGCGCCGCCTGATCTGATGCGCTGGAAGTTCAAACGTCCCGGCTACTCGCTGGCGCTCATCGCCGTCGCGCTGGTGTACCTGCACAACACGCTCCCGCATCTGACGATGCTCCCACGCGTGAATGTGGATGAGCCGTGGCTGATGGAGCGGGCGTATCAGGTGATGCGGACTGGAGTGCCGAGTCAGCCGATGCTCGGCCTGAACACCGCTTATTTCCTCCAGGTCGGCTACGCCTATCTGTTTGCGCCGTGGATGAGTGTGACCGGGGTCGGGCTGCTGCAGGCGAGACTGCTCAGCGTGCTGCTTGGCCTCGGCACGATCTGTTTGGTTTCGCTGATCGGCCGGCGCACTGTGGACTCGGTCACCGGCGTCGCGGCGGCGCTGTTTCTCGCGCTCGACAGCAACTTTCTTGGCGGTGCGCGAAGTGCGCGCACGGACATGCCGTCGGTGTTCTTCGCGGCGGCAGCGCTTGCGTCGTACGTGATCGCGCGCGAGCGCAATCGCGGCGCCTGGTTCGTGTTGAGCGGCGCCTGTCTCGGCGCGGCGGTCCTCGTTCACGGCAACGCGTTCTGGGTGGGTGTCATCCTGCTCGCCTGGTATGTGCTCGACTACGGCCTCGCCGGCATCACCAGGGCGTTCGGCTACTGGTTCATCGGTGGCGTGCTCCTGACGCTGGGTCCGTACGTCGCGATCGTCGCGAGCCGTTGGCACGATGTCCAGATTCAGATCGGCAACTTCGCCGCGGATCGTGTGCCCGCGTGGCGGCCAGCCACCATCTGGCATGAAATCACGCTTGAAGTGAGCCGCTACAACGATTGGTACTTCGGACTTGTCACGAGTTCTGTTCCCAATCCGCTGTTGTGGCTGTTTCGGATCGCTATCGTGCTTGGCGTTGTCGTGCTGGTCGTACGTGTGATGTCGGGAGCAAGACGGACCGACGCCGACTCACGCGGCCCGGGACGACTGCTCATTCTCAGCGTCGGCACCGCTGTCATCTTTGCCGCGTTCATCAACAACAAGGTGCCGGTCTACATGCCGCACGTGCTGCTCGGATTCTCTCTGGCAGCCGGCGTGTTTGTCAGCGAGGCTGCGGCGCTCTTGCCCGGCTGGCGGCCTCTGGCCCTCGCGCTGGTAGCAGCGTACGGGCTGGCCGGCGTCTTCTATTACGAGAAGTGGTATTCGACCGCACGCAAATCCGAGCTCGTGCCGTACGAAAGCACCGCCGCGACGCTTCGCGCGCTCACGCCCGCCGGCGCGAAGTATCTGTTTGCCTCGCCGCAGTTCTGGCCCCCGTTTCACGACGAGCCGGGCACGACCTTCCTGTCGTTTGCCGCAGCGCAGCCGCACGAGACCGACGGATCCCTCGCGCTCGGACGCGCTTCCGATGACAAACCGATTGTGTTGCTCGTCGACGAAGCGCAATGGCTCCCCGAACTGACGGCTGGCGTGTCTCACCCTGCCGAGTCGTGGCAGCGCGACTGGGTGAGCTTCATCGAAACGCGCTGTGTGCTCGACGGATATGCGCTGGGGACGGCGCACGGAACGATCGCGGCATATGCGTGCGGCCTGGCTCGCCGCCCGCCGGTGCGCGTCCCCAGGATCGTCGGAGGCGCCACCGACTACGCCCTGAGCGAGCCGGCCCTGTCGCAGGCGGCCGAGAAGCTCGCGCACTGGACACGGTACGATGATCCACGCCGTCCGTCGTCAGCGCAGCCGTCCGTGGCGCTCACGGGCGAAGGCGTGAGGATTTCCGGGAACGGCTGGCCAGGAATCGTGAAGATGTTCGACGCCACGCCGGGAGAACGGTATCTCGTGCGCACCGACGATTCGATGACGCGCGATGGAGATCTGCTGTACCTCGGCACGTGGCAGCAACCGCAGGTCCGCTCGCTCTCCGGCGCATCGTCGGCCGGTATACCTGCGCCGTTGATCTCAGAGCGATGGTTTCCGCGCGAGCGCGCGTTCATCGCGACGGCGCCGCAGGTTCGCGTGCTGGTCTACTCCGAAGCGCCGTCGACCGACTTCCTGATCTCGTCGCTCGACATCTTTCGACTGGTGCCGGCGACGGCTGCGCACGCGGCGGCGCCGCGATGACCGGACGTCTGCCCGACATCCTCTGCGTCTCGTCGATCGACTGGGACTTCATCTGGCAGGGCCACCAGGAAATCATGTCGCGCATGGCCGCGCAGGGCCACCGGGTGCTGTTTGTCGAGAATACCGGCGTGCGGGCGCCGAAGGTCCGCGATCTGCCGCGCGTGCGTCAGCGGATTCGCAACTGGTGGCGCGGCACGAAAGGGTTTCGCCAGGAACGGCCGAACCTGTTCGTCTACTCGCCGCTGCTGTTGCCGCTGCCGTACTTCTGGCTGGCGCGATGGATCAATCGGCGGCTGCTGTCGCGCGCGCTGCGCCGGTGGATGGAGGCGGTCGGCTTCAATCGTCCGGTCCTCTGGACGTTCCTGCCGACGCCGCTCGCGCTCGACATCATTGCCGCCGTCGATCCGCAGGTGACGATCTACTACTGCATCGACGATCTCGCGTCGAGTTCACGAGGCGCGCGGAAGATCGTCGCCAGCGAGGAGCGCCTCTTCAAGCAAGCCGACCTCGTGTTCGTGACCTCGGAGCGTCTGCAGTCGCGCGCGGCGAAATTCAGAACCGAGGTGCATCTGTTCCCGTTCGGCGTGAATCTCGAGCGGTTCGAAGAGGTCCGGCGCGCGCCCGACAATCCCCCCGACGATGTCCGTTCGCTCGCACGGCCGGTGGTCGGCTACGTCGGCGGGCTGCACCAGTGGGTCGACCAGGCGCTGCTTGCGGGCGTCGCGCAGCGGCTTCCGGACGTGAGCTTCGCGCTCGTCGGCCCCGCACAAACGGACGTGTCGACCCTGCAGCGCTGCGCGAACGTCACGCTGTTCGGCCAGCGCGCGCATCCGGATCTGCCGCGCTACGTCAAGGAGTTCGACGTCGGCATCGTCCCGTATTTGCTGACGGATTACACGGCCAACGTCTATCCGACCAAGCTCAACGAGTATCTCAGCATGGGGATCCCCGTCGTGGCGACGGACCTGCCGGAGATCCGCCGGTTCAACCGCGATCATGGCGACGTCGTACAGGTGGCTGCCGACGCAGATGCGTTTGTCAACGCGATTAAACAGGCGTTGAATGGAGCGTCGACGCCGCAGGTCGTGACGCGACGGATTGAAGTGGCACAGGCGAACAGCTGGGAGCGGCGGATCGCCGCGATGATACGGCTGATCGATGGCGCGATCGCCAAGCGTGCCGCGTCAGATCAGCGTTGGGATCAGGCGCTGCGGCGCATCTATCGCCGGACGCGCACGCCGATCGTTGCCCTGATCGCGGCCGTTGCCGTCATTGGCGGCCTCGTTTTTTACACGAATGCGGTGTGGAGCGCCGCCAAGCCACTGCGCATGTCGTCACCGCCTGCACACGCGGACGCGATTGTCGTGTTCGCCGGCGGCGTCGGTGAAAACGGCAAGGCTGGCGGGGGAACGTCGGAGCGGCTGAACGAGGCCGTGGATTTGTACCGCGCCGGATATGCGCCCTATGTGGTGTTCTCGTCCGGGTACATCTACAGCTTCAAGGAAGCCGAGTCGATGCGCGACTATGCGGTGTCGCAGGGCGTGCCGCCGTCGGCGATCGTCCTCGAGCAGCGCGCGAGGAACACGTATGAGAACGTGAAGTTCGTCGACGAGATTCTGCGCGATCACAAGTCGACGTCGATTCTACTCGTGACTTCGCCGTACCACATGCGCAGAGCCACGATGGTCTGGCGCAAAATCGCGCCTGGAATCACAGTGACGCCGACGCCGCCGCCGCGCAGCCAGTTTTACGATCACGCGCGCGGCGCGACGTTTGAGCAGCTGCGCAGCATCCTGTACGAGTACCTCGCGATTCTCGGCTACTGGCAACGCGGGTGGGTGTGAAGAAGCTTGTCGATCACACCTCATTTCGCCACAGTAGTAGTGTCCGTGGTCAGGACTGAAAACATCGAACCCCCACCGACCTCCGGTACCTGTGTGAGCAGGGCGAGCCGAGTCCGCGCCGGAAACGGTCCCAGTTCGCCATCGGCTTCTGCCCGTAGGACAAGGACAAACGACGGCGACGGGATAGCATCCGCGCCGGTTGTGGCCGGATCGAAGACCTTCAGCGCGAGCCGCAGATCGTCGCGGCCGGCTTTCGAGCAATAGAACCGCCAGAAGGCGTCCGCGTACTGCATGTTCTGGCTCACCAGAACCGGGATCGCCCTCCCGGGTGGTTCGCGAGCCACGATGTCTTCCATCGCACCGGCATGGTTGAATTCGAACCAGCCTGCCGCACGTCGCCGGTAGTCGGTCAGATAGTCGTGGTAGAAGGCGACGAACTGTACGCCAGTGAGAACCAGCAAACAGGCCGCAATCGTGCGCCAGCTTTTCGCGCGATCCGTCAGCCATGCGATGACGAACGCCGCGGCGCTAACGAGGAGCAGCGGCAGCGTCATTCGGCTCAGCCCGCGGCCGTGCGCGAGCGTCCATGCCGCGTACGAGACGCTAAGCAGGACGCCGCCGATCGCAATCGGGGCTGCGGTTGGGCGCAATCGGGTGCGCAGCGGCGCCGACCAGAGCCACTGCAGGCCCGAGGTCGCGAGCAGGATGCCGAACGGGATCACCTCGAGCTCGCGTTCCACGGCGCCGTGCTCGGAAATCAGCACGGCGGCGATCGGCGCGGCGGCAAACCCAGCGACGACCACGGCCGACCATGCGTCCTTCCGGTATCGCACGAGCTGGTAGATGCCGATCGGAATCAGAATCGCGAGCGGGAGCAGGAATACCCCGGCGCTGCGTGTCGAGCTGACGATCTTCACGCCGCCCGACATGAAGAGATAACTCGGGTTGAAGAACTCGAAGTACAGCGACACGCGATCCGACAGGATGCCGTAGCTGAGATAGTCGCTGAGTTGCTGGACGAGATTGAGTGCGGCGCCGTTTCCCGGACCGTAAAGCCGCCATTTGGCCGTCAGCGTCTCTGGGTGTTGAAGCATGAACGGCACGGCCAGCACGAGGGGTGCGGCGAATCCTCCAATGAGGACCGCGAGAGACTTCAGCGGCGTCAGCCTCTTTGTCAGGATCACGGCTCCGGTGATGCAGATGTAGATCGGCATCAGGGCCCACGCCGCCACGTAGCTGAAGAAGCCGACGCCGAGAGACAATCCCGCGAGAAAGAGCATCGAAGGCGTGCGCCGTTCCAAATAGACCGTGACACACAGCAGCCAGAGCAGAACGAATGGTATCGGGTAGAGATAGTCCATTGCGATGCGCGCGTGGATCAGATGCGCGGGCGTGAGCGCCATCAACGCGCTTGCGACGAGCGCCCATCTCCTGCTGCCGAAGACGCGCGCGGCGATCAGATAGACGAGCGCGGCGTCAATTGCGCCGACGACGACCGACGGCACGCGAACGGCCCCTTCCGAGAGCGGCAGCAGCTTCAGGAACAAAGCCGTGAAGTACACGAGAATCGGCTGGAACCACGAGCCTGGGTACACTTCGAAGGACAGCGGCAGGAAGCGACCGTCGGTGTCGCGCCCGGTCGCCGCAATCGCGTGCGCCTGATTCGCGAAGAACACCTCGTCGTGATGCAGATATGGCGGCACGCGGGTGAGCTCTGGAAGGTAGAGGCACAGCACGACGACCGCGATCACCGCCGCTATCCACAGGTTCTTCATCGGCGGCCCAGATTGTACAAACGGTGCCAGGCTGCGTGAAGCGCGGCGGCGACGAAGACGAACATCAGCGGCTGGACCGTCACCGAATAGCGCATGTTCGTCAGGAGTGGCGCGATGGTCAGTGGCACGTAGATGATGAGCAGCAGCGGCAGCAAGACATCCGAGTGCCGCTTCCAGAGCAAGACGACGCCAGCGAGAAACACGGCGAGATAGGCCGTCGATACCGCCCTCGCCGCGGCGTAGACCGCCGTCGCCCCGCGGAACTGCTGGTTCGTCCATTTGTCTCTCGAACCGACGACGACGAACACGCGGTACATGCGGTAGAGCGACGCTTCGACGAAGGCGAGCGGGGCGCGACGGATGTTGTCGAACGCAAGTGCGGAATAGCGCTGCATAGCCTGTGGTTGCTCTCTGTAGAAAACGTCGTTGACCTTGACTCCCTCCACCAGCCCGCATCGAGCATCGTTTTTGTCCACGTCCGGCGCGGGACGCGAGAGCGCCGCCAGCGATCGGTGCGCTTGCATCAACGCAACCGCGTGCGGTCCGACGAACGTCAGGTCCGTCAATTGTTCACGCCATTTGCGGGGAATCGTGATGGACGAATCGCCGGCGAACCTGAGCCGAGCGGCCTGCTCGTCGTAGTCGATGTCGACCGCAGGCGGTTGGCCGTTGCCCTCGAGGAGCCGTTGGATGGCGGATCGCGCGTCGACGACTCCTGCCCGTCGCAGCGGATCCGCAGCCGGCAGCGCCTCGCCCCAGGCCGAGTGGCGCGCCAGCCGAACGACGTCGAAGACGTCGAGCAGATCGTGATAGCGATCCAGATCGCCCACATGATCCTGGCTGACGAAGTACACCAACGGCGTCGCCCCGCCGGCGAGCGGCGTGTCGATCGTGGTGACACCCTCGGGGTCAGGCCAGGAAGCCTCGAAGTAGTAGTAATAGGTGGCCGGCGACTCCGGAGGCGGCGGCAGCTCGAAGACGAAGCTGCGGTTGTTAGTGAGCGTTTCCGGTTTGAGCTGGCGGCGCATCGGATCGAAGTCCGACCAGTAGAAGAGAGACACCGATCCCCCGCGTTCTTCGAGGGCGCAGGTGCCCGTGCCGCCGCTGACGCGGATTGGCACGTTGGCAAGGCTGGTGTATTCGAACGCCGGCGCTTCGAACACCGAGCGCGGGTTATACGCGTAGCTGTCGAGATACGGACCTACTTGCAGCGTGCCGTACCAGAGTTGTGTCCCTCCGCGAACGCTCGTCGGCAGCAGAGTGCCGGTCAGCGAGTAGTTGCGCACGATCCACGGCGTCAACGCGGCGCCGGCGGCGGCGAGCAGCACCAGAGCGTGGGCCAGTGATCGCCGCAGGGGGTATTTCCAGATCACGTATCCCGCCAGCACCGCGGGGATCAGAATGAGGTTGGGACGGAACTGCGACATCACGCCGGCGATGAGGCCACTGAGCGCGAACAGCGGAAGGCGATCGCGCTCGAGTCCCTTCATGAAGACGACAATCGCGGTCAGGAAGAGGACGCTGCAAATGGCGTCAGACGACTGCGTCGATGCGTAGACGGTGTTGAACGAGAGCGCGCCGAGCATCAACGCAGCAATCGCGGCGGTGCGGCGATCGGTCCATTGCCGCGCGGCGGTGAATAGCAGCATCGGCATCACCGCGTTGAGCGTCACCTGCACGAGCAGCGGAATCCACGGACGATCCCCGAACAGGCGGTAGAACACGGACAGGAAGTAGGCATACCCCCACGGGTAGTCCATCGCGGGGAACGGCCGGCCCGCCGCGAGCTCGAGCGCCATCTCGTGATAGTGATCGAATCCGTTCCAGCCCCACGGGTGAGGCGCTCGAACGAACACGAACACCAGACCAAGCGAGAGCGAGATCAGGCAGGCAATTCGCACTGTGCGAGGCATGAATGAGGATTCGACGCTCATGGTACCGCAAGGTGATCGCGGAACGCAGCGCGCTCCTCGGGATTCTCCTCGTGATCGCGCTCGGCGCGTTCCTGCGGCTGTGGGGTCTGCAGTTCGGCCTGCCGCATCCGTTTGCCAGACCCGATGAAGAAGTCGTCGTCGACCTGGCGCTCGGCGTCCTGAAGGATCCGAACCCTCATTTCTTCGATTGGCCGACGCTGTTCGCCTATACGACCGCGGCCGTCTATGCGGCGCTCTTCGCGATCGAACGCTCGATCGGAGGCGCGATCACCGACGCCGCGGTGGCCAAGGCGTTGTTCGAGCCGACGCTGCATCTTGTGCCTCGGATGCTCTCGGCGGCCGCGGGCATCGCGACGATCGCGGCGCTCTTCGGCGCCGCTCAGGAACTGTTTTCGAAGCGAGTGGCGCTGCTCGCGTCTGCGTTTCTTGCTGTCGCGTTCCTGCATGTGCGCGACTCGCATTTCGGCGTGACCGACGTTCCGGCGACGTTTCTGACGGTGTGCGCCTTCTGGGCAAGCGTCAGGTGCGCGGCCAAAGGCGTCACTCTCAGGCGCGTGGCGGTCGCCGGCGTGCTGTGTGGGCTCGCGACGTCGACGAAGTACAACACGGCGCTGGTTCTGCTGCCGGCGATTGTCGCGATTGTCTGGCCGCGAGAGAACCTGCGGCCAGCGTTGGCTGTGCGCGCTCTGGCCGTGCTCCTGCTGTGCGCGGCCATCGCCTTCGTCGCGGGCACTCCGTACGCCGTGCTCGACTCGCCGACATTTCTTGCGGCCGTGACCGGCATCGGCCGTCATCTGGGGGCCGGACATGTCGTGATGGCGCGCGGATGGACCTACCACCTCATCTTCACGTTGCGATACGGGCTGGGAATTCCGCTGCTCGCCGGCGCAGTCCTCGGCGGCTTGTGGCTCATCGCGCGGCAACCGCGCGCGGCTGCGCTCACGCTCGCGTTTCCGGTTCCGTATTACATCGTCTTGGGGTCCGGCCTGACGGTATTCGTCCGTTACATGGTGCCGATCGTGCCGTTCGCGTGCCTCGCTGCGGCCGTCTTCGTCGATCGATTCGCCGACGCTCTCCATGAGTGGTTCAGCAAGAATCACGCTGCCGTGCCGCACGTCGCAACGGCCGCGCTGGCCGCCGTCATCGCGATCCCAACGGCCACGTCGTCTGTGCTCTTCGATCGGCTGATGACGAAGTCAGACACACGTGTTCTTGCCGCCGAGTGGGTGGCTTCGCAGTTTCCGACGGGGACGACGATGTACCAGAATGGCTATGGGTACGTCCAACTACGACCGACTCCGCTGGCGCGTTATCCTCAGTACGGGTTCAACGATCGAACGAATCGTTTCGAGCGCGACGGCCGCCCGATTGCCTCGCCGGATGTCATCGTCCTCCACGAGTCGCCGCTTGGCGTCTACACGATGGTTCCCGCTCCAATTGCCGCGCTGGTCGGGACCGACTACGTGCTGGTCGCCACATTCACGGCCATGACGCCGTCCGATGCGCAGCAGGCAGTCTACGATCTGGACGACGCGTTCTTTGCGCCGTTTGGAGGAATCGAGAACGCGAGGCGTCCGGGCGCGAACATCCGCATTTTTCAGCGACGGGCGGCCCAGTAACCATGTGCGGCATCTGCGGTGAACTGACGTTCGACGGCGCGCCGGTCCGCGCCGAGACCATCGAGTCGATGCGCGATCGTCTCGAGCATCGCGGACCCGACGCGCAGGGAGTGTTCGTCAGCGACGACCGCCGCGTCGGCCTCGGCTTCCGTCGTCTCGCGATCATCGACCTGTCGCCGCTTGGCAATCAGCCCATGGCGAACGAAGACGGCGCGGTCCGGGTCGCGTTCAACGGCGAGATCTACAACTTCCAGGCGCTGCGGTCGCGATTAGTTGCCAACGGCCATACGTTCCGATCGCACAGCGACACCGAAGTCCTCGTGCATCTGTACGAAGACGTCGGGCCGTCGTTCGTCGAAGAGATCGACGGGATGTTCGCGATCGCGATTTGGGACGCCAGGGCCGGCAAGCTCGTACTCGCCCGCGATCGTGCCGGCAAGAAGCCGCTTTTCGTCTACCGAGACGCGCGCCGCCTGGTCTTCGGATCGGAGATCAAAGCGCTCTTCGGTCATCCCGACGTCCCGATCGACGTCGACGAATCGCAGCTGCCGGCGTATTTCACTTACGGGTACGTCCCGCATCCGTCCACGTTCTATCGCGGCGTCACGCAGATCGATCCCGCCGGCGTGCTCGTCGTCGATGCCGACGGTCGAACAGACTCGCGGCGGTACTGGCACCTGCAATTTCCGGATGCCGGGAGCGAGCGACGCGTAGACCGCGAGTCCGCTCGGCGGCGTGTCCGTGAGCTCGTGACCGACGCGGTGGCCCGGCGTCTTGTCAGCGACGTCCCGCTCGGCGCGTTCCTCAGCGCCGGCGTGGATTCGACCATCGTCGTCGGCGTCATGAGCCGCCTCATGGACGCGCCGGTCAAGACCTTCACGATCGGGTTCGAGGGAGCGCCGGCGTTCGACGAAACCGGGGCGGCGCGGCAGGTCGCGGAGCGATTCAAGACCGAACACACTGAGTTCCGTGTGAGGCCTTCCGCGGTCGAGCTGATCGATCGCCTCGTCTGGCACCACGACGGGCCCTTCGGCGACTCGTCGGCCATTCCGACGTTCCTGGTGTCGCAGCTCACGCGGCAGCATGTGACCGTCGTGCTCACCGGCGACGGCGGCGACGAGCTCTTCGCCGGCTACCTGCGTTTCCAAGGGGCTCTTGCGGCGGAGCGCATGCCTCGAATTGCCCGGCCGCTCGCCGGCTTTGGTTTGTCCCTGTTGCCTGACGCTCCGCACGAACGGCACGTGCTCGCGCGCGCGCGGCGGTTCGTGAAGTTCATGCACGTGCCGCTGTTGGAGCGGCTCGTACGTTGGAACAGCATCTTCCAGGACGACCTTCCGTCGCTCCTGCAGCGCGACGGACGCGTCGATCCGCTTGCCCATCTGTCGTCGGCCATCGCGAGCTCGCGTGGCGCATCGTCGCTCAATCAACTGCTGGCCCTGAACTACGCGTCGTATCTGGCCGACGATCTGTTGGTGAAGACCGATCGCTGCACGATGGCCAATTCGCTCGAAGCGCGCTGTCCGCTGCTCGATACGGCGCTCACCGAGTACGCCGCGTCGCTCCCCGACTCGTTCAAGCTCGACGGCACGCGATCGAAAGCGATTCTGAGAGACGCGTTCTCGGACTTGATTCCCTCCGACATCGATCGACGGCCGAAGACGGGGTTTGGCGTCCCGCTCGATTCGTGGTTCCGCGGCGAACTGCGCGACTACGTCCGCGATGTCCTGCTGTCGCCTTCAGCCGCGTCGCGTGGGGTGCTCAAGTCCGCCGAAGTGTCGAAGCTCATCGACAGCCACCAGCAGGGGCACGCGAACATCGGCCATCGTCTATGGACGCTCGTCTGTTTCGAACGCTGGCTTCAGCAGCTGCGTAGCTGGACCGCTGAGCGGCAGAAGCGCTACCATGTCACCTCCTGAAGTGAGCCCACGATTTGTTTGAGATGACGAGCTCCGTCGCGGCGCCATTCGCGCTCGCGTTGATGCTGTCGCTCGTCTTCGTTCCCATCGCCCGGACGATTGCGAGGCGCGTCGGGTTCGTCGCCAAACCGCGGCCCGATCGGTGGCATCAGAAACCGGTCGCGATGTTCGGCGGCGCCGCCATCGCGGCCAGCTTGTTCGTCTCGATTCTCGTCTTCCGCATTCAAAAAGAAGTCGTCATTCTTGCCTCCGCCGCGGCCGGCATGTGCCTCGTCGGGCTCATCGACGACATCATTTCGCTGAAGCCCTCGACGAAGCTCATCGCGCAGATCGCCGGCGCCTCGGTGATGCTGTTCTTCGGCTTCCGACTGAACTGGCTGCACTCCTACACGCTCGATCTGCTGCTCACGCTCGTTTGGGTCGTCGGGATGACGAACGCGTTCAACCTGCTCGACAACATGGATGGGCTCTGCGGCGGCATCGCCGTCATCGTCGGCGCCTCGTTGTTGATCGGGCTGCTGCCAGGCGCAGGACCGCAGGCGTTTGCGCAGGCGCGGTACCTCGCGATGCTGCTGGGTGCGGTCGCGGGCTTCCTCGTCTACAACGTCCATCCCGCGTCGATCTTCATGGGCGACGCTGGCAGTTTCCTTCTCGGCTTCAGCTTTGCGGCACTGACGCTCACCCCCGAGCACACCACCGCGGGCCGGACCGACATGCTGTCGATCGTCGCGGCGCCGGTGCTTGTGCTGTTGATTCCGATCTTCGACACGACACTCGTGACGCTCTCACGATGGTTCGTGGGTCGGCGTGCCTCGCAGGGAGGGCGCGATCACTCGTCGCACAGGCTCGTCGCGCTCGGCCTGTCGGAGCGCGCGGCGGTTGCGCTCTTGTGGCTGCTTGCGGCGATTGGCGGAGGCCTCGGCATCGCGCTCGATTTCTCCAACCGCTCGTGGTCGGCGTGGTCGATCGCGGCGGCTGCGGCGTTCCTGGTCGGGATGGCTTTGTTCGCCGCCTATCTCGCCGGCATCCGCGTGTACGGCGACGGGGACGCCCGTGTAGAGCCCGGAGCCGTCACGCCGATTGTCGTCGAGTTCATGTACAAGCGACGCGTCGCGGAGGTGATGCTCGACGGCGCGCTCGTGTCGTTGTGTTACTGGCTGGCCTACCGGCTGCGGTTCGAAAATCCGTACGAATTCGTCGACAACGTCGATCTGTTCCGCAAGACGCTGCCGCTGTTGCTCTCAGTCCAGTTGGCGGCGTTCTTCGTCGTTGGCATCTACCGAGGCGCGTGGCGGCACTTCGGGATGATGGACTCGTTGAACGTCGCCAAAGGCGTGTTCCTCAGCACGGTCACATCGGTCCTGGTCATTCAGGGCATTCAGTTCATTCGCTTCTTTCCGTACTCGCGGACCGTCTTCGCGATTTACGCGATGTTGATGTTGACTGCGGTCACACTGTCTCGCGCGTCGTTTCGCCTCGTCGGCGAGTTCCTGCAGCGGCAACGCCGGTCGGGGACGCGCGTGGTGATCTACGGCGCCGGCGACGGCGGCGGCCTCGTGATACGGGAGCTGTTGAACCACGATGAGGAAAACCGTCTCGTCGGTTTCATCGACGACGACCCGCGCAAAGCCGGCATGCGAGTGATGGGCTACTCCGTCCTCGGCGGCTACTCGGCGCTCTCGGTGCTCGTCAATTCGAGCTCGATCGACAGCGTCGTCGTCAGCGCGCGCCACATGCCGGCCGAGCGTCTCAACAACCTCACCACGCTTTGTTTGGAAAGCGGCGTCAAACTGTCGCGCCTTCGTATCGGTCTCGAATCGCTCGTCGAGGGCGAGACGATGGAAGACGCAAAGCGATCACGGCCGGCCACGATTCATTCGATCAAGACCTAGCTAATTCACTGCGATCACATAGAGTGCTTGACGCGATCACATAGAGTGCTCGATGGGATCATATAAGGTGCTTGGTGCGATCAAATAGGGAGGCGCTTCGCGCGTCCGAGCTCCTATTTAATCGCACCAAAGCACTCTACGTGCTCCCACCGAGCACCCTATGTGATCGCATCAAGCACCCTGTCTAGTCGCACCGGGCACCTTATCTCATCGCACCAAGCGCCCTAGTGCTCGCCTTCATCAAAGGCTCCATTCGCTTCGAATCTCCCTTCGTCATCGTCTTCGTGCTTGCCGTGGTCGCCGTCTGGTGGTGGCGGCGTCCCTCGTCGCGCGGACCGTGGCGTCTGCTCGTCGCCTACCTGGTGACCCTGTACTTCGTGTCGACGCCGATCGGGGCGAACGTCCTCGTGGCGGGGCTCGCGCGGGGGACGACCTCGATTGAGACCGTTTCGGATGCGAAGGGCGCCGACGCGATCGTGGTGCTCGGAGGCGGTGTGCAGACGGTCAGCGCGCGCGGCGAAATCCTCGCGCAGCTGCAGAGCACGCCGTCGCTCCGGATTCTCGAGGCCATGCGGCTGTACAAGTTGCTGCAGCCGCGCGTGGTGATTGTCTCCGGCGGCATCGCCGACTCACGGACCGAGCTCCGTCCGGAAGCCGAGCAGATGGCGAACGCGCTCGCCCTCAGCGGCATTCCCGCCGATCGCATCGTCATCGACTCGGAGGCCAAGTCGACCCACGACCATCCGCGTACGGTCGGTCCGCTGCTGACGGCGCGTCATGTGCGCCAGTTCGTGATCATCACGTCGCCCATGCACATGCGGCGCTCGCTCGCCGTCTTCCGGGCGCAGCATTTCGATCCGGTCGGCTCCACGTCGGTGCTGCAGTCCGAACAGTTGGCGTCGCGGCCGTTGTTGCTTCCGAACGACGACTCGATTCTGCTCTCGAATCAGGCGCTCTACGAGTACGCCGCATGGGTCATGTACAGGTGGCGAGGGTGGCTCGCATGAACAGGCGGACCCTATGGGTGGCGTGTGCCGGTCAGGCGCTTCTGCTGTCACTCGTGGCCAGCGTCGCGCTCGACGTTTACGCGCACAAGCACGCCGAGAACGTCGCCGGACTGAACATGCGAGGCTATCGCGGCCCGGTCGCGCACCAAAAGCAGCCTCGCGAGATCCGCCTCGTGGTCGTCGGCGGAACGAGAGCGTCTGGCCTCGGCTCGTCGGCGTCCTGGACGATTGCGACCGTCGTCCGCCAGGAGGTGATGCTTGCGACCGATCGGCCCGGGCGCGAGATTCGTCAAGTTGTCCCAATCACGCTGGCATGGCCTGGAGCGTTGCCTGACTCGTACGCAGGGACGCTCGATTACTTTGCGTATCTGAAGCCGGACTACATCTGCATCTACGACGACCTCGGCGTCGGGGGCGCGCCGCTGCGGGAAGAGCGGTCGGGCCTGTTTGCTCGCACAGGATATTGGCCGGCGTTGCCGGTTGCGTTGCAAGAGAAGGGGATGCTCTGGCGCTTCGGCAGCGTGCGCGCGGGGTACGACAGGCGAGCCGCGCCGGCATCGTCACCCGGAGCGGTTCGCCGCGCCGCGGGCGCGAGTCTTCAAGTCGCGGGCGAACTGCTGTCGAGCGCTGATCGACTGATGGCGCGCACAGCGGTGCCGCATCGCGCCGATAACCCTGAGCGTTACGCAACGCAGCTCATGCAGGCCGTCGACCAGGCGCTGACGCAAGCGCGAGGTGTCGTCGTCGCCGTTAGTCCAGTGGAATCGCCGCTGCAAGCGACGAACGCCTCGGCGGTCCTGCCGCGACTCGAAGCGCGCGCGGCGACGGCGAGACAGCTTCGGATCGTCAATCTCGCGCAGGAACCGCTGCTCCTCGACACATCGCAGCGGTTCGATGACTGGAACTACGGCGGCGACGCCATCGCGGCCGCCGCGAAGAGAATCGCCCCCGCGGTGATCGATCTCATCGCAGCCGCCGGATCAACGCGATGAAGTACGTGGCGTTCGCGGCGCTGCTGGCCGCGGCCGTGGTGCTTTACGCTCGCCATCTCGGTGATGCTCCCGTGTATATGACGCCGGACGAGGTCATCATCGCCGTCGACGCGCACTCGATTGCGACGACCGGACGCGACGTCCACGGTACGTCGATGCCGCTGTTCTTCAAGGTCCAGATGCGCGGGGAAGAGCGCATGGGCTGGTTCATGCCCGTCATCTTCTATGCGATGGCTGCCGTGCTGAAGGTGATGCCGCTGTCGGAAGTCAGCGCGCGCCTGCCCAGCGTCCTGGTTGGCATCGCCGACATCATCCTGATCTTCTTCGTCGCGCGCAGGATGTTCGCCTCGCAATCGCTCGCATTGATCGCGGCGGCGATGCTGGCGCTTACGCCGGCGCACTTCATCCTGAGCCGCTACGCGCTGGACTATCTCTACCCAGTGCCGTTTTTGCTCGGGTGGCTGCTGTGTGTGCTCGCGTATCTCGAGCGCGGCCGTACGCGGACGTTGTTTGCCGCGACGTTCATTCTCGGAGTGGGGTTCTACAGCTACATCGCGGCCATCCTCATGGCGCCCGTGTACTTGGCCTTCACCGCCGGTCTCCTGTTTTATGCGCGAAAGCCGCTTCGCGATTACGCGATTGCCGCGCTTGGATTTGCGATCCCCCTGTTGCCGTTCGCGCTCTGGTCCCTGGCGCATCCGACTGCGTTCGCCGACACGGTCGGCCGATACGCGCTGTACGACACCTCCAGCATGGACGCGCTTCAAGGGCTGCGATCGTTCGTCAGCTACAACAGCCTCGAGGCACGAGCGGCGGTTTACTGGAGTTTCCTGAATCCAAGCTTCTTGTTTTTCACGGGCGACCTGCAGATGCCGTTTTCGACGCGGGCCGTCGGCGTCTTTCTTCTGCCGGTCGCCGTGTTTCTGGTGGCGGGCATCGTGTCGGCAATCCGCCATCCTGCGCCCGCGAAGATCATTGCCGTCCTTGGGTTCTTCACCGCGCCTCTGGCCGCGGTGCTCGTGACGGAAAACAGCGAGATCATCCGCGCGGCGGCGATGCTGCCGTTCGCGGTGCTCCTCGCCACACTGGGTGTCGAGGCATTGTGGACATGGCCCTTCTTGTCGCGGGCGCGTCTACTGGTGATGCCGGCCGGACTCGTCGTCCTGCTGGGCGCCCTTGCCTACGCGGTCCGGAGCCTCTGGGCACACGGGCATCTCACGAGTTCGACGGGTCCGCTCATCGTGGCGGGTGCCGCGCTCTGTGTGATCGCGTTTGCTTCCGACGCGATCAGCATCACGAAGATCGCGGCGGTCTTGCTGCTGTTGGCGATGCCGCTTCAGTTCTCGCGGTTCTCTCGCGATTACTTCGGCGACTATCGGAAGCGGTCGAGCAACTGGCTCGACGGCAACATCCGCGGTGCGCTCGAGGAGCTGGTGGAACGCGATCGACGAGCCCGCGCGCCGTACATCTATTTCGCGCAGCTGCGATCCACTCGCGGCGAGGCCGATACGAGAAACCGGTGGATGGAGACGTACTGGACGTTCTATCTGACCAAGCACGAGCGGCGAGAACTACTCACGCGTTCGCGGCAATTCGATGCAGCCAAAATCGATTCGGTGCCGGCAGGCAGCCTCGTGCTCGCGAACATCGGCGATCCAGTCGCCGACGCGCTGGTAAAAGCCGGTCAAATGAAACGCGTGAACACGATCGTCGACGAGGACGGCAGGCCTTTCTTCACCATCCTGCAGCGATGAATCTGGTCCTTCGTACTTGGGCCTTAGTGCTTGGTCCGTCCGTGGTCCCCGGTCCGTCCACAGTCCCTGGTCCCTGGTCCGTTCCTGGTCCTTTGTCCAACCGGTTTGAGGTCCGGGACCACGGACCACGGACCAAGCACCAAGGCCCAAGTACCAAGCACTAGATGTGTCGCCCGATCGTGTCCATGTCGCTCGTAAAGCCGGGTCCGCCTGCGGCGACATAACCGTGGCTGGCGCCGTTGGGATCAGTGCTGACCCAAAACGCGTACAGCGACCCATTCTTCACGCTGAACTTGAAACGCACCGGACGGTTCGAGACGTGCGCGAGATCGGCGGCAGCTGTCCACACGACGCGCGCGCAGGTGCTGTCCCCGCGGACAGGGACGCACGCCGCGCTCGTGTAGGGTGCGATCGGCGTGCCGTCGACGTCGAGCACTTCGGCCCGCAGTTCGCCCGCCGGCGCTGCGACGTTCACGAACAAGTGCCGGCCTCCGAACCGTACAGGGCGCGTGATGAGCGTACCCGGCGGCAACGCGTGCTCGCCCCTCTGCACCCGTTGAACGCGACGTTCGGGTCCGGGATGATCCACCGACACGAACCCGTCGCGTCGGAGCGTCGCCAGCCCGGTCGAACACACGCCAGGAGCGTTCGTGCCGACCACGCCCTGCCGCCCGCTCACGTAGAAGTACAGCTTGTCGCCGACCACGAGGCAGCCGCCGCCGGCGGACTGCACGTTCGCCCAATTCCAGTCGCCAGCATGTTCGGACACCGGCAGGAACACCTCGCGATCGGGACGCGCCCAGTGAAAGCCGTCGCGGCTGTAGCCGACGCAGACCTCGTTCGGCTTCTCGCGCTCCGGCCGCTCGCCTCTGAAGATCGTGAACAAACCGAGCAGGATGCTTTCGTACGCGACGCAGTCGAGGTTGTACAGCTCCGTCGGAATCCGGTACTCTGGCCGCATCGGATCGAGTTTGTCGGCGCCCACCCACAGCACGGGATCCGTTTTCTTCCAACGCGTGCCGCCGACGAAATCGCGTGTTTCCCAGTAGAGCCGATGGCGTGGGTTTTGTTCGGAGCGAAGGCTGAACACCCACACGTTGCGAAACGGGTTGTAGAAAAATGTCGTTCGATCGCCTGTAAACCCCGAGTCGCCCGTCTTGGTCCAGTGAACGCCGTCGGCCGAGATGAATTGCTCGAGATAGTACTGGTGCCAGGACGCCATCTTGTAGCGGCGCGCCGGATCGGGTTCGTGCAGATCGATCCACGCGGTCGACGAATCCCGATGCGCGTTCCGAACGATGTTGGTTCCGGCGGCATCGAGCGACGGCCGGCTCCAGTGAATGCCGTCGGTCGAGGTGGCGTAGCAGGTATTCTCGGCGTAGCCGCCCATGTACCACATCTTGAACAGACGGCTCTGCGGATCGAAGAAGACGCCGTCGCTAAACGGCATCGCCGCCGGATTCGGATGCGTCTGCGTGCGATCGGCGTACGGATCGCGCTTTTCCCAGGCGGTCGCCGGAGTCAAAACCGGATTCGCGGGATGATAATCGGCCCGATGGAACGTGCGAACGAGCGACGACTGCTCGATCAGAAAATCGTCGACGAAGAGCTGCCGCCCGACGTCGATGGGAATGACGGCCGGCGGATCGACGAGATACGGCGGCGTGACCGGCATGTCCGGCAAACTGCGACGCCGCGGCGGCCAGGGTTCGGCCAGCCGGATGCCGTTGTACAACGTCGTGCCGGTTTCGGTGCCAGAGGCCGCCGGGAGACTGCGGCCGCGCAGCGCCGCCGCGATGGCGCTCGAGCCTGCAAGCCTGAAGAATTCGCGGCGGTTCACGCGTGAGTAGTTTACCAGCGCGCATGCTTGCCGCCGGCTCGCTCGCGCTCGCCCTCGGCGGATGCAGCGCGATGCCGACCGAGGTGCGAGGCACATTCGTCGGATCCCGGCGCGTCGATGTGACGATCGCTGTGCCTCCAGGGCATGAGAGCGAGCACGAGCGGTATGTGTACGCGGCACTCACGACGCTGAAGATCCTGGGCGCGTGGCTGCCCCCGTTCGAGGATTCCACGCTGGCCGTGACACCAGAAGGCACGGCATGGTGGAGCGCCCCGGCCGCCATGTCGCCCGAGTACGCCGTCGCTCGGGCGGTGAGCCGGCGCTACTGGGAGCGAGCGATCGACACGCGCGAATTGCCGCCGTGGTTCGTCGGTGGACTGGTGGAATACTGTGCGCGGCGCGCCGTCTCGAAGATCGTCGACGAACGCTACCAGGCGGTCTATCGATCTCGCGTCGAACAGAGGTACTTCGGCGGATTCGTCCCGCGCGAGTTGCGGGTGCCGCTGCGAGTCGAAGACGAGGGCGATCCGGTCGGCGAATATCGCGCCCGTCCGCGCGGAACCGACGCACGTGCGCTCGAGGCGAAAGCGTTGCTGGCGCTCGGGACGCTCGAGCAGTGGGTGGGCCGTGCAGTGTTCGACGAGATCGTCGCCGAGTTCGCGCGCGAGCCTGGGCGCCCGTCGCTCGGGAGCTTCGCCAGCCTCGCCAATCGGATCAGCGGACAGAATCTGACGTGGTTCTTCGAACAGACGCTCGAGAGCCCGGGCGTGATCGACTACGGCATTACGGCGATGTCGAGCGAAGAGCAGCCGGACGGCTGGTTCAAGACAACGGTCACCGTGCAGCGATTCGGCGACGGCATTTTCAGCGGCGCACAAGGCGGCCGCGGCGTCGTCGCCGAGACGACGTTCGCCGACGCGCAAACTATTCGAGATACGTGGGACGGCCGCAGCAGCACGACGACGTTTCAGTATCGAAGCCAGTCGCGCGCGGTGTCCGCGGAAGTCGATCCCGATCGCGTCGTGCTGCTCGATCTGAATCGCGGCAACAATGGCGTCACGCTCGACCCCGGCCCGGCGCGCACGGCTGCCTCACGCTGGTCGGCGCGCTGGATGATCTGGCTGGAAGACGCGCTTCTCACATACGTCGCCTTTACCTGACATGATCCAGACATCGCTCCATCCGCTCGACGTCGTGATCATCGCGTTGTATCTCGCGATGCTTGCGGCGGTCGGGCTGTACTTCTCGAAGCGCCAGAAGAACCTCGACGAGTTCTTTCTTGCGAAACAGTCGATGGCGTGGCTGCCCGTCGGCCTGTCGCTCATGGCCGCGCTCGACAGCGCGATCGACTATCTGATGCAGCCGTCGATCACGATCAGATATGGCCTGATCATGCTGATCGGGACGAGCTCGTGGATTGTCCTGTATCCATGGGTGGCGAAGGTGACGCTGCCGTTTTACCGGCGGCTGAACTACTTCACTGCGTATGAGTACCTGGAGGCTCGGTTCGATGTCCGCGTGCGCGCGCTGGCGGCCGTCATTTTCATCGTGTGGCGGCTTGGCTGGATGGCCACGGCGATCTACGTGCCGTCGCTGGCGATCAGCACCGCGACCGGCGACCGCATTCCGGTCACGCTGCTCGTCGCCGGGCTGGGCGTGATCGTCACCCTGTACACCGCGCTTGGAGGAATCGAGGCCGTCATCTGGAACGACGTCGCGCAGTTCTGCGTCCGTTTCGGCGGCCTCGCCGCCGTGGTCGCGATTGCCGCGATGTCCGTGGCCGGCGGATTCTCTCATGTCTGGGACATCGCGAGCGCGGCCGGGAAGACGTCGGCGATCGCGCCGGTCGATTTCGGATCGGGCGGAATCCTCCAGCGTGTGCAGGCGTTCTTCTTTCAGCCGATCAACGTCGTCTCGATCATGTTCTCGATGGTCGTCGGCCGCATGGCGTCGTACACGTCGGACCAGATCATGGTCCAGCGGCTGCAGACGACGAAGTCGCTGAAGGACGCGCGTCAGGCGTTCATCGTGAACGCCGCGGGGGACGCGTTGTGGATGTTCGCGCTGTCGTTTGTCGGGCTCGCCCTGTTCGCCTTCTTTCAGACGCGGTCGCTGCCGCCCGATTTCGCCACCGACAAGATCCTTCCGTATTTCATGTCGCTGACGTTTCCGCCGGGCATCGTCGGCCTGGTGATCGCGTCGATCATGGCCGCGTCGCTGTCGAGCGTCGACTCGGCGATCAATTCCTGCACGTCGGTCCTGGTGATCGACATCTATAACAGGTTGATTCGCGGGAAGACGACCGAGCGGTCGTCGGCGAGCGATGCACACGATGTGTTTGTCTCGCGCATTGCGACCGTGGGGTTTGGCGTGCTCGGTACGATCCTCGCGATGAACGTCTCGAAGATCGGAAGCCTCCTCGAAATCGCGAACAAACTGATCAACGCGTTCAGCGGGCCGCTGTTCGGCATCTACATCCTCGCGATGTTCAGCCGGCGGGCGACGAGCACCGCCGCGCTCGCCGCGGGCGTCGCCGGGTCGCTGACGAGCTACTACGTGGCGTATCTGAGCCGAATCGGTTTCATGTGGCCGTCGACGCTGGGCTTCGCGGCGACGCTCGCGGTCGGCGTGATCTGGCCGCTCGTCGTCCCCGGCCGTCCCGATGACAACGCGCTTCGTCTCACGTGGTGGCGCGTCATGGTCGACCGGACTATTCGCGAGCCCCGGCAGGTTTAGGCACGAATTCCCACGACACGTTGACGATGTTGACGTCGCCGACCTGGATTCCGACCTCGCGCTGGTCTTCGGTCCCTGGAATCAATTCGGCGATGCGCGCCGTGTGATTCGACCGCAGGTTGATGCGGCTGAACTGCAGCGGCGGGTCGATCAGCGGCAGGCCGAACCTCACGTATTTCCACGTGTCGCCGACGAGCACATTCGCGAGCGTGACACCACTCGACGTGATCTGGACCAGCGTCGGCTCTTTCGTAATCGCCGTCAACGGCGAACGCAGCGGCACCTCGACGACGCGCGCGTCTTTGTTCACGAACAAACTGGCGTACTTCCGCGTCCACCGAAAGGGCACGCCGTCCGCAATCCCGCCATCCGCGTAGTAGATCCCGTCAACTTCCTCGAGATGCACTGGCACGAGCGGCTTCTCGAGGGTCCAGGCCGGTAGTACCGCAAAAGCGATCGTTCCAACCGCCGTGACCACACGCCACGGGACCACGGGTGTGGTCCGTACGCCGTGTCCGCCTTCAGGCGGACGTACGCTATTCAACAACGCCGACCCGCCGAGTGCCGCAGCCAATCCGGCTTGAAAGAAAAACGCGGCGGCGACTTCCGACACGAGCAGCGGGTGGCCGAGCAGACACGTCCCCAGGAAGGCGACGACGCCCGCGGTGCAGCCGAGCAGCCGCCAGTCGCGCGGATCGCGAGCGAGCGCGCGGAAGGGCGGGACGAGTGCGCCCCCGAACCAGGCGGCGTAGAGAAAGAATCCGATGATGCCTGCCTCGGTCGTGATCTCGAGGAAGTTGTTGTGCGCGTTCTCCGATCCGTACGACCACGCGAGCTGCGGCGTCAGAAAATTCGGAGAGTCGCGGATGTACCGGCCGGGGCCGATGCCGAGATACGGGTGCGTGCCGATCACGCGAAAGCTCGACATCACGAACTGCTGCCGGAATCCAGACGCCGGGTACGTCGGGTCGCGCTCAAACCGCATCGCCCGGACGGCTTCAAACACAACGAGCACGGCGAGCACACCGCCGACCAGTGACATCCGCTTCGCGCGCGTCCACTCTGTCGTCGTTGCCCAGATGAACGCCGCGGCGATGGCGAGTCCCGCCGCCGCTTCCGCGGTCCGTGAACGGCTCATCCAGAGCCCAAGGGCGCACGCCGCGGCGGCAGCGACCCAAAAAACGCGGCGGCGTCCGCCTTCGCGCATCGCGATGCCAAGCGCAAGACAGAGGACCAGCACGAAGTGCGACGCGGCTGCGTTTTGATCGAGCACGTGTGCGGAAAAGCGATAGCCGATCAGGGCTTCGTGTTCGAGAATCTTCTGCGGCGCGACGCCTAACCAGAGCAGGACGCTGGTCGCTGCTGCTGCGATCGCGGACAACGCGAGAACCACGGGAAGCGATCGCGCCAGGCCAGGTTTCCGCCGAAACAGCTCCATCGTCGCGGCAACGATGGCGAAGCCTTCGATGAAGCGGGCGGCGTCGCCGACGCCTGTTGGATCCGCGTAGCCAAAATAGCGAAGCGCGATCGTCTCGAGATTGGTGCGCAACGCATCCGAATACGGAGCGAGCTGACGGCAGAGCGCAAACGACAGGCTCGCGATCGAGACGGAGAACAACCAGGCGGCCGTCCAGGAATAGCGCGGAAGGTCTGGTCCCTGGACGTGAGGCCTTGGTTCTTGATCCGGAGGACGCAGCAGCCATGCCGCAAGAAACGACAGCAGGATCACTTCTGTCATGCGGTAGTACTCGACTAGCCCATCGAGGGCGGCGATGTACGCGCCGAGCGGCACGAGGCCGGCCGCAGCGAGCAGGCCAGCGTCCGGCTTCCACAGCGTGACGCCGAACATCACGACGATGAGGAGCCGTGCGAGGTGTGGAGTATGGGGAGAGAGCAGTGCGACCAGCAGGGCCGCGCACGGCACGATGGCGAGCAGGCGGCGGAGCACGCGTCGGGTCACGACGCGAGCGTGCGCTGCAGCTCGTCGAGGCGCGTGCGGATAGCGGTCAGCTCAGCTTCCACGTCGGTCAGCTGAAGTTCGCGGCGGCGGTCGCGGGCGAGCAGCGCGTCGGCCCGCCGGAGGTCTTCTTCGGCAATCGCGCGGAGGACGTCAGCGAACTCGCGAGTGTCCACGTACGGCTTGATGGTGCGCACGAACTCGACGAGCGCTGTCTGGCAGCGGATGAGCTCGAGCACGGCCCGTTGAATCGCGCGCTGATGCTTCAGTTCGTTGACGAGGGTCGCGTTGAAGCTTCGCTGGCGCGGGGAGAGCGGCGCCGCGCCGCGCGCATGACGTTCGAGCGCGGCGAGGTACGTCGCCTCTTCACCAGACGGCGCGGCTGTGAGCGCGGCGTCGATTTTCGCGAGCGCGGCCTCGAACTTGAGGATGGCGTCTTCGAAGGCGCGGCTCGCGGCCGTCCGCTCCTGGTTCACCGGCCTACGAGTCCTTCGATCGGGCTGCTCGCCGACGCGTACAGCTTCTTCGGGATGCGGCCGGCGCGGTACGCGAGCCGTCCTGCGCGCACGGCCAGTTTCATGGCTTCGGCCATTGCCACGGGATCCTGCGCTCCGGCGATCGCCGTGTTCATCAACACGGCGTCGGCGCCGAGTTCCATCGCAAACGTCGCGTCGGACGCCGTGCCCACGCCCGCGTCGACCACGACGGGAACGCGCGAGAACTCGCGAATGATCCGGATGTTGTTGGGATTCTGGATGCCGAGGCCAGATCCAATCGGCGCGCCGAGCGGCATCACCGCCGAGGCTCCGGCGTCTTCGAGCTTGCGGCAGACGACGGGATCGTCGGTCGTGTATGGCAGGACGACGAATCCTTCTTTCACCAGCACGCGCGTGGCCTCGATGAGCTGTTCGTTGTCGGGAAAGAGCGTCTTCTCGTCGCCGATGACTTCGAGCTTCACCCAGTTCGACAACCCTGCTTCGCGTCCGAGCCTCGCGGTGCGCACGGCCTCCTCAGCGGTATAACACCCGGCCGTGTTCGGGAGCAGAAACATCTTTGACGAGTCGATGTAGTCGAGCAGAGACTCCTTGGATCGATCCGAGATGTTCACGCGTCTTACAGCAACGGTGACCATGTCGGCGCCGGAGGCTTCGTGCGCTTTGGCCATGACGGCGTTGGACGGGTACTTGCCGGTCCCGATGATGAGCCGTGACTGGAAAGTTTTACCTGCGATGACGAGCGTGTCGGTATTCATCAGAAACTCGAGGGAGTTTTCGGCTTACCCGCCACCCACAAAATTCACGATTTCTACGCTGTCGCCTTCCCGGACGACGGTGTCGTTGAAAGCGGCGCGCTTGATGATCGCCAAGTTGTGCTCGACGGCCACGCGGCGGGCGTCGATCGCCAGCGACTCCAGCAGAGCTGTCACAGTCACCGGCGCCGGGATGTCATAACGATCGCCGTTGAGCGTAATGGTCACGAACGACGTCATCTTATCGCACTAGCTGTCGGGACGGATTTTGGATAAGGATTAGTCCATGGCGTTTGACCGCAGCGCCGCGCTTTCGTGGTACTCGCGCAACCGCGAGCGCTCGCGTTCGCTGTTCGACATGCTGCCGGAGGACGTGTATTACAGCCGTCCGATCGACCTCCGTCACCCCATCGTTTTCTACGACGGGCATTTGCCGGGCTTCAGCTTCAATACGCTCGTCAAGAAAGCGCTCGGGCGTCCGAGCATCGACGCGCGGCTCGAATCTTTGTTTGCCCGCGGCATCGACCCGCACGAGTCACAAAACGGTGAGAAGACGGCATCCGCCTGGCCGGAGAAAGACGCCGTCCTGGCCTTCGTCGACGAAGCCGACGCGCGCGTTGTCGACGCGCTGCGGCGCGACGATCTCGAGCGCCCGGGCGATCCGCTGCTCGATCGTGCAGACGCCGTGTTCACCATCCTCGAACACGAGGCGATGCACCAGGAAACCCTGCTGTACATGTGGCATCGGCTTCCGTTTTCCCAAAAGCGGCGGCCGGCTGGGTATGCGCCGCGTACGGGGGGAGCTGTTCCAGCCGACGAGTGGCGCGACGTGCCTGCCGGAACGGCAATGCTCGGAGCGGATCGTTCGTCGCTCGTGTTCGGGTGGGACAACGAACTACCGTCCTGTGTGGCTGACGTCGCGGCATTTCAGATCCAGCGCCACGACGTGACGAACGCTCGCTACATGGAGTTCGTCGACGCCGGTGGCTACGCCGATGCTCGCTGGTGGCGTCCCGAAGACTGGCAATGGGTGCAGAGCGAGCGGTTGTCGCATCCGTTGTTCTGGGAGCGCGTCGACGGGCAGTGGTTCTGGCGCGGCATGTTCGAGCTGATTCCGTTGCCGCCGTCGTGGCCGGTTTACGTGAGCCAGGCGGAGGCGTCCGCGTACGCGCGCTGGCGTGGATGGCGTTTGCCGACCGAAGCCGAGTATCAACGCGCGGCAGCAGGCGCGGCGCCTGGACTCTGCGACTTCGCGAGTTGGGATCCGGAACCGGTTGGCTCGCATCCAGATGGCGCGAGCGAATTCGGCGTCGACGACCTCGTCGGAAACGGGTGGGAGTGGACGAGCAGTCCGTTCGGTCCGTTTCCCGGGTTTCACGCGTCGGCCTCGTATCCGGAGTACTCTGCCGACTTCTTCGACGGCGAGCACTTCGTCATGAAAGGCGCATCGCCTGCGACGGCGCGCGAACTCGTGCGCCCGACATTTCGCAACTGGTTCCGCGCGCGCTATCCGTACGTCTACGCGGCATTCCGCTGCGTTCGCTCTTCCACCGAGGGAGTCCGGTGATCAACAAGATCGCACACAGGGCCGCGAATGCGGCGCAGTTTGCGAGCGACGTGCAGTACTACCTGTCGCTCACGCCGCGCCAGTTGCCGTCCCGCTATTTCTACGACGAGCTCGGCTCCGCGCTTTTCGACGCGATCTGCCGGCTGCCGTGGTACGGCGTCACTCGCGCTGAGCTTCGGCTGCTCGCGACGTATGGCCGACAGATCCTCGCGCGGGTCGCTGGATTGACGACGATCATCGAGCTGGGTCCAGGCAACGGAGAAAAACTCGGTGCGCTCGTCAACGCAGGGCGCGTCCCCACGGCGCATCTCGATCTCCGGCTCGTCGACATCTCCGCCAGCGCATTGGAGCTGTCGAGCCAGGTGCTGTCTGCTCTGCCGAACGTCGACATCGCGACGTACGAAGCCGAGTACGAGGCCGGACTGGCCGCCGCGTCGGCCGAAACGCGATCGGGACGAGCGCTGGCACTGTTCCTGGGATCGAATATCGGCAATTTCGATCGCCCGGGCGCGGCCTCGTTTCTCCGGGAGATCCGCGCCAGCCTGATGCTCGGCGACATGCTGCTGGTTGGCGCCGACCTCGTGAAACCCGAGCGCGATCTGCTGCTCGCGTACGACGATCCGCTCGGCGTGACCGCCGCGTTCAACCGCAATTTGCTCGTGCGAATCAACCGCGAACTCGACGGCACCTTCGACGTCGATCGCTTCGCGCATCGCGCCGTCTGGTCCGAGGCCTACTCGCGCGTCGAAATGCACCTGGTGAGCCGCGGGCGGCAGCACGTGAGCGTCGGCAGTGGGATCGATCGCGTCGAATTCGTCCTGGACGACGGCGAGACGATTTGGACCGAAAGCTCCTACAAGTACACACCGAGGCAGATTACGGCCGCGCTAGAGGATTCGGGCTTCCGGGCGGTCGAACAGTGGATCGATCAGGCCGGCGCGTTTGCGCTGACACTGGTGGAGACGGCGTGATGCCGCAGGCTACGAGACCTTCCAGCCTTCGGTGCGGAGGTTATTCATCAACTGGACGGATCGCTCGATGAGATCCGTCGGCTGATCCACTTCTTCGACGGATTCGGATCCGTCCGGGCGCGTCACGATCACCTTGTATTTCCCCCGCGTGCGATCGTGGCTGATTTCGTAACGCAGTCGTTCGCCGTCGCGATCGAAAAACCAAATCATCTCGCAGGAAGAATACTGCAATGCGGCGGATTTTTGGTGTACCGATTTGGTATCGAATTCGTCGAGGCTTCTGTCAGATGCCGGAAGTGACGGAACAGAATTGTGCAGCACCGAGGAGACCGGCTTCGCTATTCAGAATCACTTTCACCGGAACTGATTGGAGGA
>Ga0097621_100000039_pt1 | contig 67231 bp, 54 predicted proteins | sample KBSMisM72_FD_73165 | JGI IMG/M metagenome (GOLD analysis project Ga0097621, IMG submission 73165) | Miscanthus rhizosphere microbial communities from Kellogg Biological Station, Michigan, USA - KBS Miscanthus M7-2 (version 2) (version 2) | ecosystem: Host-associated > Plants > Roots >... | reverse complement strand
TCTTTGTATTCTTCCTCATTATAAGGCGCCGCGTTTAATGCCTTGCGCTCTTCAGAAGTCAGGTCGATTACATCATTATAAAATCCGGGGATGGCTATATGGTTGTTTTCATCATGCAAAGAAGCGATCATTTTCGCAAGGATAGTTGCTGGATTAGCGACTGCACCGCCGTATACCCCTGAGTGCAAGTCTCGGTTTGGCCCGGTTACTTCAACCTCCAGGTACGATAAGCCTCTTAAGCCAGTCTCCAATGATGGATGTTCCATGCTGATCATCGAGGTGTCGGAGATTAGCACAACATCAGCTTTAAGTCTTTCTTTATTTGCTTTAACAAATATGCTAAGGTTGGATGAACCTACTTCTTCCTCGCCCTCTATCATGAATTTTATGTTGCAGGGTAAGCCGTCATTCTGCATCATCAGTTCAAATGCTTTTACATGCATATAAAACTGGCCCTTATCATCACAAGCGCCACGCGCATATATTTTGCCGTCGCGGACAGTGGGTTCAAAGGGTGGGGTTTTCCAAAGCTCCAGCGGATCAGCAGGCTGAACGTCATAATGGCCATAAACCAAAACGGTAGGTTTTGACGGATCAACGAGCTTTTCACCATAAACAATAGGGTATCCGTCCGTTTGACACGCTTCAACATTATCAGCACCGGCATCACGAAGTTTTTGAGCAACGTGTTCCGCTGTTTTCAGGACATCTGTCTTATATTTTGGGTCGGCGCTAACTGATGGAAAGCGCAATAATTCAAACAGTTCGTCTAAAAAACGCTGTTTATTTTGCTCCACATATTGTTTTATATTTTGCATAGCGATGAATTTGCAGCAAATATAATTTTTATGCCAATAGAGCAATCATTCAGGCGAAAAATTAGACAAAAAGATTGCTTCAGGTTTCAAAAACCAGTTAAAAAGGAGAATGAAGAAAAGGCTGTTTTTCGATAGGCACAAGATATTATTTCTTATTTAAGAAGCAAATAATATCCATCGGATAAAATAACCCTATGTAAAGGCTTAAAGACCCTTTATTTAAAGGGCTTTAAGCCGGGCATTATCTTTATCCGGGTGAAATAGTGTATAAGTATCGATACTTAATACTTATACTACCCCGCAATCAGTTGTTTACCGATTGCAAATGCCTGACTAATCTAATTAGTCAGCATTACCTAATGCAGTTCTGTCAGCTACGTGCTGCTGCATTTTTCTTGCGTCAGCGTTGCCTAATGCTTTTCTGTCATCGGCATTACCTAATGCAGTCCTGTCATCAGCGTTACCTAATGCTTTTCTGTCATCAGCATTACCCAAGGCAGTTCTGTCAGCAACAGCACCGCTTCTTACACTATCTGATTTCGTTGTGAACGAAGATAATGTAGCAATACTGGCAACAAGAAGAGCACCTAAGATTACTTTTTTCATGTGAATGTTAATTAATAATGGTTATAGAATTTGGTAGTTAATAAATGCATTTTTTATTTTATATAAGATGCAAAAAGCCTTATTCTCCGATAAATCCGGAAGAGTAAGGCGTCTTTCATCTAGGTACAAGCCTCTTTAGAATTCCTCAAAAAAGCTATTTTGCTTCTTTGATTATATAATCTGTATAAGTAGTTAAAAACCTGTTTTTTATCGATTTTTTATTTTTTTTGCATTTTTTAGGGTTTTTCAATGAAAAATTATCAAAATTCTTCAAAAAATAGACTAAAAAATGTATAAAAAAGTAAAATATAAAAACCTAATAACTAACTATTTACAACACTTAACTAAAGTTGCTTCACAAATATAAAGATGTTTTTGAGAATAAAAAATTTTAGCAAAAAAATATTTAACGCATCTTTTTAATTGCTTTCTCGTATTAGGGTCTTAGCACAGCTTCTATTCCTGTTCAGTATTAATGAAAAAAGCTTATTTATCATTTATAATATTTTTGTTTCTCACTTGGGTAAAGGTGTATGCCGACGTAGGTATTAATGGCAAGCAGGACACAGCGCAGGTTAACTTACTGAACCGACAAGGATTTGGCATCCGCATGACAGATCACGAACAGACACTGGCAAAAGGTCAGCAGGCACTTGAACTCGCTCAAAAATTAAATTATACTAATGGTATAGCTGAGTCTTATAGGATATTAGGCATCGGAGAAGCTTATGCCCGCAATAGTCCAATGGCGATTGCTGACTATTTGAATGCGCTCTCTTACTTTAAACGTGCAAATAACTTGCATGGCCAGGCAAAAGTGTATAATAATATTGGTAATCTTTACCAAGAGCTGGACAATGATGAATCGCTGGTTTATTTGCAAAAAGGCCTTGTAATTGCCAAGCAATTAGGCAATGATAAATTGATAGCTTCTGCTTACTTAAATATTGGGAACGTTTATCAACGGAAAAAGAATTTTAATACGTCATTAGATTATTATAATAAGAGTCGCGATCTGTTTGTTAAAATTAATGAACCTGTAAACCCAATTATCATATTGCAAAATATAGGAGTGATCTACTACACCTTGAAACAATATGACAAGGCAGAACAACTACTTCTTCAGGCCAATAAGGAGGCAAAGACTAAGGATTTGAACACCGTAGTTGCAAATACAGATCTTACACTTTCATCACTTTATACTGAAAAAGGGATGTATGATGCAGCTCAGAAATTTACTGATGAAGGTATTGGTTATGCACAGCAAACCAAAGATGCCGACCTTGAGGCGCAATTTACTTACAATTCATACCAGTTAGCTTATCACAAAAAGAATTATCAGCAGGCATTGTCGTATCTGCATACCATATATTTGAGAGATAGCACACTGCAAGCAAATATGCTTTCAACAGATTTAAGCCTGATGAAAAAGCAGCATGATCAGCAAGAAAAACAGAGAGAGAGTGAATTGATAATTGAGCGACAGAAAAGCGACCGCGTAAAATTCTGGTGGGCTGTTTCTGCATCTGGTTTGTTACTCATAGTGGTTGGTTTGTTGGTGGGTAACGTGAAGCGCAAAGCAAAAACCAATGTAAGGCTTACTGAACTGAATAGTGAGGTTTCGCGACAAAAGGATAACCTTGACCGCATCAACCATCATCTGGAGGAAATAATTGATGAACGTACACGTGACCTGCAGATCAAAAACAAAAAACTTTCTGAATACTCATCTTACTTATCGCACCAAATACGCGGTCCGATTGCCACTTTGAAAGGTTTAATGAACCTGGAGAAGGAGGGGCTTGTCGACCAGGAAGAATGTATCAATATGATGAACAAGTGTGTATCGGACATTGATGAGAAGATCATTGATATGACTGATATCCTGCACGATCCTAAGAGAACCAGTTTTTAAGTCGGAAGTCGGAAGTCGGAAGTCGGAAGTCGGAAGTCGGAAGTCGGAAGTCGGAAGAATTTAGCTCATCAAGTTACCAATAATCCAACAATAAATCAATCAGCAATTTGTTCCTCGTTATTCACTATTCACTATTCACTATTCACTATTCACTATTCACTATTCACTATTCACCATTCACTTCCAAAACTACGGCCAGTTGGCATGTATCTGTGCTTCAAATAAACCCAGATAAACGCAGTACCAGGATATCATTTGTAAAATTAACAGGTTGCGGTGATGGTTACAATAGCCTTCTGTTTCAAATGCAAGCGTCTCATCACCGGCGGTGACAAAGTATTGTACTTCGCCCTGTTTAGGTCTAAATTTTGATTTTAGAAGATCGAATACTTTGATCTTCAATTTGGTTTCAGGGTCGTGGATGGTCTCCTTTTTGGCGACATCATTTTTCGGAATTGAAATCAGATAATTGAGCATCACAAATTCGATTAATATATGTGAACTCTACAATTGTTACTCCAAAAAATGAAATTGGTACAGTTTATTCAATAAAATCGACCTTGGTTTATTTATTAGAAATCTTTGATTTTTATAATTAATATTATTTCCCTGTATTTAATAAATACAAATAAGCCCCAATCAATTATTGTATAATAATTGATTAAAATGAGCTTAAAATGTAGTATTTAGCACACAACTGGTAATTAACTGGCTAACGAACCTTTATTACGAAGTTCTTCATACAACTCAATTACCTTACGTTGCAGTGTGGCAATCTCGTTTTCGCGGTCACTTAATTTCTTTTGGATAAGATTTAAGTGTGACGGCGCTACTTCGGCTTGTTCGTTGTCTACAGTTAATAACTGAACTACGCTAACTTCATAAATGTTTGCGATTTGTTCGAGGCGTGATAAGTTAACATCGGTTACACCAGTTTCAATTTTTGAAAAGGCAGGAATCGAAATACCTAAACGGTTAGCTATGTCTTCCTGGCTCCAGCCATGCTGATGGCGCAAAATTCTGATGCTCTTGCCGATTGACTTGTTTGCGGTTCTTTTGTTTGGATCGCTCATAATTCAGTATGTTTAAATTGTTTAAGGGTGAAAAACATCATCCAAACTGTGTGCCACAGTTAATTTGCGCTGAATTAAGGGATTGTTACGTAATAAGCAATTTTGTTTCGGGTAGTATTGGGGAAATATTTCTACGAACGCGAAATATTTGTCATTTAATTTTAACCAATTCTCAATGAATTAATGTATTTGGAAATACGAATCCAAATAAACTTAGTTATTAAACAAGACAATAAACAATTAGTTAATAATTTATAATATACGAAGTTTCGCGAATTTAAGCAAGAGTTGTTTCTGGCCAATTTCTTTAAAGAAGATAGTGGCCTTTATATCGGGTTTATTGCCTTCCAGGTTAATAACTTTCCCAAAGCCAAATCGCTCATGTTCAACCTCCATACCTACCTGCAGGTTGCCGGTATCTGATGGTGCAAAGCCTGGGGAAGGCACGTGGGCCTTGGCAAGAATGGACGTTGTTTTAACTGGTGCTGTTGCAGGTTTAGGTTTTGAAAAGGCATCACCGCTGCGCTTGTTCCATGAGTTGCGCTCATCGTCAAAAAATGGGTTATTGGCTGATGGCGCTGGTTTTGCAGTAAAATCAAGCTCAAGGAAGCGTGCATCGATCTCATCAAGGAAACGGCTCGGTTCGCAGCTGATCAGTGTGCCGAATTTAAAGCGGGAAGTAGCATAGCTAATGTGCAATCTGCGTTCGGCGCGGGTAACGGCCACATAAAACAGGCGGCGCTCTTCTTCCAAATCGCTGCGCGAATTAAGCGACATTTGTGACGGAAAAAGATTTTCTTCCAAACCCACCACAAACACTTGAGGAAATTCAAGCCCCTTGGCTGAATGTATAGTCATTAAAGATACCGTATCCGCATCTTTATTATCATTTTTGTCGTCACTGGTTAAAAGGGCCACATCCTGCATGAATACTTCCAGGCCTTTTTCTTCGATATCTTCCCGCTCCGAAAACTCTTTGATACCGTTCAGTAATTCCTGTATGTTCTCATATCGGTTTAATCCTTCAACGGACTTATCCTCATACAGGTCTTTCAATATGCCAGAATGCTGTGCAATATGCAGGGCAGCATCGTAGGCCGATTGTGTTTTTGTGATCACCTGGAAGCTCTGGATCATCGTGGCGAACGTTGCAACAGCTGCTGAGCTACGGCCATCCAAATATTTTGAAGGATTGATCACTGCTTCCCAAACAGTAACCATGTTTTGGTCAGCTGCAAGAATTATCTTATCGACAGTGGTGTCACCAATTCCACGACGAGGGTAGTTGATCACGCGTTTTAAAGCTTCTTCATCAGCCGGATTTATAGTTAGTCTGAAATATGCTATAAGGTCCTTTATTTCCTTGCGTTGGTAGAAAGATTGACCACCATATATTTTGTAAGGAATGTTCAGTTTGCGTAACGCCTCTTCCATGGAGCGCGACTGAGCATTAGTCCGGTACAGAATGGCAAAATCATGCCATTTCATGCCTTTGGTCGAACGCTCCTGCATAATAGCCTCCGCCACTATCTTGCCTTCCTCATTATCGCTGAAGGCACGCATTATCTTTATTTTATCGCCTTCTTCTTTTTCTGAGAAGACGTTCTTTTTCAGCTGTTCTTTATTGTTAGCAATAATGCTGTTGGCAACGTTTACAATATTCTGGGTAGAGCGGTAGTTCTGTTCCAGTTTGAATACTTTCAGATCAGGATAATCCTTTTCAAAATTCAGGATGTTCTGGATGTTAGCACCGCGGAAGGCATAGATACTTTGCGCATCATCGCCAACTACGCAGATGTTCTCATTTACCGCCGCCAGCTTCTTCACGATCAGGTACTGAGAAAAGTTGGTATCCTGATACTCGTCTACCATCAGGTATTTAAACTTGTGCTGGTATTTGTTCAGTACTTCAGGATAGCGTCTCAGCAACTCATTGGTTTTGAACAACAGGTCATCAAAATCCATTGCCCCTGCACGGAAACAACGATTGGAGTAGGTTTCATATATCTTACCTAATTGCCCCCGACCGGAAGAAAAATCATCCGCCTGAATCTGGTCGTTCTGCTGGTATTCCTGCCAGGATATCAGGTTGTTTTTAGCACCTGAAATGCGGTTATAAACAAAGTTGGCATTATATAGCTTGTCATCCAGTTGCATCTCTTTCAAAATGGCACGGATAACGCTTTTGCTGTCGTCAGTATCGTAGATGGTAAAGTTGTTCGGATAACCAATTTTGTCGGCCTCAACGCGCAAAATTTTGGCAAAAACAGAGTGGAAGGTACCCATCCAGATGTTTTTAGCTTCATCACCCACTACGTGCATAATACGCTCACGCATTTCGCGCGCAGCCTTGTTGGTGAAGGTAAGTACCAGTATATTAAAAGCATCAACCCCGCTGGCAACCAGGTGCGCCACACGCATGGTGATCACCCTTGTTTTGCCTGAACCTGCACCCGCAATGATCATTACCGGTCCGTTCATTTGCAATACTGCATCGCGCTGGGCCGGGTTTAATCCCTTTAAATAATCCAAAATCTTGTCCTCTTTTCTGAAATGGCGAAGTTATGATTTTGAGGTGAAAGGAGGAAAGGGTAAAGGCGAAAGGTTTTGAAGATTTCGGATGTTTGTCTTTCTTGAAATGGGGTTATCCATGTGTTACATGTAACAAGGGTGAACAATGCGGAACAGGTGTAACGATGTGTAACACCTGCAATAGTAAAAAATTAACCGAAGAGAATGGTTTTATGAGTTAGAAGTTGTTATTTTTTTTAAAGCCATATACAATATCCATCCAAATGGAACTAACCAAATCAGATCATTCAGCAGGTTAACATATAGGAACTTTACAGTTAACTCGCCTTTAATAATGTAATAGGCCGAACCGACCGGTCCTAATATTTTCCCCACAAAACCAACAAATATCAAAGGCCAATATCGTACCGGGTCTTTAGAAGCAAAGTAGTAAGCCAGCCCATAAGTGCCCACCAACATGCCAACGCATCGAAGTAGAATTAACGTAAAGTTAGTCGAAGGATAACCGAATAGGATGACCTGCGGATAAATAGAAATAACAATACCCCAAACCACATTGTAAATAGCAGCCAGCAGCATAATCAATTTGGCCAATCGGAGTTTTGACATGTTGAGTAAGGCAAAAGATGAATGGTTAAAGGTAAGGGGTTTTCTCCAACAACAAAAAAGACCGGGTTGAGAAACCCGGTCTTTAAAACTATCCGGCTTTCGCCTTTAAGCTTTCACCTCATTTAACTGGTGATTTCCAAACATTATTTTTCAGATCAACATCCGGTAACTCATGACCCGGATCGAGAACAATGCTTTTAATGGCTGCCTTAGATGGATATTTAAACTTCCACACACCGCCGCGCTGCCAAACGTTTACAGGCAGATGCAGAGTTTCGGTCATACCGTTTTCTTGTGTGATCAACAGATCAACAGGCATAGCCAGTTTCTCTTTATTTACAATGGTAATCAATGCGCCTTTGGCAGGATCATTTTGTACATAGCTAACAGCTTGTACCGATTGGTCAATTTTCCAGGTGGTAAAGAACCAGCCCTTCCAGAACCAGTTCAGATCTTCGCCTGAGGCGTCGTTCATTGCACGGAAGAAGTCATAAGGTAACGGATGTTTTAATGCCCAGTGCTTAATGTATTCATTGAATGCATAGTCAAAGCGGTCAGGACCTAATACTACATTGCGCAATATGTCTAAACCCAAAGCGGTTTTAACATAATATTGGCCGTAGTCATTTAGTCCGATCGCTTCAGGAGGGGTCATCAGCGGATCTTTACTATTTTTGAATTGACGCAGGATGTTTTGTGCCTGCTTGGTCGTATCGTTATACTCGCCATGATTGAATTGCTGGGTAGAATACTCATTAATAAAAGTGTTAAAACCCTCGTCCTGCCACATGTATTTACGCTCGTTAGAGCCAACGATCATCGGGAACCAGTTGTGACCGATCTCGTGGGTCACGTCGCCCCAAAGGCCACCATTTTTCAAATCACTCAAACAGAAAATAATACCCGGATACTCCATGCCCAATGCCACACCAGAAACGTTTACAGCCGAATTCCACGGATATTCAAAATACTTCTTCGAATATATCTCTATACTGTTTTTCAGGTACTCGCTTGAGCGGCCCCATCTGTCATTACCCGAACTCTCAACGGGGTAAGCGGACATAGCAATACCTTTTCTGCCCGAAGGGAAATTTACACGCGCTGCATCCCAGATAAATGCTTTTGATGCTGCCCATGACACGTCGCGGCTGTTGTCCATTTTAAAATGCCAGGTTTTGGCGCCGGTTGCATTGGCGTTCTGACCGACTTCTTCCGGTTTGATGATCATCACTGTTTTATCACTCTTACGTGCTTCAGCCAGGCGTGCTTGTTGGGTGGCAGAAAGAACCTGAGCACCATTTTGCAGATCGCCGGAGCCAACAACGGTCATATTTGCCGGAGCAGTAATGTAGTAATCAAAATCGCCGTAATTACAGTAAAACTCACCTAATCCCATGTATGGCAGGGTGTTCCATCCTTCTACGTCATCATAAACGCACATGCGCGGATACCACTGCGCGATCTCATACACAATACCATCTTTAAATTTCTTGCGTCCCATGCGGTCTGCACCATAAAACGGAATCGCGAATTTATATTTCACTTTTACCTGTATCTTATCTCCCTTGGCACCAAGCGGAGCATGCAAACGCACCTGCATACGAGCATCAGTAATAACCGGCTCAACAGTATAAGTCTGAGTTTTATAGGTTACCGATACCGCCTCTATATGATAGCCACCGCGGCTAAATCCTTTTACGTCGAAACGGTCGCCGGTGTAAGGCGTAACATCTGCGCCACGTGAACCCGGTTTAAATAGGTTCTGATCCAGTTGCAGCCATAGGTGATCCAATTGATCGGGACTATTATTGGTATAACTGATAGTTACTTCACCGGTAATAGTAGTATCCTGTTGTGCCTCGTTAAGGGCAGCCTTAATCAAATAGTCAGCGCGGTTTTGCCAGTAATGTTCTCCGGGGTTACCATTAGCCGAACGGGTATTGCCACTTGTAACCGGCCAGGTGATAGGGCCAAATAGGTCCTGGTGGTCGTATTTAATAGTATCGGTAGTTTGCGCCGATGCATTGATGGCAATCAGCAGCATCAGGCCAATGCCTGCTACATGTTTCAATTTAAAATGGTTCATTAATTGAGAATTTGATAATCAGGGGGCAAAGAAACCAAATAAAATTGAGGAACTGTCAATTTAAAGCTGGTTGAGTTTGAAAATGTGATAATTGCACATTTTTAAAACTTTCGGATTACATAATTCTTGATTTGAATACGCAACTTCGCGTACAAATTTTCTGCCTATGAATCGCCTGGCAAATTCTGCTTCACCATATCTTTTGCAACACGCCAATAACCCGGTCGACTGGTATCCATGGGTCGCAGAAGCATTGCAAAAAGCCAAAGACGAAAATAAGTTGATCCTGGTGAGCATAGGTTATTCAGCCTGTCATTGGTGCCATGTGATGGAGCACGAAAGTTTTGAAGATGAACAGGTGGCTGCAGTGATGAATGAATATTTTGTTTGTATCAAGGTAGACAGGGAAGAACGACCGGATGTTGACCAGATTTATATGAGCGCAGTGCAGCTAATGACCGGCCGTGGCGGCTGGCCATTGAATTGTATTTGCCTGCCCGATCAGCGGCCCATTTATGGCGGTACTTATTTCCGTAAAAACGATTGGGTGAGCCTGCTATTTAACCTGGCTGATTTTTATAAGCAAAAACCTAAAGAAGCCGAAGAATATGCAGTAAAATTGACTGATGGCATTCGCCAGTACGAATCGGTGAAATTTATCGATAGTCAACCTGAATACACTAAGGAAGACCTGGAAACCATCCTGAAAAACTGGGAACGCTATTTCGATAGGGTAGAAGGCGGGATTGGCAATGCTCCTAAATTCCCGATGCCAAATAATTGGCAGTTTTTGATGCGTTATGCCTTCCTGATGCAGGATGATGACGTGGCACAACAGGTAAAGCTTACTTTACATAAAATGGCTTTTGGTGGTATCTATGATCATATTGGTGGTGGCTTTGCACGGTATTCGGTTGATGAGCATTGGCATGTACCGCATTTTGAGAAGATGCTTTATGATAATGCGCAATTGGTGGCATTGTATTCGGAAGCAGCGGTTTGGCGATACGATCCACTATATCTGCAGATTGTTGATGAAACTATTCTATTTGTAAAACGTGAACTTACTTCGCCTGAAGGTGGTTTCTACTCAGCACTTGACGCCGATAGTGAAGGCGTTGAAGGAAAATTCTATACGTTTACTAAGGATGAAATAGAAAAAATACTCGGGCCGGATGCAGACCTGTTTTGTATTTACTACCATGTAACCGACGATGGTAACTGGGAAGAGGAAGAAACCAACGTATTTTTCAGAAAGGAAGCTGATCAACAATTGGCTGAAAAATTAGGTTTGAGTGAGATCAACCTGGTTTCTAAAATAAATATACTTAGAGATAAAGTACTGGAAGAACGAAGCAAACGCGTTCGACCGGGATTAGATAATAAAATACTAACCTCGTGGAATGGCCTGATGCTGAAAGGGCTTTGTGAAGCTTATCGTGTATTTCATAAGCCGGAATATTTGGAATTGGCTTTGCAGAATGCACAATTTATCACTGATAATATGATAGATGCAGATGGCCGGATAAATCGAATCTACAATAAAAAAAATCAACATGGATCGACTCCTGTCGCTTTTTTGGACGATTACGCTAACTTAATTGATGCGTTTATTGCGCTATATGAAGTTACTTTTGATGAGGATTGGCTACAAAAGGCAAAAGCATTAACCGATCGAGCGATCAAACATTATTACGACAACGAAACTGGTGTATTTTATTTCACTGCAGCCGATGATGAACAGTTGATCGCCCGCAAATCGGAGATCATGGACAGTGTGATACCCGCATCTAATTCGGCAATGGCCAATAACCTTAAAACGTTGGGTTTGTTATTTGATAACGAATATTACGCCGAAATATCTGCCCAACTTTTACGCAATGTAGTCGGTCAAATTGCTAAGTATGGTTCATCTTATTCTAACTGGTGTTCACTGTTGCTGAATGAAATATTTAGCATAAACGAGGTGGCCATCGTAGGTGATCAGGCTGAGACGCTGCGGGTTGAAATGGAAAAAAAATATATTCCAAATAAAATAATATTGGGAGGTACAAAAGGAAGTTTACCTTTGCTGCAAGACAAGTTTGCCGCTAGCACACGCATATTCGTTTGTAAAGACAAAACCTGTGGTTTACCATCTGAAAATACCGAAGAAGCACTAAAACAAATCTGGAATTAAAATACTTATCAAAAAAAGATACAAATGAAGATACAACCGCAACACGTAGTGTCATTAACATATGATCTATATGTTAAACAAGATGACGGAGCCGAAGGCCTGGTAGAAAGTGCAACTGAAGAACAACCGCTTGTTTTTTTATACGGAGCAGGACAAATGCTGCCAAAGTTTGAAGAAAATCTGAGCACTCTTTCAACTGGTGATTCATATGAATTCCGTCTTGCGTCAGAGGACGCATATGGCAATTACGATGACGAAGCTGTAGCAAATCTGCCAAAGGAAATGTTCCAGGGGACTGATATTCCGGAAATAGGAAGCATGCTGCCTTTGCAGGATAATAATGGCAACCATTTCCAGGGACAAGTTGTATCAATTGCTGAAGATTCGGTTATTGTCGATCTGAATCACCCGATGGCTGGCCAGGAACTGCATTTTAAAGGAAAGATCGTTAACGTTCGTCCTGCTACGCCAGAAGAGCTGTCTCATGGCCATGCACACGGTCCGGATGGGCATCATCACCATTAATATATGAAGTCAGAGGTCTGATGTTGGAAGTCAGAAATCCAACCTCAGACTTCAGATATCTGACATCTGCGCTCTTCAATAGCTCATAAACTCAAGCTCTCCGTTTGTCCTGAGAACGCACCTGATAACAATGCGCGATACCACCGGTTGTCCATTATAAGTTGCTGGTATAAATTGCCTGTCTTCTTCTTTAAACAAATTAATGTGCATGCTGATGGTTTGGTCGTATTGTATCAACGAACAGTTAGTGTGCACCTTAAAATCAGCCAGTCTTCCCAACGGACTTATCAATAACTCAACGATAGCTACGCAGCCATATGTGCTATACTGATAAGGATTAAATGGTGGTTGATATAAACCCAGGTAAGGCAGATAGCCAAAATACCGGCCCCCAATTTTTATTGGTTTGGTTACTTTATCCGTATCCGATATTTCTTTGTCGATACCATAGTAAAGGTCTGATGATTGAGTGAATTCTTTTGCTTCGTAACTGATCGTTTTGGTATCATAATTATACACCTGCATCAGCTTACCCTTTGGGTCGTAAAATCTCCATGCTCCGGTTTTTTTATTGTTAGTATAGAGACCCTGCGCGACAGGTACCCGGCGTTTGTAAAGAGCCTCATACGGACCGTTTCTTACATCCTGTTGGTCCTTCAATACCTGGAATTTTTCAATTACATTATCATTGAGCCGATTTTTTTTTAAGATCGTCTCCTGGGCAAAGCAATCGGTCAGGCAGAAAAGAAAACAAACAAATAGGAGAAAATTCTTCAAAATTGATCGGTCGGTTTGTGACAATAATAGGGATAGTTTCCGGATTTTGAAATAGTGGTTGTTATGTTAAAAAGGTTGTAGTAGTTTAATTTTTATAACTACTACAACTACTCTAACTTTTACAACCACTCTCCGGCTAAATCATTAAACTTGTAAACAAAATGCAACCATGCCAATCACCGACGATCTATCAAGCTACAAGCCGGTAAGCTTTTCGCAAACCACCATCACCGAATTGATGATTCCCTCTTATTCCAACTTCGGGGGGAAAATACACGGCGGTATCCTATTGTCACTGATGGACAAGGTGGCTTACGTATGTGCTGCCAAGCACGCCGGTAATTACTGCGTAACAGCATCCATTGATACGGTTGATTTTTTACAGCCCGTTGAAGTTGGCGACCTGGTATCGCTCATGGCATCTGTCAATTATGTCGGCAAAACCTCTTTAGTAATCGGCATCAGAGTGGAATCAGAAAATATCAAGACCAATAAAATTTATCATACCAACACCAGTTACTTTACAATGGTAGCTAAAGACGAGCAGAATATGCCTGTTTTGGTTCCTGGTTTAATATTAGAGAACAAGGAACAGATGAGGCGGTTTGTAGAAGCCAAGCGCCGCAGGAAGTTGAAACAAAACTACAAACGCGACGCAGACGAGATAAAAGTGCCTGAAAGTGAGGAGCAGTGTTTGGAAATGCTGGCAGATGAGCGTTGCATCATATCGTCTTAAAACTTATCTTTGGGGAGGGGTATTTCCACAAACTATTGACTATTTTTTACCGTATTAAGTTAAATGAAGATTTTTATTGGCCTGGTACTAACGCTGCTGCTGATACAAAATGCGGCTTTTGCTGATAGTACTACGCTTGCACCTTCGTTAAAGGATACTACTTATGAAGTTCAGAAAACAGTAGACTATCTCAATGAAGTATCGTTTGGTCTTTATCTTAATGCTCCGGATTCGGCCCGCGCCATTGCAGAAAAGGCACTTCTTTTAGCAGAGAAATCAGGTTATAAAGCAGGCCTGGGCCATAGCTTCCTCAATATAGGGCATGTTTATTGGTCGCAGTCCTACTATGCTATGGCATTGGTGTTTCTTAACAAAGCGCTGATAAATCTACCCAAAGAAAAACCGTTGTTATTGGCTGATTGTTACGAGTTGCGCGGGCGCACCTATGCTGAACTTGGTAATTACAAAGATGCGCTCAATAATCTTACAATTGCTGAAAAATTTGCCGGCGATAACAAAGATGAACTAGCCGAAGTACATAGTGAGCGGTCTTATGTTTATATGCTGCTCAAAGATTACGACCGTGCTATAAATGAAGCAAACCAGTCGCTGGCTTTAAATAAAATTTCAAAAGATTATAAAAATACGGCGGTTATTTATGGGCGTTTAGGCAGTATATATATTTATACCAAAAATTATAAAGCTGCTTTGGCTTATTCTGATACCGCATACCGAATGAGCCAAAAGGTGGGTAATAACCGTCTGCGGGCAAAAACCCTTGTCGGATATGCCACAATTTATAACCTGCAGCGTAGCTATGACAAAGCCATTCCTTTTGCTAAAAGAGGCGCTGCCCTTGCCGATAGCATAGGCGTAATGGACGCCATATCAACAGCTTACCGGGAACTGGGAACCAGTTACGAACAAAAAGGTGATCTAAATCAAGCGATGGCATATCAAAAGAAATATATTGCCATTAAGGATAAGCTAAGCAGCTTCTATCGTGCTAAAAATTCGCAGCTGATACAAAGCTATTTTGATCTGGACAACCGCCTGGATGCAATTGCTGATTTTGAACGCAATGCCAAACAAATAAAAGCTAAGATGCAGTTTCAGCGTATCATTATTATTTCGCTGAGCCTGTCATTGCTGGCAGTTATTACGTTATTGCTGATTACATACTATTTTTATAAACAGAAGAAAGAACTCAACGTTGAACTAAACAGAAAACATAGTGCCTTGCTTGAGCATAAGAAACTTATCGAGGCGCAAACAGAGAATCTTCAAATGGTCAGTAAAATTAAGGATAAGTTACTGGCAGTTATTGGTCATGATTTGCGTACGCCTTTAGCGAACTTAAGGAATATGGTGGAGATGTTTGAAGCCGATTATATTTCGGCTGACGAGATTCACTGGCTGATGAAAGATATCAACCCGCTGGTAAAAAGTGCAGAACTAACCCTCTCTAACCTGATGGAATGGGCTGGAAACCAGATAAAAGGGCAAAGCATTAACTCGACACGGTTGGATATATTTCTGCTGGGTGTCGAAATGGAGCAAACTTTTAACCATGCACTTCATCGTAAAAATATCGAATTTCTGAACCAGGCTACAGCAGGACAGTCGGTTATGGCTGATGAGAATCATATTAAAGTTGTGCTTCGTAACCTGATAAGTAACGCCATAAAGTTTACCGATGCCAAGGGGACAATCAAACTAAATTCCACTTATAAGGAAAATAAGGTGATTATCAGTGTTCAGGATACTGGAAAAGGAATGACTTCTGATGAAGTAAGCAGGCTATTTTACCCGCAAACGCACTTCTCACAACCGGGTACCTTGGGCGAACAAGGCACTGGTATAGGTTTGCTGTTGTGTAAAGAATTGGTGGAACTAAACGGCGGAAAAATGTGGATCAACTCCAAGCCGGGTAAGGGGAGCATTTTCTTTTTTAGCTTACCGTTGAATGCAGAATATGCGTGATTAATACATTTTAAGCATTGTTCATTGAGTGTGAAGTGTAAACCGAAACACATATGATACAGCCAAATGAAATGCAGCTGAATGTTCCGATGGACCTCTCAAACGGAGTTGTATCCACGACAACAAAAGTTTGGCATATATTAGCTGCAAGCCATGAGGGAAATATAGGCAGAGTAAAGGAACTGGTTGATGATTGCCCCGAACTGATCTATGCGCAATATAACTATACACCGCCTATTCATTTTGCTGTTCGCGAAGGGCACGTAGAATTAGTGAAATATTTACTTGATAATGGCGCTCACGATCCGGATTATAAAATATATCCCTTTTTGGAAAGTCTCAACATTATTGCAAAAGATAGGGGATATGATGAAATAGCATCGTTACTGGATCAATATGCTAACGAGCCCGCACGCCATAAGTACAAAGGGGATAATGGAAGAATTCGCGTTCCAAGGAGTGATTTACAAAAGGAATTCCAGCAAGCTGTGGATAAGAATGATACTGACCGGGTTGATCAAATACTGCAAACTAACCCCGAATTTGTGCTCGATGAAAATTTTTTCTGGGGCGAAGGAATTTTGATGATGCCATCCAAGCTCTTTCAGCTTCAAATGACGAAGCTTTTAATGCATTATGGAGCCAAAGTGCCTGATATATTAAAATGGACACAGGAATATTACTTCAAGCGGTTTGAAGGCGCAGAATATCTTTTGGAGCATGGAATGAACCCGGATACAATGAGCTGGCACCATGTTACCATTCTGCATGATATGGCTCAGAAAGGGAATATTCCCAAAGCTGAACTATTGATAAAACATGGTGCATCAATAAACCCGATAGAGGAAGAGTATCGGTCAACGCCCCTCGGTTTAGCAGCGAGATGGGGACATAAGGGAATGGTGGAGTTTTTACTGAAACAAGGTGCGGATCCTAACCTGTCTGGTGCAACGTGGTCAACGCCTTTATCATGGGCGATAAAGAAAGGGCACAATGAAATAGCAGATATTTTGATCAAAGCCGGAGCCAGTTAAACAAAGAGAATTTCATTTGTAACAAGAGAGAGACAAACGTATTTCTCTCGTTACTTTATGGAAATTGATAAGAAAGTACTATAGCTTTTATCAATGTTATTTATAATTTAGTGAACCCAATTATTTAGTGTAAACCAAACACCCTTCCCGAATGAAAAATAATACCCTCAGATGGCTGATTTGTGCCTTTTTTAGTTTAATGCTTTTCGGTACTAACGCGTATGCACAGGTGGGAATATTTGACAACCAATCTGATGTTGGTCCGGCAAAGCATCCTGGTACAGCCTCGTTTGATGCGGCTACCCAGCAATATACCCTTACCGGTGCAGGCACTAACATCTGGGGTACACATGATGAGTTCCATTTTGTATGGAAAAAGATGAAGGGTGATTTTATTCTGCGGGCTAATGTGGCATTTATAGGTAAAGGCGTGGAGGATCACCGGAAAATAGGTTGGATGGTGCGTTCATCCCTCGATACCAATTCAAAACATATCAATGCAGTTTTACACGGCGATGGGTTAACCTCGTTGCAATTTAGAAAGACTGTTAGCGGTGTTACTGAAGAAATGAAATCGACTTTGACTCATGCCGATGTAATTCAGTTGGAGAGAAAAGGTAACAGCTATATTATGTCGGTTGCCCATAAAGGAGAGACTTTCGTAAGTGAAAAACTGGATGATCTTGATTTGGGCGACGACGTGTACGTGGGGATATTTATCTGCTCGCATAATGCTGACGTAACCGAAAAAGCAACTTTTGATAATGTACGCATCGTTGTTCCGGCTGGAAAGGATCTTGTGCCATATAGAGATTATCTTGGTAGCAGCATCGAGATCCTTGATGTTGAAAAAGCGACCAGCAAGGTTATTTACCAGATACCAAACTCATTGCAGGCGCCCAACTGGACAAACGATGGTAAATCGCTTATTTATAACCGGGATGGCAAGCTTTATAACTTCGACCTGGCTACGGGCGCACCAAAAGAGATCAATACAGGTGTAGCCAATAAAAACAATAACGACCACGTGATCTCATTCGATGGGAAAATGCTGACCATCAGTAGCGGTAATGGCGAAAAAGGTGCTTCATTGGGCTTTACAGTGCCGATTGGCGGTGGTGAAGCAAAAAAGATCACACCAACTGGCCCGTCGTATATGCATGGCTGGTCGCCTGATGGTAAATACATTGTTTTTTGCGGCGAGAGAAACGGAGAATATGATGTATACCGCATCCCGTCAAAAGGAGGTCCGGAAGTACGTCTGACCGATGCAAAAGGCCTCGATGACGGTCCGGAATACAGCCCCGATGGCAAGTATATTTATTTCAATTCAGTTCGCAGTGGTTTGATGCAGGTATGGCGCATGAAAGCTGATGGCAGTGAGCAAACCCAATTAACCAACGACGACTTTAACAACTGGTTCCCGCATGTTTCACCTGATGGTAAATGGATCGTTTACATTACCTTCCTGAAGGATGAGGTGTCTCCCGGCGATCATCCTTTTTATAAACATGTTTATTTAAGAGTAATGCCTGTAGGTGGCGGTCCGTCAAAAGTGGTAGCTTATTTATATGGGGGGCAGGGTACAATCAATACCCCATCATGGGCGCCAGATAGCAAGCACCTGGCATTTGTAAGCAACTCTAGCTTATCATTCCCGGTATTTCCGATCGGTCAATAAAATTATTTAACCAATTATAAACGCATAAAAATGAATACTTCACGCAGAAATTTTATCAGAAATACTACCATTGCGGTAGCAGGTGCAGCTTTGTTATCAAAATCAGATGATCTGTTTGCATCATCACCCAAAAAAATACAGCGGCTCGGTTTACAGCTTTATTCTGTGCGCGATGCCATGAAAACCGACCCGAAAGGCTCATTGAAAAAATTATCTGATATGGGGTATATCCATGTAGAGCATGCTGACTATAACGACCGTAAATTTTATGGTTTTAGTGCGAAGGAGTTTAAAAAAATATTGGGTGATCTTGGTCTGCAAATGAATAGCGGCCACGTAGTAATGACCGAAAAAGACTGGGATGCCTCAAAAAATGATTTCACCGATAAATGGAAATATACAATACAAGATGCTGCTGAAGCGGGACAGCGCTACCTGGTAAGCCCATGGCTGGATGAAAGCCTGCGTACCGACCATGATAAACTGAAATGGTTTATGGATCTGTTTAACAAATGTGGCGAATTATCTCAGAAATCGGGTGTTCAATTCGGGTATCACAACCACAATTTTGAATTTAGCACTAAAGTAGGAGACGGCACTTTGTACGATTTCATTCTGGCCAATACAGATCCTAAACTGGTGGCGCAGCAAATGGATGTCGGCAATATGTTGGGCGCTGGTGGTATTGCTTTAGACCTACTCAAAAAGTATCCGGGCCGTTTTGAACTGATGCATGTAAAGGATGAGATAAAGAGCACAACCGGTGGCGGTATGGACGGCTATGATAGCACTATAATTGGTCAGGGTGTAATGCCGGTGAAAGAGATCGTAAAAGAGGCCCGCAAAAATGGTGGTACTTCACAATTCATCATTGAACAAGAATCTTATCAGGGCAAAGATCCGTTTGATTGTGTAAAAATTGATTTACAAATCATGAAAAAGTGGTTGTTCTGATCCATTTTCGTGTAAATTAGACACTTAGTGATGACGCAAAGAAATTCAGGGAGATAAATCAATATTTTTCTGAATTTTTTTACGTTTCTGTTTTAATAATGTCAATTATACATCTATATTGTGCCCGGCTATTTTGAGAGAAACAGCCAGCCAATTTAACAACCAATTTTAAACATGGACAGGCGTACAGCAATCCAGAATCTGGCCTTAGTGATAGGTGGTGCCGTGTTTTTGCCACGTTGTACGAAGAGTAATCCATCCGCTCATTTTAAACATTTTGATATCACATTCGATCAGCAGACGCTGATAACCGAGATAGCTGAAACCATTATTCCTAAAACCAAAACCCCGGGTGCCACTGATTTGAATTTGTATGGCTTTGTTATGAAAATGGTGGATGAATGCACTAAGAAGAAAGATCAGGAAACATTTTTGAAAGGTATGGCTGAGTTTGATGATACGCCTAAAAAAATGTTCAACAAAACTTTTGCTGATTGCAGTAAAAAAGAAAAAGAAGAAGTGCTGAAGAGTCTTGAGAAAAAAGATAACGCCTATTCTAAAGAATTACAGGCATTTTACCAGACGGTAAAAGGATTGACTGTTTTTGGATATACGGAATCGCAATATTTCATGACGAAGGAGATTGTGTATGAATTGGTGCCTGGAAGGTATAACGCCTGGTATCCGGTAAAAAATGGGAAGGCGGTAGCGAAGAATGGCTAATTTAAATATCGACAGCGTTAAAGAGCGCACCTTTGATGCGATAGTGATAGGCTCGGGGATGAGTGGTGGATGGGCGGCAAAAGAGCTTACCGGGAAAGGGTTGAAAACTTTGATGCTGGAACGTGGCCGTGATGTAAAACACCTTAAAGATTATCCAACCACTAATATGTATCCCTGGGAGTTTGAGCACCGGGGTGAGGTGCCAATGGATATTCAGGAAGCCAACCCGGTGGTGAGCCGTTGCTATGCTTTCAAAGAAGATGCCATGCACTTTTTTGTAAAGGATAATGAGCATCCTTACATACAAACCAAGCCATTTGATTGGATACGGGGTTACCAGGTAGGTGGTAAATCCCTGCTTTGGGCCCGCCAGACCCAACGCTGGAGCGACTTCGATTTTGAAGGTCCCGCACGTGATGGCTTTGCCGTTGATTGGCCCATTCGTTATAAAGACATTGCACCCTGGTATAGCTATGTAGAAAAATTTGCAGGCATATCAGGCAATAAGGATGGTTTGGCTGAATTGCCTGACGGCGAGTTTTTGCCAGGTTTCCCTTTAAATGCAGTTGAAACTTATTTCAGCAGGCACGTTAAAGAGAAATATAAAAACCGTCATGTGATTAGTGCGCGTTGCGCTCATTTATCAACCCCGAATCAGATTCATTTGGATCAGGGGCGTGCTCAATGTCAAAGACGAACAATTTGTCAGCGTGGGTGTCCGTTCGGGGGATATTTCAGTGCCAATGCATCAACTATTCCATGGGCGTTAAAATCGGGCAACCTTACTTTGAGACCTTTCTCAGTAGTGCAATCCATAATCTACGATGAACAAAAAGGCAAGGCGACAGGTGTACGTGTGGTAGACACTAATACCAAAGAAACTATTGATTATTATGCCCGCATCATTTTCGTAAATGCAGCAGCTATAAATACCAATCTTATTCTGCTCAATTCAACCTCACATCGTTTCCCGAATGGTTTGGGTAATGACAGCGGTGTATTGGGCAAATATGTGGCATTTCATAATTATTCGGCCCACATAGGTGCTGAGGTTGAAGGTTTTGAAGAATGGGCCACCGATGGCCGCAACCCGGCAGGTGGTGGCTATATCCCACGTTTCAGAAATGTATTTAAGCAGGAAACTGATTTTTTGCGTGGTTATGCCTGTGGGTTGGGAGCGTATCGCGGATACAACCATAAATACGAAGGGGTAGGCGAAGATTTCAAGGCAGGCTTATCCGGAAAAGAATACGGTAAATGGTATGTTGGTTCACACTTGATGGGCGAGACTATACCCAAGGAAAGCAATTTCGTGTCACTTGATTCAAGCCAGAAAGATGCTTGGGGTGTGCCTCTGCTCAAAATTTCTGTCGATTATGACGATAACGATATGAAAATGCAGAAGGACTATGTCGAACAATTAACGGAAATGTTTACCAGTGCTGGTTTCAAAAATATCAAAGCTGAAACCGATCACCGGGCACCTGGATTAGATATTCACGAAATGGGTGGTGCAAGGATGGGCCTTGATCCGAAGAGTTCGGTTCTGAACAAATGGAACCAGATGCATGCCTGCAAAAATGTTTTTGTAACGGATGGTGCAAGCATGACGTCTACTTCATGTCAGAACCCGTCGCTTACTTATATGGCATTAACAGCAAGGGCGGCAGATTATGCCATTTCTGAGATGAAAAAGAGCAATATTTAAATGCTTTCTAGGTCTCAAATGCTTATATAAAATGGGGTAAAATCACCCATTGGGCTTTAAAAAGGCACTATTGTGTTAAAAAAACACAATGATACATAGGAACGAAAATTATTTTTTTATACATTAGTCGGACTAACCAATTTTAACAATAAAATCATGTCTACAAACACATATGACGCTATCGTCATTGGCTCAGGTATCTCGGGCGGCTGGGCAGCAAAAGAGCTTACTCAAAAAGGATTGAAAACCATAATGCTCGAACGTGGTCGCAACATTGAACATGTTAAGGATTATGTAAATGCCAATAAGGCTCCGTGGGAATTTGAACACCGCGGTGGACGGACCCAAAAAATGGTCCAGGACTATCCTGTTCTCAAAAGGGATTATCCGCTTAATGAAACCAACCTTGATTACTGGGTAGATGAAAAAGAAAGCCCGTATGTAGAAGTTAAAAGATTCGATTGGTTTCGTGGTTACCACGTAGGTGGTCGTTCATTAATGTGGGGCCGCCAAAGCTACCGCTGGCACGATACGGATTTTGAAGCTAACGCAAAAGATGGCATCGGTACTGACTGGCCTATCCGTTATAAAGACCTGGAGCAATGGTACACCTATGTAGAAGGATTTGCAGGTATTTCTGGTAATAAGGACAATGTGCCTATTCTTCCTAATGGCAACTTTATGCCACCAATGGAAATGAACTGTGTAGAGAAAGATGTGGCTGAGCGTTTTAATAAATTTTATAAAGAGTATAACCGTTATATGATCATTGGCCGTACAGCCAATATAACCAAGCCGCTTCCGGGTCGTACCAACTGCCAGTACCGTAACAAATGCTGGTTAGGTTGTCCGTTCGGCGCATATTTCAGCACGCAATCATCTACGTTACCTGCAGCTATGGCTACCGGTAATCTGACGGTAAGACCTTGGTCCATCGTTACTAAGATATTATATGATAAGGACACCAAAAAGGCAAAAGGTGTTGAAGTACTGGATGCAGAAACCAACAAAACCTATGAGTACTATGCAAAAATTGTTTTCGTAAACGCTTCAGCATTAAACTCTGCATGGGTATTGATGAACTCGGCAACTGACGTTTGGCATGATGGTTTAGGTAGCAGCAGCGGTGAGCTTGGCCACAACCTGATGGACCACCACCTGGGCGTAGGGGCTGGCGGCACAATAGAAGGATATGAAGACAAATATTATTTCGGTCGCCGTGCGAACGGTATTTATATCCCACGTTTCAGAAACCTGAATGGCGAAAAACGTGATTATATCCGCGGATTTGGCTACCAGGGCGGCGGAAGCCGGGAAGAGTGGGGCAGAAGCATTCCTGAAATGAACATTGGAGGCGCCTTTAAGGATGCTTTGTCAGAGCCAGGAGAATGGACCTTCGGCATGGGCGGATTCGGCGAAACCCTGCCATACCACGAAAACCGTGCTTACCTGGATAAAGACAAGAAAGATAAATGGGGACTTCCGGTATTGGCAATTGACGCTACCTGTAAGGATAATGAGCTGAAAATGCGTATCGACATGGCTAACGATGCTAAGGAAATGCTGGAAAAAGCAGGTGTGAAAAATGTACATACCTTTACCAGTGAGCCTGTTTTGGGTCGTGGTATTCACGAAATGGGTACTGCTCGTATGGGCCGCGACCCAAAGAGCTCTGTATTGAATGAATGGAACCAGGTATGGGATGCTAAAAACGTGTTTGTAACCGACGGCGCTGCGATGGCATCAACTGCCTGCCAGAACCCATCATTAACTTACATGGCATTAACAGCCCGTGCTGCTAACCATGCAGTTGAGGAACTTAAGAAAGGGAATATTTAAGTTGGTGAGTAGTTAAGTGGTTGATTGAGTTGAATGGTTCGATATCCTTAAACTCAACCAACTTAATCAACCATTCAACTTAACAATCACAAATTCAGTAAATCACTAATTAAAAAGACATATACCAATGACTGAAGAACCAAAAGATGCCCCTAAAAGTCCCTCAAGGCGGGATTTTATTAAAAGCACATCGCTTGCAGCAGCAGGCTTTATGATCGTTCCGCGTTTTGTTTTAGGCGGCAAAGGTTTTATTGCACCGAGTGATATGTTGCAGGTTGCAGGTGTGGGTGCTGGTGGCAAGGGTGAAAGCGATATTTCGCATTTTGCAAAAAGCGGTAAAGCCAACATTGCTTATCTGTGCGATGTGGACGATCGTCAGGCTGCTACATCTGTAAAAAATTTCCCTAAAGCCAAATACTACAAGGACTGGCGTGAGCTGTTGGATAAAGAGCATAAACACATAGACGCTGTTTCAGTATCAACACCAGACCATAACCATGCCATTATAGCCTATTCAGCAATGCAATTGGGTAAAGGGGTATATGTTCAAAAACCGTTGACGCACGATATCTGGGAAGCACGTTTGCTAACAGAAGCAGCCAAAAAATATAAAGTAGTTACACAGATGGGCAACCAGGGTTCGTCTAACGATGGCACCCGTCAAATGGCTGAATGGTATGACGCCGGTATCATCGGTGATGTGCATACTGTTTATTGCTGGACAAACCGTCCGGTTTGGCCTCAGGGTATTGCATGGCCTGCACCACAGCCAAATATCCCTAAAGAATTGGATTGGAACCTTTGGTTGGGAACAGCTCCTAAAAAAGATTACGTAGATAAACTGGTGCCATTTAACTGGCGCGGCTGGTGGGATTACGGTACCGGTGCTTTAGGCGATATGGGCTGTCACCTTGTTGAGGCTCCTTTCAGGGTATTGGGCTTACAATATGTCAAAGATGTGCAGGCTAGTGTCGGGACAGTGTTTGTTGATGAATTTAAGCAAGGCCATTTTCCGGAAAGCTGTCCGCCATCGAGCCATATTACAATGACTTTCCCGAAAACGGATAGGACTCAGGGCGATGTAACTCTTCACTGGATGGACGGAGGTATTCAGCCCGAAAGGCCTGAAGAATTAGGGCCAAACGAGCATTTCCCTGGCGAACAGGGTAATGGTACTTTGTTTATCGGTACCAAAGGGAAGATGTATGCAAGTACTTATTCTGATGGTGCCACCTTATTGCCTCTTGCACGCACGAAGGAAGTAACCGTACCGAAAAAATACGATAGAGTTCCGCAGGGTGCCGAAGGACACTATGCACAATGGGTTGAGGGTTGTATTGCAGGTTATGGCAAAATGGAGATGAGCTCATCATTTGACAAAGCGGGGCCGCTAACTGAAGCTTTATTGATGGCAAATCTTGCCGTTCGGGGTCACGACCTGAGAGGCGGTCAAATCAAATACGAATGGGATAACACTGCCATGAAGGTCAGCAATTTTGACGCGGTAAACCAATATGTAAAACGTAACTATAGGGAAGGATTTGTTTTAAAAGGTTAAATTTTAAAACTATATTTAGTCCCACAAACCAATTTATAAATCAGTAATTCATTAATTCAATAAATCAACTAAAGAAAATGAATAGAAGAGACGCCATCGGCCGGGTAGCCCTGATTATGGGCGGAACCCTTATAGGAGCCGAATATCTTTTATCGGGTTGTAAACCAAAAGCCGCTAAGGTAGAAGATCTGTTTAATGCAGATCACGTATCTTTCCTTGACGAAGTGGCTGAAACTATTTTGCCGACTACCAGTACACCCGGGGCAAAAGCTGCTAAAGTAGGTGACTTTATGGCCGTGATGGTAAGAGATTGTTACGAGCCTGCTGATCAGGATATATTCTTGAAAGGTGTGGGTCAAATTGACGATGCTGCCAATAAAAAATTCAGCAAAAAATTTATGGACCTGGACGCTACACAGCGTACTGCTTTATTGACCGATCTGGATAAAGAGCAACAGGAATACTCAAAAACTAAAAAACCGAAAGATCCGAACCACTACTTCCGTATGATAAAAGAGCTGACTCTATTGGGCTATTTTACTTCTGAAGTAGGATGTACTAAAGCTTTACGCTATGTACCGGTACCGGGAAGATTTGACGGCTGCATCCCTTACAAAAAAGGTGATAAAGCCTGGGCATTATCGTGATAATTAGTTGATTAAGTGAGTTGTTGATTAGGTTGATTAAGTTTAGTCCTGAGATTTATTTCGATTAAACTTAGTCAACCTAATCTAACTTAATCAACCATTCAACTACTAAAACTAAACTACTACACTATTTATGAGCAAAAGAAAATTGCGCATGGGTATGGTTGGAGGCGGTAAAGACGCCTTTATTGGCGCCATACACCGCATTGCTGCAAACATGGACGGGCTGGTCGAACTGGTTTGCGGCGCATTAAGTATCCACCCTGAAGTAGCAAAAGAAAGCGGTAAAATGCTTTTCTTGCCTGAAGACAGAACCTATTTAAATTACGAGGAAATGATTACTGCTGAGGCTAAATTGCCTGCAGACAAACGCATGGATTTCGTAACGATCGTTACCCCGAATTTCGCACATTTTGCTCCGGCTATGATGGCATTAGATAACGGATTCAATGTGGTGGTCGAAAAGCCTGTAACTTTTACTTTGGATGAAGCCAAGCAACTGAAAAAGAAGCTGGAAGAAACAGGATTGATGTTATTACTGACACATACCTATTCAGGTTACCCAATGGTAAAAGAAGCGCGTGAACTTGTTAAAGGCGGCGCTTTGGGTAAAGTACGCAAAATATATGTTGAGTATCACCAGGGATGGCTGAGCAAGCTTTCAGAACGTGAAGGTAACGCGCAGGCAGCCTGGAGGACCGACCCTAAACGTTCAGGAAAGAGCGGTTGTATGGGCGATATAGGTACGCATGCTGCTCATTTAGCTGAATACATTTCAGGATTGAAGATCACCCAGATGTGTGCTTCATTAAATACTGTGGTTGAAGGTCGTTTATTAGATGATGACGGCGGCATACTGCTCCGCTTTGAGAAAAACGCAACTGGTGTGCTTACAGCATCCCAGGTAGCTGCCGGTGAAGAAAATGCGTTGAAGATCCGTGTGTATGGCGAAAATGGCGGTTTGGAGTGGGCTCAGCAGGAGCCAAATACATTAACTGTTAGATGGGGCAATAAACCGGCTCAGACTTTCCGCGCAGGCAATAATTATTCAGATCGTGAGTCGGCCTATGCTACGCACAACTGCCGTACACCGGGAGGCCACCCTGAAGGATACCTGGAAGCATTCGGTAACCTTTACCGCAATTTCGCTTTGAGCCTGAGCGCTAAGCTGAACGGTGAAGAACCACACAAAGAATGGCTGGATTTTCCGGGTATTGAAGACGGAATCAGGGGTATGGCATTTATTGACAATGTTGTTGCCTCAAGCCAATCGGATAAAAAATGGACTGATTACGTTATTAATTAAGCAATATGAGAACCATCAAGGGGCCCGCAATATTTTTGGCGCAGTTCATTGGCGACCAGGAGCCGTTTAATAACTTAACATCAATATGTAAATGGGCAAAAGACCTTGGTTACAAGGGGGTGCAACTGCCTACAAATGATACCCGGTTTATCGACCTGCAAAAAGCCGCCGAAAGCAAAACCTATGCTGACGAGATTAAAGGACAGGTAAATGCCTGCGGGTTAGAAATTACTGAGTTATCTACCCACCTTCAAGGGCAACTTGTAGCGGTAAATCCTGTTTACGATGCGCTATTCGACGCATTTGCACCAAACGCTTATAAGAATAATCCTGTTGAACGCCAGAAATGGGCTGTTCAGCAAGTGAAATATGCTGCTAAGGCATCGCAAAATTTAGGATTGAATGCGTCTGTTACTTTCAGCGGTGCATTGCTTTGGCCAATGGTGTACCCGTGGCCGCAGCGCCCTGCGGGCTTGGTTGAAACAGGTTTTAAAGAATTAGCCAAACGCTGGAGACCAATACTGGATTATTATGAAGAATGCGGTATTGACCTTTGCTATGAAATTCATCCCGGTGAAGACCTGCATGATGGCATTACTTATGAAATGTTCCTGGATCAAGTGGATCAGCATAAACGTGCTTGTTTGTTGTATGATCCTTCGCATTTCGTATTGCAATGCCTGGATTACCTGGAGTACATCGACAATTACCACGAGCGTATCAAGATGTTCCATGTGAAAGATGCGGAGTTTAACCCAACGGGTAAGCAGGGTGTCTATGGCGGTTACCAGAATTGGGTTGAACGTGCAGGCCGTTTCCGTTCTTTAGGGGATGGGCAGGTTGATTTTAAAAGTATTTTTAGTAAATTGACTCAATATGATTATACCGGATGGGCCGTGCTGGAGTGGGAGTGTGCATTGAAACATCCGGAAGACGGTGCAAGAGAAGGCGCCGGGTTTATTAAAGATCATATTATCAGGGTAACGGAAAAAGCATTTGACGACTTTGCTGCTTCCGGATCAGACGAAGCTTTTAATCGCAGGTTGTTGGGATTAGAATAATCATCGCCTTATAATTAAACTAAAGAAACCAATTTAACCTAAAATAGAATTCATGGAGAATATCAACCGCACACAACTTTTCCGGGCAGCATGCCTATCGTTGTTAGTTACCTCATTATCGTTCGGCATCCGTGCCGGTATTCTTAACAAACTTGGCACCGACTTTCAGCTCGACAAAGCCCAATTGGCATCAATTACCGCAACCGCTTTCTGGGGCTTTCCGTTGGCTGTAGTATTTGGTGGAATTATTGTGGATTTGATCGGCATGAAGAGATTGCTGGTATTGGCTTTCTTATTTCATCTTGCCGGTATCCTCCTCACTGTTTTTGCGCAAGGCTACTGGACATTGTTCCTGTCAACCCTGCTGGTCGGTTTAGCTAACGGTACAGTCGAAGCTGCTTGTAATCCGCTGGTAACCGCTTTATACTCTGATAACAAAACCACTAAACTGAATCACTTTCACTTATGGTTCCCTGGCGGTATTGTTATAGGTACGTTGATAGTGTTGTTGTTCAATAAAATCAATATTGGCTGGCAGGTGCAGGTAGGAGTAATGCTGATACCTACACTTATTTATGGTTATTTGTTCTCAAAACTGAATTTCCCGGTTACCGAGCGTGTGGCATCAGGTGTGTCGACAGCTGGCATGTACAAAGCGCTATGGAACCCATTATTCATTTTTATGTTCATCTGTATGTTTGGTACGGCTATCACAGAGTTGTTTACCGGGCAGTGGATTGATGTACTTCTAAAAAACGTTACCGATAATGCCATATTGATATTAACCTTAGATACCGGAGTGATGGTAATAGGCCGGGGTTTTGCCAAGCCCGTATTAAAACGTTTTCCGCCGCAGGTTGTATTATTGATATCGACCATATTGGCTTCTATCGGAATTTATATGCTGAGTACAGTTACGGGCCCCGCTATTTATGCCGCAGCTATCATCTTTGGTATGGGTGTTTGTTATTTCTGGCCAACCATGCTGGGCTTTGTTAGTGAAAACCTTCCAAAAACGGGAGCATTGGGCCTTAACTTAATGGGTGGAGCAGGTATGTTTGCTGTATCCCTTTATACCATTGTAATGGGATCATACTATGATACTATTGTAAAGGAAGCAAATGGTGACAATAGCTTTGCCGGGCAAAAAATATTGCAGACTACGCTGGTTATTCCACTGGTTTTGATTGTAGCATTTGGCGGTTTAGTACTATACATGCGTTCTAAAAATAAAACACAACCGATAGCTAATCCGGTAGTTTAAAAAATTTATAAATTGCGCTTAATTAAAATTTAATCAAGCTATAATAACCTCTAAAATGAAAAAGACATTCATCGTTCTGGGCTTAAGCCTTGCACTCGCTGCTTGCGGCGGCAGCAAATCTAACAGCGGATCGGCAGACAGCACATCGGCTGCTAACAAAACTGCTACGGCAAGCAATTCTGACGCAGCACAGGATACAGCGGCAAGCCATAACGGTACTGAGAAAGCTGCAGGAACACCTTCGGCAGCAGGAGCTCAACTGATTGCTAAATCAGACTGCGGAACCTGTCATAAGGAACAAGAGAAACTGATCGGACCTGCTTTTGCAGACGTGGCAAAAAAATACACTTCAGCTGATGCGGACACCCTTGCTAACAAGATCATTAAAGGTGGCAGCGGCCACTGGGGCACTGTACCAATGAGCGGACACCCAAGTATCTCTATGGACGACGCCAAATCAATGGTTAATTATATTTTATCGTTGAAAAAATAGGGATATAGACTTCTTATCCAAACAAGCAAACCATGACCGCAGGTATCCGGGTTAAATTGTCCACTATGATGTTCCTCGAGTTTTTCATCTGGGGAGCATGGTTTGTTACAATGGGCACTTATCTTACAAAGGGACTTCATTCAACTGACGTTCAAAGTGCAACGGCTTATGCGACGCAGTCTTTTGGAGCTATTATTGCTCCCTTCATCATAGGTCTTATCGCCGATAAGTACTTTTCTGCGCAAAAAATCCTCGGTGTTCTGCATTTGATTGGTGCAGCATTAATGTACTATGAATACAAAGCTCCTGATTTTACCGGTTTTTATCCGGGTATATTGGCCTACATGATCATTTACATGCCAACTCTGGCGCTGGTCAATTCGGTTTCTTTTAAGCAAATGAAGGATACTACCAAAGAATTCCCTCCGATCCGTATTTTCGGAACATTCGGATGGATTGTTGCAGGGGTGATAATTGGGTGGCTGCAATGGGAGCAAAAAGGAGCATTAGCTTCAACATTTCTCATGGCTTCGGTAGCTTCTTTAGGACTAGGTTTATTAAGCTTTACCCTTCCGGATACGCCACCTGCAAAAAAAGGTCAAAAAACATCTTTTGGTGATATTATCGGGCTCGACTCGATTGGCTTATTAAAGAATAAATCTTACCTGGTTTTCTTTTTAGCTTCTATTGCCATATGCATCCCACTGGCATTTTATTACAATTTCACTAATCCTTTCTTAAATGAGGTAGGGATGAAATCCGCCGCAGGGGTTCAATCTTTAGGGCAGGTTTCAGAGCTGTTGTTTATGGCCCTGATGCCGATCTTCTTTGTGCGCCTGGGGGTGAAGAAAATGCTTGCGGTTGGTATGTTGGCCTGGGCTTTGCGTTATGTATGTTTTGCTTACGGCGACGTTGGTGCTAATTACTGGATGCTGATTCTTGGCATAGTACTGCATGGTGTTTGTTATGATTTCTTTTTTGTCACCGGGTATATCTATACAGACAGGCTGGCAGGCGATCGATTTAAAAGCGCCGCACAAGGATTTATCACATTGGCCACGTATGGTGTAGGCATGCTGATCGGCTTCTCCATTGCAGGGTCTGTAGTCGGGCACTGGCAAACATCGACAACCTCACATAACTGGCAATCCATTTGGCTGGTACCGTGCGGAATTGCAATGGTAGTACTAATATTATTTATGTTGCTCTTTACCGATAGGAATAAAACAGAAGAGCAAACAGGTCTGGATATTGAAGAACCTTCCCCTAACACAGAAATATAAACGATTTGATGATGCGCCAATTTGAAGATTTGGAAATTCTTGCTTTAAGTTTTAATCATCTTCAAATTAACACATCCTCAATTTTTCAAATTAATAAACATGGGTAATCAACAAAATCGTCGGTCGGCAATTAAGAACCTGATTGCAGGCACGGCAGCAATAACCGCATCCGGAATGATCTCATCGTTCACCTCACCTGCCGATAACGAGCAGGAATTTGCACCTTTAAAAGGAAATATTAATCACTCGGTAAGCCCCTGGTGCTACAGCGAACTGACACTAGATCAGTTGTGCGAAGTGTCCAAAAGCATCGGCATTAAAGGTGTCGATCTTTGCGGGCCTAAAGACTGGCCGACGCTGCAAAAGCATGGCATGTATTCGCCGATGTGTAATGGAGCCGAGATCAACCTGACTGATGGTTTTGGCGACAAGCAATTTCATGAAAAGCTGCAGAAAAACTATACTGAAATGATCCCGCTGGTAGAAAAGAACGGTTATACCAATCTGATCTGCTTTAGCGGTAGTCGTCGTGGTAAAAGTGATGAAGAAGGTTGGAAAAATTGTGAGGAAGGACTTAAACCGTTAGTGGCTTTAGCCGAAAAACACAAAGTAGTTTTATGCATGGAACTGCTCAACAGCAAGATCGATCATAAAGACTATCAATGCGACAGGGTAGAGTGGGGTGTTGAATTGGCTAAACGCATCAATTCTGAAAACTTTAAGCTACTGTTTGATATTTATCATATGCAGATAATGGAAGGGGATATCATCAGGAATATTAACGATTATCATAAATATATTGCTCATTTCCATACTGGCGGTATACCAGGCCGTCATGAGATTGACGATACCCAGGAATTATACTATCCTGCAGTGATGAAAGCTATTGCTGCGACGGGCTTTAAAGGTTATGTGGGACAGGAATTTGTCCCTAAGGAGAAAGATAAAATTGGATCACTGCGTAAAGCGATTCAAATATGTGATGTATAATAAAAATCTATCTAAACAGTAAATAATGACTACAAGAAGGAAATTTTTAACCCAGGCCAGCTTAGCTACTGCGGGCGTATTAGTTGCGCCATCGCTGCTGAAGGCTGTTTCTGTACATAAACCAGGTATCCAGTTATATTCATTGCGCGAGCAGTTACCAAAGAATGTAAAAGGTGTGATAGGTAAAGTGGCCAAAGCAGGTTATAAAGAGGTAGAGACTTTTGGCTATGATGCAAAAACAGGTTACTGGGGATTGCACTCAAAGGATTTTGCTAAACTTCTAAAGGATAATGGACTCAGCTCTCCGAGCGGCCATTACGGCATCGACTCATTTTTTGGAAACGGTGATACCGAGGATCTGAAACGTTATATGGAAGTGGCTAATACCATCGGGCAAAGCTATATCATCATCCCTTCGTTGAACGGCGAATTCATTAAAACGGTTGATGAGTGTAAGACTGTGGCCGAAAAGATGAATAAGGCTGCTGATCTGCTAAAAACAGCAAACCTAAAACTGGGTTACCACAATCATAATTTTGAATGGAAACCACTTGGCGGCGGTGCAACTTTTTACGATACGATCCTGAAAGAGACCGACCCGAAACTGGTACATATGGAAATGGATATTTTCTGGGTAGTTCGTGCAGGTCAGAACCCTATCGAGATATTAGAGAAACATTCCGGAAGATATGCCTTTGTACATGTGAAAGACCGTGATAAAGTAAAAACTGACCTGAATACAGAGATAGGCAAAGGAAGTATCGATTTTAAAGCAATTATTCCGAAAGCCAAAGCTGCGGGTGTAAAGCATTTTATGATGGAGCAGGAAAACTTTACCAACATTGATCCGTTTGTAAGCATCACCGAAAGCTGCAGCTACATGAAGAATACGCTAAGCATATAGTACCAATTGTTCAAACCAAACTAAATTAATGATGAAAAAAACGATCATATTAACCGCCTTGTTAGTGGGAGGGGCTGTTATGGCATTTGCCCAGGCAAAACCAGAGGACACCGAAACATGGGAACCAATACCCAAAGTAGTAACCCCTGGCGCGAGTTTTAAAGATGCACCTTCGGATGCAATCGTTCTGTTTGATGGCAAAAATCTGGATGAGTGGGTTCAGAATGCGGACGGCTCACCGGCGAAATGGGATGTGGCTGATGGTATCATCACCGTAAACAAAAAGTACGGTAACATTGAAACCAAACGCAAGTTCAACAGCTATCAATTGCATATTGAATGGCGTGTGCCTGCTAATATTACTGGTAGCGGTCAGGCGAGAGGTAATAGCGGGATATTCTTAGCCTCAATAGGTAAAGGCGATGCTGGTTACGAATTGCAAGTGTTGGACTCATACAACAACAAGACTTATGTAAATGGTATGGCAGGCAGTTTGTACAAGCAAGCTATCCCGCTGGCAAATCCCGGAAGGAAACCTGGTGAATGGCAGGCTTATGATGTGATCTGGAATGCACCGGTATTTAATGAGGATGGCACTGTTAAAACTCCGGCTCATGCTACCGTATTCTTCAACGGTGTACTGGTGGAAAATAACTTTGAGTTGAAAGGCCCAACCTTATACATCGGTAAGCCTGAATACAAAGCACATGGCGCATGCCCCATCAAATTGCAAGCTCATGGCGATAAGAGTGAACCCCTAAGCTACCGCAACATTTGGGTGCGTGAGTTATAGTCTTAAAAACTAAATAATAAAAGGGGTTGTCAAGTTGTTGGCAACCCCTTTTTTGTGGCTTTTGTAACAAATATATGGATGGTTCAGTTGGTGACAGTTAATGCCACAGAATAACTGTTTGTTCAACATTTTTTAGATTATATTTGTCGTTCATAACCTAAAAAACATACTTCTTACTAACATGAAAAAAGCTTTCTTACTGTCGGCTCTTCTATTGTTTTGTGCCTCCGTTTTTGCACAAATTCAGAAAGCACCGGCTTACCCATTGATTACCCACAATACCTATTTCAGCGTCTGGTCGTTTACAGATCAGCTGAATGAATCGCCTACCAAACATTGGACCGGAAAGGATCAATCAATGCTAGGTTTGATAAAAGTGGATGGCGATGTGTACCGTTTTATGGGTCAGGAACCAAAGTCGTACAAAACTATTTTGGCAGCCGCCGATGAACAGGCTTACGATTGTAAATACGCCGAAACACAACCTGCAGAAGGCTGGCAATCAGAAAAATTTGATGATAAAGGCTGGGAAACCGGAGCCGCGCCATTTGCAGACAGCAAGCCAAAAGGTAAAACCGTTTGGAAAAATGACATCTGGATTCGCCGTACTTTTGAGATGAGTAACGCTGATGTATATAAGCTCTTTTTAAAATTGAGTCATGATGATGATGCAGAAGTATTTCTGAACGGCGAAAAGGTATTAGACAGACCAGGGGCCAACGGCGATTTAGAAATGTTCCCTATCAAAAATGTGTTGAGGAAAGGAACAAACATTCTTGCAATTCATTGTAAAAATACCGGTGGCGATACTTTCCTTGATGCTGGCTTGGCAGAACAGGAAAAAACTAAATCAGACGAGACCATCAAACAGGCAGCGCAAACCAGTGTAACCGTTACTGCTACACAAACGGATTACAAATTCAAATGCGGCAAAGCTGAGTTGTCAGTAACTTTCACTTCACCTTTATTGCTGACGGATCTGGCTGTTTTTCAAAGACCTGTATCCTATATCACTTACAAAGTACGTTCGAATGATGGTAAACAGCATAATGTAAAAGTGTTCTTTGGTGCATCCACCGGGATCGCGGTAAACAAACCTATACAGGAAGTTGCAGCTGAATCAGCAGATAATAGTAAACTATCCATCTTAAAGGCAGGGACCGTTGAGCAGCCTATATTAAAGAAAAAAGGTGATGACCTGCGTATCGATTGGGGTTATATGTATGTGGCTGTGCCAAAATCAGCCAACGTATCGCAATATATCAGCAGCGAAAAAGAAATTGGTAATCCATTTTTAACTAAAACCTCCAAAAGCAAAAAGGCTGTAAAAGGTCGTGAGTTGTCATTAAATACCATTTTGTCATTCAATAACATAGGAGCAACTTATAGTGAGAAATTTGTGGAGCTAGGGTATGACGACCTATATGCTGTAGAATATTTCGGCGCGCAATTAAAACCATGGTGGAAAAACAATGGTGCAACTATCGACCAGGAGTTAAATACAGCAGCAGCTGAGTATGCTGCTGTAATAAAAAAATGCTCCGCATTCAACAATAAAATTTACCAGGATGCATTGAAAGCCGGTGGTGAAAAGTATGCAAAACTCTGTGCCCTGGTTTATCGCCAAAGCATTGCTGCGCATGCTTTAGTTAAGAGTCCGCAAGGTGAGATATTATTCTTATCAAAAGAGAACTTTAGTAACGGTTCTATTAATACAGTCGACGTAACCTACCCTTCTGCGCCGCTTTACCTGGCTTATGCTCCTAAGTTTTTAGAAGGCATGCTGAACGGTATTTTCTATTACAGTGAGAGCGGCAAGTTTAAAAATGACTTTGCAGCACATGATTTGGGCACCTACCCTTTGGCCAATGGCCAGACTTATGGCGAGGGTATGCCGGTGGAGGAATCAGGCAATATGATTATCATGACCGAAGCCATCGTAAAAGCGGAAAATAATCCTGCTTTTGCCAAGAAGCATTGGGCAACCTTAACCACCTGGGTCAAATACCTGGAGAAAGCCGGCTTCGATCCTGAGAACCAGTTGTGTACAGATGATTTTGCAGGACATTTGGCTCATAATGCCAACCTTTCTGTCAAAGCCATTGTAGGTATTGGGTGCTACGCCCGTTTGGCTGACATGTTAGGAGAAAAGGCCGTAGCGGAAAAATACCGAAAAACAGCTGCTGAAATGGTCAAAAATTGGATAAAAATAGATGATGCTGGCGATCATTACTCGCTGGTGTTTGGCGATAAAAATACCTGGAGCCAAAAATATAACATGGTTTGGGATAAAGTGCTTGGCTTAAATCTGTTTCCCCAGAGCGTTTATAATAAAGAGGTGAAATATTACCTGACCAAACAAAACAAATTCGGGTTACCTTTGGATAGCAGGAAGACCTACACGAAATCCGACTGGATCATGTGGACAGCTGCGTTGACCAACAACTCAGCAAATTTTAAAGCATTAACCGATCCTATTTATAAATATGCAACTGAAACTTCGACCAGAGTTCCCTTAAGCGACTGGCACGAAACAACAGATGGCAGAATGGTAGGTTTCCAGGCACGAAGTGTGGTCGGTGGATATTTTATGCAGGTGCTTGCAAATAAATGGTTGACAAAAGCAAAAAAATAAAACAATGAATAGGTTAATCAAAATATCGCTGGTACTAATTTTTATCGTCCAGGGATTCATTTTAAAAGCTAATGCTTCTCCTCAACAGTATTATGAGCTGAAGGTTTATCACCTAAAAACACAAAGTCAGCAGGAAAGGCTCGATAAATACCTGAAGGATGCCTATCTGCCTGCATTACACCGTAAAGGCTTGGGTAACGTAGGCGTTTTCAGAACACTGGAACAGGATACAGATAAACGAGTGTATGTTTTGATCACTTTTTCTAATCTGGCTAAGATCGAAAAAGTAGAAGATGGCCTGATGCAGGACAAACAATACCTGGAAGCTGGTAAAGATTACCTGGATGCAGCATACAATGAACAGCCTTATACCCGAATAGAAACTATTGTACTAAAGGCTTTTCCAAAATGGCCTGCGACGACTGTCCCCCAACTAACCGCAAACAAAGCTGATCGTATTTATGAATTGCGCAGTTATGAAAGTCCGACGGAAAACCTGAACATCAACAAGGTAAGGATGTTTAATGACGGTGGAGAAACGGTGTTGTTTAACCGGCTTAAATTTAATGCCGTGTTTTATGCTGAAGTATTGGCTGGAAGTCACCAGCCAAACCTGATGTACATGACAACATTTAATAGTAAAGAGGACAGGGATCAGCATTGGAAGACGTTTTCCGATGATCCGGAGTGGAAAACGTTGGTGGCAAAGCCAGAGTACCAGCATAATGTATCAAAGGCTGACATTATATTTTTGCACCCGGCAGATTATTCCGACTTTTAAGATTTACAGCCATGAATGAAGCCTGAAAAGCGCGAATACGATGCAGTAGTAGTGGGCTCCGGTCCTAACGGATTGGCGGCTGCCATATTAATGCAGCAAAATGGGCTTTCGGTTTTACTGATAGAAGGCAAAGAAACGATAGGCGGGGGGATGCGATCAGCAGAGTTGACACTCCCCGGTTATCTTCATGATATCTGCTCTGCCATTCACCCATTGGCAGTTTCCTCACCATTTTTTGAAACGCTTCCTCTTGCCCAGCATGGTCTTGAATTTATCTACCCGGATATTGCAGCAGCACATCCTTTCGATGATGGAAGTGCTGCTATTTTGAAGCCTTCGATACAAGAAACTGCGGCCCAGTTTGGGGTAGATGAAAAGGCCTATATCGATTTGATTCAGCCTGTTGTCAACGATTGGCCATTGATTGCACCTGATGCATTAGGCCCGTTTCATATCCCTAAGCATCCTATTGCAATGGCTGCATTTGGTCTGAAGGCATTGCGGTCCGCATCATCGGTTGTCCAAGGTTTCAAAACTGAAAAAGCAAAAGGATTATTTGCTGGGATGGCGGCACATTGTATGCAGCCGCTTACTAATTTGAGCTCAGCAGCTACCGCATTAGTGCTGTTATCAGCAGCGCATCTGAAAGGCTGGCCTTTGCCAAAAGGAGGCTCGCAACAAATTGCAAATGCCTTAGCATCGCATTTTGTATCACTGGGCGGGAAGATCGAAACTAATATTTATATCACATCACTGGATCAGCTGCCGTCGTCAAACGCTGTGTTATTTGATATTACTCCACGACAATTATTGCAGATAGCCGGGCATAAATTCTCCAATATCTATAAATGGCAATTGCAGCGATACCGATATGGCATGGGCATATTTAAAATTGATTGGGCATTGGATGGACAAATACCTTTTACCAACGAATTATGCCGCCAAGCAGGTACCGTGCATTTGGGAAATACATTTGCTGAAATAGCCTCGTCAGAAAAATCTGCTTCGAACGGACAGGTTGCTGAAATGCCTTTTGTGCTATTGGCGCAACAAAGTCTTTTTGATAGTTCTCGGGCCCCGGAAGGTAAGCACACTGCCTGGGCGTATTGCCATGTACCCGGCGGTTCAATCGTAGATATGACCGAAGCTATCGAACGGCAAGTAGAACGCTTTGCGCCAGGTTTCAGGGATCGCGTACTCGCAAGACATACAATGAACTCAGCACAGGTAGAAGAATATAATCCCAACTATATAGGCGGAGATATCAATGGCGGCGCATTCGATCTGGGACAATTATTCACCAGGCCTGCTTTAAGATGGTCGCCTTACCGGACATCAGCCAAAGGCTTATACGTCTGCTCTTCATCAACACCGCCCGGTGGCGGGGTGCACGGCATGTGTGGTTATCATGCGGCAAAACGTGCATTAAAGGACGTCTTTAACATCAACATAAAGCCCATTTGAAATTTTTTTTATGGAATGTTTTCTTTCCCTGCATCATTAGGAAGTAATTAACAATATTATTAGTTTGATAAAATTTGGAAGAATGAAGTTTAAATTATTATTAGTAATCTTAGCGGTTTGTTCTTTAAGATCGTATGCACAAAATGTGGTCACTAATGAAGTTCTGCAAAGAGTTTTCTTTATTAGATATGGAGATAATGCGGGTTCAAGTTTTATAGTTTCAATCGATAATAATGATTACTTGATTACTGCAAAACATCTATTTCCCAATTTGAAGTCTAAGTCTTTAATTGATATTGACGTAACTGATAATAAAGGATGGCATAAATTACCGTGCAGATTATTAACCCATCAAAACCCCAATATTGATATTGCAGTTTTAGATTTAATGACACATAATCAAAAAGAAAATCTATTTGATCTAAATAGTGCAGGATATTTTGTATCACAAGAATGTTTTTTCCTGGGGTTTCCTCTTGGGTTGAAAATGGATGATAAAAAAGGCGATATGAACCATGGGTTTCCATTGCCATTTGTAAAAAGAGGAATAGTTTCTTCTATGATGACGGATACAGCAACAGGAACCCAAATTTTTTTAGATGGTCACAATAATCCGGGCTTTTCAGGAGGGCCAGTTGCAATAATAAACAACTCACAAAATGAGAAGAGTAAACATAGAATGAAAATTATAGGAGTAGTTACGGCATATGTTAATGAAGATAAATCTATTAAAACGCCAGTTGGCGATATAGAAATGAGCAATGAAAATTCAGGCATAGTTTTATGCTATGATATTCGGCACGTATATGAAATAATCAACTTCAATAAATAACCTTAACTAACTATTTCACTTCGATCACTTTCGACCGCTGCGATACGCCATTCTCATTAAACGATTCGATCTGGAAATAATAGGGCAGGCTTTTCTCCATCCCGTAGAAGAAATATTCATTTTTACCATATACCATGATATTGTTGTACAATTTATCCTGTGAGATGCCCGTATAAATCGTATAGCCAATAGCGTTATCAACCGGCTGCCACCTGATCCATGAATTTCTGCGTTCAGCATCACCGCGAAGCACCATAAACTCTTTCACGGTGTCCGGTTTTGCACCTGCACCTTTACCGAAAGCACGGAACCCGGATAAAGCAAACTTGCCTGTCGGCATATGGATGTTCACGATCTTTAAATAGCGTGCTTTAACAGGTGTTTTTAGGTCGATATAATCATGCGGAACATCAGTTTTGTTTTTGTTCTTATCAACCAGCACTTTCCAGGCCTTACCGTCAACCGAAGAATAAATAATGTATTGCGTATAAACGCCATGCGATTTACCAAGGAATTCCGCATCCTGATCAGCATAGTTTACCTGTATGGCATTTACGGTACTAACTTCGCCGAGGTCAGATTTCAGCCATTCGCCTTTATTGGCGGTTTTGGCGCACCAGTAAGTCTTGATGTCTTCGTCTACGGCATAGTTCGGTTCAAATGCGCCTAGTGTTGAAGAAACTTCAACAGGTTTGTTATAGTTCAGGATCATCCACCCTGTAAAATTGCTTTTCAGATGATCTTCTTTTCCCGTTGGCAAGTATTGCGGGTAATCACCATAAGCGGAATTGCTGTAAAGTACGCCATCCTTATCAAATCCTGCAGGCCAGAAACCGATACGGCGCTCGAAATTATTCTTCACATTCACTACCATGGTGGATATATGCCAGTAATTACCATATTTATCGGCCCAGGTAGCCCCATGGCCAGCACCTTTGGCAAAGCCACCCGGTTTGTAAGAGAATGGATTATGCTTTTGATAAGTGAACGGTCCAAGCGGTTTATCACCTACGTAAACACCATCCGCATAGCCACGCCCTTCAGTTCCCGATCCGCCAAACTGAAGATAATATTTACCATCGTGCTTATTTATCCACGACCCTTCCATAAATCCGCCTAAAAACACATTGTCGTTATTTTCGCCAAAGCGCTCCCAGCCGTGTTCATTGTAGTCTAAATGTAGCGTTTCTACTTTCGAACCGATAGGCTCAAATGTTTTGCGGTCGATCTCTTGACCATATAGTGGTAGCGTATTGCTCGATCCATGATAGATGTAAACACGCCCGTCGTCATCTGCAAACATTCCTGGATCCCAGGCGCCCACCTTGAAGTAGTCTTTAGCTGCTTTCCATTCATCCTTGGTCGGATTGGTGCTCATCCACAGTGTAAAGTCTTTATTGTAGGTTGAACCGATCACTAATAAAGTATCGCCCAAAACCAACGTAGCCGGGGCACAAAGGTTATCGCCCTGGTTTTCGTTGTAAGGACGAAGAAAGTTCCTGGAAACAAAATGCCAGTTCAGCATATCGTCGCTATACCAATATCCAAACTGGTTGGTAGAGAACAGGTAATATTTGCCCTTAAACAAGGTAACTGTCGGATCGGCCGTGGCCCTGTGTCGCCCCCATTTAGAGAAATCCTTAAATGGTGTATAAGCATAATCCAAATTAAGCGGATTGCAGTAGGTGAGGCGCTTTTGCTGTGCATTGGCCGACACAAAAAAGCATAGACATATGATCAATAACAAGTACCAGGACAGTCGTTTCATAGTGGTTTTATAATCGGAAATAATGAAGCTAATATAGGTAGTTTGAAAGGCTAATTGATCTTTAATTGTGATTCGTAAACCGGAATCATTTTGTCCATAATCAAATATTTTGCCCGATATCGAACGCTTTTTTTGGGGCATAAGCTAGCAACTATCTAAAAATCAAAACCTTGACTTTGGTATAGGTATTGCAAGGTACTGGGCAAAAGAATTAATATGGATACCGAGATCACAGCGGAAGTAGTACAACAAAAAAAGAAGAAAGGAATCATTTATGGCCTCATAGCCATAGCTATTATAGTCGTCATTATTGTATTAATCAGGATATGGTTGGGTTCTACCGTAAATGCATCGGAGATCAACACCGCTAAAGTAGAAATAGGGAACGTTGAGAACACGCTGAACGCCTCCGGTGAAGTTCTGCCAGAGTTCGAAGAGGTGATTACCAGCCCCATAAATGCGTCGATAAAAAATGTAGTAACCGATGCCGGCGGTAAGGTAAAGGTCGGCCAGTCTATTCTTGCTCTTGATAAATCAGCCGCTGAGAATGACTACGCTAAAATGAAATTCCAGTTAGAGACCAAGAAAAATGAGATCAGCAAACTAAAACTCGACCTGGAGAAAAGCTACTACGACATTCAATCAAATAACGACATCAAGCAACTACGCATAGGCAATCTGGCTGACGCAGTGGAGAATGCCAAACGACTATTCAAGGCCGGCGGTGGTACACGCGAGGATATCGAACAGGCAGAGCTAAACCTGAAGGTAGCCCAACTGGAGAAAAAACAAATAGAGAATGAGATAAAGAGCAAGCAAAAAACCATGCAGCTCGAAGAAAAGGAAGCAGAGATTGCAGCCGCTATCCAACAAAACGATCTGAATGAATTACAACGCAAACTGAACCTGGCCAATGTAGTAGCAACCCGTAGCGGCGTGGTTACCTACGTCAATAAAAATATTGGCGCCAACATAAAGGAAGGTGAAACCCTGGCCAAGATAGCCGACCTGAGCAGCTTCAAAGTAACGGGCAGCCTGTCTGACAGTTATTTGGATCAGCTGCACAATGGTATGCCCGTGATAGTCCGCTTTAATGATACCCAATTGCACGGAAATGTGTCTAACGTGTTTCCCTCAATACAGAACGGCATCATCACGTTTTATGTTCAGTTGGAAGAACGCAACAACAAACAACTACGGCCAAACATGAAAGTGGACGTGTATCTCGTGACATCGGTGCACAATAAAGTGATGCGCGTGGCTAACGGTCCGGCATTTAAGGGGGCAAGTCCGCAGGACATTTTTGTTCTCAATAATGGTAAAGGAGAAAAACGAAGCGTGCACACCGGTCTCAGCAATTTCGATTTTATTGAGCTGAAAGACGGTGTAAAACCAGGTGATGTGGTGATCACTTCGGATATGACGGAATTTAAGAACTCGAAGGTGTTAACCATAAAAGGCAATTGATCGTGAAATATTTATACATCATACTATTACTACTCGTCAGCCCAAGGGCATTTTGCTCAGGCGCCGATACGATCAGGCTTTCGCTGCGCGATGTGATTGAGCTCGCAAAGGGTAATTCCATCGCCTCTAAGCAGGCTATTACGACGCGTGAAACTAAATACTGGCTGTGGCGTACTTATAAATCAAACTATAATCCGCAGTTGTCGCTAAGTGGAAATTTGCCGGGATATAGCAAAACAACCACCCCTGTAATTCAGCCTGACGGATCCATCTTGTTTCAACAGGTGCATAACGATAACTCACAGATGACGCTGAACTTTAGCCAGTCTATTACCGCTACCGGTGCTACTATTTATGGTGAAAGCCAGTTGCAGCGTTTTGACGATTTCGACAGGCATAATGTATTATATAACGGAGTTCCTTACGCCATCGGCGTCAGTCAGCCTATTGGTCAGTACAATAGTTTGAAATGGGACAGAAAAATTCAGCCTCTGTTATACAACGAAAGCAGGCAGGCTTATATTGAGGCCCAGGAGCAAATATCCATCAAGGCAGAAGGGTTCTTTTTCGACTTACTGCTGGCGCAGGTAAACCTTCAAATCGCACAAACCAATTATACCAATACTGAGAATATCCTGAAGATCGCTAAAATGAAATTCGACTTGGGGAAAGTAACCCGGAACGAGATATTGCAGCTTCAACTGGAATTATTGAATGCTAAAAAAGCAGTCGGAATAGCTAAGCGGGATATTGAAGTTTCTACACTAACACTGAGAAGCTATATCAGCCAGGAAGGGAATGATAAGATCGAACTTGTATTGCCGGAAACCATCAGTGACATGAGTGTAACATCTGACAGAGTTTTGGCTGAGGCTTATACCAATCGTTCGGACGCTATAGCTTTTGTCCGGAGGATAGCCGAGGCTAAGCGCGATGTAGCTGTAGCCAGGGGGCAAACGGGGCTTACCGCCTCGTTGACTGCCAATCTTGGGTTTTCCAATACTGCTCCCAATATTCCGGACGTTTACCGTTCTCCGCAAAACCAACAGCTGGTTCAATTGACATTTTCTATTCCGGTATTGGATTGGGGCAGGTCGAAATCAAAAATAAAGACGGCCGAAGCAAACGAAAAATTTACCGAATATGCGGTAGAGCAGGATAAGCAAACATTTAAGCAACAGATAGTAACGCAGGTAACTCTATTTAACCAAATGAAGGAGCAGGTCTCCCTAACAGAGCAAGCGGACAGTATCGCCGGCGAAAAGTATAAAATTGCTAAGGAACGCTACGTTTTAGGTAACCTGAGCATTACCGATCTAAGCATCGCCTTCCAGGAAAATGACCAGGCCAAAAGAGATTATATTGCAGCCTTGCGGGATTTTTGGGGAGCCTACTATCAGCTGCGTTACCTGTCACTGTTCGACTTTGAAAAGAATGAAAAAATCAACTACAAATAACAACAAATAACCATCAACACAATATGATACGTTTACAAAACATCGAAAAAGTTTACCGTACTGATACGGTTGAAACATTGGCACTTAACAAAGTAAGCCTTGAAATAGCCAAAGGGGAGTTCCTTTCAATCATGGGCCCTTCGGGCTGTGGAAAAAGTACCCTGCTTAATATTATGGGTTTGCTCGACGAGCCTTCAAAAGGTGAGGTGAAGATCGACAACCAAAAAACAGATAATCTGTCTGATAAATTGCTGGCACAATTTCGCAATAAAAAGATTGGTTTCATTTTTCAGAGCTATCACCTCATTAATGATCTGCAAGTGCTTGATAATGTAGAATTGCCGTTGCTTTATCGCTCAACCACAGCAAAAGAGAGAAAACAGCTAGCAACAGAAGCATTGGTTAAAGTAGGTTTATCAAATCGGGTTAAACATTTTCCGTCTCAACTCTCAGGCGGCCAGAAACAGCGCGTGGCTATAGCCCGGGCTATTGTTGGTCAGCCAGAAATTATACTGGCTGACGAGCCAACCGGTAACCTGGATAGCGCTATGGGAAACGAGATCATGGACATTCTGCTACAGCTGAATAAAAACGACGGCACCACTATCGTGATGGTTACTCACGACGAGAATATGGCCCACAAAACCCATCGTTTAGTGCGCTTGTTTGACGGATCGCAGGTTCAGTAATCGCTTTTAAAAGAAAACATTATGCTTAAGAATTATTTTAAAATAGCTATTGCAGTTTTAAAGCGAAGAAAGTTCTTCACTTTTATCAGCCTGTTTGGTATCAGCTTCACGCTGACCATCTTGCTGGTACTGACTGCATTCATAGATAAAGTGGTGGGTGATAACTACCCGGATAAAAAACGGGATAGGTCCTTATACATTTCGCGGATATCACAGGTAGGTAAAGACGCAACGTCGTCTGGCCCTGTATCTTTTTATTTTTTGCAGCACTATGCTGGTAGTTTAAAAACGCCGGTTAAAATTGCTATTTCCTCAGGATTTAATGGAACTAATACCTACGTCAATAACAAAAAAATAGCTGTTAACTATAAGTACACCAACGCTGTTTATTGGGAAATACTGGAATATGATTTTTTAGAAGGGAAAGCCTTTAATAAACAGCAGGTAGATAATGCTGATAAAGTGGCTGTGATATCGGCGGATATGAAGAAGCAATACTTTGGTGATGTACCCTCAGTTGTGGGTCAATATATCGAAGCTGATAATGTAAAATACAGAGTAACAGGTGTAGTGAAAAACGTTCCGATAACCAGCTATATGACGTATAGCGATATCTATCTGCCTTATACCGTTGCTAAGGATGGTGACTATAAAAATAATAAAGGCTATCAGGGTGGTTATTTTGGTATTTTATTAGCCAATTCTGCCGGCGACGTTGACAAAATGCACAAAGAGTATGAACAAATGGTGAGTCGGCTGCGCCCAACAGAAAAATGGGCCACGAATGTATATAGCCATGCAGATACTTATATAAAGGCATATGTGGACACTGGCGACGAGAAGCACTCAGGAACATTTATCGCCATAACAGCCATTAGCATATTTGCATTCATTTTAATGATATTGCCTACACTCAACCTGGTTAATATCAATATCACCCGCATAATGGAACGTTCATCAGAGATTGGTGTACGTAAAGCCTTTGGGGCCTCATCAAGTACGTTAGTTTACCAGTTTATTGTCGAGAACATTATACTGACCTTGTTGGGAGGTGTAATAGGTGTAATACTGTCGTTCATCGTATTGCAGATAATCAACAGCGCCCATCTGATCGCCAACCTGGAGCTGAATATCAATTTTATGGTATTGTTTATCGGCTTGTTGGTATGCCTTGTTTTTGGGTTGATATCCGGCGTTTACCCGGCATGGCGCATGTCGAAACTCAATGTGGTAACTGCCTTAAAGGCACAATAAACTCATTCAAATTTTTTTTTAATAAAGATATTATGACAAAGCATTTATTTAAACTGATCTGGAACAAGAAGAAACAAAACTTCTTGCTGATGTCCGAGATGCTGGTCTCGTTCCTGGTCATATTTGCGGTATTTACCTTAATGGTATATTACTACAATAACTATAAGAAAACCATGGGTTTTGATTGTGAGAACCTGTGGGTAGTAAACTATAATAACACTTATCAAACCAAAAGCACCGATTCACTCAATATTTTTTATGAAAATCTAAGGCAAACCATCAAATCGATGCCACAGGTAAAGGAAGTAAGTTTTTGTAGTGACAATGTTCCTTTGTCGCAAAATCAATGGACAGGAAACATCCATTATAAAAATGCATTGGCCGATGGGGACAATTATATAGCCGATGATAATTATAAAAACGCCATGAACCTGCGATTGCTGGAAGGCAGATGGTTTAATAAAGCTGATGCGAATGCCAAGATCCAACCTGTCATCATCAGTGATGAGGCGCGGGAAAAATTATTTGGCACTGAGGAAGCCATTGGAAAAATGGTGGGTACGGAAGACAAAAAGTTCGATCTAAGAGTGATCGGTGTAATACAGGGAGTTAAAGCAAAAGGGGATTACTCACCCGCAAAAGCCGCCATTTATAAAAGGACAGACACAGGGTCGTTTCACTCACTTGGAAAGATGATGATAAAAGTTACGCCTGACGCCGATGCTGCTTTTGAAGGTAAACTATATAAAACGCTCGCCAATTATATGAAGGACTCCAATATCGAGATCGAACATATGGTTAACAAGCGCAAAACCACCAATCTGTTTAATTTGGTGCCTATGATCGTGACATTGATCGTAGCCTGCTTCCTGGTAATCAATGTAGCATTGGGATTGTTCGGGGTGTTATGGTACAATATCAATAAGCGCAGAGGAGAGATTGGTCTGCGTAGAGCGATAGGTGCATCCGGGCAATCAGTATCGTCACAATTGGTGTCTGAGTCACTGATATTGGCTACGCTATCTTTAATTATTGGGACATTCTTCGCAATCCAGTTTCCGCTACTGAATGTGTTCGACCTGAAGGCCGGGATTTATATCGTGGCCATGATATTGGCCATCCTGTTTATTTATCTGTTGGTGTTTATTTGTTCTCTTTATCCAGGCAAACAGGCAGCGGCAATTTATCCGGCTGTAGCATTGCACGAAGATTAAACCTCATTACGATTTGCTTATACTTGTAACAAAATATGATACTGATTATTGATGACGATATCGCCGTACGCACCTCGTTGCTTTTGCTTCTGAAAAGTGAAGGCTACGAGGCAGAGGGGACGCCCTTGCCCGGCGAGGCTTTGAGCATCATTAAAAAAAGAAATCCTGAGCTGATCATCCTCGACCTGAACTTTTCTATTGATACTTCGGGAAAAGAGGGACTGGCATTGCTGGAGAGTATTAAGAATATCAACCCTGTTGTGCCGGTAATTCTGATAACAGGTTGGGGAAGTATTGAACTGGCAGTTAAAGGGATGAAGCTTGGTGCCAACGATTTTATCAATAAACCCTGGAGCAATGAGCATCTGTTGCAATCAGTAAAAACGCTGATCGATCTTCAGGATAAAAAAGCAAAGCACCGCACCCGCAAGCAGTTAGACAGCAAATACAACTTTCAGCATATTATTGGTGAAGATCCGAAGATGCTTGATATACTGGAGACTATTGGTCGCGTAGCAGAAACGGATGCTTCGGTATTGGTAATGGGAGAGAGTGGAACGGGTAAGGAATTGATTGCCGAAGCCATACATCAGAACAGCTTGCGCAGGAATAAGCCATTTATCAAAGTCAACCTCGGCGGGATTTCCACATCCTTGTTTGAGAGTGAAATGTTTGGTCATGTACGCGGGGCCTTTACCGATGCCAGGTTCGATAGGGTTGGTCGTTTCGAAATGGCCAATAAAGGGACGATCTTTTTAGATGAGATCGGCGATTTGGATGCAGGTAGCCAGGTAAAACTTCTACGTGTATTGCAGGATCGCAATTATGAAGTTTTAGGAAGTAGTCGTACTAAATCGGTTGATGTGCGTGTGGTTTGTGCCACCAATAAAGACCTGAATGAGATGGTCGACCGGCATAACTTCCGCGAGGATCTGCTGTACCGAATCAATCTGATCACGGTTGTCCTGCCGCCGTTGCGCGAAAGACCGAAGGATATTCCGCTGCTGGTTGACTTCTTTATCAATAATTTAAAGGAAATTTATAATCGTCCAAAGCTGTCCGTTTCACCTGCTGCGATGAAATGGCTTCAGGCTTTGCCCTTGCCCGGTAACATCAGGCAACTAAAGAATTTGGTGGAGCGGTCTATATTGGTCAGTAAAAAAGATCTGTTGGATATTGATGATTTTCGTTCACAGTTGGAGCTATCCCCGGTAAAAAAAGGTAATTTGCAGCTGCCGGGAGTTGGCGCTATTACGCTGGAAGAAATGGAAGTCGAAATGATCAAACGTGCGCTTGAATATCATAAAAATAAGATAGCGAGAGCTGCAAAATCATTGGGCCTCACCCGCAGCGCACTATACCGGCGACTGGATAAATACCAGATCCCTTACGATGAAGCTGAGGACTAAATACCTTTTATTTGTTATCATCCTGCACCTGATCGCCCTGGTGCTCACCTGGATCATTTTTGAGCAAAACCGTGTTTATTTTATCGCCTGTGAAATATTCATTTTGATCTCGATCAGTATCTCATGGAACTTGTACAAGCAACTGATTCAGCCGCTTAAGTCATTAATGCAGGGCGTTGATGCTATAAAGGACCGCGATTTTAATGTGAAGTTTTTGCCGACAGGTAAACATGAAGTAGATCAGTTAATTGATGTTTATAACCAGATGATAGACCAGTTACGCACCGAACGTACTTTGCAGGAAGAACAGCATTTTTTCCTGGAAAAGTTGATCCTGACATCGCCTACGGGTATCATCATCCTAGATTACGACCAGAATATTAAACAGATCAACCCTAAAGCTTCACAAATATTAAGCCTGGATGAAAAGAGTCTGATCAATCATTCGGTGACCAACCTGCCCGAGTATTTTTTAAAGCATATTAGAAATTTAAAGGCAGGCGAGACCAAAACTATAAAATTAAGCGGGGCAACCACCTATAAGCTGCAGCGTGCCCATTTCATCGACAGAGGGTTCACCCGCGATTTTATTATGATTGAAGAACTCACCGCAGAAATACTGGCTGCCGAAAAGAACGTGTATGGAAAGGTGATACGCATGATGGCGCATGAAGTAAATAATACTATTGGTCCGGTTAATTCCATCATAGATTCTGCCTTAAAAACTGATCAACTGTGGAACGGTCATCATTCCGACCCATTAAAAGATGCGTTGCAGGTGGCCTTGGATCGAAACCAAAACCTCAACCTCTTCATGCGCAACTTTGCTGACCTTGTGAAATTGCCGCCGGTCAATAAAAAACGTATCGACCTGAATGAGCTGGTGCATTCCATTGCTAAACTAATGGAATTGCGGGCGGCTGAAAGAAATATCAAGATTGAAACGGCGCTCGCTAAAGAACCATTTTATATTTCTGCGGATGAACAGCAACTGGAGCAAGCCTTCATCAATATCGTAAAAAATGGTATGGAAGCTATAGAAGGAGACGGGATTATAAAACTTGCCGCTAATCTGCGCTCAAGACAATTAGTTATCTCAGATAGCGGAAAAGGCATTAGCACTGAGCAGAGTGAAAACCTGTTCACGCCATTCTACAGTACTAAAAAAGATGGTCAGGGTATAGGGTTAACTTTGGTCCGCGAAATACTCATAAATCACGGATTTGAGTTTTCCTTAAAGACTGTTTCCGAAAGGCAGACAGAATTCACCATCGTCTTTAAATAATCGCCCGGTTTTAGTGGCAGATTTTTTAACTTGGTATCCACTGAAATCAATTGTACCGACATGAAAAAACTGCTCCTTGTTTTTATTCTTTCCATCGTTTATTCATCATCAGTCTTTTCACAAACAATTTCAGGTTCTAACAATCAATTCGCGGTACGCGGGTTTCACCTTGATCTGCGCATACAGGTAATGCCCATGTCCACACTCAGGGCTTTCGCAAAAAAGCTAAGTGACAATGGTATTAATACCCTGATCATGGAGTGGGAAGGTACTTATCCTTTCGAAAAGCATCCGCTGATACCCAATCGCTATGCCTATAGTAAAGCCGAGATAGTTGATTTTATTAAATATTGCAATAGTTTGGGCATTGATGTAATACCCTTACAGCAGAGTTTCGGGCATGTGGAGTATATTCTTCGCAATGAAAAGTATAAAGATATGCGAGAGGATCAGAAAGATTATTCACAAGTTTGCCCGCTGCAAACCAAACAGGATAGCGCACTTTTCAGCGATTTATATGCTGAATTAGCATCAACCCATACTTCAAAATACATCCACATTGGCGGCGATGAAACCTACTTGTTAGGCCACGACGAGCGTTGCAAGGTCAAAGCTGAAAAGGAAGGTAAGTCGAAACTGTATATTGATTATATCCGGATGCTTTGCAATATTGTGATTAAGATGGGTAAAAAGCCTGTGCTTTGGGCTGATATCGCACTTAAATATCCGGAAGCCATCAACCTGCTGCCTAAGGGCACTATCCTGATCGACTGGAATTACGGCTGGGATATGAACAATTTTGGCGAACATCAAAAACTGGTGGCGAGCGGTTACGAAATTTGGGGTGCGCCGGCTATCCGCTCCAGCCCGGATAACTATTATTTGACCCAATGGGAAAAGCATTTTAAAAATATCCGCGATTTTATCCCGGTTTGCCGGAAGCTGAAATATAGTGGTATAGTGATGACGTCGTGGTCTACATCTGGAGTCTATTCGGCTGTATTTGAGAACGAGGACGAGACCACCGAACTGTATGCCATCAGGCATGTATACCCGATCAGCGGGTTTAATATGCTGATCGCTGGCTATTTTGAAAGTCTAAAATCAACAGCACCGCTTGATATAGAACATTTTGTTATCAGATACAGCCATGAGCAATATGGTTTTGATGAGGCGCAGGCAAAGCAGTTTTGGCAAGCTCTTAAGGTAGCACCTTATACAGTTCATCAGGGTAACGTACAGTCGCCGCAGTCATTATCTATTGATGCGGTGCTAGATAGCACACGCGTAGCTTCAGTAGTGCTTCATCGCCTCGCTCCGCTCAAGAACAAAGAAGAGTTTGAACAATACCGGCAGATGACGGATATAAGGCTTAATTACCTGCAATACGAGGCTATTGAAAAACGTGCCAATGCGCCTCAGTTTACTATTGCCGGCGTGCCTGCAATACTTAACGAACTTAAAAAAGTGATTGATGATGAGGCCGAACTGGATAAACGGTTTAATACACTCAATCAGGATGTTTTATATCCGGCTGAGTTGGCTCAGGAGAATGAATTAAGAGGTGTTAAGGCCCGGATTTTATATGATCGTTTATCAAGGAAAAAATAACCTATGCGCTTAAAGATTTATAACGGACAGGTTATTATACCTAATGGGATCGTAAACACCGGTAGCCTACTTATTGATGACGGAAAAATTATCGAAGTCAGCAGCTCAAATATCGATGCCCCTGACGCTGTTGAGTTGGATGCTAGAGGACGATACATTTCACCCGGTTTTATCGATATTCATGTACACGGTGGTGGCGGACACGATTTTATGGATAACACCGTCGAAGCGTTTCTTGGAGTTGCAGAACTACATGTGAAGCATGGCACCACAGCCATGCTGCCAACCACTTTGAGTTGTGAAAAGGCCGACCTGCTTGAAACACTCCGCATCTACGAAGAAGCAAATAAACTCAATACAAAAGGCTCGCAATTTATAGGCATCCATATCGAAGGGCCTTATTTTTCCATGAACCAACGGGGCGCACAGGATCCGCGTTACATTCGTGAACCTGACCCGGCAGAGTATAAGGAAATATTATCAACTTCAAAATCTATTAAAAGATGGAGTGCCGCGCCGGAGCGGAATGGCGCAATTGAATTCGGTAAATATATGGTAGAGCACGGTGTTTTACCGGCTATTGCTCATACCGACGCCATTTATGAAGATGTGATAGAAGCTTTTAATAATGGCTATACTTTGGCTACACATTTTTATTCGGCCATGTCAGGTGTAACGCGAAGGAATGCGTTCCGTTATGCAGGTGTTGTCGAAAGCGCTTATCTAATTGATGATATGGATGTAGAGATCATTGCTGACGGCATACATCTGCCTAAACCTTTGCTGCAATTAATTTATAAGATTAAAAGACCACAAAGAACCGCACTGATCACCGATGCGATGCGCGCCGCTGGAATGCCGCCTGGCGAAAGTATTTTGGGCAGCAAAAAGGATGGCACTAAAGTGATTGTAGAGGATGGTGTAGCCAAAATGCCCGACCGCAGTTCATTTGCCGGAAGTGTGGCCACCTTCGATCGTTTGGTACGAACAATGGTGCAAGTTGCGGGTGTTCCTTTAGTTGAGGCGGTGCGTATGGCATCAGAAACTCCCGCAAGAATTATGAAAATGGAAAGAAAAGGTGTGTTAAAAAAAGGAAATGATGCAGACATTGTAATTTTTGATGAAAATGTTCATATTGCTGCCACCATAGTGAATGGTAAAATAGTTCATACACCTACATGATAAAGGAATTAAAGATTGACGATTTAGAAGTAAAAGTATATCAGGATAGAATAAAGATGGGAGAGGCGGCAGCCTCGGCAGTGGGTGAACGAATCGTTGAACTATTGAGCCGGCAGGAATATGTGAACATCGTGTTTGCCTCAGCACCATCGCAAAATGAATTCCTGGAAGCCTTAATTAAGCAAACCGGCATCGACTGGAACCGGGTGAATGCTTTCCATTCGGATGAATATATTGGATTGCCGGAAAATTCACCTAAAAAATTTGGCTCCTTTCTGGATCAGAAGATCTTTAAACATTTGCCATTCCATACACTAAATTATATTAATGGCAATTCTCCTGATTCTTTTGCAGAATGTGGAAGATATGCTGAGCTCTTGCATGAATATCCGTCTGATATTGTTTGTCTGGGAATAGGAGAAAATGGGCACCTGGCCTTTAACGATCCGCATGTAGCCGATCTGAACGACCCGGTTAGGGTAAAGATCGTTGACCTGGATTTTGAGTGCCGGCGCCAGCAGGTAACTGATGGTACGTTTGATACTTTAAACTGTGTGCCGAAACTCGCCATTACATTGACCATTCCTGCTTTGATGGCCAGCAGGTATGTATATGGAATTGTACCGGGCAGAAATAAGACTATTGCTGTTTACAATGCCTTGTATAAAAAAATTAGTGAGCAATGCCCCGCTTCTGTATTGCGTACGCATCCTGACTCAGTTTTATTTTTGGATGAGGATAGTGCGGCATTGATAAAATCATAAATTTGAGATCATAACAGAAACGTTATGATCTCAGAAAACAGCCTGTCACTTAATCCCGGAAATCAAACTCGCCGTAAATTTATTTATAGTGCTGCCACCACTGTCGGCGCTAGTATGGTATTGTCATCACCTTTGAGCCATGGAGCTAATTTGGCTAAAACGCCTGAAAACTATACTGTAAAACAGATCATCGATTTGTTTATGAAGCAAGTGCCAGGTGCGCCATTCCCGAATACCGTTGATACGTTGAAATCAGGTCGCCCGGACACTGGGGTGACTGGTATTGTGACGACCATGTTTGCCACTATAGATGTGATCCGCAAAGCGATTGATCTCGGCGCCAACTTTATTATTGCTCACGAACCTACTTTTTATAACCACCTTGATGCAACAGATTGGATAAAAGATGATGATGTGCTGCAATATAAAATGGACCTGTTGAATAAAACTGGCATTGCGGTATGGCGGAATCATGACACCATTCACCAGTTAAAACCGGATGGCGTGACCAAGGGTGTTTTAGATCAGCTTGAATGGCAGCAATATGCAGGGAAAGATATTCCTAATATCCTGACCTTTCCTCAAATGCCTTTGAAAGATTTGATAGCTCACGCAAAAGACAAATTACATATAGAAAAAGTACGTCTTATTGGCGATCCAAATCAAAACTGTACTAAAGTACTGTTAATGCCCGGAGCGGCAGGCGGTACGCGGCAGATACAAAGCATAGGCAAAGTAAAGCCGGATGTCGTTTTCTGTGGCGAAATAGCCGAATGGGAAACCGCTGAATATGTGCGCGATGCACGTGCTAAAGGTGATAATATTTCATTAGTTGTATTGGGTCATATTGCCAGTGAGGAGCCGGGTTCAACATTTATGCTGCAATGGCTGAAAGATAATGTGCCGTCTATAAAGGCGACCCATATTTATTGCGAAAATTCGTTGACGTTTATGTAAAAGCCCCATTAACTAACTGGCCTTTTACATATTATGCAGGTTTATAGCATAAAATTACAATCCCGTTTTTAAGCGGAGTAACTTTCACTAAATTTAACTGCCCCGGTTTCTCCAGCCCACCAAATATCGACATGCCTTTTCCGGCTGCTGCAGGATTGACAAATAAATGGTATTCATCTATTAAGCCGGCCTTTATCACTGATGTTACAAATTCAGCGCCGCCATACATCACGATGTCTTTGCCATCTTGTTTCTTTAAGTTATTGATTTCGGTAACCAGGTCGCTTTCGGCAATTTCTGTATTATCCCAGTTGGATTTACTCAGCGTTTTGCTGAAAACGATTTTTGGCATATCCACCATTCTCCGGGCAAATGAATATTGCGGGTCTTCCGGTCTTGTTGTTATATCGGTCCAATAGGGGATAAAGCCATCCGCAAGCTTGCGGCCAAGTAGCATGGTATCGCATGAGTCGGTTAATTCGGTTACATATTGTATAAAATCTTCGGTTGCGTTCCAGGTAAGCCAATCCATTTCGCCATTTGGTCCGGCAATAAATCCGTCTACTGATATCTGCACTTGTAATTTCAGCTTTTTCATAAGTTTTATTTTTCGTGATTGTTAATTGATTGTAAGCAAATATACCGTGATTAATCCGCCCTGGTGAGCCGTAAATCCGACTATCGGGTGGGTTAAATGCGACAAAATCATATTTGCCCGATATTCTACTGGAAAAACTTGGCATAGGGGTGTTTTGGGAGGTTTGCTCTGTTTTTGCTTTATTTGCCATTTTGGCAGTTGCTTGTCAGTTATTTTTAAATGACATATTGGCATAAACTATCTGTTTTTTAATGAATGCGACAAATTGTCAAAAATTTTATTTGGCGAGGTTTTATTCGGAAAATTTTGATTTATTGATCGATTTTTGACAAAAAAATGTCACAGAAAGCGGTTTTGAACTGAAAATCGCCCCGTTTTCTTGATTTTTGAGTGAATTTGAGCTCGAAATCTACCGTTGTTCTACAAAATCGCTCTGATTTTTTAGGTTATCTGCATTTTTTTTTAAAATGAAATTTATTGTTTTCTCTTTGGCGATATTTTTTGTTGATGAATTTTTATCGCAAGAATTTTTTGAGTAACCCTAAAAGTTTTAAAATGAATTTTTCTTTTTAGTAAATTCCATTTTCGTCAATTTTTTAGCAAAAAAAATATTTTCAAAAGTGGCATATTTTTCGCCGTGATCAGATCAGAAGAATAAGATTGCTCTGTTCAACCTAAGCCCTGAATTGCAAAATTGAGGTGTAGCTGTAAGACGGTACTATTTTTCTGAAAGCTATTTAATCATTTAATAATTTAAATAAAACAAAAGTCATGATCACAGTATTAGAAGTTGCTCTGTTGTTAGCTATTATTATAGTACCTCTTACCCCTGCAAGAAGCAGAGTAAAATAATTTTGTACTATACGTAAGTTTCAAAATAAAAGGGACGGCAAACATTGCCGTCCCTTTTATTTTGGCCTGTTTTGAGACCTTAGTCTATTATGGTATTTGGGCTATTTTCTTTATCATTTTTATTTAAACAAAGAAATTTGAAAAAATATTAGCGATTTTGCACTATTTTTCCGAATTTGCACCTCTGTTTTCGAAGATTATAAACTAATTTCAAATACGTAATAAAATGAGCACTAGTCCAAGTACCCTGTTTGATAAAGTGTGGGACTCACATGTGGTAAGGAAGATTGAGGATGGCCCGGATGTATTATTTATCGACAGGCACTTTATTCACGAGGTGACAAGCCCGGTGGCTTTCCTCGGATTAAAGACCAGGGGCATTTCAGTAATGTACCCGAACAGAACATTCGCAACTGCCGATCACAACACACCTACTATTAACCAGCATTTGCCTGTTCAGGATCCGCTTTCGGCCAACCAGTTGAAAGCCCTGGAAGAAAATAGTGCCAAATATGGTATATCACACTGGGGATTGAATAACCCTAAAAACGGTATCGTGCACGTTGTTGGGCCGGAAAATGGTATTACCCTTCCGGGGATGACCATCGTTTGCGGTGACTCGCATACCTCAACGCATGGTGCATTTGGTGCCATTGCTTTTGGTATCGGAACTTCAGAGGTAGAGATGGTGCTTTCTTCACAGTGCATCATGCAGCCAAAACCTAAAAAGTTGCGCATAACTATTAATGGTAAACTGGGCAAAGGCGTTACCCCTAAAGATGTGCCTCTATTTATCCTTTCGCAGATCACAGCCAGTGGTGCTACAGGCTATTTTATAGAATTTGCCGGCGAGGTATTTGAAAACATGAGCATGGAAGGCCGTATGACTGTTTGTAACCTTTCTATCGAAATGGGTGCGCGCGGTGGTATGGTTGCTCCTGATGAAACTACTTTCGCATATTTAAAAGGCAGAGAGCTTGCTCCAAAAGGTGAGGCTTGGGATAAAGCCGTAGCTTACTGGAAAACTTTGAAAACCGACGAAAGTGCTAAGTTTGATCTGGAATTGACTTATCACGCTGATGAAATCGAGCCACAGATCACTTATGGTACTAACCCGGGTTTAGGAACCGGTATTACCCATCATATTCCTTTTGCTACAGAAGTAAAGGATGGTGCTGCCTCATATAAAAAATCATTGGAGTATATGGGTTTCCATGAGGATGATCAATTGATCGGCAAACCGGTTGATTATGTATTCCTGGGAAGCTGTACAAATGGTCGTATTGAAGACTTCAGGGCTTTTGCATCCTTGGTAAAAGGTCGCAAGAAAGCGGATAATATTACCGCATGGCTGGTTCCGGGATCGCATATTGTGGAGAGCCAAATTAAAGAAGAAGGTATATTAGACATCCTGAACGCGGCCGGGTTCCAGTTGCGTCAGCCTGGTTGTTCAGCTTGTTTGGCGATGAACGACGATAAAGTTCCGGCAGGTAAATATGCGGTAAGTACCAGCAACCGTAACTTTGAAGGCCGCCAGGGACCTGGTGCACGTACCTTACTGGCAAGCCCGTTGGTGGCAGCAGCTGCAGCGGTAACAGGTAAAGTAACCGACCCGAGAGAGTTAATGTAATTTGAGCTTAAAGCTCAAAGAAAAAAATAATATTATCAAAAGAAAGCTTTTAGCCTTCTGCTTTAAGCTTTCAGCTAACAATAGAAAAATGGCATACGATAAATTCACGATATTAAAGAGTACAGCAGTTCCGTTACCAATAGAGAATGTTGATACTGACCAGATCATCCCCGCTCGTTTCTTAAAAGCGACTGAGCGTAAAGGCTTTGGCGACAACCTGTTCAGAGACTGGAGATATAATTCAGACGATTCACCTAAACAGGATTTCATATTGAATAACCTAATCTACGCAGGTAAGATACTGGTAGGAGGCAAGAACTTTGGCAGTGGCAGCAGTCGCGAGCACGCGGCATGGGCCATTTACGATTATGGGTTCCGTTGCGTGGTTTCCAGCTTTTTTGCTGATATCTTCAGAAACAACTCTATCAATGTGGGTATACTGCCGGTACAGGTAAGCCCTGAGTTTTTAGATAAGATATTCAATAATGTGATCGGCGATCCTTCAACCGAACTGGAAGTAAACTTGGAGGAGCAAACCATTACTATCGTAAAAACCGGTGACAAAGAGTCGTTCGTCATAAACGGATACAAAAAACATAACCTGCTCAATGGATTTGATGACATCGATTACCTGCAGGCGATGAAAGAAGAGATCGGCGGTTTTGCTGCAAAAAGCATCTATTAATTAGCAGCAATATTTTAGTACAATGAGCCAGTTGCAACGCCATATAGAAATAATGGATACAACCCTGCGTGATGGTGAACAAACCAGCGGGGTATCCTTTTCTTCGTCCGAAAAACTAACCATAGCACAGCTTTTACTTACAGAAGTGAAAGTTGACCGTATTGAGATCGCCTCTGCAAGGGTATCCGAAGGTGAATTTAAGGCAGTGAAGAAAATCACCGAATGGGCTGCGGCAAACGGCTTTATAGACAAAATTGAAGTGCTAACCTTTGTGGATGGCACTACATCAGTCGACTGGATGGTTGAAGCCGGCGCTAAAGTGATGAACCTGCTTACCAAAGGGTCATTAAATCACCTAACCTATCAGCTTAAAAAAACGCCTGAGCAGCATTTTAAAGAGATTGCTGAAGTGATTGCTTATGCTGGTAAGAATGGCATCGAGACCAATGTATACCTGGAAGACTGGAGCAATGGCATGCGTAATTCGCAGGAATATGTTTTCCAGTATCTTGATTTTCTAGCGACTCAGCCTGTTAAAAGGGTATTGTTGCCGGATACTTTAGGAGTACTTATACCATCTGAAACAAGAAAATATTTAGATGCGATCGTGCCTAAATACCCCCATATTCATTTTGATTTCCACGCGCATAACGATTACGATCTAAGTATAGCTAATGTGCTTGAAGCTGTTAATGCAGGAGTAAAAGGCTTGCATCTTACCATAAATGGCATGGGTGAGCGTGCTGGCAATGCACCTTTGGCAAGTACTATCGCTGTACTGAATGATTATGTGAAAGATGTAAAGACCTCGGTAGACGAAAAGTCGCTATATTCTGTAAGTAAGCTGGTAGAAACTTTCTCCGGGTTCAGGATACCGGTAAATAAACCGGTGGTGGGAGAGAATGTGTTCACCCAAACCGCAGGTATTCACGCCGATGGCGATAAGAAAAACAACCTCTACTTTAATGATCTGATGCCGGAGCGTTTCGGTCGTCAGCGTAAATATGCTCTGGGTAAAACCAGCGGCAAGGCTAATATCGAGAACAACCTGCAGCAGTTGGGAATCCGCTTATCTGAAGTTGATTTAAAGAAAGTTACTGAGAGGGTTATCGAGCTGGGTGATAGAAAAGAGGTAGTTACACAATCAGACCTGCCTTATATCATTTCTGATATACTGGACAGCAGTACGATAGATGAGAAAGTACATATTGAAAATTATGTACTTACCCATTCGAAAAACCTTCGCCCATCGGTTACCTTAAGGATAGATGTAGATGGGGAAATTTTTGAAGAACATTCACAGGGCGACGGGCAATACGACGCTTTTATGAATGCCCTAAAAGTGATTTATAAGAAAAAAGGGCTCGATCTGCCCTTGTTAACTGACTATGCTGTCCGGATACCCCCAGGTGGTAAATCAGATGCTTTGTGCGAAACCATTATTACCTGGGATTGCAAAGGCAGGGAATTTAAAACCCGCGGTTTGGATAGCGACCAGACAGTAGCGGCTATAAAGGCTACTCAGAAGATGCTGAACCTGATCTGATCGAACAATAGGTTAATGCTTCAGGTAAGCATTCGGCACGTTGTTCGGACTATAGTCGATGCCATACGCATGTTTAATAAGAAGAGATACTGTTTCCGCTACGGTAGTATCTTTCCGATGCATTTGCGGCAACAAACCCATCATGGCATAACTAATGGGATTTACGGATGGAATAAAGGTTTCCCATTCATATCCTTTCCCCCAGATCAATCCCTTAACTGTCACATCTAGATCAGCGGCATTGTCAAGGAACCAATGCATCATTTGTTTGGAGTTATTCAAGAGTTGATTAACAGTATGAAAAATAGGAGTGTGACAGCCAAAACCATGCTCGTCTAAACCGGCCTTTGCGTTGATATCTGCACCATATTGTAATAACGTCTCTGCACAGGCTACGCAATTGTATTCAGCACAAAAGTGCATTAATGTCCCACCTATTAGTGGTGTGAAGGTATTATTGAACTGAGAATATGTGCGGTTAACGATTCTATGATCGGTTTTTAGTAGTTCTTCCAACCACTCATCATTATTGGTCAAAACAGCCAGTAAAGCTTTGTCTTCAAACTCAAGACCGCGGTCAATAAATACTTCTATGCAATCTTTGAACCTTGGGGAGCGGAAGTACATCTCTACCATCGTAGTAAATAAAGGAATTCCGTCATGCACCTCGTTGGGACTGCCGCCCTGATCAAAATACCGCCTGATACCTTCAACAGAATGCACCTCGATATCATATAGCATTTGGGTATAATCAGGCATATTAAATCACGTAAATTGTTATTTGAAGTTAAGAATTATCTATTATTTCTGTCATTTTTTTGAATAATATCCGATGACGTGATGGCTTTATTTAGTGGTTTTATTTCATCTATTGACGAAATATCGTTTTCAGGATTACAGCTAATTTCTTTTAAATCAAAGGCTTCATTATTGGTATGTAATTTGAAACGTACTCAAGTCGGAGACTATAGCACTATACTTCCACAATACATATTTTTAGTGGGATAGGAATATTCGACCTTTAGTTGTAGTTTTAGACTTAAAACGGCCTATACTAACAGCTGTTTCAAACGACATCAAACTCTTTGCCGATGAATTACAAAGTCTTACTCGAGCAGGTTGCCCAATATGTAACGTCGATGTTCGGCGGACATGCTGATAACGGATTGCCCTACCATAATAAAGCGCATACCCAATTTGTAGTCGATTCTACTATCCAGATTGCCAATCACTATCAATTATCGGACAGTGATTTTTTTGTGGTAGTTACCGCGGCTTGGTTTCACGATGCGGGTTATTTAAAAACACGTGAACACCATGAAAGGGAAAGTGTGAAAGTTGCTGATAATTATTTACGGCAGCAAGGCATCGAGCAGGAAACGATTGCCAGGATCAATCAATGCATTATGGCAACTGAAGTGCCTCAAAGTCCTCAAAACTTGCTTGAAGAGATTATATGTGATGCCGATATGTTCCATTTTGGGTCTGACAATTTCTCTGAAAAAAACAAATTGTTAAGGAAAGAGATAGAAGCAGCTACGAAAACAGAAATTTCAAAGGAACAATGGCGGCTGCAAACAGTTGAATTTATGGAGCAACACCGTTATTTCACGGATTATTGCAATGTTTTACTAAATGATAAAAAGAAGCAGAATATCGATAACTTAAAAGAGCGTCTAAACAAACAGGACCTGAAGAAGTTGGAAAATGATCTGCCGCAAAGCATTCATGAAGAGCATGTGGAGCATGCTGAGCGCACCAAAAAGAATAAGGATATTCCAGAACGTGGGATTGAAACCATGTTTCGTATTACATCAGGAAATAATCAGCGCTTGAGTGATATGGCTGACGGTAAGGCACATATACTGATCACGGTTAATTCTATTATCCTTTCTGCAATTATCAGTTTGGTACTGCGCAAACTGGACACCAGCAGCTTTCTTGTTATCCCCACATTTATGTTGCTGACGGTAAGCGTGCTAAGTATCATTTTTGCTATTCTTTCCACCAGGCCGTCTATACCACCGGGTGTCTTTTCTACTGAAGATATCGGTGAAAGGAAAGTCAACTTGCTGTTTTTCGGTAACTTTTACAAAATGAAACTGGACGAATATTCAATTGGAATGCAGCAGGTGATGGCAGATAAAGATTTGCTATACCACACGTTGATTATGGATGTGTATTCGCAGGGGGTTGTATTGGGTCGGAAATATCACCAATTGAGGGTAGCTTATAACATTTTTATGTTTGGCTTGATTATTTCGGTTCTGGCCTTTGTTATTGCTGTGATGTTCCACACTGAACCTGTACCGGTAATTCCAAAATAGCCATTATGGAAATGTCTGTGCAATACTTCGACCGTGATATAAGCTGGCTGACGTTTAATGAGCTTATACTGCGCGAAGCAGGTAAATCAACTGTGCCTGTACTGGAACGGATTAAGTTCCTGTCTATTTACTCTTCCAACCTGGATGAGTTTTACCGGGTGAGGATGCCAGTTCAAATGGCTTTACATCATTTGACCGGCGAGGGTAATGAAAATCTCACCAAAACAAGTCCGCAGGACGCAAGAAGAGTTATAGCTGCACAACTCGAATTATTTGGACAAACACTTACGCAGCATATCATTCCGACACTAAGGAAGAATAATATCTATCTGCTATATCATGAGACTTTAAATGATGTGGTGTTAGCTGGGGTTAATGACTATCTGCACAGCCAAGTAATGGCTTTTTTGCAGCCGGTTGATCTGTCGGACGATAGTAAGCCATTCTTCCCTGAAAATAATAAGATATACCTCCTGGTAATGATTGAACAGGATGGATTGGAGAGAAATATGATCCTTAATATTCCATCAGATCAACTTTCCAGGTTTTATTCCCTGAATATTGACAAAACACAATATGTAGTATTCCTTGATGATATTATCAGGTTCAACCTTGATAAAATATTCAAGGATGCCGCGGTAAAAGGCTGCTTTAGCATTAAAATAACCCGTGATGCGGAAATTGATGTAAAAGACGAATATTCAGGAGATATCCTGGATGGAATTGAAAACGAGCTTCAAAAAAGAGACACCGGGTTGGCGACGCGGTTTCTTTATGAACCCGGATTGCCCTTGAGATTACTGTATCTTGTTCAAAGTCGTCTTAATTTATCAGTCGATAGTATTACAGAGGGTGGCCGATACCATAATCTGAAAGACCTTGGCCAGGTACCAGTAAAAAGCGCTGTTCTCAGTTATGAGAATTGGCCCGCCTTGCCGATAAAGGAAGTCAATTACAAATCCTCATTGTTTGATCAATTAAAGAAGAAGGATATATGCATTCATGCTCCTTATCAATCGTATAATACTATACTCAGATTCTTTAATGAGGCGGCGATAGATCCAACCGTTGAAGAAATATATATCACTTTATATCGTGTAGCCAGCAATTCAAGAATCGTAAATGCACTTATCAGTGCCGCTAACAATGGCAAAAAGGTATTTGTGATGATTGAGCTTAAGGCGCGATTTGATGAAGCCAACAACATTAAATGGGCCAAAAAGATGAAAAGTGCCGGGGTAAGGATTGTTTATAGTGTAGCCGCTTTGAAAGTGCATGCGAAGGTTGCATTGGTAAAAAGAAATATTGATGACCGCAGTAGTTACTCCGGTTTGCTTTCTACAGGTAATTTCAATGAAACTACAGCTGCATTTTACACCGATCATATACTGATCACCACCAATCACGAGATACTGCGCGAGGTAGAGTTGCTCTTTATCTTCTTATTAAAACGGAAGAAACCAAGTCCCGAAGACAAAATACATTTTAAGCATTTGCTTGTAGCGCAATTCAACCTGCAATCACGCTTTCTTGAACTGATCGACAGAGAAATCGCCAATGCAAAAAAAGGCCACGCAACGTCCATTACCATCAAAATGAATAACCTGGAGGAACGTGTGCTAATCAACAAGCTTTACGAGGCATCACAGGCAGGAGTAAAGATCAAGATGATAGTTCGTAGTATTTGCTGCCTTGTGCCTGGTGTGCCGGGCCTAAGCGAAAACATCAGTATTGTCCGCATAGTGGACAGGTACCTGGAACATGGTCGTGTATTCCTTTTCCATAATAACGGGCAGCAAGAACTATACATGGGCTCATCCGACTGGATGAATAGGAATATTTACCACCGCATCGAAGTATGTTTCCCGGTGACGGAACCAACTATGAAAGCTCAGATTATTGAAATGTTGAATCTGCAGTTGAGGGATAATGTACAGGCTGTGCAGATTGATCAAAAACTGAATAATGTGAAGGTGGAGAACGGTGAACCATTAAATGAATCACAAAAACAAATATATCTTTTATTAAAAAACAAAATACAGGAACCCATTTTACAATAGCCGATCACGATTTTATTATGCAATTCATCAGATATTACATTACGATTATCCTGCTATTGTTTTGCGGACCGAAAGTCTTTGCTCAAAATCTTGACGTTGACATATTGAAGGCGATCAACACCGAGCATCCTGACTCAAAATACTGGTTATACACCAGCAATTCTCTTTATTATATACCCGCAACAATCTCCGTAGGGCAATTATCCTATGGGGTTTTTCAGGGAAGCGGTTTAACACGTAGCCGGTCCTATGAAACATTAATCAGCATAGGAATTAGCGGCGTTATTGGGGAAATATTGAAATACACTATTAAAGAAGTTCGCCCTTCTGTACGATATCCCGGTGTTATCTTTGCCAATAGTGATACTAAAGATCCTTCATTCCCCTCGGGCCATACGCTGGTGGCTTTCGCGACTGCAACATCGCTGGCCCTGGAATATAAAAAATGGTATGTAACCGGTCCTGCATTTTTATGGGCGGCTTCAGTTGCCTATTCAAGAATGTATCTCGGAAAGCATTACCCGTCCGATGTGCTGGCAGGTACGGCGCTCGGGGTACTAAGCGGAGTTATCAGTCACAAATTCAGCATTAATATATTGAAAAGCTATAATATGAAATAACATGAAGAAGATTCTCCTTATCCTTTCACTCGTTGTGTCCGGCATTGTAGTCCGCGCACAGGACGAAATTAAGCCGATCACGCAAGATAGTATTGTAGTAAAAATTCATGAAAAATATGATAAGGTATCGGGTGTGCACCGGTTTTTCCTGGGCGAAGGTTATCGCAAAGAGTGGGGCATGGCTGTGAAATTGCCTGTATTAAGGATATCGGAAATGAAAGGTGGGTTAACACCTGAACGAAAAGGCGGCGGTTTTCAAACTACCTCAGTAAGATTAGTTGATCCGACCGGAAAGGAATGGGTACTGCGCAGCGTTGAGAAAGATCCGGTAAAAATATTGCCGCTGGAGCTTCAACAAACATTTGCAAGGGAACTGTTTATTGATGCAATGAGCGCTCAGCACCCGTTCTCTGCGCTTGTAGTACCGCCTTTAGCCGAAGCCGCCGGAATTCCTCATTCTACTCCAATTATAGGTGTGGTTTCGCCGGATAAAGCCCTTGGGAAATTTCTGCCGTTGATAGAAAACAAGGTATGTTTATTTGAAGAGCGTGAACCAACCGGAAAATCGGATAATACATTGGAAGTTATACGTAATATGTATGACGATAACGATTACTCGTTCAATGCAAAAGCTTACCTGAATGCAAGATGCCTCGATATTTTAGTTGGCGACTGGGACAGGCACGATGACAACTGGCGCTTTACAAAAGAGAAAGAGGGTGGTAAAAGGGTTTATTATCCTGTGCCCCGCGACAGAGACCAGGCAATGTACCTGAATACAGGTGTGATCCCGTGGATAGCTTCGAGAGATTGGGTCGGCCCCTACTTGCAGACTTTTAATGGTAAAATCAGGGATATACGTTATTCTTTTATCTCATCCGAGTTCCTGGACAGATTCCCTTACCAGCGCATAACTTACGAGGAGTGGATGAAGGTTGTTAATGATTTCTGCGCAAAGGAAACTGACGCTGTGCTGGAAGAAGGCTTAAAACGATTGCCAAAAGAAGTTTACAAGCTAAAGCATGATCGGTTATTTAACACATTGAGAGAGAGGCGGGCTAACTTACCTGCGACCATGTCCTGGTATTATTATTTCTTTAACAGGATAATCGATATGCACGTTAGTAATAAAAATGAATTACTGACAATAAAAGATGCACCGAATAATGGCCTTAATGTAGTCATCAACAAGATCAATAAAGATGGTGAAGTAAAGGATGTGATGTTCGAAGGGAATTTCGATCCTAAAATTACCCAGGAGATAAGGTTTTATATGGGTGGCGGTAAGGATAAGATCGTTTTAAATAATAGCCAATCGCCCATCAAACTAAGGTTTATAGATAGCCTTGACCATAAAGAATATCATATTGAAAAATCGGCAAATACGGTTAAGATATACGATAGGGACAAGCGAAATTTAACCCTTACCGGCGGCGAGGCATCGAAAGGCAGACTGCATATCAAAAACGATAGTGCAAACACAGCTTTTTTACCCGTTAACCTTATTCATGTATGGGCTCCATTAGCCAATATTCAAATAAATAAGGATGATGGCTTTTTACTAGGGTTAGGTTTCAGATATACAGGAAAAGACGGATTCCGCACAAAGCCCTACAGCCAGATACAGGAATTAATGGTAACGCATTCGTTCTCAACGCAAGCCTTTGATGTTAAGTATCATGGAGAATGGATACATGCGATTAATAACACTGACATATTGATCGATGCTAACATAAAAGCACCTAATAATACCATTAACTTTTTCGGTTTGGGTAACGAGACGCCATTCGATAAAACTGGTGATTATGTAAGATATTACCGTACCCGGTTCAATACCTACCTGCTAGATCCGGCATTAAGGTGGAGAAATGAGAAAGGTTTTAGTTTTAGCATTGGCCCATCATTCCAGTATTATCATTTTGACCCAAATGACAATGCAGGAAGGCTCATAGAAAACACTTCTCTTATTCATTCGTATGACAGCCTGACCATCGCAAAGGACAAAGTTCATCTAGGTGGAACGGCCTTGTTGGTAAATGACCGGCGAAATAACAAATTGCTACCGAC